>JAEIGA010001191.1_pt1 | contig 40060 bp, 57 predicted proteins | sample 9270691 | NCBI WGS metagenome assembly JAEIGA01 (sample SAMN17057246, study PRJNA624740) | gut metagenome | biome: biome; isolation source: fecal sample | host: Bos grunniens | place: China: Xizang | collected 2019 | reverse complement strand
TGATACTTTTCACAATTATACAATTCATTATAAACTGCTTCTGTATCCTTGCGTAATTCTACTTTTTGTTTTCCAATTTTAGCAGTCAAAGGCATTACACAAATAGTAATTAATACACAAGCAACTAAACAAATAATACCTGTACTTATTACACCTATTGACAATAAAACTGCACCTGACATACTAAAACAAAGAATAATAAATAAGAAAATACCATAAATAATACTGTCTTTAATTAAAGTATTCTTATTTTCATTAAATTTTAGATTAAATCTTTTTGCATCACTTGACAATTCAGAATAAATATCTTTTAACATACCTGTATTACTTACTATAACCATATAATTGCAAATACTACAAAGTACAAAAAATACAACTGAAAGCAGAGGAAATCCCTCCATATTTCCACTACCTGTAAAAGAAATCTGCTTGAGATACATTTCCCCAAACTCTATTAATCTAAATGTAGTTACCATACATAAGACTAACCAAATAATAGGATTAGCAATACTCAAAAACTTACTAAAACCTCTTTTCTCAAGTCGTACACTAATAGGTATCATCAAATCTCCATCAAACATAATTCTTTTCCTCCTAAACCTTTTTAATCTACTGTAATTATTTTTTCTTTTATTTTCAAGTATGCACACTCTATAAATCCATCTGTTCGAGTGCATATACCATTATTTTTATAATCACATTTAAATTTAATATCTTTACAAGTACACTTTTGAATTGGCAGAATATCCACTTTATTAGGCACTTTATCTACATATTGCCAAACAACAGGTGTAGAAAATACTAAAACTGCACCATCTTCTACAAAGTTCTTGCCGTCAAATCTACCAACAAAATATCTTACACCTGTCCAAACAAGAATATCTCTATCTTGATATTTTGGAAAAGTAGATTTTTTTCCATATACATAAGGTTTCCAATTCTTATTTTCTACCATTTTACACCTCTAACTTTTATTCATTATATGCCCAATATTCTGTTATATAACGAATATACTTACATTTATTTGAACCAAACTTTGCTAAGCAATATCCGTCATCTGCATATTCGCATCTATTAGACCAATATTCCTCATCTGACATACCACATTTTTTACATCTTTGACTTTTTACAAAATTAGGAAATTTATCTACATACTGCCAAAAGCAAGTTTCTAATTGGTCTCCATAAATATCTGTAAAAAATATAGGACACCCTGTTGTATCAATAAAACCATTTTCTGTAAAATAACCTAACACATGTTTATGTGTACTGCAACAATCTGTTAAATACAAATGTATCATTCTTTTACTTACAGATGGATATGTATTTTTATCTTTCAAAGCTAAAACTTTCCAATTAACATTCAAATCCATAATACCCACTCCTTTAATGGTATTATAACATAAAATAAACATTTTGTCAACTTTTTTTATACTTTTTATTCCAAATATTTTTTTAATATCTCATAACTTTTTGGTAATTTACTTAAATTTTTATCTGAATCATAAGAATAATAAAAACTAACTAATTCCGCCCAATATTCATAAACATCTGTTTCACAATACCTATCACCTGATTGCTTATATAATTCTTGCACCTCTACACCATTATTAAATATATTTTCTAACTCTACTTTGTCAGAGTCAGATAAAATTTCAAAATGCATATAATGACCTATTTCATGAATAACTGTACCAACTGAACTAAATAAAATATTAGAACTCTTACCACCTGTAAATATTTTAATATATTTTTCAGACATAGAATACAGACCAGCATAGTTATATTCTATTGCTTCATCAGTTACTATAAATTTACCATCATCCTCTATAAAAGAATCTATAATATATTCAGGCATTTTAGATACACCAGAACATATATCATTTAAATATGATTTAGATTCCTCACCAACATATTCTACTTTTAACCCTCTAAGTACATCTGGTGCAGGTACACTCCAATCATCTACTTTTAATGCCCTCTCAATTATACTAACTGCCTCTGCCCTTGTTATAAATTCTTTTGGATTTATATAATTATTATTTCCAAATACGATACCTAACTGATAAGCATTTTGTATATAACCATCATAGCAATAAATCGTACTTTTAGGCATATCTTCAAAAGCCTTATTAGTATAAAAACAATATTCTACTGTATCAGTTATTCCAAATAAATATAATACATTTCTAATCACTTCTTGTCTTTCAATATAACCATCTAAATTATATGTTATAATACTTGAATCACCATTAAATCTTAAAAAACTAGCATACTTATATGCCCAGTGAGTACTATTTTCTTTTTCTTCTATTTTTTCGTCTTTTGCCTCTACTAACATTTTATAAAATTCTCCATAAGTAACCTTATCATTTGGTCTAAAAGTACCATCTTCTAAACCATTAATATATCCTTTATTTATAGCACTCATTATATCTTCATAATACCAATTTTCTTCACTAACATCTGAAAAAGTTTGAGCATTTACAGAAATAGTAAACAAACACATTAATAACATAAAAACTAAAAAACATTTTTTCATTTAACAATTTTCCTCCTTTAAAAATAAACAAGAGAAGAAGAGTTATTAACATAATTAATAACTCTAACTTCTCATCACACAACTAAATAACTAAACTATAATATTATTTCAACTTAAATAATTCACTTTCATATAAATTAAAACCATTTCTCAACACTACATGGTTATCATATGAATATTTCATACTTTGTGGTACTTTATATAAAAACACAAAATTAGCCATATTATCCTTTAATATAATCTCATACTTAAACTTTGTGATAGGATTTATTTTAAGAATATTATCATAACCAAATTTGTTTAAGTAATATTCCCTTATCCACTTCATTCTTTCAGTCATAATTCGTTCAGTTATACTATCCTCACCAAATGTTTCAAAATCATCTGAGGGATAATCTAAATGAAATTTATAACCGTCTATACCTATTACTCCATTTGGATACATTTCTTTTAACTTTTCATTAGTACCTATTGGAATCTGTAAACTAGGACTAAAATGTGTCAAAACAAAATGTCCTACATTATTCACCTTGACTAAACCTATACTTTCAGTCCACGTCATATGTCTTTTTCTTATTGCTTTCTCTTTATCTATATCATCCATATACATACCTTCAATTACTGCTAAGTCTGAATTTTCAACAAACTTTCTTAACCTCATATTAGGTCTTGTATCTGTAACAATACTAAACTTACAACCTTTTGGTGCAGGTAATAAAAAATCTTTAGAATAATAAGTTTTACCATTATATACTACATCTTCACCATTAACCAAATTACTTCTATACCTCATAGGTAAATCTTTTAATTCTTCCTTATCAGCATTAAATTTCTTTTTTCTCTTTAATTCTATACTGTAAGCATAACAATATACACTATGCTCACAAACTACCATATCTAAAATTATATCAGACATCTTTGTTTTTATTTTCATTTTTTCAGGTCTTTCTTTCTCTACTACATTATACTTAAATTCTAATCCTTTTATAAACATTGAAAAGCCTGATATATATTTTAATAAGCCTCTTGGTCCTATAATATTTAATTCTTTTCTTCTTCCTTGCATTTGCATTGCCAATAATACACCCATTAAACCGCTAATATGGTCTGCATGTAAATGTGTTATTAATATATAATCAATATCACAAGTACTTATTTTATTTCTCATTAATTCAACCTGTGTACCCTCACCACAATCTATTAAAAAGCACTTTTCTCCTATCCTAATGAAACAAGAAGATAATGCACGAGTTGGCATAGGACACATACCACTTGTACCTAATAATACAAAATCTAACATATCTATCACCCCTTTTTCAATAATAAATTAAATTTTTATGTCCAAAATATACTATAGATTGTAATTTTTTTATTCTATTTATTATTTATTTTATATTTATGTCTAAATAAAATGACAGAGCAAATAATTTACTCTGTCATTTTTTTAATTCTCATCTATACCCTCTGATTTATCCACATAAGTAAGATAGATACGAGCAAATATAACTTCATCTGTGGTATTAATAATTTTTCCACCACCTAAGTCCTTTTTACCTTTTTCAAAACTTCTACGAAGTTTTACCTTATAGGTAATAATATCCTCACGTGATAACTGTTTTCTCTCAATAAAATTATTTGCTCTTTCTTGAATTCTCTCTAATGCATAATATTCAAAATCAATATCATTGATAATGTCTTCAGGCTTTTTAACTTTGTTGCCAAAAATCTCCGTTGCAATTCTCAATCAAGTCAACCACCTTTCATCAAACATAAATACTATTTTCTTGACAAAATACCTAAATCTAACAATTCATTTATTTTAGCAAGAAACTTTTCTTGAATTTGCCAATCATAATTATTTTCTATTTCAGATTTATCATAAAACTTTTCAAAATTATAACTACACATACCCATATATGTTGTAAAATTAAATCTGAACTTTCCAGCATAAGAAGGTGCATCCTCATCATAAATACCTATCCAATATTCCGCATCTTCAAACTTACCTACAGCACCACAAATGCACCAAGCCTTTATTACTTCATTTCTCCAAAACAAAGGCTCACAAATTTTACTTCTATCTTTTATTTTTAAATTTTTAATATCTGATATTTTCAATTTATATCTATTTTTAACTGTAGGTTTTATATCTATTTTACCCATTTATACACCACCAAACTTATTTCCTACCACGCAATATTCCTATAATTTCATCCTTTAATTTCTGCATATCTTTTTGAGAATCATTATATAATTTTTTATACACTTCTTTACCTGACTCATAAAAAGGACATTTAGTTGCTTCTGATAAATCAAGAATTTTTGCACCCTCTTCTATTTCTTGATGACTCATATCATCTGGTTCAGGTGGATGAATTATTACCCTTTCTGGATGAAAACAATTATGCTCATGCTCAAACATAACTTTATCATCACCTTTTTCATAATGATAACAATTTTCACAATTTCTACAGCATTCAGCAGATAAATTTACTCCTAATTTTTCTGCTAAATCTAATACAATCTTTCTTGCTTCTTCTTTATTCATAATACACCCACTCTTTAATCAAGTTCTCTAAAGCAAAAACACTTTTCATCTTCACTTATTTTTTCATTATTTTCACAAGACCCGCAATAAACATATCCAATATCACCTATACTTGTTGGAATAAATTTATAATGAAATCTACCACCTATTGCACCACAATAAGAATCACCACCATGATATTTCTTTATATGTTCATCTTGCCAAGCATTTATTTGTTCCAATTCTTCCTCTGTTACTATAAAAGAAATACCTTTATTATTTCTATATTTCAATTCATATATTTCTTCTCTTAATTTCTGAATTTCTTCATCCTTATTCCATTCTGCTACTTTATCTAATGCTTCTCTTCTATCTTTTTCACACATATCAACATAGTCCTTTATTTCACTAAAGCACTTATCTAAATCAGGTTTTCTTAATCCCCTCAATATTTCTGTTATATCTCTTTCTACATCATTACTCATTTCTACAACTCCTATTCAACATAAATAAATCCAAAATTATCTGTAAACCTTACATATTTACACTCTTTTCCCTCACAATCTGGTACAGTTAATACTTTCTTGTCAGATAGAACAGTAAATTCTTTATCAGATAATTCACCTACATTATTTTCATATTTTGCTACTAATTCAATTTCTTTTCTTGCTCTATTCATCTTCATTGTAACATTACGAGAAATACAATCTTCAATACTATATGATTCATTTTTCAACATCTTTTTATAAATATTCAACTTATAAAACTCAAAAACACAAACATATATCATTAACACACTAACTAAACCTACTAGTGAATAAAATAAAATATCCAACAGAAAATTATTATGTTCAATTATATTTGTAAACAACAATCCTGCAATTATAACTAAAAATACAAACATACCCATAACTGTTTGTGTAACCTCAGTAAATAAATAATCTGAAATCCTCTTATTAAAAGTTTCTTTATTCGCTATACTCATAATTTTACACCTCATCAAATAAATTTTTTAATATACTTTCCAATACTGGAACAACTATAGAATTACCTGCTTGTCTATACAATTGAGTGTCTGAATGACCTAACTTTTCACACTTTTCAAAGTCACTCTCTGTAAAACCCATTAGTCTAAATGCTTCACAGGGGGTCAATTTTCTATGCTTACCATCTACTAAAATATAACCTGAAGCATAACCGTGTAAACCTGAACATAAAGTAGGAAAACAACCTTCTATTGAGTAAACTTTACCACCTTGACTTCCATCATTAGATGTTTGTCCTACTGCTATTACCCCTGATTTAGATATTTTAATAGGACTAATATCCCTCATAGGTTTTCTTACCCACATTCTACTATGTACTTCTTTTTCTATAAAATCTTTAAGTATTTTATGCTCTTTACCATTAGTAGTTGTAAAAATAAAACCTTTATCTATCTTTTTAAGAATACTAACACAAAATAATCTTTCTCTATGCTGAGGAACACCAAAGTCCAATGAGTTTAAGACAGTATAATAATTATTATACCCATTTTGTTCCATTATTTCTAAGTAAGAATCAAAATTATGTTTGTGCTTACTACTTAAAACATTGGCTACATTTTCCCATATTACATATTTGGGATGTGTTTTTCTTATTATATCCACACTATTCCACATTAAAGAAGATGCAGTACCACTATTCTTATCCCCACCCTCATTCTTACCTGCTATACTAAAATTAGTACAAGGACTACCATGAGTTAAGAGGTCTATTTCATTAGGTAAAGTATCTAAATCTATTTTAGTAATATCACCTAAATTTTGTTTTTCATTAACATTATGTATAGCACAATAACTTTCTATTGCATATTTATCTATTTCTGAAAAACCTACTAATTCATAATCTATTTTCCTATTTTTTAATGCTTTTTCAAAAGCACCTATCCCACTAAAAAGACTTAAATACCTCATAACATAACCTACCAAACTATTAATTTCAATAAAGGGTTGCCTATACAGACAACCCTTATGTCATTCTATCAAACAGTAATCATTGAATACATCTCATCATTGAGAGTTTCAACTACTGCTTCATAAGGTGTTCTACCCAAATTAGCAAGAACAGACTTAAATGTTGAAGGCGATGAACCAGATGCCAACTGAACACCTTTCTTATCACAAGCCACATGGAATGTATCTTGACGAGAGGCAACATTCCAGAAAATAACAGTAGGTACTGCATATCCTACATTTTCATATTCCTGCTTAATACGCTCATAATAAGTATTATGAGTACCATAAGTACCTCTATCAAATTCCATATCAGAAATGATAACAAGTGCTTTAGGCATATCCTCAGCAGAAACATTGTTAGCAACTGATACCTCAAGAATCTTACGATAAGCCTTTTCAATATCAGTATTTGCTACAATAGCCTCAATAGAGGATACCTTATCCTTCAAAGTTTCACCCTTTACTGTTACAAATTTAGGGTCAGAACTAAATGTCATAAAGACATCCTTAAATGCACCCTTATTTCTCTCTGCAAAGTAAAGTGCCAAACTTACAGAAGTAGCAAGAGGTCTTCCACTCATAGAGCCTGAAGTATCCGCCATAACAAGTACATTGTTTTCACCCTGCACATAGTTAGGAAGTGCCTTCCACTGTTCCTCAAGAACAGTATCAAAAGGCTTATCACACTTCAAATAGCTATCTCTCCAACTATATGATTCACTCAAGCCATAACTTTCGAGAATATCATAAGGATAAAGAGTAGAAGAATTAATCTTACTTTCACCCTTTTTCAAAGATTCCAAGTAAGCCTCAAAACCTTCTTGGTCTCTCCTATGGAAAGTAGTTCTATATTTCATCATAGCTCTTGAAGTTACTCCTGAATACACAATAGAAGTAAAATCACCCTTAGACATCTTTACCTCTACAATATCAAGATAACTATTCAGAAAAGCACGAGCTTTTCTATACTCCTTATCTGACATATGTAATGCACGAGCAGTACGCTTACCCCAAGAAGCATACAAAGCATTTTTAGAATTGGTACTCTTAAGCCATTTAGACATAATAGAAATACCACCCTTACCTGCTTTTGCCACTTCCATATCAGATGCAAACTGACCTCTGATAAGAGACCAAACATCCTCTTCAACAGGAGTATCAATCAAGGAATAAAGGTCATCCCAACGACCAAACATTGGAATAAACTCAATATTCTTACGCATTACATCAGTATATGTTTCTGCCATATACTTCCAAATAGTACGTGCAGTTCTACGCTCACCAAGACCACCACGAATATTACGAGCATAGAAAGACATCTTTGTAGCTAACAACTTATCCTCAGCATAAGCCTTTGAGAAAAGTCTTACTACTTCTTCATCTTTTCTACTACGCAAAGCACCAATTGTACCAAAAAGGTCAACAATATCACTATTAGTTGACTTAAGTGCAAGAGCACCATTCTCTGTGAGTGTCTTGTTGTTCTCACTCTGCATTGCTGAAACAAAACCATTTTTCATATTTATCATCCTCCAAAACTAATTTAAATTTTACTAAGCAATTATACTCAATCTATCAGAGTACATACTGTATTATAACATACTTATTACCTTTTGTCAAGTATTTTTAGGAAAAATTATGTAAATATTTTGTTACAACTTCTATACAAATTATATTTCACTAATATATCTATTAACTATTTCTGAAATACAACTATTAACAACAGTAGAGGCTGATTCTGTAGCATCAAACTTCACATTGCACCAATTTTCTATTTCTTTATCATTTTCATAATTACAACTATATTCAAAAAACCTTTTAACTAATTCTATAATATCTGATTTATCTAATTTTTTTACTTCATACTTCATAGTAAATCTTCTTATTAAAGCATCATCTAATCTATCAAACCTATTTGTTGTACCAACAAAAATAACATCATTAGGTAAATTATCCAATTCCTGCATTAAAGCAATAACTATACGATTCATTTCCCCTACATCATTTTTTTGTCCCCTTGCCATACCTACAGCATCTATTTCATCAAAACATAAAACACAAGGAGAAGTCCTAGCATATTCAAAAACTTTGCTTATATTAGACTGTGTACTACCTAAATATGAACTTACCATGTTTGAAAATTTAACATATATAAAAGGTAAATCAGCCTTATACGCAATATATCTTGCCAACATTGTTTTACCTGTTCCACTTTCACCATACAACATTAAAGAAGGTACATACGAAATACCTAAATTCCCTAATTTTTCAGATATTTTTCTAATACCTATTATTTTATCAACATATTGTTTTTCTTCTTTTCTTAATAAATATTTTTCTTCTACAAAATTACTTACATCCTCTGCCAACAATAAATCCTTTATATTATAAGGCAACTCTATAAATTTACCTTTTTTACTATCTAATGTCTTTAATAAATTTTCCTTCATTCTTTCATCTTTTTTTGAAGTCAAACTCTCCAAAATCAATCTTGCTTCTTGTTGTGCCTTTTTCAAATCACCATTACAAACATAATGAAGTAAAGTTCTCTCTTTTTCATTCATATTATTTCCCCTCTACACCCTTCTTAACAATTGTATATAGATTTAGTTCTGTCTTTATTTTAAATTTATTTTCTATCTCTTTTCTACTTGGTTTCTCTAGTTCAAATAATTCAATACTTAAATTAACACCATCATCATTTCTATCTTTAACATTCCAAAGACATTTCTTTTTATCAGGTCTCCAATATTCTAAAATAATTTTTTCTATCTTTATATCTTTTTTTCCACACCATTCAAGAAATAAGGATAAAATATTCTCTACTTCAAACTGGTCTATAAATAAACCATCTAATACTACAATATTAGAAGTAAAAGTATTAGGTAATAATTTTTTCAATTTTTCAGAAGTTACTTTTATCTCTAACCCCTCTAAACATTCTCTATAAATATAATCAAAATCTACAACTTCTGCATTTTTAATACTATTTGCAAAAGTAGTTTTACCACTTCCTGGTAAACCAACTAGCATATGTAACTCATCAACTTTAAACAAGTTTATCAACTCCCATATTTTTAGATACTCTATTCTATCATATTATTTTATAAAAGTCAATACACAAAAAAGAAAAAGCAGGTTAAACCTGCTTTTCAAAATAATTTAATATTTCCACAACGGGATTCTTTTTAACTTTTCCACTAATATTTCCTTTTTTTCTACCACTTGATAACACTATTCCCTCTGCATTATCTAAAACAATCCCCTCTGAAATATATATAGGATTTCTTCTATCCAACTTTTTTAGCAATTCATAAATATTAAAATTATTAAAATACCCTGTTGTATTCATATAAGGTGGGTCTATATAAATAACTTTTTCTCTGCTATCATTATTTATAATATCTACCATATCCAAAACATCTTTATGGTAAGCAGTTATGTATTTTGTACCATATTCTACAATATCACTAACCCTACTATACAAAGTATCAGGCATTGGTATCATTGGATTAACAGGACTTTTTCTATTACTTGTCTCTGTGGGCTTCCAATAGTTTCTAAATGTATTATTACACCATTTATCTCCTACATTCCATATCTGTTTTCCACCAAATGCACCAGACTGTAGTAATAAATATTGATACACATACAAATCAAAATCAATAGACTGTTCACTTAATTCTCTCAAATACTCACCCATAACTTCTCGTTCAGGTAATTTATCTATTTCAGATTTTAATATTTCTAAATTAAATTCACATTTACCTATTTTTTCCCATACTGCACCAAATGGTCCTTTATCTACCATTATAACATTATGATTTCTATTTATCATTTCTAAGGAAACTGCACCACTACCACAACATAAATCATAGAAAATAAAATTTTCTCCCTCTCTATCTTCTATTATATCTGCAATTTGTAATGCAAGTCTTTGTTTACCCCCTTGATAACTACAAGGAGGCACTAAATCTAACCCATTAAACATTATACCACACCATTATTCATTTATATTTTTTATAGCCTCTAATAATATTTCAATAATATCTTCATTCTTTATATATAAATCTTTCAAGTCATTCTTTGCTTTATTAGATAATTCTAAATCTTCTTCATCAATATATTTAGAATTTCTTAACTTCATACCCTCAATAGCAACCCAATATGCCAATTTAAGATTTTCTGAACTATTTTCAAAACTATTATCCTTCTTATCAGCAGATAATTCTACACATAAAGTATCACTTGTTTCATTTTCAGGTAATTTATAATTTACAGATACACTACATAAATGCTCACTATCATTAGACACTACATTAGAATATCTTAAATCTGACTTTGAAGTTCCCTCATTATTCCAAACCACATGATAAATTGCAATACCCTGACCATCACTACCAAGAGGCTCTGAAATAACAGTATCATCCTTAAAATCCTCGTGACTCAATGTCCTATTCTCATAACCTATCAATCTATATTCTTTTACAAATTTAGGATTAAATTCTACCTGAACTTTTACATCTTTTGCAATAGTATGATACATAGATTCAAAATTATCTAATATATTAAACTTAATATCTTCAAAAGAATCAACAGTACAATAATTACCATTACCATTCTTTGACAATGTCTCTAATTTATCATCTTGTAAATTAAATAATCCTGTACCTATTACAGATAATAGAACACCTGATTTTTTCTTTTCTACTATTAAATCTTTTAATCCACCTTTTGAAGTTATACCAAAATTCAAATCTCCGTCTGTTATCAATATAACACGATTTTCACCATCCACTTTATATTCTTCTGCTATTCTATACGCTTCTTCTATACCTGCTGAACCATAAGTACATCCATTTATTTCTATTTGATAAAAGTATGCTAATAATTCAGATAAATCTTCTTTTATTTCTACATTCTTAAATATTGTATGGTCTTTATCTGAATAAGTAACAAGACTTAATCTATCTCCTTTGTTCATTTTAGCAACTGTACTAATTATAGCAGAAGTTGAATATATAACACGCCCACTCATACTACCTGAAGTATCTAATAACAAAATAAAATGTCTATTTTTAACATCTTTTGTAGCAGATTTTACACCAACAAATACAACACCATTATCTTTATCTATTGAACAAACTTCAGTATTTATATTAAAAATTCTCTTTGTTGGCTTTGATAAATTATACTTAAATATATTTAATAATTCTTCTATACGCACAACATTACTATTATGTGTATAACTATTTTTTGCTCTATTTGTTAATATCCCAAAAGCAGCAGTATTATTAGTTAATCTAAATGTAGAAGTAGGATTATTTAAAACACTTTTAAATCCTTTTTCTTCTATAGTTTCAAAACTACTATATTCTAAATTATTTCTTAACTCTATAACTGCTTCATTTGACATAGGTACAAAACTATTAGAAACAGAAGCCTCAAATTCACAATCTGACTCTTCACAAAAATCTAAACTACTATCTAATGAAACACTATTAAAAGTATTAATTGACTTAGTTTTCATAACGGGTTGACTTACTGAATTACATACTCCTGATTCTATATTATTTTTACCAAATAATCCCCCAAAAAATGAACCTTTTCTTCTTTTAACAGGATTTATATTTACACCAAATTCAGATGATTCTTCATACCTTTTTTCTTCAATATATTTACCATAAAAAGGTATAGAAATAATATCTTGTAATGTGTTTAATTTTTTTTCATTCTCAAAAATTAAATCACATATATGACTTGCAAATTTACCATCTATTTTATTATCTAAATACTTTTCAGCACAAACTTTTATACCTGATGGTTCTCTCCAACCTATACTATTTTTTGAACTATCAAATGGAAACAAAGCAACAACAAATGCTTCTTCTGCATTTAACCCTACTTTTCCTCTATAAAACTTATAATATTCTAATTCTTCCCACAAACCACGTTTCTCTAAAAACTTTTCAAAATCTCTCATTATAATCCCTCTTTCAATTATTTTGTAGTCTCTTCTTCAATACCTAAATCAACTTTTTTACCAAAATTTCTACTTAACAACCCTAAAATTAATATCACAGCTACTGATGGTATTAAAAATAAAAAAGATGTTTCTGCTGGTGCAGAATTTAATCCACACTTAACCATTGCTACATTATATCCATAACTAAAGAAAGTATAACCTACTGCAAAATAAGAGTATAAATATGCCAACCACTTACAAACCTTATTTAACAATTTATACTTTTTTAATTTTTTTGAATCCATAAAAACACTCCTTTAAATTATTTACCTAAATATTCTAATAAACAAGTACTTATCATATTATAAATATCATCTTTTTCCATATCTATAAAAACAATATCCACTTCTTTCTCAAAATTTTCATTAAATAATACTTTATCTTCTTCTATTCTTTGTCTTATTATTTCCTCTTTATCTCCACGAAGAAGCCCTCTTTTTAATCTTTCTTCCTCTGAAACTTTTAAATAAACAGAAATAACTTTATCACCAAACTTTTCTTTTAATGCTCTAACACCATTTGGTTCTAAAACTACAACACAATCATCTGTTAAAGAATCTACACTACAACCATAGTAATTACCATTATACTCTATATATTCTATCATATCACCATCATCTATTTTCTTATTAAATTGCTCAATAGTTAAAAAATGATATGAGTCATCTTTATCATCAACCCTTCTATTACGAGTTGTATTTGTAATTACCCTATCAAAGCCAAAATCTTGACATTTTATAGCAAATTCAGTTTTTCCAGAACAAGTACCACCTGTTATTGTTACTATCATTTACAACATCTCCTAACATAATTATTTAATATATGTCCATTATATATTATATATGTCCGTCTATAATTTTTTAAATACCTGCTAAAAATCTTAATATTTCATACACATAGGTAAACAAAATATTAAGAAAAGGACTTAATACTCCTGTTGATAAAATTACTATTAATATAATAAATCCATACTGCTCAATAGACATATATTTCATATATAAATCTTGTGGTAATACAGCAGCTAATACTTTTGAACCATCTAATGGTGGAATAGGTATCAAATTAAAAACACCTAAACCTATATTTATAGTTATTAAACTATACAAAAACTCAACAATTATCATAGGTAATAAAGTATTTAATCTCAATAATAACATACCTACAAATGCAATTATAAAATTAGTAAATGGTCCTGCTAATGATACAACAACAGTACCTAATTTCTTATTTTTATAATAATATGGATTTATTTGCACAGGCTTCGCCCAACCAAAATGAAATAAAAACAACATAATAGTTCCAAACAAATCTAAATGTACCATAGGATTTAATGTTAATCTACCATCTCTTTTTGGTGTTTCATCTCCTAATTTATAAGACACATAACCATGTGCTAACTCATGAAAAACCATAGCTATTATTACTGCTATACCTGTAAAAATCAACTCTATAATTTTATTCATCATACTACACCACCTAATTTTTTTATTACTATAATATATACAGTAATATGTTATAATTTATGTCCATATTTTTAAGCATATTATAAATTAATAAAAAAATAGTAGATTTCTCAAAGAAAAACCTACTATTTATGTCCATAAAACAAATATATTAACTTTAATTTATTCTTATAATAAACCACTTATGTTTTCATCTCAAAATAAAAATAAGTTATAAATTTTCTACAAATATATGTAAGCAACAGCAATAAAATATTGTAGATACAAGATTTCTAAATTTTAAAATATAAACAGTGTAAAAATATTGTAATTTCAACAAATATAACACTTTTCACTTTTTTTATATTTTTTTATTTAAAAATTAGAAATCTCACTCTTAATAAAATCATACCAACCTATATATGCATTACCTGTTAAATGCATACCATCACCCGTCCAATCACTTCGTAACACATCACCAAAATACGCACTACAATCCAAAAACAACAATGAGTTATCCACACAAATCTTCTTTATATATTCATTAGATTTTTTAACATTACTATTATTATAGGCAGAAGAACTATTAGATTTTGATTGTGACACAGGTGGTATAGAAAGAACAACAATATTACTATTGGGATTTATCTCTCTTATCTTTCTAACTAATACACCATATTGTTCTTCAAATTGTTTTTGCGTAAACCAACCTAATTCATTTGTACCCATACCTATAACAACTGTTTCACAAGAATGATTTGACAATTGACTTGATACTTTCTTATTCAAACCATAAAGGTTCTCACCAACTTTACAATAAAAAACATTATTATCATTTGACACACTCTTTAAACCTTGAACTAATGAATTACCAACAAAAACCAAGTTATCTATATTTATATGTAATTTTTCATCTATAACTTTTTCTTCTACTTCTAAATTCATATCTTCCACTTTTATATTAACTTCTTCTATCCCTACTTTATCAGCATAAACATCTTCTTTCACAATAATTTCATTATTTATATCCTCTACAACTGTTGGCATAGTAAACAATGAAACACAACCTATAATCAAACACAAAATTAAACTTTTCATACTTATCCTCTCCTACTAAACAATATTGGGTATGTATATATGACTTACTTCATACATACACACCCAATTATATTTTTTACGCCTCTACTTCTACAACTTCTTCTTTAGAAAAAGATATCTTTTCTTCTTTCTTTATACCAAGAATATCATCAATTTCATCCTCATATAAAGTTTCTTTTTCTACAAGAGCATTAGCTAATAACTCAAGTTTATCTTTATTTGACTTCAACAAATCAAGTGTTTCCTGATATAAAATAGTAGATAACTTTCCAGCCTCTTCCACAATATCATACTGTGTAGTCAACTGCTTAATATCTATTAAACCTTTACTACCCATACCATATGCACCAATATATGCTTTTATGACAGAAGTAGCATCCTTAATATCCTGACTTGCTCCTGTTGTTATGTCATCAGAATTACCTAAATAAATTTCTTCTGCTGCACGACCAGCATAATCTATCTTAATCTTATTTCTTAAATACTTTTTACTTGGCAAATTCTTTTCATCAGGTGCCATAAACGTTACGCCACCTGCACCACTTGTACTCTGAATAATAGTTACAGTAGGTACACCATCTTTTGTTAAAAGTTTAGTTGCCAAAGTATGACCTGCCTCGTGCCAAGCAGTTAAATATGTTTCATCATCTATTTCCTTACGAGGTTTCTTATTACCATCCATAATAATCTTAAAAAAGGCATTTTCCAAATCTTCATTTGTAATTACTTTACCATTATTATTAGCAGCAATTAAGGCACCCTCATTAAGTAAATTTTCTAATTCAGCACCACTAAAACCAATAGTCTTCTTAGCCAAATGTTCAATATTTACTGAGTTATCCAACTTCTTATTCTTACTATGTAATTTCAAGATGGCTTCCCTGCCCTCTTTATCAGGTAAACCAACTGCTAACTTCAAATCAAATCTACCTGCCCTTAGAAGTGCAGGGTCAAGAATATCTAATCTATTTGTTGCACAAATAGTCAAAATATTATCAGCGCTATTAAAACCATCTAACTCTGCTAATAACGCATTTATTGTTTGGTCTTTCTCACCATTATTTGACTCACCACGACCACCACCTATTGCGTCTATTTCATCAATAAACACAATACAAGGTGCTACTTTTCTTGCTTTTTTATATAGCTCTCTAACACGAGATGCACCAACACCAACATACTTTTCTACAAAATCACTACCACACATTGAAAAGAATGGTACTCCTGCTTCACCTGCTATAGCCTTTGCTGTCAAAGTCTTACCTGTTCCTGGTGGTCCATAAAATATAACACCCTTTGGCATTCTTGCACCTAATTCTTTATACTTTTTAGGATTTTTTAAGCAATCCACCAATCTATATAAATCAGGTTTTAACTCATCTATTCCTTGAACGTCATCAAATGTTATCTTTTTATCATTTTCAAAAATTTCACCTTTATCTTCCTTAGAAGATTTAGACTTTTCAGTTGGTATATCTCCTATACCACCATCATAAACACCTGAAAATCTATAAGTTAAATCCTCTGCTGTATCAATAACCTTTTTCTCCCTCCACATAGCAAACAACATTTTAAGTAATGAAAATACACAAATCACTATAAATATTGGTACTATTAAACTACTTAATACATCTAAAACAGAATTTGTTGCTGTTGCCTCCGTAGAAGTAACACCTGCTAACTCTAAGGCCATTTCAACTGACTCAGTAGAAGTTGTCAAGAAAAATTCATTTTCAGCAGTCTTAAATATAATTTGACCATCATTCTCTACAACATTTACTATATCATTAGTATTCAAAATATTAAGTGCCTCTTTTTCAGATAATGCACTTTCTATGCCATAATTTTCTTTCAACACCTCTATACTATTAGGTGTTACACCTGAACTAAATATACTCTGTGTTATCACATATATAATTAAAGCCACAGAATAAAATATAATAAAGTTTTTCAAACCTCTTAACTTCATATAACTAATACCTCTCTTTTTTTATTTTAGAGTTAATAACCTACGGCTCGACTTACCGTAGGTTATTACTCAATGTAGCCAATATCATCACAATCATAAAGTCTAAAACAATCTATAGAAAAACTTTTACAAACCAATTGGATAATTTATTTTTTTTACTTATTTGTTATCCATTTACTATGTAAACTTTCGCAGTAGTATTACAAGCAGGAGAAAAACATTCACCATGAGTATCATAATACACATCTATCCTATTTCCGTGAATTGCTCCACCTCTATCTTCTACTGTTCTAAATCCTAAGCCTTCTATATAAAGCTTTGTTCCAAATGCAAACCTCTTATCAGCTGCAATTGTAAAACCTTCTGTTGCTCTTGTGCCTCTTGCAGTTACTCCATAACCTGGACTTGAAGGTGATTTTCCGCAACAACTATAACAAGGGCAATACCCTGTTAATTTAAAATTACCTACATAACTCAAATTTGAAAAGGCACTATACTTATCATATTCAATTTTCAAACTTTCAAGTTCTCTCTCAATTTCCTGTAAACGCAATTTTAATTCTTCTGAATCCTTTGCATTTTCCTGCCAAATTTGCTTGGCTCTTACAATAACAACATCATCTTCTGAAAGACCTAACTTTCTCGCATTTTCAGCCATTTCATGAGCACTCTGTTGATTACCTTGATTAGTAATCAACTTTTCTTGAATTGTACTCTTTTCAGTATCAATCTGAATAATTTTAGACTGAATCTCAGATGCCTTTTGTTGATTTTCCTCTACTGTACCTGTTAAAGCAAAAACACTTGTAGATACTGTCATTACTATTAAAAGAGTAATCAACAATACTTTTCTTAAATTCAAATATAAAACCTCATTTCGACACCAATCAGTTTAGTTAATTTAGATTGCCACAGTATAAATACTATGTAATTTTCATGTCGCTAACTGACTACAACAATTATTATACCATAATTTTTGTTCTCTGTCAATATATATAAAGACATTTTTATATAATTTAACAAAAATTACTTATTACATCAATTATTTTTTACATATCCAACACTTCATGCACAGGTTCATTATATGTACTATAATAAATATGTTTAATTCCTAATTTCTTCATATATGCCATACAACTAGGACAAGGCCTTGCCAAAGCACCACGACCATTATTACTCTTTCTATAAACAAATACTTTTACCTTACTCCAATCAATATCAGCATTTCTTAAAGACAATAAAGCATTTATTTCTGCGTGTAATTTATGAGGACTATCTTCTTCAAATCTATATTTGTTATATATTTTTTGCATTGGATGTGTTTTAGTTGTATTAAATCCTGTACTTAACACTTGTTTTTTATAAACAACAACACAACCCATCTTTTGTTTCTCAAAATCAGACATTTCAGCTATATTTTTAGCATATCTAAAAAATCTTTCTGTCTTCATAATAAACCTCACATACTCAATATATAAACATTATATCATAAAACATTTTAAATGTCAAGAAAAATCCAAATAAAAAAAGTCTTTAATCTATATAATTAAAGACTTTTAATTTTTTTTAATCAACATATTCTGAGAATAAAACTTCTATACATTCAATATCTATATCATTACGCATACAAGCGTCAGCAATATTATAACCATAAATAATGTCTGTTTCACCTGTATCTACATACATTATTTCAAATTCCCACATATTTAGTCACCTCTTTATAAATAAAAGGTTGATATAATACCAACCTTTATAGTTATCATTAAATTTTTTCAATTATATAAATAACATTATTACCTTTATACCCCTGTGGTAAAATAAAAACAAGCTGATTATCTGAAGAATAAATCTTTGTTTCTTCTTCATCATACATAAAAGGAATATCTGTCTTTAATTTAATATTACCTGCTACTAGATATATACCATCTTTAATATCAATATCAACAGAATGCTCTGTTTCATAAGAGTGCAAAACATCAAACACTCCAAAAAATCCTGGACACGCCTGTTTTTTATGTACATCTACTTGTTTACCTACACAACTATCTACCCAATCTAAAATCTCCTGACGAGTTGATACTTCTTTAAATCCTTTAAAATTTAATTTTTCTTTCTTTTTCATACTTCTCCTCCAAAACTAAAAATTTCTTATTATCTTAAAGATTTCAATACATCTGTAGATAATCTTTTTACTGCAACCATCATAGGGTCATTATTACCACAACGTTGATGTGCAGACTTAAAAATAAAATCAATATCATTTTTTGTTTTGCCTTTTCTATATGTTAAATTAAGCTGTCCTAAAACTTTATCAACCTTAGAACTATTATTTCTTATAGAACCATAAACATACTGATAAGCAAATTCTGAAACTCTACCTGTTAAATCTAAATTAGCAGCATTATTAATACCATACATAACGACAGCCCCTTTCATAATTTATTTTCTATATACTTTCAAGTATTTGTTTACTTCGTTACATCACAAAATAAAAATATATGTCCAAAATAAAAATTATAAAAAATAAAAATATGTTTCAAAAAATTTTTCAACTGTCATATATAATTTTTTTATAGCTAATTATCCTATTGAAAAAATGACTTTTCCACGCTTTGTTACAACTTTATAACTTCCAGGATTACCACTCTTATAATTATGTACAGCAGTATTAATTGCATCAAAAAGGCTCATATAACTTTGAGAGATTACTTGACTATCCTTATTTTTATACTCTTTTCTTACAAAATAAGTTTCATAATTATTTTCACAACATACCCTATATGCTTGAATATTAGAACTTCTCAAAATAACTATTTTTGTTTCATCTGCTACATTTCTATAAATTAAATCTACTGCACTTTCCTTTGAAGCTGTAGCAATAACTCTAAAAATATTAGATGAATCTAAATAAAATAAATAAACAATAGAATATTCATCCTGATACATTAGATAATATGTACCACTATGCTTTTTAGGTCTTACATTATCTGTCTTTACAAGTATATTAGTACCATTATTTATATTCTGTCTAATAAATTCAGACATATCTACAAAAGATACACCTTTATAAGAGTTATGACTTCTAATTATACTTGCTTCACCTGTGCCATTCATTTTTAACTTAATCATTTTACTCTCTCCTTATTATATTATTCAACATGATATGTTTTCATTGTACCTTTTACTGCATCTAAAACACTAATAATATGATATTTTAATACAAAAAGTATATCTTGATATTCAGGAAATTTTTCCTTAGTCTCACGTAACAAAGGTAATATATATCTTTCTGTTTCATATAAATAATCAAGTAACTTTATAGAAGTAAAAGTACCTGCCATAGAAGAAACATTATGACATCTATCAAATAACTTACATATTGAAGCCACACCATTTTTTGAAATTTCTTTATAATATTCATCTTTAACTGTCTCTATTGATATACCTTCACCATCTTTTTCAAAATATACTTTTGGTTTTCTATATGTTAAAAGATTTACAGCAGTTAAAATTTCTTTATTACAAGGAATATCATTTATAGAAATTCCACAGTCCTCTACAACATCATGCAACAATAAAGTTGCAATAACATTATCATCTCTAACACCTAACGCCAAAGCATGACAAGTCAATGTCAAAGGATGAATAATATAAGGTTCTCCATCTTTTCTCTTTTGGTCTTTATGTAATTCTCTAACAAAGTTTAAAATCTTTACTGTTTCTGGCATCTCACTACCTTTTGCAAAACCTTTTATATAAGTATACATTTTATCAGATGAGAATGCATGCCTCATAAACAACACTCCTTTTTATCTTTTAACACATTATAACATAAAATATAATAAAAGTCAAGTAAAAATGTTATTTTTTTATACAATTTAATTCAAATAATACAGAAAATAAATCTACTAAACTTTCTACTTGTGGAATAGGTCTTTCTTTACCTGAATAAGTTTTCTTTATTCCTATACCACCTTGTTCATAAAAATTCTGAATATTCTTATAATAATCATCTATAAGAATAGAAGTTTCAGGATTTTCTATGTAATCAGCCTTATTTTCACCTACATTTATAAGAATAATATCTTCATCATTCAATGTAGGTATATGATAATTAAGCCACAATTTCTTTTCAGGCTTACAATAAGGACTATCAATACAAGAAGATAATACTTTTACCTTAAATCCTATTCTCTGTAAATTCTCTATCACTGCTGGTACTTCTGGAAAACATTGTAACTCCTTAAAATACCCTTTATGAAACATACGCTTTACAGCAATATCCTCATCACCAAACACAGAAAATAAACACATAACATTATCCATATCAAAATATAAAATAATATCTTCTGGTTTATAATTTTTAGACTTAAACTCTTCAATTATTTTCTTTACTAATTCCTCATTATACTTCATCTAAATCACCTATTTTATCTTTTTCATCTACTTCTATAGACTTCACACCTAAACTACCAAATGTATGACTGGAATTCTTACAAGTTACTGTCATAACACCCTCATCATTCTTAACAGAAAGTACTTCATTATAAACAGACTTCTGACCATTCCAAAACTTTACTTTTACAAACATCTCAATCACCTCATAACTACAATATAACATAAAAGATATAAATTGTCAATAACTACTTAACAATTTATATCCTTCCAGTGTCTCTTAATTTAGTTAATCTACTACAAAACTCTTGAGTTGTTAATACTGTTTCTGACTTTTTATTCTTGCCTATACTATGTGTAAATGTTACACCATTACAAGACTGAATATCCCTACGATAATTTTCATTCTGGTCATAAACTGCCTGATATAATCTATCTAACAACTCTTGATATTCTTTACTATCTCTCTTATATTCTTTACCATTCCAATACAACTTCTGATATTGCTGCCAATTCTTATTTGCTCCTTTTTTCTTTGCAACCATACCTACTAATTTACAAACTTCTTTTTGCATATCTACATTTTTAAACTTAAAACTTTGCAAAACACCCTCTATGGAATTACACTCTACACCATCAAAAATAAATCTACGAGGTGTAAAATTACTTAATCTTCCTGCAACTCCACCTGAACCTTTTCCTATATCCATAATAACACCTACTTATCTATATTTCTCGCAAAAACATCCGCAACTTCACTTATTATTATATAAGCATCTGGGTCTATTTCATGTACTATATCACGCATTTTCGTAATCTGAAATCTATTTACTACAAAATAAACCATTGTCTTATCTGCACTTGAATACCCACCTCTTGCAGATACTCTTGTCATACCACTTTCAAATGTTTCTGATAAGACTTTACAAATTTTATCTCCATTATTTGTTACAATTATAGCACATTTCGCTTTATCAAAACCCTCTACTATATAATCAACTACTTTTAAGCCCAGCATATATGTAACTATTGAATATAATGGTAAAACCCAACTACCTATTATAAACCCTGCTATCAAATATAATACACAGTTATAACACATTACAAAAGTACCTACTGAAACACCCATTCTTTTTGCAAAAATTACTGCCATTACTTCTACACCATCAATAGCACCACCATAACGAATTACCATACCACTACCTACACCTGATAATATACCACCAAATACTGCACATAAAAATAAATCCATTACTTCAAAATGTGTTGTCCATATTTCTAAAAAATATCCTTTTATAATATAACTAAATAATGAATACATACATACAGCATATAAAGAATATATTGTAAATTCTTTACCCTGTTTTTTCAATCCATAAGCAAATAATGGAATATTTAATACTAATAAAAATATAGATAATGTAAAAACAGAGGGTGTCAATCTATCTAATAACATAGAAGTACCTGATATACCACCATCATATAAACCTGAGGGAGTTAAAAATAAGCACACACCCATTGAATTTATAATACCCGCTATTGTTAACAATAAAAAGTTTGTCCATTTTAATTTCAACTTTAACCCCTCTTCTCTATATTAAATACTTTCTATTCTTTCTTTTGCAATATTAAAATAATTTTCATCTATCTCAATACCATAAAAACTCCTATTCAATTCTTTACAAGCAACACCACAAGTTCCACTACCCATACAACTATCTAATACAATATCTTCCTCATTACTATAAGTTAAAATTAAATATTTTACTAGTTCTAATGGTTTCTGTGTAGGATGAATATACTTTTTTTCACAGTCAAAATATAAAACATTACTTGGATAGTTTGTATATTTTTGAACATATTCACTATCACCATTTAATGAATTATTTTCACCTAAATTATTGTTATTATATGTAATCAAGCCTTTACGTTTACTTGTATTCTTTTTAGTTTTATTTACTTCAACAAGTCCTTGTGGATTATAAGTCATTGGATTACTCTTACCACCTGCTGATGCATTTGCTTTACTAAAAACAATTATATCTTCATAAGAACGCATAGGTCTATAATTACAATTTGCAAAACCTGTTGCTCTATTTTTTACCCATTTCCAATCATATCTATAAAATTCTTTCTGACTCTGTCTTAACATACTTGAAAAAGGCTCATTTCCAAACAAAACTATTGCGCCATTATCTGTAATTATTCTTAAATACTGTTCCCACATTTTATCAAAATCTAAAATTTTATCCCATTTAGACCTTGTTTCACCATAAGGTAAATCTGTTAAAATTAAATTTATAGATTTATCTTTTATATTTTGCATTTCTATTATACAATCGTCATTAACTAATTTTATCATTTAATAAAAACTCTCCTTACTAACTATATCTACAATCTTTTTACCCCTACAAAGAAAATAATAAACATTACCCTCTTGTATTCTTGAAAAAGTTTCCCAATCCTCAACCCTATACCATTTTTTATATTCTCTTACCCTATAAATTGTATCCTCATCTGTACCTAATTCTTCTTTCCTTTGGACTTCTATTTCTACAACTCTACAAGGAATTATATATCTATAAATAACTACTAAAATAAAGCAAAGTTCTAAAACAAAATAACAACCTAAACTAACCACAAAATTAAAAAAAGTAAAACCCTCTTCTATTGATACCGCTATATATCCTATTATAGCTATAAAAATAAAAGAAATAATAGACATTATAATAAAATCAGTTCTTAATTTTTTTCTATATTTCTTCACAGTTTCATTAAACAAATGACTATTTTTCATATCTTTTCTAACTCTCATATTACACACACCTTAAAGAAAAATAGTGTAAAACACACTATAAATATTATAGCATATTTTACACTTAAAGTCAATACTCTATCATAAATAAAAAAATGATTTATAATATTCTATTTCTTTTTTAGTAGGTACTATAAAATTATGAAATTCAATACCTAATTGCTTATATTTATCCTCACCTAAACTATGATATGGTAATAGTTCAATATCTTTTAATCTTAACTTTTCTAAAAATAATGAAATATTATTTAATTCTTTTTCACTTGTATTTACAGAAGGTATAATAGGTATTCTCACTACCACATCTGATATCTTAGATAATTTAATTAAATTATTTAATATCCTTTTATTTGAAACCCCTGTTAATTCTTTATGTAAATCCTCTGAATAACATTTAACATCATATAAAAATAAATCAGTATATGGTATAACTTTTTCAAACTCTTTCCAATCAACATTTCCTGCCGTATCTATAACAGTATGAATATCATTTTCTTTTAACTTCTTTAATAATTCTGATATAAAATCCACCTGTAACATACATTCTCCACCTGATAAAGTAACTCCACCTTTTTCACCAAAATAATTTCTATACTTCAAAACTTTACTAACTAATTCTTCTACACTAACTATTTCACCACAACAATATTCTTTTCCATTTCTTTTTAATCTACAAGGTTTATTTTCCCAACTTTCAGGATTATGACACCATTTACATCTCATATTACAACCCTTAAAAAATATTGTTGTACGCAACCCTGGTCCATCTACACAGGAACCATTAACTATTTCAAATATAGAGCCTATCATTACAAGCACCTACTTACACTAATATTATCTCTCTAAATAACTAAAATGCATATAATCCTTTTTAGAGGTCCATTCTCCACCCCAACCAAATCCATATTTCTTAAATATTTTAACCATTTCACTATCTGGTGGTATAGAATAAATATTTTCATAAGGTTTCCAAAAATACCCTGCTGTTATTATACCTGAATTTGTCATTTCTGCATTTTCTTCCCAATTTATATCAATAGCCACACCTGCTGTATGTTGAGAATAACCATCTCTAAAATTATATGCACCTATAAGTTTAATAGGAATTCTATCTTCTTCAGGTAATTCTAATAATTCAGCAAATAAACATTTAAATGTCTTTTCTAAATTTTTATGAGATTCTAAATAAACTTCTCTTTGATACCATTCTTCATTCTCATCAATAGACCATACTGTTATATAAAAGCCAACCATATGCTTTCTCGCTTCTCTATCACTTGAAAAATAACAAACATGTCCTGTTTGAGATGGTGAATTATCACCAAAAATTCTATAATATTTTTCATCTAATGTTTCTTCTGAACTACCTACTTCTGTGTCTAAAACCCTATTACTTAATCTATCATCAATAATAATTTCCTCTTGATATTCAGGTATTTCTATTTTAGAAATACTATTAACAGAATCTTGAACTACTTTATCTACTATTTTAGATTCTTCTTCAATATTATCTAATAATAAATCTGTTTCTATATCCTCTGTATTTGCAACAATCTCGTATTCTGTAATTATATCAGTTTCAGAAGTAAATAAACATTCAATTTCAACTTCATCTAGGCTATATTCAACTGAATTACCTGCATAAATATAAATTAAATTTAATGCTGTCAATAAAAATATAGTTACGATTAAAATAACTACAACCAAATTTTTATTTACCTTTCTCATTTAAACCACCTTTTCAAGAGCATAGAGTGTGGAAGTTTTTCCACACTCTATTTTATTTAATTTAATCTCTATTAGAATAATTTACCTCAAAAGTTAATGAATAATATTCAAATTCAGGGTCTTCATCATCTGAAAAATAGCCATAAAAACTACATTCCATATCCCCAATATCAACACTAAAATTCTTATCCTTAGCTTTACCATTCATTATTTTGTCTACAAGGTCTTCTAAATCTTCTTCTGCAACTTCTAAATCTTTACCTAGTAAAACATTTAATGCCTCATAATAAATATCCTTATATTCTTCTTTATTATCAGCACCACTAAATCTTACAGAAAAAGTATAAGCAGCATAATTATTATCCATTAACATTAATTTAGAAGTCACATCACTATCCCCAACTTCTGTGTTATCAAATGTAATACTTACATAATCACTCTTTTCATTTCTATAACTTTCTTTCCAACTACCATCTAATGAACTATTTATATCTTTTAAGATTTCTTCACAATCATCAATATCTGTCATATTAGCAAGACAATTCTCTAATATACCTGAACCTGAAGTTGTGTTCTTTTTATTTTCTTTTTTCTTTTCTTCTTTTTCTTCTTTTACTTCTTCTACCTCTTCATCTTCATCTTCGTCATAGTCTATATCAAAATCTTCTTCATAATCATAATCATAATCATAATCATAATCATAATCATAATCTTCTCCATAATAACTATCATTACCCATTGACATAACATCTTCTAGACCTGCTGATTCTAATAAATCTTCTATTGAAATAGATGATTTAGGTGCAGAAATTGAAACTTCTTTAGGTGTTACTGTTTGTTCAAATTTAATAGTGAAATTTTTAAGTTCTTCTGTATCTATCTTCAATTCAGTTATTGTTTTATAAGACTTTTTATCTTTTGAAATAGTTGACTTAACAACAAATCCATCTAACTCATCCAAATCCTCGAATATTTCATCAAAATCTTTCATTTCTTCTTTATCTTTTAACTTCTTTTTGAGTTCCTTCATCGCCTCTTTATCATCAAGCATTTCTTTTATTTCATCAGAAGTTTCTCTTAACCCAACTAGTGTATCATTATCTTTTAAGTCCTTAGAAATATTACTCAAATCTGAATCTAACGCATCTATTACATCAACCATAGACTGTAAAAACTTTTCAGGGTCCTTTGCTATCGCTTTTTTAAGATTTTCTATATCACTTTCTATTTTTTCTTTTGAAAACTCTATTGAATAACCCTCTTTTGTTTTTGTTAGCATATTAGAATTATATAACTGTAAAAATACATTAAGTTTATCAATAGTATTAGCAAATGAAATTTTACTCATATCAATTGAACCCATATCAACTTCCACACCTGAGTCTTCTGCTATTTCACTAACATCAATTAAAATATAATCTTCTGTTAAAATTTCATCAAAACTTGTTTTGAATTCCTTTAACATTGTTTCAGTCATAGCATCACTTTCACCTGATTCTTTTGCAACATCTACAATTAAATCTAAAATGTCTGTTACCAAATCTTTATGAATATATAATTCATCTTCCTTTGATACATAATCTATGGAAATATCTCCTAATTTACCTAACTTTAATGATGCATCTAAATCTGAATTAACTTTATCACATTCACCTTCATAAGTTAATTCTAATTTGGAAATATCATATTCTTTAGCTAAATCATCACTATCAAGTTCATCTAACAAACTTGAGATATCTATTTCCACACTTCCTTTAACCTCTTGACCATCAATAGTTTGCATCTCTTTTGCAAGTGTTAAATATGTAGTTTTTGAAGTATTACCACAAGCACAAAGAGAACAAACTAACGCTAATACCATTATTAACGCTAAACTTTTCTTTAACATAATTATTTCCCTCCAATAATTTTTATATTTTAAATTTTATAGAAAACTTCTACTACATATAAATTAAATAAAAGAGTATGTAACATTTTTATAACTGTCAAAAAATAATTTATAACAGTTTCATAAATAATCCACACTGTTAAAATTAATTATCTAACCATATATTTTCCTATCCCAACTATGTTCTTGGATAAACTTATTATAAGGAACACAAAAATATTCAAAATTACATAAACAAGTAGGTTCCACTCCATGTTGTCTTAAAATTTCACCTTGCATAAAAACAGGCTTACCCCAAGTTGTATCTATATAATAATAATTACCATCTAATATAGCATAACTCCAAATATGCTTTTCACCTTTTGGACTATTCTTACCTTTACCTATACCCGACATACCAACAATACTAATACCAAATAATTTGCATAAAGCATTATACATAGCAGTTATACCTTGACAAACACCAACACCATTTATCATACTACCATACCCTGTAAATGACATATCATTAAATGTTTCATCATAATTTATATGTAAACACACCCAATTATATAAAACACGAGCTATATCCTTTTGACTCATACCTCTATATATTTTTCCTTGCCTTAATAATTCATTTTTTACAACACTACATAAGCCTAAAAACTTAAAAGTATCATTTAATGCGCCATAATACTTTTCCTGTAAAGTTATAAAAACATCACATTCCACTACTTTTCTACCAAATAATTTTGTCCTAACACTAACTTGAAAAGAATAAATACCTGAGAAATATTCTATAAATTTTGAATGTACTATATCAAAGGCTGTTGTAAAATCTGACATCATTCTTTTTACTTCATTTTCAGAACAAGATAAATTTTTAAAATGCATAGTATAGTTTAATTGCCTATTTATAATCATACATAATAATATTTTCATTAAATTAGGTATATCAAATGAATATAAATTATAATTTATATCATCTCTATTATATAAAGTTGGAATACTTTGGTTTGTAATTCTTTGCATATCCTGATAATAACAGATTCTTCCTAATGATAAATCACTTTTCATCATCTCTGCTATTTCAGGATTTGCCTGTAAAAAATAATAATCTGCCATTTTATCACCTCACAACTATTTATAACATTTTATGCATTCATTTATGTCCAAATAAAAATGATTTGGTATTTAACCAAATCATCTATTTTACTAATTTTACACTAAAACGCTTTTCTAATGTATTTTTTACCCATGACCTATTAAATGGCTGTAACAATAAACAAAAGAATAAAACTTCATAATCAGTCCACATACGTAAATCTACTTCTGGAACACTTAAACGTTTTTGACCACCTAATTCATCAAAAAACTTTAAGCACCTAAAGAAACTTCTCAAATCATGATTATAAACACTTGCACGAAAAATAGAATACATATTACTAAATCTTTCATAACTTTTATCTTCTAAATTAAAATAAAATTCAAAATTTCTACCACTATCATCACAAGATAATAATAAATCTCTATTCTTATCATTCAAGTGCATATATTTAAAATCTGTAGCAAAATCTTCACTAAAATATTTATAAGGTATTAAAGCGTCACATTCCCTAAAATTATCTAATATATGACCTAAATTATACCCTACTTTATCTTCCATATCATTACCCATTCCAAATACTTCACAAGAATAACAAGCAACTGCATCACCTATTTTGTGAAGAATTGCAGAAAATACCATATAATCTTTTGGTCCTATTATCTTATATACTTCTTTTCTTTCTTCACCTAAATAACAAACTAAATATCTTGAAGAATCTTTATTTATTTTTATTTCTGTGGATATATTTCCACGTGCAATAGCAACTGCTAACTCATTCAAAGAAAAATCATTCATACAAGGCATAATTACACCTCCTTATTATATTTAAAAAAATGATTTGGCATTAAGCCAAATCATCTTCTAAAACAAGACTTAACTGACCACAAGCTGCACCTGCTTCAATTTCTGCTTTTGTCGCAATAGCAACACCATAATCATAACCTGCATCCTTTAATTCATTCAAAATCTTTTCCATAATTCAAACCTCCTAAACTTATTTTATATACTCTAACTTAACATTATCCCAAGCAAATGCTAAATTATATTCTCTTAATAACTTATACAAATATGGAATACACATATCTATTGGACCTGAAAATGTATATTTCTGAAAACGCACCTGAATTTTTTGACTCTCAGGTTTATAATGCTGAATTTCTGCCTCATTTGTACGACAAAATTCATCATTCAAAAAATCAACAATACCTTTTATTTCTTTATACATTTCTGAACAAGTTTTCTTTTGATGTGGTTTCAATACTTCATTCTTATACTTATGCCACAAATCTCTCAAATTAGTTTTTCTAAGTATATCATTTAACAAATCATTAGCCATAGACATAGTACCCTCTACCCTTGTATCATATGTACACCTACCAACTGGATGATATAATATAAACACTCTATCCCTACTTAAATCTATATGATATATTTCTACAGAACCCTCTCCACGAAAATGCCAATTAAGAAAATTAACTTTTGCATTTATTTCTTCCATAGTTATTTTTGCTGGCATACATATACCACCTCACTTATATTATAATATTACCTGTAAAACCTTGTCTTAAATTATTATCCATAAATACTAATGCACCATCTGTATTTGTATTATCTACATAATATCTACTATATGCAGTTACTAAATTTCCATAATCACTCAAATACAAATAATTACAGCATTTACAAACACATTTATTTTCAACTACTCTATCAAAATATTGATTAATTATAAACCTATTATTTAATTTCAAATCTAAATCTGAAAAATCTATACTTCTTTCCTTAGCATATTCATTTATAGGCATTAAAGAAACAAAACCTACGTCTCTTACACCTATTTCAGAACATTTTTCTAAATATTCTTTAACTTTTTTATCACAATCAACATAACCTTTTATTAAATTACACGACAAGTGTAATTTCTCTTTTTCTGGGAAATCTCTTATCTTATCTATTGTAGGTACATTCCTATTACCAAATAATTCAAAGTTTTCCTCATCATATATTGAATGACGACTTAAAGCAATATTATCTAAATTTTTCAAACCTACTAATTTATCTAAATTAGAACCATTTGTATTTATTATAGTAAAAATATTTTTATCTTTCTTTTTCAAATAATCCAAACATTTTACAAAAATATCATATTGTAAACTAGGCTCTCCACCTGTAAAAGATGCTTTATATATACCTAATTTATCTACTATTTCATCTATACAAATCTTCCATTTTTCAAAATCAAAATCAACTGTATCATTGTAATGATAGTTACAAAATTTACAATTAGTATTACATATATGAGTTAAACAAGTATAAACATTTATTCTTGTGTCATTACAAGTATGCCCTGGTCTTCCATTAAACCCACAAGTAATATCTTTAACTACAACATCTTTATCAAATAACTGTTTAATCACATAACCACTCCTAATTAACAAGAACTTCTACCAAATCCCCCACCTGAACAAGGGTCACCAATAGGTGTATTTACCCTCTTTGGTTCTGGTTTTGGCTCTGATTTATACCAAGATTTAGGAATATCATAATAAATAGCATTATGAAGACAAGGGTCACCTATTTCTTTTCTATATACCAATTTAGCACCTTTATGTTTTGATACTGCATTATCTAAACGAGCATGTAATGTTCTTGACTCACCTGAACAGCCTGTATAACTTGGATTTTCCCATTCATAATAAACTTCTGATAAATATTCAGGTTTTATTTTTGCAATATCCGCTTTCACTTCTGCTGAACGTGTTAAAACTCTTTCTGAAGTATTCTTACTATCTAAAACCTCTGATACTTTTTTCTTTCTTGCTTCTGTTTTCTTAATTTCAGGTTCTTCATTTAAACCAACAGAATAATTATATTCTGAAGAAGTTTTTATAGTATCTAATTCAAAAACACCAAATATAAAATCTCTTGCTGACTTTAATATACTGCCTGATTTAACACCATCATCTATTATACCCTTAAAAGCCATCAATCTATTATCTTTATATGCCATCTCACCCATACCCATTAACATATTAACTTGCATTAATTTCTGACTTTGAATACTAGGTTTAAACACATCTGTATTTTCAATACCATATAAACTATAAATCAAACGCTTGATAGCAGGTGATAATTGATTCCTTCTAACTAACTCTTCCACTTGTATTTTATAATTCAAAACCTGAGAAGAATTCCCACAAGAAGAATCAAACATAGTCATTAAAAACTTTATAGTATTTAATTTTATGTCTAGCATACCATCACTTCCTTAAATTATTTTCTATTTACAAAATCTTTTGTTTCTCTACAAAATTCCTCAGCCTGTACTAATGTTAATCTATCTTCTAAACAAACCCCATAAGGAGACCAAACTGAATACTGATACATTTCTGTATAATGAATACTTAAATTATTTATTTGCTTAATCTTTTTACCTTTCATAGCAAACACCTCTTTTAATTTTTCGTATTATCTTTATTCTTTTTATCTTGTTTAGGTTCTTCTTTATTTACACCTTTTTCTCTATAAGTACATTGTAAATCATAAAAACAAACTACCCTTTTTAACATTTCTTCAAGCATAACAGCGTCTCTACCTTTAACTAACATTCTAATAGTATCTCCACGCTTTTCATACTTATCAATATAATATGACTGAAAATCTGAATAACTATTTAAGAAACTAAATTGTTCTATCATTTGATACTTAAAATTCATATCTGTATTCTCAACCACACTCATCTTCTCAAGCATTACAAGGGGAAACCAATTATTACCCATTCTATTATAATAATTAAATTCTTTCTTGTATTTCTTCTTATTTTGTTCCATTCTTTCTATACCTAACTGAAATAAGTATAAATCTGACATATCACCTTTAACCAAAACTACAAATTTCTTTAACATAATAAACACCTCTATCTTAAATTTTATTATTAACCTTTTAATATCCTTAACAAATATGTATTAAATAAAGATATTTCAGAAGAAATACCTACTAATTTACTTCTTTTTCTTTTTACTTTTTCTATTGCATCATAAACATCTTTATAAGACTTATTTTTTCTATATACTAATGGATATTTGGACTTCAAATTATTAAAAATGGATTCATTCTTTATACTATTTAAATAAAATTGCTCACCTAAAATCAAAATATATTTCTGATAATCCATAAAAATTCACCACCTGTTTGTATTAAATCAAATAACTCTGAAAACATATAAAATCCATTTAATATAGACAAAATATATAACAAAATTATTAAATATTTTGGTAACATTATTGATTTTTTTAATAAATATTTACTATAAAAAATAAATACTGAACATACTACAAAAATTGTTCTTATAACAAATTGAAATATTTTACCTGGTAACATTATTAATAAATAACCAACTATACCAAAATCTATATATTTCTCCCATTCACCTGTCAAACTATCAGGTAAATTAAGATATTCACCATCTATACTACTCATAAAATCAATTACTAATCCTACACCTTGTAATATATTCACAAGCATTACAATCAAAAATGCAAATATTATATTTCTCAATAATTTATTATTATATTTATTAGTAAATTCTTCTTTTAATAATCCTCTATTTTTACTTATTTTATATTTATATATCACATTCCAACTATAAAAGAAAAGATATACTGAAAATAAAAATATCATTTATTAAACCCCAATCCATCTATTTTTCTAACTGTAGCACTTAAATTATATACCTCTGCTATTTCTTTCAAATAAGGCCTAAAATGGTCTGTAGCTGAAAATTGTATTTTTACCTCTGTACTTTCTGTATCAAGTAATTCTATTTTCAAACTACTCATTTCTAAATTATTTAAACATTCCTGAAATAATATTTTTACACTTTCTCTCTTACTTCTATTTATAGGGTCATTATCTAATACAATTTCTAATAAAAATACAGGCAACCAAAATCTACTACGATTTAACCCTAAATCTCTACCATTTCTCATCTTAAATTTTTCTATATTCAAAGGTGTGTGATTTATAACCATTACAAATTTCTTTATATCCTCTTTATTACCCCTAAATGTTACCTGATATAAATTTTTAGGTTTATTTACATAAATCATTATTCTCACCCTTTCATTATTCTTGCCATTGTTATAAATCTATTACTTTTATTATTCAATAAACTATAAGAAAACAATAAATCCTTTCTTATATCTTGTATTAAACCTTTTCTATATTTATAATTTTTTCTCCCACCCGTTAATATTAACTTATCAAAATATTCTACCAAATAGACAGAAATTGGAAATTTATCTTTACTGTAAAAAGACTTATTTGCAAGAACAAATGATATTTCTTCAAATTCTAAAAATAAATGCTCATAATTATCATACTTTTCCAATAATATATCACTATCAAAAACTTCAAATAGTGTACTTTCTATCAATGCAATATTTAATAAATATTCATCAACTAATGCTGCTCTTGGATATAACCAACCATATAAATACTCTAAACGATTAGTATATCTCTTTTCATCTATATTGAGTTTTTCATAATCTAAATAATTTTTCAAGTATGAATATAAATTTCGAGCACCTGCTTTGGTTAAATTACTCTTCTTAAACATGAAAAATCACCTCAATATTTAAATTTTATTATTATTTAGAAATTATTCTTTTTAATTCTAAACCCTGTAATTGTCTTTTTACAAATCTACCCTCTTGTTTCGCTTTTAATTCACCTTTTGCAATAGGCTTACCATTATATGTTATCATATCTATTGTAATTATATTATTTGGAAAATTAAAAAACACAGTAACACAAGCAGAACAACGAGGGTTCTTATATGAATACATACCATCAAATCTACTACACTCACGCTCTTCTATCATCTTATTCCAATCTTCTATTTCAAAATCTATATATTCAGAAGATTTTTTACAATAAACCCTAACGCCATAGGGATTACCATTATAAATTAATTTTGCGAATGGGTAGAAATCATATACTTCTTTTAACATAAAAATCACCATCTTTTTATTTTAAAATAACTATTTATGTATATTTTTTATGCATTATAAAAAATTATTTTTATCAATAATATTTTTTATAAAAACCCCTCATAGATTTATCTTCTTTTTGAATATAATAATTCAAATCATAACAATTTGCTATAAATTTTATACAATCATTCATATCATCATTTGCCTTATATAAAACCCTCATATTATCCACTTCACTTGTCATTTTACCAAACTTTTCAACATAAAAAGAATGATAATAATTACAAGAAGCAAGTTTATTAACAAAATTATGTATTTGAACTCTTACAGCTTTATCAGGATGACCTATTATTTGATGATTCTTTAAACCTTTGTTTAATAAAACTAAAGGAAACCAATTTTTTCTACAACCTTTATGAAGATTAAATTCTTCTTTACATACATAATAATTTTTATCCATCTGACGTAAGGCTTCGATAAAATCTACAATTTTATCTTCACTACCTTGTAAAAATAATTCATATTTCTTTAACATACTTATCACTCCAAATAATTATTTTACAAATGTCACAGAAAATACAAATGAGCCTGCACCTGTTACATTCTTTAATCCATTTACAGTATATTTTCTAAACCCATTACCTATTTTTTCTTTATTTGAAGAAACTATCTCTGATATACGATTAAATTCATTATTCATTTCTTCCTCTGATAATAAATCAGGATTAACAGCCATAAATGAAACAGTAGTCTTATATTTATCCAATTTAGAAATAATATCTTTTCTATACTTTATATCATTTTTAAAAGAAGAATAATCAATGGTAATCACTTCACCATCTGAAACACTAACATCAGCACCTCGTAATTCTTCTGATAAAAAATCTAAAATATCAGATAAATCGTCTGCTTCTATTTTTGCTTTATTATTTACCTTTTTATAATCACCATTAGAATCTAACTTACCTTTAACATTACCTTTTGTTTCATTCACAGATTGTCCTATTTCTTTACCAAAATCTAAAGCATCACCAATATTAGATAAAACTTCACCAGCACCACCTAAACCTATATTTGCAACCATATAAATAGCAAAACCTACAGCTACAACTCTTAAAAATTTATTACCACCACCTCTATTACCACCACCATTGTTATTATTACCACTTGGACCCTCATCTTCATGATAATTAACATTTCTACTTATTGCACTATTATTTCTCGCTTTTGCACCCCACGCCATCACTTTACAACTCCTTAACTATATATTTATTTTTAACTAATATGTAGGCCAAATGCCCTCAAAACAATCAGAAAAATGATAACTAAACCCAAAGAAATTTAATATTGCCGCTACATAAGGTAAATTATCAGGGTCTATACTTATTGTTATAACATAATACTCTCTCATATCTAATGTTCCACATGGGTCCACAAATGCAGTACTCCAAGTTTTATAATAAATAGAATGAGCATTTCTATCCTGTACCATCTGATTAAACATTGTTAACGCCTGTTGATTTCCAACTTTTGCTGCTCTTAATAATACTAATGGAAACCAATTCTTTCTCATACCCCAAAAATAAGGAACTTTACCTTTACACTCATCACGTAAACTCTCTAAATTCTTTAATGCATTTATAAAAGACTTTATTTCATTTTCACTATTCTGACCATAGTTAAAACAAATTGCATATTTCTTATTCATAGAAATCACTCCTTAAATATCAAGATTACCCTCATTTTTATACTGCTGAACACACATTTGTAATCCAAATAACTTCAAAATTTCTCTAATTCTCTTTATACAATATTCTTTATTTTCCTCATAAATATTAACCTTTATTATAGAAGTCTTTTGACTCTCTCTCATACAAAATAATGGATTATAAGGATATATGTCACCCATTTTTGAAAAATGAACTCTATGAAACTTCTTATCTTTTAATTGTCTATTAAAAATACTCATAGCAGATTTACGACAATCTTCACTAAAAGCATTATCACACCAATATAACATTATCAAAGCAAACCAACTATTACGAAGTCCAAAAAAATAATCAAATTCTTTCCTATACAATCTCTTATAATAATCCATATTATTAAAAGCCATCCACAACTTTTTTATATTTTCTTCTTTACCATAAACTACAATATTATAACTAAATTTTAAGGCATCCATAATATCACCTCTAACAATTTTGTGAGTCTATTTCTCTTATACGTGATAATATCAAAGTCATTAACTCCTTAATATATCCCTTTGAAACCATTGATTCATTACCTACACCATAACCTCTATCATAATCTAAAACTACTTTACCATTATCTGTATTCTGCACCCAAAATTTTATAAATCTACCACCACAAATACCATAAACTTCAGAATTTGTAGCATTTACTTTTGCACAAAATCTATAATTTCTTCCACGATTATAAAACCTACCCTCAACCCAATCTGAATTAGGGTATAAATCTATACCATTTCTGTATTGAATTTCAATCATTTGAAACACCTCACATAATAAGATTCTAAAATCATTTAACGTTGCTAAACTGATAATAACTAAATCCAAAGAAATTTAATATTGCATAAACATAAGGCAAGTCATTTCCCTCAGCAGTAAAGATTATAACATCCTCTTTTTTATCATTAAAAATGCAATTTGGGTCAACCCAATCCCATTCATGACCTTTATAATATATATTATGAGCACGTCTTTCTTGCACCATTTGATTAAACATTGTTAAAGCCTGTTCATTACCTACTTTACCTGCCCTTAATAAAACAAGAGGAAACCAATTTTTTCTCATTCCCCAAAAGTACTCTACTTTACCCTCACACTCTTTTTTCAAATCTTCTAAATTTTCCAAAGCATCAATAAAAGCCTTTAATTGATGTGTGTCATTCTCACCATACTTAAACTTTAAATAAAATTTATATCTCATACTAAACACTCCTATAAAGTATATTCAAATATCATCAAACTAAATTTTCAGCCTTTATAATACCATTACCTAAATCATTACCCTCACTAATAGGATTAGGATTTATAGGTGATACCTTTATAAAGAAATATTTAGGGTCAAACCACTTTGTTAATTTCTCTATATCAAAATCAGCAGTATCTACTAATGTCATATTCACAGTTGTTTTTAACTCACTTTCAGTCCTTATCTTACCTAATTCCTCAATAGTCATTTTATTCTTAAAAGGAATTAACTCATTTCTTCTTTCTTCATCTAAACTATGTAAAGAAATCTGCAAAGTTATATTATCCTTTATCCAATCAAAATTAGTTCCTTTTACCCCAATAGTTGAAATATAATGATGAACTCTTGCATCTGGTAACATTTCATCTACTAATTTAACTGCCTTCTGAACGGCCTCCCAATTAAGTGCGGGTTCTCCCATTCTCGTATAGTTTATCTTAAACTCTTTACAATCAGCAGGATTATATTCTTTATTCTTTTCTAAAATAAATTTCACCTGTTCTACTATTTCTTCAGCAGTCAAATTTCTATATCTTTTTAACTGCCCTGTTGCACAAAATTTACAACGTACAGGACAACCTGACATACAACTTACACCTATCATCCATCTATCTCTACGAGTTCCTAAATGATAATTTTTCAATTCATTTATATGTTCATTTATACAATCTTTTGTATAATAAGGTAAAAATGTATCTGTCGTTTCAATAGGAAATCCGTCATCTGTATGTAACACATAAACTTTACCATTCGCAAAACTCTTACTTTTCTTTTCTATCAACATAACTTAAACCCCCAACTATTTTTTATTTCTTTCTCTCCATTCAGCAATACGCTTTTGTTCTTCTATTTCAAAAGCGTCCACATACTTTTTACCATCTTCTATAGTATCAAAATGATAACCACCATCATTTATCAATATTATATACTTACCATTATAATTTTCTTTTATTATAGAATATCCTTTATACACTTCACCCTCTATATCACAATGCTTAAATATAATAGGAAATTTTAATTGACAAATCATTTTAAAATATACATAATCAGGTAAACCCATACCACCACGAGCAAAATGTATCTCTTTATAGTCCTCATAAATTACAAAGTTTGTTTTCATTAAATTTATTCTTCTTGCTTTTCTACATCTATAAGGAATAATATCTATAATATATTCTCCTTTTTCATTTATAACAGCATTTTGTAAAATTCCTAAATATGTACCACTACCAAATGCTTGATGAAATATTGTTATCTTTTGACCTTTATATGTTTCTAATTCTTTTACTATCTTACTCATATAAATCACTTCTTTCTCTCTTTATTTCTCCTACTTCTTTCACCCATTAACCTATCTAATTCTCTCATATCTTTTTCATTTTCATTTAACAAATCTATAATCATTTGATTATCACCCTGAATTATACCATCTTCCATATCTGTATTCAAAATATTAGCCAAATTACTATAATTCATTATTAATCTCAAATTTCTTATTGCTGTCTTTCTCTTTTTTATACGAGAACGAACTGCCTTTATTTCTATATTTATACCATAATT
>JAEIGA010001190.1_pt1 | contig 40072 bp, 30 predicted proteins | sample 9270691 | NCBI WGS metagenome assembly JAEIGA01 (sample SAMN17057246, study PRJNA624740) | gut metagenome | biome: biome; isolation source: fecal sample | host: Bos grunniens | place: China: Xizang | collected 2019 | reverse complement strand
GTCACTTGTCACTCTTGCCTTTCGTAACCGATTTGATGAAATAATTTAACCGGAGGAATAAGATATGGAACTCATTTTGAAAGAAAACGTACATGGTCTTGGTTACAAAGACGAAATCGTAACCGTTAAGGATGGTTATGGTCGTAACTATCTTATCCCAATGGGTAAAGCAGTGATCGCTTCTGTTTCTGCTAAGAAAATGTTGGCTGAAGAATTGAAGCAACGTGCTCACAAATTGGAAAAGATTAAGAATGATGCTATCGCATTGGCTGAAAAGATCAACGCTGTTGAAGATATCAAGATTTCAACTAAGGTTAGCGCAACAGGTGCTGTTTATGGTTCTGTAACTAACTTGCACGTTGCTGAAGAATTGGCTAAGCGTGGTGTTGAAGTAGACCGCAAGTGCATCGTGCTCAAAGATGTGAAGGAAGTTGGTACTTTCAAGGCTGCAGTTAAATTGCACCGCGAAGTAACTGCTGAAGTAACATTCGAAGTAGTTGCTGAAGAAGCTTAATTCTCGAGCAAATATATCATAACTGCCGTGCCGATTTCGGCGCGGCAGTTTTTTCTATAGAAAAAGGAATGTGGGATAGGGGAAATAGAATAAATAAAACTCTTTGAATCCTTAGAGTTCTTCGTGTCTTCTGTTTTTTAAGATTTTTTATCCTTCCGATCTCACTGCCTAAAAACTCCTAGCTTCCTTACCTCCTATGCGCTATTTTGTCTATTTCTCCTATGATGGTGCTGCCTATCACGGATGGCAAGTCCAACCTAATGCAGAAACCGTTCAGCAAAAATTGAATGAAGCATTGTCTATCCTACTCAGAGAAAATGTTGAGACTGTTGGGGCGGGTAGAACTGATACAGGTGTGCACGCATCAGCAATGACGGCACATTTTGATACCAATGCCGAGGTGCAAGAGGCAAACCTTGTAGACAAATTGAATCGCCTGTTGCCACAAGATATTGCGGTGTCACAGATTAAACGAGTAGCAGATCATGTGCATGCCCGATTTGATGCTATAGCGCGTACATACCACTATCACGTTTATACAGGCAAGGATCCATTCCTGCGTCACTATGCCACACGATTGTACTATGAGCCAGATTATGACTTGATGAATCTGGCTGCAGAACAGTTGTTACAATACACAGACTTTACCAGTTTTAGCAAATTGCATTCAGATGCCAAGACGAATATCTGTCACGTCGAATATGCTCGATGGGTGCAAGTTGCTCCAAATCATTGGCGTTTTGAAATCAAGGCTGATAGATTCTTGAGAAATATGGTGCGTGCTATCGTCGGTACGCTATTAGAAGTAGGGCGGGGTAGGCTGACCTTGATCGATTTCTCAAAAGTAATTGAGTCGAAAAGCAGAAACTCTGCCGGCGAATCAGTGCCTGCTAAAGGGTTGTCGCTGGTAGCGGTAGACTATCCAACCAATAAAGTTTAAATCAGAAAAATATTATTTAGTAGAATAAGGTGAAGAATTGCAATTTTCTTCATCTTATTTTTATTTGTATATGGTTTTACTTGATAAATTGTTAACTAATTGTGAAATTTGTTGTTAAAAAGTCCTTTGTGTTTAATATATTTCTTTGATAATATTGACCATCTTTTAACTAAATAAATATCTTTGCGATATGAAAAAGGTATCTATTTGGTTGTTAAGTTTGCTGATGGGAGCTTCGTTTATAGTCTTGTTTGTTTTACAGGTGAGATATTTTAACGAAGTATATATGATGCGTAAGGAGCAATTTGAGGAATCCGTAAAGCGCAGTCTCTTTCAAGCAGCGAGGGTATTGGAGTTGGATGAAACTCAAACTAAAATGGAACGCTCAATTTTGGCGAAACAGGATTCTGTAAGGCAATCAAATACTAAGGTGATAGAAAAAATTAGCTCTCTACCTATGCATAAGTATGCAACGAATTCTGTCGTTAAGTTTACTGATGCAGAAAGAGAACAGCGGAAACGTTTCTTTAGAGATAGTATACAGCAATTCTTGCATCGTCAAGACTTAATGAATGAAGTCGTAAGTCGAGTATTGTATGTGCCATCTGATTTGCCATTAAGAGAAAGAGTCGATTTCAGTAAACTGGATAGGTATCTCAAAACTTCGTTAAGGAATAATGGGATAGATTTGGAGTACCATTTTAGAGTGTTTGCGTACGATGAAATAGAAGTATTTAGATGTAGAGATTATACTTCGAGAGGAGAGGCGGATCAAGTATATTTAGGTGTACTCTTCCCTAATGATCCCAAACATCAACAAGGGATAGTTAAAGTGCATTTTCCATACATGCGTCAGTACATTTTCTCTAATGTGGGCTTTATGATTCCTGGTATGCTCTTTACACTTGTGCTGTTCTTTATCTTTATGTTTGCTGTATCAGTTATTATTAAGCAGAGGAGATTGTCGGAAATCAAGAATGACTTTATTAATAATATGACACATGAGTTTAAGACACCTATTTCGACGATTTCTTTGGCAGCACAGATGCTTAATGACCCTTCGGTGAAGAAAAGCGAGCCAATGCTTAAACATATCTGTGGAATTATTAATGATGAAACGAAACGCTTGAGGTTCCAGGTGGAAAAGGTGCTGCAGATAAGCATGTTTGAAAGAAATGCTGCAACATTTAAACCTAAGGAGTTGAATGCAACAGATGTGATAAATGATGTGGTTACAACATTCAGATTAAAAGTTGAAAGTCTTGGTGGGGTGTTGGATACAAAAATTCAATCTAGCGAGCACTGGGTAAAGGTGGATGAAATGCATTTTACTAATGTGTTGTTTAATCTATTGGATAATGCAGTGAAATATCGTGACGAAGAAAAACAATTGAAAATAATAATTTCGACGCGAGAAAAAGATAGTAGGCTAAAAATCTCCATAAAAGATAATGGTATCGGTGTGAAGAAAGAAGAATTGAAAAAGATCTTTGATAAATTCTATCGTGTACATACCGGCAACCGACATGATGTCAAAGGATTTGGATTGGGTCTGCCCTACGTCAAGAGTGTAATCAAGAATCTGGGTGGTACAATTTACGCCGAGAGTGAAGTCGGCAAAATGACAAAATTTAATATAATATTACCAACTATAAAAAACAATGACTATGGAAAAGAAATTGACAATCCTACTCTGCGAAGATGATGAAAACTTGGGTATGTTGCTTCGCGAATATTTACAAGCTAAGGGTTATAACACTGTATTGTGTCATGATGGTGAAGCCGGACTGGCCGCTTTCCATGAAAGTAAATTTGACCTCTGTGTATTTGACGTGATGATGCCAAAGAAAGATGGTTTCACTTTGGCAAAGGAAATCCGAGAGGAAAATCAATCTACGCCAATTATCTTTCTCACAGCAAAGACTCTGAAAGAAGATATCCTCGAAGGTTTCAAGATAGGTGCAGACGATTACCTGACCAAACCCTTCTCGATGGAAGAATTGACATTCCGTATCGAAGCAGTTTTGCGTCGTGTTAAGGGTAATAAGACAAAGGAACGCACGTCCTACAAGCTTGGTTCGTTTACTTTTGATACCCAAAAACAAGTCCTCTCACGTGGCGGAGATTCTATTAAACTGACAACAAAGGAATGTGAATTGCTGGCGCTACTTTGTGCTAATGTCAATGAAGTGTTGCAACGTGATTTTGCCCTGAAGACAATCTGGGTAGATGATAACTACTTCAACGCACGTTCGATGGATGTATATATTACAAAGTTGCGCAAGCACCTCAAGGGTGATGATTCCGTGGAAATCCTGAATGTACACGGCAAGGGTTACAAGCTTGTCGCTCCAGAAGAAGATTAAGGTATGGACACACCTGTTGCTTGGATAAGGTCGACGGTGGTAATTTGAGAATAAAGGTGTGCTACTGATATCCCAGAAGCGTGGGGTGAATGTAGCACACTTTTTCGTAAAAAATGTGTAATAACAGTTCTATTTGCTTGTATCGCTTGATAGATTTCTATCTTTATTGTATCTTTGCATTCTGATTAGCACTTATATTGTGTTTGTCTCTTGTTGATTTTGCAAATTTACAAAATTCTCTTGTATATGAAATTAAATAAATTATATGCGCTACTTATAGTCATGTTATCGACCATCACTGTATTCACAGCCTGCGACGAAGACGAAACCTATTCGGATAAACGTAAGCGTGAAAAGAAGCAAGTGGAAGCCTTTCTGAAAAATGGTGTCACTGTATACGATGCAGACCAAACGCAGATGTTGCTACATGTGCCTGCCGATATCAAGGTGATCACTGAGGAGGAATTTCATGCCAACGATAGTATGACTAACGTAGAAGCAAATGAATACGTGCTGTTCAAAAAAACAGGTGTGTATATGCAAATTGTGTGTAAGGGTGCTGGACAGAAGGTTCAAGAAGGTGGTAGCACTACCATCCTGAATCGTTTTACGGAATATAATATTGCAGCAGATTCAATTAGTTGTACCAACAAAATTTTGCCCTATGAGACGATGGTTGACAAGATGGCGGTAATCAATACCGGTGGAACGTTTACCGCAAGTTTTTTATCTGGTCTGATGTGTAGTATCTATCAAAGTGCGTCTGTTCCTACTGGTTGGTTGGTACCCTTGACCTATATAAATATTGGTCGTCAAGATCGTCCTGATCAAGAGGTGGCTTTGGTTAGACTGATTGTGCCCAGTACACAGGGGCAAAGCGATGCAAATAATAATGTCTATGCTTGCTTCTACGAAATTACCTATCAACGAGGCCGATAACAATTAAAAGTTTTACATTTCGGGAAGGACTATGGCTAATAATGATTGGAAAGACCGATTGGGTATAGTGTATTCGACGAATATCAACTATCAATACGAAATTGATGATGTTGAAGAGCAAGAGACACTACCGCCAGAGCAACAAAAACTGAGGGTGCAAATAGAAAAGGCAGGTAGAAAGGGTAAGACGGTGACTCTGGTGACTGGTTTTGTTGGTACAGACGAGGATTTGAAGGGGTTATCGAAACAACTGAAAACAAAATTATCCACCGGAGGTAGTGCTAAAGATGGCGAAATAGTGATTCAAGGTGACGTAAAGCAGCGAGTTGTGCAGCTGCTCATGGAATTTGGTTATAAGGATAGCAAATAAATTGAGATAGTAGTACTGTTTATATAATATCTTTGAGATTTCTTGCCAACTTTTCATAATTTATTTTAGAAATGGTTGGTTGTTCTAAAAAAAATGCTTAACTTTGCACCCGGTTAAGAAAAAGAGGTGGCGATTTATTCCTAAAAAAGAATGGTATGCCGATTAAAATCTTACCCGAAAGCAAAATTTCGTTAGCAAAACGGATAAATCCGGCTCCCTAGCTCAACTGAATAGAGCATCTGACTACGGATCAGAAGGTTACAGGTTTGAATCCTGTGGGAGTCACTTGAAAAAAGTAGTTTTACTTTGGTTCCCTAGCTCAACTGAATAGAGCATCTGACTACGGATCAGAAGGTTACAGGTTTGAATCCTGTGGGAATCACAATTATTATTAGAAAATAAAGTAATATTACTTTGGTTCCCTAGCTCAACTGAATAGAGCATCTGACTACGGATCAGAAGGTTACAGGTTTGAATCCTGTGGGAATCACATTAGAGACGGACAATTGTTTAATCTTGAATAGATGAATAGTTGTTCGTTTTTTTTGTTGAGTATATTGTTGTGACCTGTCTTTTTCTGGCAGTCTTCTGGAAGCTGATAGGGTCAAGGGTAGCTCTAGTTGTCGATGTATAAGGGTGCTCGTATATTCAGGTTTTCTGTAAGACTTAAGTTGCAATATAATTATGTGGTTGTTATTTTCCTTTGTTTCGGCGATACTTTTGGGGTGTTATGATGTATTCAAGAAACTCTCGTTGATAGATAATGCAGTTATACCCGTTTTGCTGATTAATACGCTTATTTGTGCTCTGTTCTTTTTGCTCCTGTTATTAGGCAGTTGTTTTGGCCTGATTTCAAAAGGCGTGGTGGTGTATATTCCTGTGGGTAATCTGGTGGATTATCTTTATGTTGCGATCAAAGCAGTCATTGTGTTGAGTTCGTGGATTTGTGGTTATTATTCTATCAAATATTTGCCGTTGACGGTTGTTGGACCAATCAATGCAACGCGACCAGTGCTAGTTTTACTTGGTGCAATGCTTATTTATGGTGAATGTCTAAATCTGTGGCAATGGATTGGTGTGCTCTTGGCTATTACTTCGTTTTATCTGCTTAGTCGTACCAGTAAGCGTGAGGGCATCTCATTTCATAATAATAAATGGGTTGGTCTGTTGGTGTTAGCCGCGTTGCTTGGCGCATCGAGTGGGTTGTACGATAAATATCTGATGCAACCTATTGATCAGGGTGGGGCTGGTCTGCCGGTATTGTTTGTTCAGGGATGGTACAATTGCTTCCAGTTTCTGATAATGCTCGTGATTGCCTATTTTATGTGGTGGAGGAAACGGAAAACTGCCGCTCCTTTCGTGTGGAGATGGCAGATTGTTTGTATTTCTGTTTTCTTGACATTGGCAGATATGGCGTATTTTTACGCATTAAGTCATGGTGATGTTTTGATATCTGTGGTTTCGATGATACGTCGTGGTAGTGTGCTTGTCTCGTTTGCCTTTGGTTATTTCCTATTCAAAGAAAAAAATGTGAAAAGCAAACTGTTTGATTTGTTGTTGGTGTTGTTGAGCATGGTGTGTTTGTGTATTGGTAGCGAGTGATACTATGAGATAATTATGTGGGGTTATGTGAAAAAAATAATGGTTTTAGAAATCTTTTGAGAAAAAATACAGATTTTTTGAAAAAAAAAGAGGAATTGTTTGGTTGTAAAAAAATAAATGCCTACTTTTGCATCGCGTTTGAGAGAAAACGCCTATTCAATAGAATGTTTGCGGAAATAGCTCAGTTGGTAGAGCACAACCTTGCCAAGGTTGGGGTCGCGAGTTCGAGTCTCGTTTTCCGCTCCCATAATGAACAGAGATTGATTTCGAGCCCAGGTGGCGGAATGGTAGACGCGCTCGTTTCAGGTGCGAGTGTTGAGAGACGTGCAGGTTCGAGTCCTGTTCTGGGCACAGAACGATTTTTGAAATTATATCAATGGAGAGGTGGCGGAATTGGTAGACGCGCTACTTTGAGGGGGTAGTGTCAATTGCGACGTGGGAGTTCGAGTCTCCTCCTCTTCACTTGATTTCCTCTGATGAAAGAGGGCATGCGGAAATAGCTCAGTTGGTAGAGCACAACCTTGCCAAGGTTGGGGTCGCGAGTTCGAGTCTCGTTTTCCGCTCAGAGTTTTCTGATTTCACTTTTTGAAGTGGTTCAGAAAACTTTTTTTATTGTCTTTTTAAAACCTGAAATTAGAGTGTGGTATGAATATTTATGCTAGATATTTTGATAGAGAAATATTAGTTTATAGTCTTGATGAATTGATAGAATTTCTTTCATCTATTTCTGAAATCAATGTGACTAATGAATTGGTGGATGATATTGCAGCCTATGTCAATGGTGATATGCCTTACCCCAAACGCTATAAAGTTCGCCCTCGCGTTTATTTCATTTTGATTAAAACTACGGCTAATAACATGGAGGAGTTCAAGATGCACAAAAAGAATATTTCTGCATCAATGAGCGAAGGTGATGAAACTCCACAAAAAGAGATAAAAATTAATAGATTGCAAAATGAAGTGTTGGGATGGTATAAGGGGGAAATCAATTTTAAACGAGTGATTCAGATTCCTGGTACTGGCAAGTTTCAGTATCAAGATACAGTGTTCTCTGCTTACGTCAAAGCGACAAGCGGTATAGATTGTTATACGCGCATAGTGAATCACTTAAAAGGTAGGGGAGATATTGATTTGAGAAGCCAATTCCCCTCTGCTAAAGGCGGAAACTTTAGATTTGAATTTATTGGATAGAATTTGTTCCCCAATATCAAATAAGGCAGCTACTAGGTATGACTTAGTGGTTGTCTTGTTTTTTATAATAATTGGACAGGGTGGGCGGGATGTATGAAAGTAAGATAATACTGCTTTCAATGATAGGCAAGGTGAAAATAGTTTTACATAAAATAAAAAGCAAGGATGGTTTAATAAACCATCCTTGCTTTTCTGAGGTACCCAGCAGATTCGAACTGCTGTACACGGTTTTGCAGACCGCTACCTAGCCACTCGGTCAGGGTACCATTTCTTTTTTCGAGTGCAAATTTAAGACGTTTTTTTGAATTGACAAAATATAATATACTTTTTTTGTTAAATATTTTTCTAAACTTTTCATGTTACTATGCATATTGTACTTTTATTTTATTCAATAGCAAATACATAGCAAATGTGTAAATATTTCTATGAATTGTGCATTATTTTCCTATTTGGTCTAAAATAATGAATTTTAATCTGCCATAAATCTACATAATTTAGTATTTTTGCATCTCGAAATTTGACGTTGCAGATTTTTCTCATTTATTTTGTACGATAATATTAACTCTTGGCAGGTAGGTTTCCGCTATTTGCCATCAAACAAACCATAGAAATGGATAAAAATACAATTACAGGACTAGTACTTATTGGTGTTGTGCTGATGAGTTTCAGTTTTTGGAGTTCAAGTAAACAACAAGAAGCAGTACAACAAGTACCACAAACAGAACAAGTAGATCAGAAGAAAACAGATGCTACTAAACAACAAACAAGTGCTGCAACAGTTGATACTGTAGATTCAAAAGATGCCTTCTACAATTGTGCAGCCAAAGCAACAGATTCAGTACAAGTGGTTGTGCTTGAAAACAACAAGTTGAAGGTAGAAATCAACCCCATTGGTGGTATGATTGCAAATGTGTATTTGAAGGAATATGATGGCGATTCTAAAGAATACAAGTATAGAACCTACAATGACTTCAAGGAAGGCAAGAATGTCGCACTTAATCTCTACAAGCAAGACGACGCATCTTTGGAGTTTATCCTTGACACAAAGGAAAAACCTTTCAAAACTGGTGCATATCACTTTGAGCCGGTTGAAAAAAGTGATTCGTCAGTCACTATGCGCCTAATGTCAGCAGATAGTTCTGCTACATTTGATTTGGTTTATAGTCTTCGTCCCGACAACTATATGGTAGATTTCGACATTGTCACAAAGGGTATGGATAAGTACGTACCAGTGAATGTCAACAAAATCAATATTAAGTGGAACGAAAAGATTAGCCAACTCGAAAAGGGTTTCAAGTTTGAGCACGACCGTTCAACTTTGACCTATAAATACAAGGGTGATGACTCTGACTATATTGGTGAATACCAAAGCGAAAGCGAGAATGAGTTTGATGGCGACTTAGAATGGGTTGCTTTTAAGAATCAATATTTCAGTTCAGTGTTGATTGCAGACAAGAGTTTCACTCCACAAGAATTCAACGTTATCAGTTTCAACCAGGAGCAAGAGAAGGGTTACTTAAAAGAATATACTGCGACAATGCAAGCAAACTTTGATGCTACAGGCAAAGAGGCTACTCGCATGCAGTTCTACTTCGGTCCCAACAACTACCGCTTGCTTCAATCTATGGATGAGAATGCTATCGGTGGCGAAAAGAATCTTGAACTTGAGGAATTGGTATATCTCGGTTGGCCACTCTTCAAATGGATTAACCGTTTCTTCACACTCTATGTATTTGACTTCTTGACCGCTATGGGCTTGCCTATGGGTATTGTGCTCTTGCTTATCACTATCTTGATGCGTTTCATTGTATACGTACCAACCAAGAAGAGTTTCTTGAGTAGTGCAAGAATGCGTGTACTTAAACCCAAAGTAGATGAGATAGCAAAGCAATATCCTAGAGAAGAAGATGCGATGAAGCGTCAACAAGCTACGATGACCCTCTATTCACAATATGGTGTGAGCCCAATGGGTGGATGTTTGCCGATGCTTATCCAAATGCCTTTGTGGATTGCTATGTTCAACTTTATCCCTAATGCTATCGAGTTGAGACAAGAAGCCTTCCTTTGGGCAGAAGACCTTTCAACATACGATAGTTTGATCAGTTGGAATACACACATTTGGGGTATCGGCGACCACTTGAGTTTGTTCTGTTTGCTTTTCTGTGCTACCAACATCCTCTATAGTGTGATGTCTATGCGTCAACAACGTGATACCATGTCGGCGGAACAAGCACAGCAAATGAAGGTGATGCAGTGGATGATGTACTTGATGCCAGTGATGTTCTTCTTCATGTTCAACGACTTCTCAGCTGGTTTGAACTACTACTACTTTATCTCACTTTTGGCAAGTGCCTTGACTATGTGGTATCTCAGAAAGACTACAGACGATGCTAAACTTTTGGCTAAGTTGGAGAAGAATTTCGAAGCAAACAAGAATAATCCAAACAAGAAACCTTCTGGTTTGGCAGCACGTCTTGAAGCTCTTCAAAAGCAACAAGAAGCTTTGATGGAAGAGCAACGACGCCGTCAACAAGGTAAATAAAAATGCTAACATACTAAAAGAAATACCTAAATGCTTGCATCAATGTTTGTTTGCATTTAGGTCTTCTTTTTTGAAGAATAATCACTAAAACTATTATAGTACAATGAATTTCAAAACAATGATTGCTGTTACATCAATGGCTTCAATGGTATTGGCTGGATGTCATTCTGCTGATACACAGGAAGGGGCAAGTCAAATTAATCGTACTACAGAATTTGCCGACTCTTCCCGCCAGTTTACCCCTGAAATAATGTGGAAAATGGGCCGCATTGGTGCCTATCACCTTTCGGCAGATGCGCAAAATGCTGTCTATGGTGTAACTTATTACAGTGTGGAGCAAAACAAGAGTCGCTCAGTAATATATGCTTCAACACCAGATGCAAAAGCTATAGTGTTGACTGATGCTTCGAGTTCTGAATACGCACCTTCGTTTATTCCTGGCACAGATAAGGTTGCTTACCTGGCTACCGACAAGGAAGGTATGATGCAATTGTGGATGATGGATGCAGAAGGTTCTGGCCGTAAGCAGATTTCATTCGAAGCAAGTGACGTCAACGACTACCTTTTTTCGCCTTGTGGCAAGAAAGTGATTCTCGTAAAGACGGTGAATCATGAAAGCAGTGTTCAAGAAAACGATGCTGATCTTAAACTCACTACAGGTATTGTAGCTAATGACCTCATGTATAAACACTGGGATCACTATACTAAGTCAGCTCCACATCCATTCTTGGCAGATTTTGATGGCAATAAGGTTGGCGAAAGCAAGGATTTGCTTGAAGGAGAACCCTACGAATGTCCAATGTTGCCCTTCGGTGGAGTAGAACAATTGGCTTGGAGTCCCGACAGCAAACTGATAGCTTACACTTGCCGTAAACTTACAGGTTTGGACTATGCTATTAGTACTGATAGTGATATATATTTATATGATATTGCTACTGGAACAGTCAAGAATCTTTGCAAGCCCGAAGGTTATGTGCGCCCAAAGTGTGACCCTACACGCTCATTGAAAGACCAAGCAGTCAATCAATTCAAGGAAGATGTCAATGCTGGTTACGACCAAAATCCTCAATTCTCGCCTGATGGCAAATATATTGCATGGAGCAGTATGGAGCGTGATGGCTATGAAAGCGACCGCACACGTCTTTGCATTTATGAGTTTGCCTCTGGTAAGAAGACTTATGTAACAGAAAGTTTTGAAAGTGGTGTTAATGAATTTGCTTGGGCAAAAGACAACAATACACTTTACTTTAGCGGTGTATGGCATGGTCGTACTAACCTATATCAAACCAACCTTAAGGGTGAAGTAAAACAAATCACTGATGAGGTAGCCGACTATGTACTCCTTGGTGTACATCCTGATGGCAAGCAACTCCTCACAAAATGCCACTCAATGAGTCGTGCTGACGAAGTGTATTTGGTAAATATTGCAGATGGTAAGAAGACTCAACTTACTCAGGAAAATGAACCATTCTACGCACATTTTGAGTTTGGAGAGGTCAAGGAACGTTGGATTAAGACAACTGATAATAAGCAAATGCACGCTTGGGTCATTCTTCCTCCTAACTTTGACTCAAGTAAGAAATATCCTACATTGCTTTTCTGCGAAGGTGGTCCTCAATCTCCCGTAAGTCAGTTCTGGAGTTTCCGTTGGAATTTCCAAGTTATGGCTAATCAAGGTTATGTAGTTATTGCTCCTAATCGCCGTGGTCTTCCTGGTTTTGGCATGGAATGGTTGGAACAAATTAGCGGTGACTACTCTGGACAATGTATGCAAGACTACCTTTCGGCAATTGATGATATCGCTAAGGAGCCTTGGGTAGATGCCGACCGACTCGGTGCAGTTGGTGCAAGTTTCGGTGGATACAGTGTTTATTGGTTAGCAGGAAATCACAACAAGCGCTTCAAGGCTTTCATTGCGCACGATGGTATCTTCAACACCCAACAACAATATGTGGAAACAGAAGAGATGTGGTTCCCCAATTGGGATATGGGACAAGCTCCATGGATTAAGGATGCTAATGGAAAACGTGCTAAAGTATTCGAAACTTCTCCTCACCTCTACGTGGACCGTTGGGATACCCCAATCCTTTGTATTCATGGTCAGAAGGATTTCCGTATCGAATATACTCAAGCAGAAAGTGCATTTACAGCAGCCCGTACACGTGGTATCCCAGCACAACTTTTGCTCTTCCCAGATGAAAATCACTGGGTGCTCAAGCCACAGAATGGTATCCTTTGGCAACGTACTTTCTTCCGCTGGTTAGACAAGTGGTTGAAGGACGAAAAGAAATAGTAGAAGCAACTAGTAGTTGAAGTATTTACAAACGCATTAGTAAGATTAACAAAAATATATATTTATGGAACAAAAGATTCAAACCCTTCGCGATTCTGCCTCTATCAGATGGGCGGCATTATTGCTCTTGGCACTTGCCATGTTTTGTTCATATATCTTTATGGACATACTTTCTCCAATCAAGGACTTGATGCAATCTACACGTGGTTGGGACTCTACTGCATTTGGTACAATGCAAGGCTCCGAGACCTTCCTCAATGTATTTGTATTCTTCCTCATCTTCGCGGGTATCATACTTGACAAAATGGGTGTACGCTTCACTGCTTTGCTTTCGGGAGCTGTGATGCTTGTTGGTGCTGCTATCAATTGGTATGCAGTGACCGAAGGCTTCATGGGTAGTTCGCTCGAAGCATGGTTTACTACTCACCTCAACTACATCCCTGGCTTTGACGAATTGGGTATTTCACCTTTTTATGAAGGTATGCCAGCTTCTGCTAAACTTTCGGCTGTAGGTTTCATGATTTTCGGTTGTGGTGTTGAAATGGCTGGTATCACAGTGAGTCGTGGTATTGTGAAATGGTTCAAAGGTCGCGAGATGGCCCTTGCTATGGGATCGGAGATGGCTTTGGCACGTCTTGGTGTTGCCACATGTATGATATTCTCACCAGTTATTGCCAACATGGGTGGCCGTGTTGATGTATCTCGTTCTGTAGCTTTCGGTGTATTGCTCTTGCTCATCGCCCTCATCATGTTCATTGTCTACTTCTTCATGGATAGAAAACTTGATGCGCAAACAGGTGAAGCTGAAGAAAAGGACGAACCATTCCAAATCAAAGACCTTGGTCAGATTCTCACCAGCAGTGGTTTCTGGTTGGTAGCTCTCCTTTGCGTACTCTACTATTCAGCCATCTTCCCCTTCCAAAAGTATGCGGTGAATATGTTGCAATGCAACCTTACATTTACAGAAGTTGAAGCAGGTTCTTTCTGGGCAAGCGACGCTGTGGCTACATTGCAATATGTCATTATGCTTGTCGTTGCAGGCGCTTCGTTTGCCAGCAACTTCATGAAGAATAAGAAGATGGAAATGCTTTGGACCATCGTGGCCGTATTCTTCCTCGTTGCCTACTGCTACATGGGCTATATGCGTCAAAGTGCTTCTGCCGTATTCGCGGTATTCCCATTGCTCGCTGTAGCTATCACACCTAAATTGGGTAAGCACGTCGACTACAAGGGTGGGGCAGTGTCGATGCTCATCATCGGTTCTGTACTCCTTATCCTTTGCCACTTGACCTTTGCTTTTGTATTGCCATTGTTCAAGGGTAGTACTATTGGTGGCTTCGTAGTCGCTTATCTCACTATTCTCGTCCTTGGTGCATCGTTCTCATTGGTTCCAGCATCATTGTGGCCCAGTGTGCCCAAGCTGGTAGATGCTAAGATTATCGGTAGCGCCTACGCCCTGATTTTCTGGATTCAGAATATTGGTCTTTGGCTCTTCCCTATGCTTATCGGTAAGGTGCTTGATGCGATGAATCCCGAAATCGTCCAGGGTTTGGCAGCAGGCACTATCTCGCCAGAACAAGCAGCAACATCATACGACTATACTTACCCGCTCGTGATGCTTGCTACGCTGGGTGCAGTAGCCCTGGTCCTTGGTCTCGTCCTCAAAGTGATTGACCAAAAAAAGGGCCTCGGTATCGAACGCCCCAACGTACAGTAAGCGATCTGTATGCACCTGCGTTTATATTTTTCCGATCTCACGCCAATATCTATAACACCTGTCGAATCCCTATCTCGCGTAGTCGATTTGATAGATTATAGACTTTGGCGTGAGGTTTTTGTTTTTTATCGTCTACCATGGGTAAATTTAAAAAGTCAAGACCTTGTTAAAATTTCGCGACGCCTCGTTGAAAAAAGCCAAGGGTTTATTTTAACAAGGTCTTTAGTTGTGGAATATCTTTTATTAACATCACTCCCCTTTCCTCTTGCTGGCGAATAAAAAAAAGTGGTGGTGCTCGATAAAGGGCACCACCGCTTCGTTGTAATGATATTTTGTTTCTGTATTCAGACTACAGATCGTTGTTGGCAAGGTATTTCTCTGCTTCCATAGCTGCCTTGCATCCGCTGGCAGCAGCGGTGATGGCTTGTCGATAGTGGGGGTCTGCTACGTCGCCCGCCGCAAATACACCTGGTATACGGGTCTTTGGGGTAGCTCCCTCTGTGACGATATAGCCAATCTCGTCTGTTTCGACCCAAGGCTTAAACAGATCGCTGTTGGGCTTGTGGCCGATGGCCAAAAAGAATCCGTCGATAGCGATATCAAGTTCGCGTTCCTCGGCTGTGCCTTTCTTGTGCACGAGGTGAGCGCCCTCGACACCATCTGTGCCAAACAAGCCCACGGTGTTGGTTTCGAAGAGGACTTCGATCTTTGGATTGTCCATGACGCGCTTTTGCATCGCAAGTGATGCACGCAGATATGGCTTTCTGACGATGAGATAAACCTTTGAGGCCAGTCCCGCCAGGTAGGTCGCTTCTTCGCAAGCGGTATCTCCGCCACCAACGACTGCTACAACCTTTTTGCGATAGAAAAAGCCGTCGCATGTAGCACAAGCGCTGACGCCCATGCCGCGGTACTTTTCTTCATCAGACAAGCCCAAGTATTTGGCTGATGCACCGGTGGCAATGATGAGGGTGTGGCACTTCACCTCAGAACCATCGTCAAAGGTGAGTGAATAGGGTGCTTGGCTCAAATCGACCCTGGTGGCAATGGCTGAACGGATTTCTGCACCGAAACGTTCGGCTTGCTTGCGGATGTCTTCCATCATTTCGTTGGCATCAACGCCTTCGGGGTAGCCTGGGAAGTTTTCTATTTCTGTAGTTGTGGTCAACTGTCCACCTGGTTGTAGACCTTCGTAGACGACGGGGTTCAATCCTGCACGGCCGGCATAGATTGCGGCTGTGTAGCCAGCAGGACCAGAGCCGAGGATGAGGCAACGTATTGTTTCCATAATGCGTATTTATTTATTTTATTAGACGTTTATAATTTCTTTTGTGAATAGGGGTGGGGGGGCAGCATACTTCTTCTGATGTAAAAGAGAAGTCTGTGCTTTATCTCAAATCTACGACTTCGATATCGGGGTGTCCTGCCGCGTCGAAGCGGAAGTGGGCGTCGCCCCATGTCCTGCCCACATTGATTTTTTTCACGCGGATGCGTGTCCAATTGCCGCCCTGCTTTATTCGGATGGAGTAGGGGAGCATATTCGCGGGGTCGATGACGATGCGCATCTCCTGGATATCCTGAGCCCGGCTTTGTGCCTTGAGCAGGACTTCGTAGCACTGTTTCCCATTGTAATTGATATCGGACAAAGCATGTTTGTACCCTGTCTTGTAGAGATTGACGAATGTATAGGGGTTGATGCTCTGTAATTCCTCGGCAGTGGGCTCGGTGACATTGACTTCGTCTGCGCCATTAAACATGGCCCATTGATTTTTGCCATCAAACCATACGGTCATTTGGGGAGAGGTGATTTTGAACTTGTTGCCCTGGATATTGATTTGTCCGGTGCTTGTGCCAGAGACACTACTGCCTGAATATGTCGTAGCCTCGAACCCTGCATCTATGCCACCACATGTGCTGAGTTTTTGAGAAGTTTTGTTGAGTATGTCGGTCGCATTTTGTGCATAATTGATTGACGTCGCAAAAATGAATATGGATAAAAGCGTGAATATCTGTTTCATGATAAATAGGTATTTTAATGAGAAACGTATCTATTGATATCTTATTTTAAATTAAAGGGAATTTAACTTCATTTCCAATTCATTTTCATCAGCACAGAGTACCTCGCGAGGCTTCGCTCCACGTGTGGGTCCCACGATACCAGCTCGCTCCATTTGGTCCATCAGGCGGCCTGCACGATTGTAACCAATAGAAAATTTGCGCTGAATCAACGATGTGGAGCCCTGTTGGTGAATCACGATAAGGCGTGCTGCTTCGGCAAACATGGGGTCCATTTCCGATGCGTCGAGCCCCTCCTTTATGCCCCCTTCTGTATCGGTGTCGGAGAGAGGTTCTGGTAGTTCGAATGCAGACAGATAACTTTGTTGTTTGCAAATATGATCGTTGATTTTTTCTACTTCTGGTGTATCAACGAAAGCACATTGTACACGCACAGGGTCATTTCCTGCGAGGAAAAGCATATCACCACGACCGACTAATTGGTTGGCGCCGTTTCTGTCCAATATTGTGCGGCTATCGATCTGCGACATGACCTTGAATGCCATACGTGCAGGGAAGTTCGCTTTGATTGTACCAGTGATGATATTTGTAGTCGGGCGCTGTGTCGCAATGACCATGTGCATACCTACGGCACGAGCCAACTGTGCAATACGAGCGATGGGAAGTTCGACTTCTTTGCCAGCCGTCATAATCAAATCACCAAATTCGTCGATTATCACAACGATGTAGGGCATATATTCGTGGCCATTCTCTGGGTTGAGCTGACGCGAGATAAACTTGGCGTTGTATTCTTTGATGTTTCTCACTCGAGCCTTTTTGAGCAAATCATATCTATGATCCATCAATTGACAGAGGCTCTTGAGAGTTTGTACCACCTTTGTGACGTCAGTAATAATAGGGTCGTTCTCTTGTGGAATCATCGCCAAGAAATGATTTTCAAGCGGTGAATAAACACTAAATTCGACTTTCTTGGGGTCAACCATCACAAATTTAAGTTCAGCGGGGTGCTTCTTATAGAGCAGGGACGTGATGATGGCATTGAGGCCAACTGATTTACCTTGCCCTGTCGCACCGGCAACGAGCAAGTGAGGCATCTTGGCCAAATCGACCATATAGACGTCGTTGGTGATAGTCTTACCCAAAGCGATAGGAAGGTCGTAGGTGGTCTCTTGAAACTTTTTAGAGTTCAAAATGCTTTCCATCGAAACGATACGAGGATTCTTATTAGGAACCTCAATACCAATAGTGCCCTTGCCCGGAATAGGTGCAATGATACGAATGCCGAGTGCGCTAAGGCTTAAAGCAATATCATCTTCGAGGTTACGAATCTTGCTGATACGCACACCAGCGGCAGGAGTAATTTCATACAGGGTAATAGTGGGGCCAATAGTCGCACTGATGCTTGAAATTTCTACCCCAAAACTTTTTAATACTGCAATAATACGATTTTTGTTCGTATTTTGCTCCTCCATATCAATAGCAGGCGAATTGTCGGTATATTTTTTCAATAAGTCAAGTTTTGGAAACTTGTAGTTCTCCAAATCCTTGCGTGGATCATAGGGCTCAAGATTTTCCACAGATTCATGCACAGTACCATCTGCCTTTTCATCCTCAAAAGTCTCTTCAAGAATTAAAGTGGTTTCTTCGTTGTTTCCCACTTCATTGTCAGCGATAGTAAGTGTTGTGTCATCTATATCTTCTTCGTCTGTACTCATCGTAATCTTGTACGTAGATGTATCTTCGTATTCAGGGTGTTCTTCTGCCTCGATGTTCACGTCTTCTTCGGGTATGAAGTCAACTTTGGTGTCTTCTTCGAACTCGTTAATATCAAGGTCTTCTTCATCCTTTTTATATTTGTCCAGTCCTTTTTTGATAAAATCTTGTGGGTGCAGGAGCTTTCTGAAAATATTGATTGTCTCACGACTTAAATAGGTGAGATAGAAAATAGCAGAGACAGCTATTATAATCCAAAGCCCTGGGTTGCCAGTCCAAATGGCAATACCATCTCGGATTTCCTTTCCATATTCACCGCCCGTGGGAAAAATAAACCAGGAAAGATCAAAATACTTTTCGGTTTGCGAGAAAAATAAAGATACCCAAAACATCAGGAATGTACAATTGAGAAACCATTTCCAAAGTCTCACTTTATAGGCATTCATCAACTTGACACTGGTCGCAATCAAAAAGATAGGAATAAATATAGCCGCTAAACCATAGAGCGTGTCCATAAAATAGCGTGCGACGTGTGCACCGAGGACTCCACCATAATTCAGTATCTTGTCATACTCGTGCGCTTGATATGCAGTTTGTTCCTCTGCACCAAACATAAAGTGTGATACAAATGACAAAATCATAAATAATGAAATGGCCAATACTACTACTCCAAAGCCAAATTGAAGTGTTTCACCTTTAAAAAATTGCTTAACTTCGAATTTTGAAATTTTGTCGAGAAGGGTCTCCTTCTTAACTTTTTTCTTGCTTGTTGTTTGTCTTGAAGTGCGCGAGTTATATGTCTTCTTGGAAGTGGTTTTTGTAGCCATGAGAAATCTTTTGGGGTTTATATATGTAAATAATCCCAACTCTGTACTTATTTCTGAGTCAGAAAGAATAATGAAAGGCAAAAATACAATTTTTTTGTGGATATTTTGATGGTACTGTCAAAAAGTTGTAATTTTGTTGGTATTAAATGTGTAAGCATCAATAATTGACTTCAAAACTTATGAAACTTATTGCAGATAGTGGAAGTAGTAAAACGGATTGGATGGTCTATGACGGTGGTATGACATTAAAGCGTTTCACTACAACGGGTATCAATCCATGCGTTCTTGATGATGAACAAATCAAAAGAACATTGGTGGAAGAATTTATGCCACAGGTACAAGGGTGGTCATTCAATCAAATTGATTTTTATGGGGCTGGATGTAAACTTCCATTTAGTAATAAAATATCAGATGCGTTGCGAGAGGTGACTGCTTGCGAGAATATAATGGTTGAATCAGATATGTTGGGTGCTGCCCGAATGTGTAGTGCTGGCAGTGTCGGTATAGTGTGTATTCTGGGTACAGGCTCAAATAGTTGCTTATTTGATGGAGAACAAATCGTAAGCCAAACCCCGTCTCTGGGTTATATACTTGGAGATGAAGGTAGTGGTGGCGCTTTGGGGAAACGCTTACTAAATTATATATTTAAAGGTGCTTTGCCTGAGGATATATTGCATTCTTTTATGCAGAAATATCAACTAAAAATAGAGGACGTGATTTTGAAAGTATATCGGGAGGAACGCCCCAATAAGTTTTTGGCTACATTTACATACTTTCTAAAAGAAAATATTGAGAAAAAAGAAATAAAGTCTTTAGTGGAAGAAGAATTCAATCTCTTTATTACACGAAATATTTTGCCTTATGGCAGAAAAGACTTGCCAATACATTTTGTCGGAAGTGTCGCATATCATTTCCAGGAAATACTTAAAATAGTAGTAGAAAAAAATGGAATGAAGTTAGGCAAAATTGAATCACATCCCTTGGATTGCTTCTGTATACAAATGAATTCTTAAAACAAATGCCTTGTCGCCTTGCCTAATTAAATAGAATTAGGTACTTTTGCACAATAAAATTATAGAATTATAAAATACTTAATATTATATTAGTAAACTTATGGAAAAAAGTGCACTTCAAATTGCTCGTGCTGCTTATCAGCCCAAATTGCCACTCGGACTTCGTGGTAACGTTAGTATCAAAGAAGGTGAACCAACTCAAAGTGTAGGTAACCAAGAAGAGATCAAAGCTCTTTTCCCAAACACTTATGGTATGCCTTTAGTTGAGTTTGTTCCTACAGAAGAGACAAAGGAATATGCTCCTATCAACATCGGTATCATCCTTTCTGGTGGTCAGGCTCCTGGTGGTCACAACGTAATCTGTGGTCTCTATGATGGTCTTAAGAAGCAAAATCCAGCAAGCAAACTCTATGGCTTCTTGATGGGTCCTGGTGGTCTCGTTGATCACAAGTATATTGAAATGACAGACGAACTTATCGACGAATACCGCAACACAGGTGGTTTCGATATGATTGGTTCGGGTCGTACAAAACTCGAAGAAGTAGAACAATTCGAAAAGGGTATGGAAATTATCCGCGAATTGGGTCTCAACGCTATCGTTATCATTGGTGGCGACGACTCTAATACAAACGCATGCGTCCTCGCTGAATACTATGCAGCTAAGAACTACGGCGTACAAGTAATCGGTTGTCCAAAGACTATCGATGGCGACTTGAAGAACGATCAAATCGAAACTTCTTTTGGTTTTGATACCGCTTGCAAGACTTATGCAGAGGTAATTGGTAATATTCAACGTGATGCTAACTCTGCTCGCAAGTACTGGCACTTCATCAAGTTGATGGGCCGTTCTGCAAGCCACATCGCTCTCGAATGTGCGCTCCAATGTCAACCCAACGTATGTATCATCAGCGAAGAAGTTGAAGAAAAGAACATGACTCTTGATGATGTTGTGACTTACATTGCTTCTGCTGTTGCTAAGCGTTCTGAAGCAGGCAACAACTTTGGTACAGTACTCATCCCCGAAGGCCTTATTGAATTTATTCCTGCTTTCAAGGCACTCATCGCTGAACTCAACGACCTCCTCGCTACAGAAGAAGCTAAGGCTGTTGGCGTAGCAGGCCTCCGCGCATTCGTCCTCGAAAAACTTTCAACTACCAATGCAGCTCTTTATGAAAGCCTCCCCGAAGGCGTTGCTAAGCAACTCACTCTCGACCGCGACCCACACGGCAACGTTCAAGTTTCTCTGATTGAAACAGAAAAGCTCCTTTCAGAAATGGTTGCTGCTAAGCTTGGTGCATGGAAGAAGGAAGGCAAGTTCAATGGCAAATTCTCTGCTCAACACCACTTCTTTGGTTACGAAGGCCGTTGCGCAGCTCCATCTAACTACGATGCTGACTACTGCTATGCTCTTGGTACTTCTGCAGCTCAATTGGTTGCTAATGGCAAGACTGGTTACATGGCTATCGTGAAGAATACTACTGCTCCTGCTGCTGAATGGGTAGCTGGTGGTGTACCCATCACAATGATGATGAACATGGAACGTCGTCACGGTGCAATGAAGCCAGTGATCCGCAAGGCCCTCGTTCGCCTTGATGGTGCTCCATTCAAGGAATTTGCTGCCCACCGCGAAGCATGGGCCGAACAAACTGCTTTTGTATATCCTGGTCCTATTCAATACTTCGGTCCAACTGAAGTTTGCGACCAATGCACTATGACATTGAAGCTGGAACAAGGTAAATAATCCTTTTTTACCATCTCCACGTTGATACCAAGGAGGCGACATACCAAGCATGTTGCCTCCTTTATTTTATAGTTTGTTCTGGTAAAAAGTGGCGATGATTTATTGCTGTATACTAAAAAAATCGTTAATTACTTGTTAGTTTTATATCAAAAGATTATCTTTGTCAGCAAATTGGGATTGTTATGAAGAAATATCTACTCAGTATAATAGTATTTTTGACCCTGTTTGCTACATCAACCTGGGCCTCCGGAGTGACGATAAGTCCAGCTCTGACAAACGAGATGGAGGTATGCTCACAAGAAAATATTTCCATCGAGCTCAGTGGTAATAGGTTGAGAGTGAGAAATGCTTCTGGCGAGCTGTTGGAAATTTATAGCGTCACTGGTAAAAAGGTGGCATCTTATAGAGTAGAATGTTCAGATCAGACCTTTCAGCTGGATTTGGGCAAAGGCTGTTATATTGTCAAGGTGCAAAACGTAGCACGCAAGATATCCATTAGTAAGTAAATAGTATTTCATCATACATTAAGCGATGCATTAGAAGATAATGTGTCGCTTTTTTGTTTGAAAATTTCGCGACGCCTCGTTGAAAAAAGGTTTAGGCTTTTTCAAAAAAGGTCTAATGAAATTTGAAAAAGGTTAATACTTTTTTGGGCATGGTTTCATGGTAAATTTGTGTGAGGTGGAAGTTTATATATTCTCCGTTATTGTTTCTCCTAAAAATATAAAGTTTGGTCGGTGGAGGAGTGGTGTATTTGGGAATAATAATGTGAGGGTGAGGTAATATGAATCCGTGTGATTTCAAGTAATGGGCACTTATGAAATTTATCTTTGGTTAATGGGATTTTGTAGCTCCATTTTTTTCTGTTTTTGTATTTTGTGTGTTTTGTGCTGTCTGTTATTTTGTTGTAGATTGCTCGACAGGGGGTCGAAATAAATAGTAAAATGGCTTAAAACGCATTAAAATGGCCAAAAATAGCATTTATTGGATTTCTTTTTAGTTTTATTAAAGATTTATTTGTAGATAAAGTTGTATCTTTGTGACGAAAATATACACTTAATAAATATCATGATTAACGAAGACAAAATTATTAAGATTAATATCGAGGAGGAAATGAAGACCTCGTATATTAATTACTCGATGTCGGTCATCGTGGCACGTGCTTTGCCTGATGTTCGCGACGGATTCAAACCCGTACACCGCCGTATCATGTATGGTATGCTCGGCTTGGGTAATACTCATGACAAACCCACGCGCAAGTCGGCTCGTATCGTCGGTGATGTATTGGGTAAGTATCACCCACACGGCGATAGCTCGGTATACGGTGCTTTGGTACGTATGGCGCAAGATTGGAATATGCGCTACACCTTGGTGGAAGGTCAAGGTAACTTCGGTTCTATGGACGGCGACTCGGCTGCAGCGATGCGTTATACCGAGGTGCGTTTGAGTCAAACCGGTGAAGCCATGATGATGGACCTGGATAAGGAAACCGTGGATATGGTGCCCAACTTTGACGACTCGTTGATGGAACCAACCGTGATGCCTACTCGTATCCCAAACTTCCTGGTGAATGGTGCCAGCGGTATCGCTGTAGGTATGGCGACCAACGTACCCACGCACAACTTGGGTGAAGTGATCGATGGTTGCGTGGCATATATCGACAATCCCGAAATCGATGTAGACGGTTTGATGCAATATATCAAGGCCCCAGATTTTCCAACAGGTGGCTTTATCATGGGGATGCAGGGTGTGCGCAGCGCATACGAGACCGGCAAGGGACGTGTAGTGATGCGTGCTCGCACCGAGATCGAGACAGGTGTGCTGCATGACAAAATAGTCGTAACTGAAATTCCATATGGTGTCAACAAGGCTGAATTGATCAAGTCGATCGCTGAATTGGTCAATGAAAAACGTATCGATGGTATTAGCAACGTGAACGATGAAAGTGACCGTGAAGGTATGCGCATCGTAGTAGACGTGAAACGTGATGCCAATGCAAATGTTGTGTTGAACAAACTCTTCAAGATGACTGCTTTGCAATGCAGCTTCTCTGTGAACTGTATCGCATTGGTACACGGTCGTCCCAAACTCCTGACCCTCAAAGATTGTATCTCAAACTTCGTAGATCACCGTCACGACGTAGTGATTCGTCGTACTCAATACGATCTGCGCAAGGCAGAGGAAAGAGCTCATATCCTGCGCGGCTTGATCATTGCAAGTGATAATATCGACGAAGTGGTACGCATCATCCGTGCTTCCAGGAATCCACAAGAAGCAATGCAGGGTTTGATGCAACGTTTCGGTCTGGATGACATTCAGGCTAAGGCGATCGTTGATATGCGCTTGGCACAATTGACCAATATCCAGCAAGAAAAGTTGCACCAAGAGCACGAAGAGATCGAAAAGCGTATTGCTTACTACAAGCAGATTTTGAGCGACGAAGAACTGTGCAAGCAAGTCATCAAGGACGAGCTTATCGAAGTGAAAGAAAAGTATGCAGACGAAAGACGCTCTGAAATCCAATTGTCAAGCGAAGAATTCAATCCCGAAGACTTCTATGCCGACGACGACGTGGTGATCACTATCAGTCGTATGGGTTACATCAAGCGTACTCCATTGGCAGACTTCAAGGTACAAGGCCGTGGTGGCGTTGGAGCTAAGGGTGGTTCGACTCGTGAAGAGGATTTTATCGAATACATCTATCCAGCTACGATGCACAACACTATGCTCTTCTTCACAGCCAAGGGTCGTTGCTTCTGGTTGAAGGTTTATGACATCCCCGAAGGCAATAAGAATAGTAAGGGTCGCGCTATCCAAAATATGCTAAATATCGAGCCAGATGATGCGGTGAATGCATGCTTGCACATCAAGAAATTGAACGATCCAGACTTCTGCAACTCACACTACGTGATGTTTGCTACGAAGAATGGTGTGATCAAGAAGACTTGCTTGACAGAATACTCTCGTCCACGTACGAATGGTGTCAATGCGATTTCTATCCGCGAAGACGACCGCGTGATCGGTGTATGTTTGACCAACGGAAGCGACGAAATTATATTGGCCAATCGCAATGGTCGTGCTATCCGCTTCAACGAAGATGCAGTACGTTGCATGGGTCGTGTAGCTACAGGTGTACGTGGTATGACACTTGACGAAGATGGCCAAGATGAAGTGATCGGCATGATTTGCGTGAACGATATCGAACGTGACACAGTGCTCGTGGTGAGTGAACAAGGTTTCGGTAAGCGCAGCATCGTAGAAGATTATCGCAAGACCAACCGTGGTGGTAAGGGTGTTAAGACACTTAATATCACAGACAAGACTGGCAAACTCGTTGCTATCAAGGCGGTGAACGACGAACAAGATTTGATGATTATCAACAAGAGTGGTATCGCTATTCGTCTGAAACTCTCTGAAGTACGTGTGATGGGCCGTGATACTCAGGGTGTGAAACTTATCAACCTCGGCAAGCGTAACGACGTCATCAGTAGTGTCTGCCAAGTCAATGCTGAAGAAGAGGAAGAAGAACTTGTCGAAGGCGCTATAAACGTAGATAACGAAGGTGTTGAAACAGACATTGAAGCTACTGAAGTTGAAACTCAAGAATAACTTACAATTAATTCAACTAATTAATACCTAAAATAAATAATTATGAAGAAGATTTTATGTTGTATCGCCTTTGTTGGCGTAAGTGTAATGGGATTTGCTCAAAACAGCAATCTTTTCAAGGCTCAAGATGAAGTTGCGAAAGGCAATCTCAATGGTGCACTCGATTTAATCAATCAAGCTTTGGCTAATCCTAAAACTACAAAGTTTGCTGACTTCTACAACTTGGCTGGTGAAATCCATGCACAAAAGATGAACCCAGAGTTGATTAATGCGTCAAGAAATTTGCCATTCGATACATTGAGCTTCTGTACAAACCTTGACAAGGCAATGGAATGCTATGTGAAGAGCCATGAAGCAGACATGACACCAGACAAAAAGGGTAAGGTTAAACCTCGTTTTGTTAAGGCAAATCATGACCGTGTGCTCTCAATGCTTGACTATTACAATTATGCTGCAGTATTTGCCAATGGTGTAGGTAAGCAAGATTTGTCATTGGAATATTTTGCTAAGTATTTGGATATGCCCAATTGTCCTGTATTCTCTGCTGCTGAAAAGGATTCTATTCTTGCAGTAAAGAAGGTCGCTTATTTGCAAACAGCAAAGAACATGGCTATCCTCAACTACCAAAAGAAAAATCACACTGAAGCTTTGAAATATTCAGAAATGGCATTGCAAGATACAGAAAACTTGCATGACTTGTTTATCATCAAAATGCAGTCAGAATTGGCTCTCGGTGATACCACAGCATGGTTGAATACGATGAAGGAAGCTGCTGATCGTACTGGCGAATTTGGCTTCATGCAAAACATCCTTTATCACTATGTGACTACAAACGACTTAGCTGGTGCACAAATGATGTCTGATGATATGGTGACTTCTGAACCAAATTCTAAGAATTCATGGTACATGAAGGGTTGTGTAGACCTTAATATGACAAAGAACTATGCTGCTGCACGTGAAAGTTTCGCTAAGGCCTTGGCAATTGATCCTAATTTTGTAGAAGCTAATACCAACATGGCCTATACATATATTAATGAGGTAGTAACACGCAAGCAAAATGGTGAGTTCAAATACGTTGGTACAGGTAAAAATATTAGCCAGAAGGAATTGGCAAAATATCAAAAGGAATTAGCTACAGTTAAGAAATACTACGAAGATGCACTTCCTTACATGTTGAAGGTACGTGAACTCAAACCAGAATCTCCAAAGGATTGGGCATACGTATTGCAAATGATTTACGAAAACCTCGTGATGAAGGCAGAAAAGGCAGAAATTGACGAAATCATCAAGAATATATAAATGCTTGAAGTGTAAAATTAAATTTCCTATATTAGATTTGCAAGTGATTCTCTGATCCTAAGGGAGTCATTTGCAAATTTAAAAAACAATAGAACAATATTAATTTAGAGATAAGTTATAAGGAATAATTATATGAAACGTCTGATTTGTTTCTCTCTTTTTATATTTATAGCATCTTGCCTCACATCCTCTTATTCACAAAAGGCATATAAACCAATACGAAGCCTTCTGAAAGAGAAAAAAGGGAAGGATGCTCTCAACTATGTGAAAAAGTTGGAAGCAGATAGTGCATATATGAATGATCCTAAATTATATGATTTGGGCAAGGACGCAAATATGATAATTTATGCCATTGAGAATGAAAAACTATATTTGAAAAAACAGTACGATACAATTACATTCTTTCAATCTATTTATGGCATATACGACTATATATTGAGATGTGAAAATAAAGAAAAAATGCTCTTGGAAAAAGAGAATATTAAACCTAAATTTCAAAAAACAAATAGAACTTATCTTCATTCATTCTATAAAAATATAGGCGCAGGAGGTAAGTACTTCTCTGCAAAGAAACAGTATGCTGAGGCAATGAAATTTATGGAACTTTACCTTGAAGTTCCAAAAACAGAAATATGGGGTAAAAAAGAGAATTTGATTTCGGAAAAATCAAATACCATTAGCGCTTATATTTATCAAAAAAGTGCTTACCAAAATGGAGACTATAATAAGGTGGATAGATATAATGACATTACACTTAATGATTCCATGCTCAGAAGGAATGTCATAGACTTAATGGTAGGTACAGCCGAGAAAACAAATGATACTTTGCAGATGCTTGATTATCTTAAAATAGGGATATCAGAGTATTCCAATCATCCATTTTATTTTACAAAATTATATGAGTATTTTGTAAATCAAGAAAAGTATGATGAAGCTTATCATTTGGCGGATTCGTTATCAGTAGTATATCCTGATAGTACTTTGTATTCATACTCTAAGGTATACCCCTTGATAAAGGTGGAAAAGTTTGACGAGGCCATAGAGGAAGCAAATAAAGTCATTCAGAATGATACCATGCATCTTGATTTACATTATTATTTGGGATTTGCTTATTATAAACTTGCAAATGCCATAAAGCTCCCAACAAGTATTAATTCAAGTCAATATAGGGCAAAGAGCAAAATTCAAAAAGATTATTACAAAAAAGCCTTACCCCATCTTGAAGAATACAAGTCAAATTATCCAGAAAACATAGATAAGTGGGGATACCTATTGCATGATATCTATTGGGCTTTGAATATGGGAAAACAATATGACGAGATAATCAAGGTGCTAAATAAATAGACTGATATTTATAAACTATGAATAAATTACTTGCAGATTTCAATACACTATATAATGCTTACCCTTTCCAGGATATATCCAATGCGGATATCGAGGAAGCTATCAATTGTGGTATTGCAGAGGAGAAGAAGAGTATTGAAACGATATGTGCATGCAATGACCAGCCAACATTCGAAAATACAATATTACCTTTTGAAGCATCTGGTGAAACATTATCAAGAGCTACCACACTTCTATATAATTTGCTGAGTGCAAATAGGAATGATGAACTGGAAAATATAGCAGAAAAAATAACGCCTATATTAACAGCTCATCAAAGCGAAATCTATCAAAAAGAAGAACTTTTCGCTAGGGTAGATTACGTTAAGCAAAATGAAAAAATGGCTTCACCTGAAGACCAAATGTTGTTAGACAAAATCTATGATGCATTTGTTAATTCTGGTATTGCGTTGTGCAAAGGAAAAAGACAACGATTCAATCAAATCAAGGAAGAATTAGCTCAACTAAAACTGCAATTCTCTAAAAATCTTGTCAACGAAACAAAGGATTTCCATTTGTTAATAACAGACGAAAGAGATATCTCTGGACTTCCTGAAATCAATGTTCAACAAGCTGCCGAGAAAGCCATAGACAATGGTACGACAGGCTGGTGGTTTGACCTGTATGCCCCAAGTTATATACCATTTATGTCTTATATCAAGAATAGAAATCTTCGAAAGGAGATGTATATGGCATATAATACCCGGTGTAGCAAGGGTCAAAATAAGAATGACGAGATTTGTAAGACTATCGTTAATTTAAAACGTGAATTAGCTCAAATTTTAGGTTATAAATCCTACGCTGAATACGTCCTCAAAAATCGTATGGCAGAAAGGGTGGAAAATGTAGATGCTTTTCTGGACAACCTGAAAAAATCGTATTTACCTTTTGCTCAAAAAGAAGTACAAGAGATTGCAGATTTTGCTTCGTCGTACGAAGGTTACTCTGTTGACTTACAACCTTGGGATTTTGCTTATTATGCCCAAAAATTGAAGCAGAAGAAATTTGATTTTGATCCCGATCAAGTACGCCCATATTTAGAACTCTCAAATGTAATAAATGGAGTTTTTGGCTTGGCAACAAGACTTTATGGCATTTCATTTAAGCGCAATGATAGTATACAAGTTTACCATAAAGACGTAGTCGCATATGAGGTCTATGACAAGGACGACACGTTTCTGGCCCTCCTTTATACAGACTTTTTCCCCAGAGCGAGTAAGCAAGGTGGAGCCTGGATGACTTCATATTTAGAACAAAAAGAGGGTAGGCGTCCACATGTCTCAATTGTGATGAATTTCACACCCCCGACTCAAGACAAACCATCGTTGTTGACTTTAGATGAAGTTGAAACTTTCCTACATGAATTTGGTCACGCATTGCATGGTATTTTTGCTAATACAAAATATGCGTCGCTCAGTGGTACCAATGTATATTGGGATTTTGTAGAGTTGCCCTCGCAAATTATGGAAAATTATCTTTACGACAAGGAATTTCTCTGTACATTTGCACGGCATTACCAAAGTCATGAGTTGATTCCACAGGAATTGCTTGATAATATACTACTCAGTCGTAACTTTAACGTCGCTTATGCTTGCATACGTCAATTGTCATTTGGTTTATTGGATATGTCGTATTATTCCACTACCACAAAATTTGACGTAGATTTGAATACACACGAAAGGGCAGTATGGCAGGATATTCAATTATTGCCATTCGTTGATGGAACCTGTATGACAACGCAATTCAGCCATATTATGGATGGTGGATATTCCGCTGGGTATTATAGTTATAAGTGGGCCGAAGTCCTTGATGCCGATGCATTTTCTGTGTTTAAAGCCAAGGGCGTATTTAATCAAGCTGTGGCAGAAAGTTTCCGTACTAATATCTTGGAAAAGGGCGGTACACAGCATCCGATGCTATTATATAAGAATTTCAGACAAGCTGAACCTAGTATTGATGCACTACTCGAAAGAAATGGTTTAAAATAAAAAAAGATAAATTATGAGTAATAAAAATTTGGATTTAGACAAAAGATATCTACGCATGGCAAAGGTTTGGGCCGAAAATTCATACTGCCAACGCCGTCAGGTCGGTGCTTTGATCGTAAAGGATAAGATGATTATCAGCGATGGTTACAATGGTACGCCATCGGGGTTTGAAAATGTTTGCGAAACGGAAGACGGTGTGACAAAACCTTATGTCTTGCATGCCGAGGCTAATGCTATTACCAAGATAGCTCGTTCTGGAAACAACTCTGACGGTGCTACTTTATATGTAACTGATTCACCATGTATTGAGTGCAGTAAACTCATCATTCAAGCAGGTATTAAGCGCGTAGTTTATGGTAGAGAATATAGACTTACCGACGGCATAGATTTGCTCAAGAAAGCAGGTATTACTATAGAATATTTACCTGTTGAAGAAGCATAATTGTACGATGCGATAGTTTGGGTTTCTCTTTTCAGAAGTTTTATCATCAATCTCTATATATAAATGCCAATTAAACGAAGCAATCGCTTTATTCCCCTATATGTATCATTAGGCATCCTTTTGGGCGTATTTATTGGGAGTTTCTATGCAAACATGTATTCCCGAAAGTCTCTGAACGTCATGAATAGCACGGGTAATAAATTGTACGATATTCTCTATTCTATAGACGACCAATACGTAGATACAATCCATATTGACGAAATTGTAGAAAAAGCGATACCAGAAATACTTCGTGGTCTTGACCCGCATTCTATATATTTGGATCAAGAACAAGTTGAGCAATCCATGGCAGAACTTGATGGATCTTTCTCAGGTATTGGTGTGCAGTTTTTGCAATACCAGGATTCCGTACTTATCACCCATGTGATCAAAGGTGGTCCTTCTGAAAATTCTGGTTTGAAAGCTGGCGACAGAATCATCTCTGCTAATGGTGAAAGCTTGGTAGGTAAAGATATTACTACGGACTTTATCATGAAAAAGCTAAAAGGTCCGGCTGATACAAAAGTAAAGTTAGAGGTTGTCCGCAGAAACGAGAAATCACCATTGACCTTTACTATTGTGCGCGGCAGTGTGCCTGTTCGAACAGTAACCTCAGCATACATGATAGCACCCGAAACAGGGTATATTTCTATTCATAGTTTTGGTGATACTACATATCCCGAGTTTCTTGCAGCATTGGCCAAACTTGAGCAGAATGATTTCAACAACCTTATCATCGACCTACGTGGTAATCTCGGTGGTTACATGTCTGCTGCAGTTGATATTGCTAACGAATTTTTACCCAAGGGCAAATTGATTGTTTATACCGAAGGTAGAAAATCTCCACGCGAAAACTACTATAGTAATGGTCGCGGAGCATATCAGCACATTCCATTGGTTATTCTTATCGACGAAACCTCTGCCTCTGCAAGCGAGATTTTGGCAGGTGCTATTCAGGACAACGACCGTGGAACGATTGTTGGTCGCCGCAGTTTTGGCAAGGGATTGGTACAGATACCTATCAATTTAGGCGATGGTTCGATGCTCAGACTCACCAAGGCCAGATATTATACCGCATCAGGCAGATGTTTGCAAAAGCCCTATACACTTGGTGCCGATGATGAGTATCAAAACGATTTGCTCAATCGTCTGAATCACGGCGAATACTACTCACCCGACAGCATCAAGACCGAAGGACAAAGTTTCAAGACAAGCATCGGTCGTACCGTTTATGGTGGCGGTGGAGTTATTCCAGATCACTTTGTTGGAGTCGACACAACAGATATCACCAGTTATTACAAGGATGTCTATATGAGTGGATTGATGAATAAATTCTCAATTCAATTCGTAGACGATAATCGCGAGAAACTATCTTCATTTGAAGATTTAAAATCAATCAAAAAGTATCTTGACCGCATCAATATCGTCGACAAGTTTGCTAATTATGCAGATCAAAATGGTGTCCGTCGCCGCAATCTGATGATTCAGCGTTCTTATACCTTAATCAGCAGTGCCCTCTATCAACTGATTATTAATGACGCCTTCGACAGGGCTAGTGCGATCGAATACCTGAATGAAATTGACCCTGTGATTTCGAAATCATTAGAGCTCATTGACAAGAAAGCAACTTACCCCACTCTCGAGGAAAAGGAAAAGTAATTTGTAAGAGTTGTATGATTAGCAAAGCTGCAATAAGAAAAATGCTGAAGCAGTATAAGTCGGATGTTTGTCCTCAGTACTTATACTATGCTTCAGCATTTATTGTTCAGCAAATCGAGTCACATCCTCGCTTTGTCACAGCCCATCGTATCAGTATTTTTAATGCACTCCCCGACGAACCTTCTACTTTCGAACTGATTAAGCGTTGGTGTGATTCCAAGGAAATCTATCTGCCCGTCATCACCGGTGGTGTGATACAATTAGCCAGATATTCGTCGGATTCTTGTACGAGAACAGGTTTATACAATATCATCGAACCAGTCACCAACGAATATTTCACCGACTATGCATCGTTGGACTTAATACTTGTACCAGGTGTGGCTTTTGACGAAACCGGCAATCGCTTGGGGCGTGGTCGTGGTTATTACGATGAATTGATGAGCAGGACAGGCTTTGAGAATGTTTACAAGATCGGCGTGTGTTTCGACTTTCAGAAATTCAGAACCCTTCCTACTGATTTACATGATATACGCGTTGACGAAGTAATTTAGTATTGCTTCGCTTTGTATTGGGCACTTTTATTATTTATTTATCAATCTCTGGTTAATATACTCCTTTACTCTGTCCTTGCCTGAATCCGATACTTGTATTTCATGCTTTCCAAAGACTATTTTTCCACGTTCATAGTGAGTCACATGTTGCATATTCACGATATACGAACGATGTACACGCAGGAAATATGGTTTGTTCAAGTTCTTTTCCATCGTATGCATAGATATTAATGTCAGAATGGGCTTGGGGCGTGTGGTAGTATAGATTTTGATATAATCCTTCAACCCTTCTACAAACAGTATCTCCTTTTTATTTACTCGGATTAGCTTGTATTCGCTTTTTACGAACATAATATCCTCGTCGTCCCCGTACTCTTCTTTTGTACTCGGCGTATTTTGTAGTATTTCTGTCTGGAAATATTGTATAGCTTTTTCAATACTTTCCAAGAAACATTCATAACTAATAGGTTTAAGCAGGTAGTCCAATGCACGCACCTTATAGCTGTCGATAGCATATTCGCTATATGCCGTCGTATAGACAATGCGAATTTTTGAGTGGAGCAATTTTGCAAAATCCAATCCATTCAGCCCTGGCATATTGATGTCCAAGAAAAGCAGATCAATATGCTCGCTGTGCAGGTGGGGTAGTGCTTCAACCGCACTATTATAAGTTTCTACCAAGTGCAGCATAGGTGTACGTTCTACATACCCTTTTAATAAATCTACAGCCAAAGGCTCGTCATCTATTATCACGCAATTGATTTTCATATCCTTGTTTTTAAAATTACTCATTGTCTCGTCCTCTGTCTCTTGTCTCTTGATCTAACTTTATTTCTATTCTCGAAACATAGTGTCCAGTTCTTTCATTATATCCTTTCACCCATCTATGATTTCCGGGATAGAAATGTTTCAGTTGAGCGGCAACTTGTTTCAGACCCAAGCCACCCAATTCCCTGGATTTATTTTTTTCTTTACAGCTATTGACACAATTGTAGATCAGGTGCGACTTTGTCAGAATAATACGAATCTTTACAAATGAATCCCTTGAATCCGTGATACCATGCTTAAAAGCATTTTCCGTAAGCGACATAAATATAAACGGAGCAATATTGGCTTCCGATGACGATTCATTTTTAAAGTCAAATTCCACTTTTATTCCTTTAGCTAAACGAATTTCCATCAGTTTTATATACGTGTGAATCATGTCCACCTCTTTGGTAAGTGGTATAGTCCTATCCTGATGTTCATACAATATATAACGTAACATCTTGCTCAACTCCTCGATTACACGTCTAGCCTTTTGCGGATCAATCTCAGTCAGAGCATAGATATTGTTTAGTGTGTTGAGCAGAAAGTGAGGGTTGATCTGACTCTTTAAATTCTTCAATTCCGCATCGCTCTTAGCCAATTCTGCCTTCTGTCTTGCCTCCTCTGCTGCCTTACATTTGATACTGAGCGATGCCACGATAGCCAGCAGCACCGCAAAAGTATTGCCTATCAAATGACGTACGAAGAACATTATACGAATTTCACCAGGTGGAGGCTGGGAAAATTTATCGTCAGGATGATATTGTGGGATTTCGTGCACATTCACATCCCTCAGTATCGCCATGAGAAACTCGTGAAAGCATGTCAGTGACACCAGGATAAAGACATTATATATGACAAACAATACTTTCTTCTTGCTTGTCATATATCTTGGTATCAATAAAAGATAGTTCAGGTAAAATATCAAGTACACCGATAGCGGAAGGTACAGCATTTTGATGGCACTCGGCATGCTCCACTCTGTCTCAAACCTTCCTCTAAACAGTATTGGGGAAGATATAATATAGATAAGGATCAATATGTGTACCAGTGTCTCCCAGCGTAGCCCTATTATTTTGGGTATATTCATTATAGTTCGTATTAAACCCTACAAAATTAAATTATTCCACCGAATTATAATATCATTCTCTTCTCACTCTTCATTATTATTAGACAAACACCAAATGTTTGTCGACAAAATCATATTCACAGCATAATATTATCTTCAAATATTTTGTCAATTTTTTTCGCATTTTATAAGCACGAGAATCGCGTAAAATATTTTTCTTGACATTTGTCTGCGAATAATCGATTCTCATACCATTAGAAAACCTAATGTTTTTTGAGTTTTGGGGATAAAAAATTAAGGAATCAAGACTTTTTTGCTACAAAGAAACACTTTTAGCATAATTCCTAATATTAACACAGCATTCACAAACCAAGACCTTTTTTGAAAAAAGCTACGGCTAATTTGAAAAAGGTTAGACCTTTTTTAAACAAACCCTAGACTTTTTTATTGTCTCCAATACCCCAACGATTATCCTACTTTTTAAGTCAAATGACTTTATCATTAAATATGGCAGAGTGTTTTGCGCAACGTTACCCTTATCATCCTTTTTTGACTGCCAAAAACTGACAAAAGTGCAGATTGCTGACATATTGTAAAAGTGGAATTTTGTGTTTTGGACTTTTGGCATACCCGTTGCACGGTATTACGATGTGTGAATTGTTCACGAATAATCAAATCATAAAAATATAAGTATCATCATTATGGAAATGAAATCAGGTAATATTGGTATTACGACGGAAAACATTTTTCCAGTAATTAAGAAATTCTTGTATAGCGATCACGACATTTTTCTGCGTGAAATTGTGTCAAATGCAGTAGATGCTACACACAAATTGAAGACGCTCTCTGTAAAGGGTGAATTCAAGGGCGAAATGGGTGAGTTGGCTGTACGTGTCAATATTGACAAAGAGCAGGGTACACTTACCATTAGTGACAATGGTATCGGTATGACAGCCGAAGAAATCGATAAGTATATCAATCAAATCGCTTTCTCGGGAGCTAACGAATTCCTGGAAAAATATAGCGATGATGCTGCAGCGATTATCGGACACTTTGGTTTGGGCTTCTACTCTTCATTTATGGTTTCAAAGAAGGTGGAAATCGTTACAAAGAGTTATCAAGAAGGTGCTGAAGCTGTGAAATGGGAATGTGACGGTTCGCCCGCATTTACCATCAGTGCAGCAGAACGTGCAGAGCGTGGTACTGACATTATCCTCTATATTGACGACGAGTGCAAGGAGTTCTTGGAAGAAAACAAGATTAAGGAATTGCTGGATAAATATTGTCATTTCTTGCCTGTACCCGTAATCTTTGGTAAAAAGAAGGAATGGAAAGATGGTAAATACGAAGATACTGCTGAGGATAATGTAATCAATGTGACTCAGCCACTGTGGACGCAATCTCCACAAGGCTTGAAGGACGAAGATTACAAGGAATTCTATCGTCAGCTCTATCCCATGAGCGACGAACCTTTGTTCTGGATTCACCTTAACGTAGACTATCCTTTCAATCTGACTGGTGTGCTCTATTTCCCCAAAATCAAGAGCAACACACCGCTGCATCGCAACAAGATCCAGCTGTATTGCAACCAGGTGTTTGTGACGGATCAGGTAGAAAATATTGTGCCTGAATTCTTGACCCTGTTGCATGGTGTGATAGACTCTCCAGATATTCCTCTGAACGTGAGCCGTAGCTATTTGCAAAGTGATGCAAACGTAAAGAAAATCTCTACATATATTACCAAGAAGGTGAGTGACCGTCTGGCAATCATTGCTAAGACAGACAAAGAGGGTTTTGAAGCAAAATGGGATGACCTGAAGCTGTTTATTCACTATGGTATGCTGTCGCAAAACGATTTCTATGACAAGGCTTCGACCTATGCTTTGTTGAAGGATGTGGATGGCAAATACTTCAACTATGCCGACTACAAGGAACTGGTGAAGGGCAACCAAACCGACAAGGATGATACCATGGTGGTGCTATATGCCACAGACACCGAGACACAATACACAGCTATCCAGGGTGCAAAGCAAAAGGGTTATAATGTGTTGTTGCTTGACGGTCAATTGGATAGTCCATTGGTAGGCTTGCTGGAACAAAAGTGGGAAAAGGCTCGCTTTGTACGTGTAGATAGCGATACTATCGAACGCTTGATCCCACAAAATAATGCCGAACTGGGCGAAGTTTCAGAAGACGATTCGACGATGCTGAGTTGCGCCTTCCAGTCAGTGTTGCCTAAAATCAGTGGCGCAGAATTCCACGTAGAAGTAGCCAATATGCCAGCTGACGCAATGCCTGTGTGCATCACTCAAAGTGAATACATGCGTCGTATGAAGGATATGAGTAAGTTACAAGAGGGCATGGCTTTCTATGGCGAAATGCCTGACATGTACAATCTGGTGCTCAATGCAAACCACCCCTTGGTGAAGGATATGCTCGAGGGTATAAAGCGTGACACTGCGGGTACAGTGGAACCGCTGATGGCGGAACTGCGCGGCATGCGTGCTAGACAAGCTGCATTGACCAACTTGCAAAACAGCAAGTCGGACGATGCAGAAGCTAAAGAAGCTGCGGAAGAAAGTAAGAAGGTCTACCAAGAAATCTCTGATCTGGAACAAAAGCGTGACGAAGCACTCGCTACATATGCTTCAAAGCAAGAAAAGATGTCGCAGTTGGTAGACTTGGCGCTCTTGAGTCAAGGCCTCTTGAAGGGTGAATCTTTGAGCCAATTTATCAATAGAAGTCTTGATTTGCTCGGTTAAACTAAGCTAAGTTTATATTCTTAAACAAAAAGAAATCACCAGTCGAACTATGATGTTTGGCTGGTGATTTACTTTATGCGATCAATAGAATTTCCACCTTTGCGGTTTGTCATTCTCGGAGAGTGGTAGATGGTCGACACGGATGAAGTCTTTGGGCACGGCATGCTTGTGCAGGCGAGCGGCACAGTAGGCCTTGATATCGTCGTACTCGTGCTCGGCTTGGTATATCATAATGATGATTTCGCCGAATTTCTTATCCCTGCGCTTCGCCAGGAAGAAAGGGTGAGGGAAGTCGCTGAGTAGGTGTTCCAGTTGGTCGAGGGTGTGCTTGATACCACCGCAATTGACGACATTGTCCAATCTGCCGATGGGGAGGAATAGAACGTTTTCTATCAGTTTGACGACATCATTTGTGATCAGAGGACCTACGTTTGTGCAGGTGTCGTGGATGACCAGTGCACCAGTGTCGTGGATGCTTAACCGTACGCCAGAGAGGGCATGATAGTAGGGAGAGGCAGAAGCACCGTTGATGCGCCTGAGTGCGATGTGCGAATAGGTCTCTGTCATGCCATACGAACTCCATACGGCGCAAGGCAACCCAGAGAGCATCTGCTCCAGTGCTGGCGATATAGCACCCCCGCCAAGCAGTATGTGCTTACATTGAGCTAACAGTTTCCTTTCGCGTGGCACTTGCAGTGTCTCATAGGCTTGCAGGGGTGTGAGACTGACGAAATCAACGGGTTGTCTCAAATGTGCAAAGGGATGTAGTGAGGGGGACACACCAAGCAAATGCATGCCGCTCATCCAAGCGCGGACGGCTACCATCTTGGCGCCGATGTACTTTAATGGCATGCATAGTAAGGCGGTCTCGCCAGGTTGAAAATTGAAGAAATCAATTGTACGTCTGGCACTCTTCATCATACCCTGTTTGGGGACAGCGATATTCTTCGGGGTACCAGTAGAACCCGAGGTGTGCAGCGTGATAGTCGTGCTATCGTTGTTCCACTCCTCCTGGAATTTAGCAATTTCGCGGTTGAAAAGTCTATCTTCGCTTCTGCCCCAATAAAGTCGTTCTCCCTCGATACAAAGTGGTGAGTGGGAGTAGTTGTTGACGAATAATTGTCCTGTGCCCAAACCCTGGTGTCTGGTCGTCGGAGGGTAGGGTGATTGCAAGAGAGATGAGGTCCATCCCGCTATGGCATTTAGCCCGATATCACTCTCTAAAGCACTGGTTACCCAATAGCCAATCTGGCGCTCGTGAGCCAAGGCGATCCACTCTTCGCATCCTGCAATTCCCCCATGAAGTGAGGGCTTGAGAATGATATATTGTGGGCGAATGTCGTCCAGTAGTTGGGCTTTTTCAGCGAGAGTATAGTTGCCAATCAATTCTTCGTCCAGGGCGATAGGAATAGGCGTCACGCGGCAGAGGTCGTGCATGGCTTGGCGCTGATGAGCACGTATCGGCTGTTCGATGCTATGCAGATCAAATTGTGCCAATTGTTGCAGTTTGCTCAGGGCTTCCTGTGGTGAAAAAGCACCATTGGCATCCACGCGAATCTCGATATCTCGGCGTGAATACAACTGGCGAATCTGAGAAATCAAGTGGATTTCCTTCTCCCAATCTATGGCGCCGATTTTTATCTTGATACACTTAAAACCGAGTCTCAACTTCTCCTCAATTTGAGCCTTCATCTTTTCAAAATCACCCATCCATATCAAACCATTGATAGGGATACCCTGAACACCATGTGTGAAGGGTGTGTCGTACAGTGCCATGTAGTCGCCACGAAGGCTTGCCTCGTATGACAGAATCGCAGTTTCGATACCAAAGAGTATCGAAGGGTAGGCACGTAGCGTCTCGGTGTCCAAAGTGCCCGTAGCGATATATCGGTCGAGGTGCGTGGTCAGGACGTCGAGGTAAACTTGATAGTCCAGAGCATCGATACTGAGGTCGTGCAAGGGTGCACATTCGCCGATGCCGCGGTGAGATGGTGTAGAATCATCCATCAAGACAATGTACCACACTTGCTTAGTGCGGTATTCGCCTCGTGAAGTTTTCGCGGCTTGCTTAAACTTCATCTTGTAGGGGATGACTCTATATCTCAGCATCTGTACTTCTTATGGCAAATGAGGGAACTTTTTAAAATTAGGTTTACGTTTTTCCAAAAAAGCCTGACCACCTTCCTTGGCTTCGTCGAGCATGTAGTAGAGCATCGTAGCATCTCCAGCTAATTCTTGGATACCGCTTTGACCATCAAGCTCTGCATTGAGGCCAGCTTTTATCATACGCAAGGCCAGTGGTGAGTGTTGCATCATTGTTTCTGCCCAAGCTACGACTTCATCTTCTAATTGGTCGAAAGGAACGACTTTGTTCACCATACCCATTTCTTCTGCTTCTTTAGCTGAATATTGGCGACACATGAACCATATTTCGCGCGCTTTCTTTTGACCTACAATTCGTGCCAAATATGAAGCGCCAAATCCTGCGTCGAATGATCCTACACGAGGACCTGTTTGACCAAAGATTGCATTCTCAGAAGCGATGGTCAAGTCGCACATCAAGTGGAGCACATGACCACCACCAATGGCAAAACCATTGACCATAGCGATGACGGGTTTGGGGAGCGAACGAATTTGCTTCTGCACCTCTAACACGTTCAATCGTGGCACACCGTCGTTG
>JAEIGA010001189.1_pt1 | contig 40077 bp, 47 predicted proteins | sample 9270691 | NCBI WGS metagenome assembly JAEIGA01 (sample SAMN17057246, study PRJNA624740) | gut metagenome | biome: biome; isolation source: fecal sample | host: Bos grunniens | place: China: Xizang | collected 2019 | reverse complement strand
GGGCAGAGTGTTCCACTTGCGCCATTCGATGGTCTTGCCCTTGCCACGGGGAAGAGGCTGCTTACGACCAAACTGAGCGTAGTGATGCTCGTTACGTGCATTCTCCAGCAGCTCGGTGTCGTAGTAGGTCTTCATGGTGGGGGACATGGTGTTGGCTGCGGTATGGGCAACCTGCTCACCGGTGTAGGCATTGATGTTTGCCTGAGTGCCAACTACATTAGTGCCGCCCTCAGCAAAATACTGAAGGTCAATGAAGTTATCAAAAATCAGGGTCATTGTCTTTCGCTCCTTGTGTTTTAGTCCCAGCGAATGACCGCACCGCTATTGACTCTGCGCCTTATCTCAGCACGTTCTGCCTTGGTAAGGGTGCGAGGGTCGGTCTTGTGGACAGCCGCTGCGCTGGTGGATACACCATTCTCAGCGGGTCTCCTGCTGCCCGATGCGATAGCATTTGCGGTTCGCTGCTGTGCTGCCTGCACGGCATCGTGTGCGTACTGGTAACGCTGCGCCTGCTGTGCCTGCATAATTTCGTTGTGGTGGATGGCGTGATATGCTGCCTCAACGCTCAGTCCTGAGCCGCGAGGGGCTTTGAGGACGAGTCGTCCAAAGGCGGGGTTTGCCATCTCTGCCTCAAGATCGAATCCCGGATAACGCTCCTGCATTGCCACAGCCTGCTGCTGAAGGTCGAGGAATTCAGCCTGCATCTGCTGCTGCTCCGCTGCTGCGCGTCTCTCTGCGTCGATTGCAGCCTGCTGACGTTCCAGCTGCTTGGATTTCATCAGCATATCGACGGGTACGCCTTCGCGGTAAGCCTCTTCCTCATACAGGGCGCGGTCTTCGTTGAGTGCCTTGGTGAGTGCATCTATGTCAAGGTTTGCAGGATCGGATGCATCGATGCCGTACCTCTCTGCGAGGATAGCACCTATCTGATTGTATCCATTCAGCCTGCCCTGCAGATGCTTGTAGTCACCATGTCGCTTGCTCACGATGTCCTGTGTGCGCTGTCGGAATTCTTTCTCGTATTTGCCGCCCTTGCCGATGAGCTTTTCGAAGGTCTCTTCGTCATCTGCGGCGGTCGTGTCAGCGGCGACCTGACTATCAGGTGCGGGTTCATCCACTACGCCGAACTGCATATTCGCCAGCGGATTCTCGCGCCTCGCCCGTCTGCTTACAGGAGCGGCGACCTCCTGTGTGCCATTAACGCCCGAATCGCCGCCATCACCTGCACCAGCACCGTCGCCACCTTCGGCGAAGAACTGGAGGTTAAGCAGCTTTATATTGTCAACCATGTTGGATTGCCTCCTCTGCGGTAGGTCGCGACCCTATGAGCGGAATATATCACAGCTCGTTTTTGGGGTGGAATCCCATCAAACGTGCTTTGTATAATGCACATGGACAGGGTAGCTATTGGCAAGAATCTGATAGCCGCAATCGATGGTGTCGAAAACCTCTGCGGTATGCTGTGCTTCTGCAAGCGTAGGAGTGCACCTGATGTGCGCATTGCCCGGTGCAGGTGTATTAGCCACCATGCCGGTAACGCCCATCAGAGAGCGTATGAGTGTGGCTGTGAGCATCGATGCTGCCGCGCATACAATGTCTTTACCCTCTTCAGCGTAGCCGCAATGCCCTTCGCAGGTGACTTCCCACTTAGACCTGTCCATGTGTATACTAAGCATTCTTACATTCCTCCCGGCTGCGTTGCTGCGTTGGTTTCCTTCCTTGCCTTTTCAACAAAGGGATGCTCGTTGGTCTGCATACCGCTTACGGGGTCAGCCTCTACGCCGTTAGCAGGCTGTATGGGCTTCTGTGCGCCGCCAGCACCGCGCAGTTGCTGCTGAGTGCCAAGGACATTGGAGGCAAGGCTCTCGACGATCTCAGGTCTGCCAGCCTGCTGGGCAAGCTCAAGCGCAATCTGCTGATACATAGCCAGCATCTGATACATAGTTCCGTTCTGACGCACCTTGTCCTCGATGAGGTCTTTGTGTTCAAAGTCCATGATGTCAAGCAGCGCGAGGCTCTTGTCAGCATTGGCAGGTTCAAAGATACCAAGCTGGAACATCTGAAGTGCCATCTCGTTGTTGGTTATCTTGGTGTAGGCAGTCATCTTCTGCGCGGACACATCGATATCGAACACAGGCAGGCGCATACCCATGTCAACACCTGCGACCATGCCCTGAGGCTGAGGCTGTATGCCTGCGTTGGAGAACTCAACAAACTCTTCCTGACCGCTGCTGCCGGTAATGCGATACTGGCGGGGCAGGTCATAGAACTGTCGGATCAGCTCGATAACCATGTTGACTACACGCGCATACGCTCTGTAGCTTGCACGGGAGGACGCACGGGAGGTCTTGCCCGCCTGCTCCTGCATGGCTGCGATAGCACTTGCAGCAGTTACACCCGCCTGAGAGCCGCCGTTCGCCGCGTCTCGGTTGCCGGTAGTCTGCTTCAGTTCCTCAATCTTATTCTCAAGCACCTGAGTGTAGATGCCTGCGAGGGGGTTGACCTGTATCTGTCTGAGGGACTCTTCGCCGAGCTGGCTGTTGGCAACGTGGACGAAGGGCTTAGTCCAATCACCAAACTCCTTCTCGTTGACAGAACCATTGGCATTGACGAACCAGCGCGGGGTAGCTGCCATGAGCGCATTCTTCTCAATAGCCTGATTCATGCGGTCGATGGTGGTCTGTGCAGACTTGCCTATGTCTATGTAGCCGTAGCCGCACGGAGAACCCTCTATAGGGAAGAGCGGGTCGAAGACAAAGGGGAACATGCCGTGGTCATACAAGCCCTTCTCAGCCCACTCAGGGTCATTCTCGGTGGCATACAGAACGTACTTGTCAACATACTTGACGTAGTGCAGAATCTTCCTGCCGCCCTGTCGCTTGTGGTAATACCAATCGACAACGAGAGCCTTGTCGGATGTATCAACATGCTCGTCGTAAATGTAGTGGGCAGGAACGAAGGACTTGCCGGTAAGAGCTTCGTCATCGAGCTTGTCGGGGTACATATCCTTCAGCAGATCGATGTCTACCAGCTCGGTGGTGAAGACATGCTTGCTCTTCTGTATGTCGGTGATGCCCGGTTCGAAGAAAATGTTGAGTGCATCTATCTTGCGCAGCGTGATGTCGCCCAGCCCGTTGAGCTTGTCTTTATCCCAAAACACACCGGTGATGCCCGTGCCCTGTTTGAGCTTCTGCCACAGTACCTGCGAGTAGGTCTCCTCGTAATCATTCTGTTCCAGTATCACAGGAACGATTGCGGACAGCTTCTTCGCCTCTTCCTTGTCACCGACCTCGCGGGGGCGTATGTTAGGCTCAGGATATGCTTCAATGCCGTCTGCATGCTTTGACATAACGCAGTTAAAGAGCCACGCAGAGGCAGGTCGATTGTCAAATTCGTTACCAAACTGATCGAGGTACTCCCAATGGCGTAGCTTCCACCATTGCTCACACTCGATGACGCGCTGGTCGAGTCGCGCTTTGCCGCTGCGGTAGCGGTTGAGTATCTGCTGTGCCTCAAAGATTTCCTTCTCGCCGATGGGCTGTTCACCCATGTGCATCTGCTCAAGCAGACCGCCTGAGCCGCCCACAGGGAGCGCACCATCTGTCTGCTGAGGGGGCATAATGCTGGTGCCGGTCTCGGCTGCGCCCATAGCAGGCGGGGTCAGCCCCATAAATCGAGGCTCTTTATATCTGTCCAAATGTATTACCTCCTATCGGAATATTCGTACATTGCTTGACAAGGGGTCAAAGGGCTTGGGCTTGATGATGGCAGGCAGCTTGGGGGAGATGGGGTTCTCCATCATTACATACCGCCACTCGTCATAGATGTGGTCTTCCATGCTAGTGTCCACGTCTTCAACTTTGTGTTCGTCATATACAAGCGTGGGAATAGTGCGTATAAAGCCTCTGCATGTGCTGAATACCTGAAACATCGGGTCGCCGTCCTCCCGGAATGCAAGCCTGTAATGGCATTGCTGGAGTCCGGGCAGACGGTGGTTGTCGCCCTTGCCCCACGCGATGAAGTTGGGAGATGCACTCATCATGGTGGCGATACTCTGACCTCGCGACTCATCGAAGATACTGGGGTCAGCTACACCGAATATGTCTCTGCCTTGCAGCAGAGGGTCTGTGCGCTCGATCTCAGCGATGTTACGCGCTATCTCCTGAGGATGCATCATTACGCCGGTATTGGGGCTGTTCGTGCAGCCGTAGTACTCGCGAATGCGGTATATCTTGCCGTCCTCATCAGCCACATACCAACCAATGCTGAAGGGCTTTGCGTAACCAAAGTCGAACCCTCGCCAGCACTTCCAATGCTTGGGAGGGTCAAAAGGATCGATGACATGAGTCCACATGCGGTCTCTGTAGTGAGCGGGGTCATCCTTCCACTCGCGGAAGACCTGCCCTTCAAAGCTATTCCAGTCGCCGTACAGCAGCGCATTTCGCTCCGCTTCCGGCAGAGCAGCCAGCGTAGCGAGGTAATTAGGGTCGTTATTCAGCAAAGCCTGATTGTCAAACACGCTGGAGGGCACGAAAATGCGCTTGCGCTCCATCTTGATATGCGTACCGTCAGGCTTGATGACATCCTGCATCTCTGTTATAGGAGTCATAGGTGGGGCTGCATCAATAAACCGCTGCTTCACCCATCCGTGACCAACGCCACCCGGGTTAGCGGTTGCCCTCATGTAGATGCGAGTGCCTGCTCCTGTAGGTCTGTTACGCGACATGAGGTACATGTACTGCGTAAGTGAGAAGTGCGTCAGCTCGTCAAATGCAATAAAGTCATAAGGTTTACCCTGATAGTCATACTTGCTGTCTTCGTGTGGCATACTGCCGAAAAACACCACCGCACCGGACGGAAACGACCATCTGTGAGCGGTCGCATTGTATCTCGCTGACGGGTATATCCTCGGATATAAATCCTGCGAGCGGGATATCAGACCTTCAAGCTGCGGATATGTGCGTCTGAATATAAGCCCTCGATAGTTAGGCTTGTCCACCTGACGCAGAGCCTCTATGAGCAGCGCATCACTTTTGCCGCCGCCAGCTGCGCCGCCGTACAGGCATTCATACTCAGGTCGCTGCATGAACGCCACCTGCCGAGGCTGTGGAGACCACACGACCGTGCGCTCAGAGGGCTTACTTGCCATCCTCGACAGCCTCCTCTATAACAGGTGCGATGATCGCAACGCCGGTCTCACGTCCGTCTGTTACGTCTGCGGATACCTCGCGCTTGTCTCGCCATACGTCAACCTTGCGGTTCTTCAGCCAAAAAATCTGAGCGGTCGTATCAGGAGGCATATGCTTCTCCATTCGCTTGACCAGCACCATGCTCTCTTCACCGGTAGCCTTATCGACCTTGCGTTCCCATATCTCCTCGGTATAGTCGTAGCCCCTTGCACGCTTGTACAGGGCATTTTCGATGATGATATCGGCGACTTCGCGTGAGCGCGTTAAGGCAGACGCGATAGCAGGATATTTCTTCCTCCACACCTTTAAGGTCGTATTTGAAATGCCCATGTTATGCGCGATATCCTCATAAGTAAGTCCATCCCGCATCCACGCAGACAGCCGCAGCAAGCCATCCTCGGTCAGCCACTCATCAGCCGGTAATGCTGTAGCCATATATCTCACCTCCATATCTCTCTTGATATGTACAAGGGTATAAAAAAAAGCAGCCGTGGAGGAATCCACGACCGCCCGTGAGCCTATATTAGTACCTCATATATCACATATATAAATAAATATATATATAAATATAAGTATATTGCTAAATAGAAATAGGGGAGCCGCAAAATCAATTCAAAAAACTTTTCAAAAACCTATTGACATACCACCCAACGAGTGGTATTATATAGTCACAAGCTAAACAACAGCAACACACAAACGGAGGCATCAACTATGAAAACCACTATTAACGCGATCCTGATTAACGGTCATACTAATGAGGTCACCCGCCGCGTCGAACTCTGTAACGTAATTCTCGACGAAAACCGCATGAGCGCCGATCGATACAATCTCCTCAAGCGTCAGATGTGGAAGACCGTCGGACAGGCTTCTAAGGGCTTTTATTGGGCTCTCGAAACCACTGAGGGGCTGCGCGACACGTTCGGCGGTTATCCTGCTCACGGATTCGTCCGTTTCGAGGAGCGTTAAAAAATAGGAGGAATACACCATGGAAGACAGCCGCACTTGCGCGGAAATACTGCTTGAAAAACGCCGCAGCCTGCCCAGCGAGACTACTATCCGCGATATAATCCGCGATAGCCACATGACGCAAAAAGCCTTTGCAGAGCATCTCAACATCCCTTTGCGAACGGTGGAAAACTGGTGTAGCGGAATCCGGAAATGTCCTGATTATGTGCGTGATCTCATCGTCTACAGACTCAAAACCGAAGGAATAATAAAAGAGACCGAGGATTGATTCCTCGGTCTTTTTTGTACTGTAGAATTGTTTTTTAATTAGATTTAGAAGGGAAGGGGAGTATCGTCTACGACTTCAAAGCCGCTTGCGTTGTCAACTTTGCCGCCGAACATTGCAGTAATCTCTGCCACCTGTGCATCAGACATCGGCTGACCACCCTGAGAGGGCTGCTGGCGGGGCTGGAGGCTCTCCACGTTGTCTACTACTACTTCGGTGACGTATCGCTTAGAACCGTCCTGAGCCTCGTAGGAGCGGGTCTGAAGCGCACCCTCAACTGCAAGCTTGGTTCCCTTGCCGCAGTACTTCTCGATAAATTCGGCAGGCTGTCTCCATGCTACGCAGCGGATGAAATCAGCTTCGCGCTGACCGGTAGTCTTGTCCTTAAATCTGCGCTGCACAGCGAGGTCAAAGGATGCCTGCTTGATGCCGCTGCTGGTGCTGCGAATTTCGGGGTCTTTGGCAATGTTGCCTATAAGTATAACTCTATTCATATATAACCTCACACATATATTATATATTATTTATTTTATATTATGCTTGACGCGGTCGTGTTCTTCCTTGCGTTTCGCGTCATTCCAACGGTCAACAGTCCCTACGAGATAGCCGGTGATGCGGCGAATGCGCTCAAAGCGGGTGTTGTCCTCAGTTCGTCCGCAGTTGGGGCAGCAATCGCCGATGATGCCGTTGTAGCCGCAGACGGGGTCACGGTCGACGGGATGGTTGATGGAACCGTAGCCGATGCCGCTCTCCTTCATGAGACGTACGATCTTCTCAAAGGCTTCAAGGTTCTTCGTGGTGTCGCCGTCAAGCTCAACGTAGGTGATGTGTCCTGCGTTGGTCAGAGCATGGTAAGGGGCTTCGGTGCGTATCTTATTAGCAGCGGAAATCTGATAATGCACCGGCACATGGAAGCTGTTGGTGTAGTAATCGCGGTCGGTAACACCATCGATCTCGCCGTACTTAGCCCTGTCCATCCTCACGAATCTGCCCGACAGACCTTCAGCAGGTGTTGCCAACAGAGTGAAATTCAGTCCGGTCTCAGCCGCTTTATCATCGCACATCTTGCGCATATAACCTATGATCTCAAGACCAAGCTTCTGTGCTTCAATGCTTTCGCCGTGGTGGTAGCCCGTCAACATCTTGAGCGTTTCCGCAAGTCCGATGAAGCCCACAGACAGCGAACCGTGCTTCAGTACTTCACCTACTGTGTCATTCCAGTTCAATTTTTCGCTGTCAATCCAATTCCCCTGACCCATCAGGAAGGGGAAGTTGTATACCCTTCTTGCGGATTGGACTTTGAATCTTGCCAGCAACTGGTCAAATACCATGTTTACTGTGGATGTCAGATGTTCATAAAACCTTTTGAGATTTCCACCACATTCAATTGCCAGCCGGGGCAGATTGATGGAGGTAAAGCTCAGATTGCCACGACAGTTGGTGATTTCGCGTTCGGGGTCATGCACATTGCCAATTACACGGGTACGACAGCCCATGTAAGCAATCTCGGTTTCGGGGTGACCGGGCTTGTAATACTGAAGGTTGAAGGGGGCATCTTGGAAGGAGAAGTTGGGGAACAGTCTCTTCGCAGAAACCTTCATGGCAAGCTTGAACAGGTCATAATTGGGGTCACCGGGGTTGTAATTGACGCCTTCCTTGACACGGAATATCTGTATGGGGAAGATGGGAGTCTCGCCGTTGCCGAGACCTGCTTCAGTTGCAAGCAGTAGCTGCTCAATAGCAAGCCTACCAGCCCACGAAGTGTCCATGCCGTAGTTGATGGAGGAGAAGGGAACCTGCGCACCGGCACGGGAATGCATGGTGTTCAAGTTGTGAATCAGACCTTCCATTGCCTGATAGGTGTCACGGATGGTGGCACTCATTGCCATATCGCGCACCCACCCTCCTAAACCATAGCCATATCCAAGTTCATCGGCGATATCTTCATAGTGTTTGTGCCATTTTTCGTATGTCGCACGGACACCTTCAGCCATTGCGTAATCGAAATTGACGATGGACTGACCGCCGTGCTGGTCATTCTGATTTGACTGAATTGCTATAGCTGCAAGGGCTGCGTAAGAACCGATGGACTTGGGTTCACGCAGATGACCATGACCCGTGTCAAATCCATCCTTAAATAGCTTCAGCAGGTCGATCTGACAACAGGTGGTTGTCCAGGCATAAAAATCAAGGTCATGGATGTGGATATCACCACGCTTGTGGGCATAAGCTGCCACGGCAGGAACCATCGTGTCCAAATAGTATTTCTTTGCCGAATTCGCGCCCATCTGCAGCATTGCGCCCATTGCCGTATCACCGTTGATGTTAGCATTGTCACGCTTCAAATCCACCTCGGCAGCATCATTGCCCACGATATCATCAAAGATCTTCCTGATTTTCGTTCCGAACTCCTGCATGAACGTCCCTCCTCTCTATCGAATCCTTTGCGCTGAAGCCCTGTGGGTATCTCTCGCGAAGCTTGGCGATGTTAGCCTCGCATACTTCTTCAAGGGTGTAGCCCATCACGTCGAGATACTCGCAGATAAACCACATAAGATCGCCGACCTCCTTTTTGACCTCTGCTCGATCAAGGCGATGTCCCTGATGGGTCTTTTGGTGCAACCCGCAAATCTCGCCAATCTCGGATGCCATTCCCCACAGAGCGTGCTCTGCCTGATCGCGCTGGTTAAGCAGGGCATTCTGCGTCCTGCGTGCCAACTGCTGGTATTCCTTAAAGGTCATTCAATTTCCACCTCCATCATTTTTGTTGCTTTGTCGTAGATTTCACCGGCGCAAGCCGCGTATCCTGCAATGTCGATGAAGTTGTCGAGGCATCCTGCGCCCTTAGTACGGGCGACCTTGAGCAGGGTCATCATCATTGCCACATCGATGCTTGTGTAGTGATGCCCTGTGTAAGCCTCCCACAAATCCGCTATCCTGCGGAACGTATCCTCAGGTCTGCCGTGGTCGGTCTCGCGGCGACCGGTTACGCATTCAGCGGCTTTTGCCAGTATTGCTGCTCTGTCCATTACATCACCTCTCGTTCTGTCTTTCGATCCCGCAGGGCTTGAATTCATCACATCTGCCGCCCTGATGTACGCATGCCGGAACAAGCAAGCCATCCATCTCAGGAGTGAACTGCTTTATTGCCTCACATACCTGCCGCCATACCTCGCGAGTTTCAGCGGCAGCCTTGCCGCAGAGCCGCCTATGGCTTATCTCTATGAGAGCCTGAGCGTTTGCCTCAAAGCGATACAGTACGGGCGCATCCTGACGGGCTTCGGCGCGGTCGTAGTCACTCTGCCTGTCGTTGCGCTGAGTGCTGACGTAATGTTCGATGCCGACCTTATGCCGCACAAGATGCATGACCACCCAATACGGCACATCGGATATCTCCGCCGTATACATGAGCGTCCGAGCGGGGGAGTGACCGCTTCTGAGCAGCTTCTTCTTCCATGCGCTGGTGGGCTGCTTTTCGGTGGTTTTTCCTTCCGTTCCGAGGGCAAGCCAGTATGCCCTTGCCCAGTCTGCGTCTGTAGGATATCTGATAACCTTAATCTCCATCTTTTTTCACCCTCAATCGTCTGTATTTTCTGTGTTCAAATGCCGTTCTGCATTTCATGCACACATAAATTGCCATCGCAATTTTTTCCCCGTAGGATATGCTGGCTATATTCACTTCTTTGCCGCCACATATCTTGCACCTGTCGAGGGTCGCAGGGAAGGTTTCGGCGTAATCACGCTCACCCATCATTCATCCTCCAAATCCATCATCTTCGCGCCGCACTCAGGGCAGTATCTTCTGGGTGATGTTTCGTGCGCATCGCACTCGCTGCAAATCCACCACCAAATAATGTCATCTTCGCCGAAACTCCACCTACCACGCCGCACGGGTTCTGCGTCAACGGCGGGAACATCTTTCAGCGCACTTATAGCATCGCCAGTATCACAAAAGGCACATTTCACGCCGTTGTATGTATCGCATCTGTTGCAGAAGTGGTCTCTGATATAGGCAATGGCATCATCCCTGCTTATCAGGTCAGTCATCGCTTGCCCTCCTGTTCCATGCTTCAATCACGAAATCAACAGCCCCTTCATCGCCTTGATAATCCAGCCTGTCAAGGCAAATATCTGTCTGTGCAAAGCATTCGCGACACATAACAGAGACACCAACATCTCGCACATACAATTTTGCTTTTCCTCCGCAAAACGGGCAGGGCTTCAGGTCAGGCATTTTCCGTCACCTTTCCCTTCTATCATCTTATTCCAGTTCAGCCTTGCACCTCTTGAACTTTTGTGCGCAGGTGCTTCCAAACCGCAACTGTTACACCTTCTAAACACAGCCCCTGCCTCAAATATTTCGCAGGTGCTTTTCTTGCCGCAGGTGCATGGCAGTAGCTTTACGTTTTCGGTTTCGCTGATTCTTATCAACTTGTAACCCCTTGCCTTAGCTTCAGCGCGGAATTCCTCATCAGTCATCGGCATCGCCCTCATCCTCATCCTCCCTCTCTGTCAACTCCCAATCCTCTTCGCGTACATCGAACGCATCACCCATCTGTATGATGTCGGGGTAATTGCTCATTGCCACCTGTTTTGCAAACTTGTCAATTTCATAGGCGTAGTATTTCACGTTCGTAAATCCCATCTTGTCAAGGCAGTATCTCCCGGTGCCGATGCCGTCATACATGGAGAGTACTACTATCTCCTCGTCTCTCGGTACATCTTTCAGCGCACCGTTTAGAATATGAATTATGACCTCTGCAGTCCAGCCGTTGCCCAGCCCTTTATAAGCCTGTGTGTTGGATACTGCACGACAGTAATCATCGGGAAGAGTCTGCAATCGGCAGCATTCGGTAACTGTCAACTTACGGAGAATGTAGAAACCATCTGCAAGCTTGATGGGGTATCGCTTGTCCTTGATGGTAATAAAGCCATCCTTTACTTCGTATGCCGTAACCTTTTCGCCGTTATCGCGCACGAGGGAATAAGTGCCGTCTACCTCTTCAAAGAGACAATTATACAGAACACCCTTGTGCAGATTGGCTGTGATGCATTGTGCCTTGTCGCGGTTGGTTGACTGTATGTAACCGTAATCGGTTCTGCCCTCTTTGCGGAACATATAATCAATTTCTTTTTCCGACAGCAGCCTAACGGGTTCGGCAACCCCAGTCGCGCCGTATGTTGACGTGTAACAACAAAAATTTGCAATGCTGTTCTTTCCGTACTGTGCTTTCAGAGTCTGACTCTTGCCGTCTTCGGTCACGTTGATAGGTTCAGCTACCATTTTTCTGCGACCGCCTTGGCTTTCAAATCCGACATTTCTGCCGAGCGTTTTAAAATAGTTTGCATCAATCGTATACTCTTTTTCCCTTATAGCGATGCCGCTCTCCAGTATATCCTTCAGCAGTATGCCTCTGTCTTCGGGCATATCGACTATCCAGTTAAAAGCGTAGAAACGCTGACGATTCTGAGCGGATACCAGCGCAGAATTGATATACATCAGCGGAACTTCAAGTTCCTGCGAAATTTGGTCTTTGATTGCCTGTGCAGCTGACTTGTTGTTTTCGTAGAGGAAAAAGTCAGGCTTAAATTTTTCCTTTGCAATCAGGTAGTTCTTGAACAATTCCCAACCAAGCCCCTCAGGCTCGGTCTCGCGGTTATTTTTCTGAGCGATGCTCCAATGCGTACACGGAGAGCCGCCAATAAGCAGTTTAATCATCTTCTTCATCACCTTCCCTTTCTACCAGCACAAACGCACCGAAAAACGTTGCCGCAAAATATCCGATAAGCCCCGCTGCCCAGCCGTATGCGAGGACGAGCCACGCAAGGAGGGCAATCCATACAAGGGCAAAGAGGTATTTAAAGACCGCCATCAATCCACCTCCCGACTCCAGCACTTGCGACAGAGTGCTGCACAGCCCTTGCCGTCGGTGCAAAGCCCACCGTATGCGGGGTCGAGGTGGTGGGGGCAAAGTCTCACCGAGCCATCAGGAGCGATGCTTGCGTTGGTGGTGGGACTATCCATCAGCGCATCCAGCATAGTCCTGCGGGGATGCTCATCAACCCACATGACCACTCTGAGCATGATGGTTTCGGGAGCTGTGGAGAGATTAAAAAGACAATCATCAGCAGCATTGAGCGGGCATCCGTTGCAATCCGGATGCGCCTTACACATTCGCTGTGCCTCGGTCATGAGATGTTTGAAATCAATCATTCTTGCTGCTCCTTTTTATTGTCGCATCGATACCCTCGACGATGACCTCAAGGTATGCCTCTTCTCCGTATCTGCGCTCACATACCACAGCGAGAACCTGTGTATCGTCGTGGTAGGCTACGTTGTTAAGCCCATCCAAAACTGCCTTGAGGACGTTGTCGATGTCGGGCTTGCAATTGGGGACGAGATGCAGCTCAAGCATTGCCTTGCGGTCAGCCTTGGTCGCCGACTTGGGGACTGCAAACTGCTGAATGACGGTTATCATTACGGGCAGATCCAGCTTCTGACCACCCGCCTTGAGGTAAGCATCAGCAATCCTGCGCTCATATTCAAGGGTCTCTTTAGGGGTGTAGACCTGCACAAACCTTCCGGCATTGCGGAATCTCGGTCTGCCCTTGCCCTGTGGCTTGCCATATACCTTAAAGGCTACACCTTCCTCAAGGGCTTCAGATGCCCCTGAGAGCGTTTTTATTTTCAGACTCACAACTTATCACCTCGCGTATAAAATCGTATCACAGAGGCTCTGAGAGCCTCGTAGACACATTGTCATGCTTTGCGTAGCGGAGCATAGCGCATATGCGCCGCATCAAACAGGCAAGAGAGCATTCCAACGCGCCCCTGACGCTGTTTTGCCACATTGAGTATCATGATATTTCCACCGGCTGCGGTAACGCTGTCGAACATGTCGCGCTCCTCCTCGGTGAGAGCATCGTCATCCTTGCTCTCGACTCGGTGCAAGAGGATGACATTGTCTGCGTCCTGCTCAAGATTTCCGCTGCCTCGGAGGCTGTCGAGCCTCGGAACGGAGGCAACGCCGTTTTGCCTTGCAACCTGAGCAAGACCAATGACGGGGATTTTGAGATCGGTGGTCAGTCCCTTGAGCAGTTGGCTGATATGACCGACTCGCAGCCAGTCATCCTTGATGCGCTCATGCGTAGTGAGCAACTGCATATAATCAACAACAAGCATGTCGCATAGCCCCTTCGCATGCTGCGCTCTGACTTGAGCGCAAATTTCTTCGACGTTCCTCTCAAATAAGAATTGCATCGGCAGATATGACCAGTCGCCCATCGCCGTAGTTATTGCATCCCAATCGCTCTGCTGGATGTACTGAGGATTACGAAATCTCATGCCGTTAACACCTGAGGCATCGGCAAGGAGTCGCTGACCGACCTGCGCGGCTATCATCTCCGCTGAGACCACGCAAACCTTGTGTCCCTTGAGAGCGGAGGCGACCGCTATCGATACGCCGAATGCCGTCTTTCCGACCGAGGGTCTCGCGCCGATGATGGTCAACTCGCCCGGAAAGAAGCCACCTGTCCGCTCATCGAGTGTGCTGAGTCCGCTCACACACGGCTTGACCTTGCCCTGTGCTCGTCCTTCGATGTCTTCGTAGGCATCGAGGAGCACATCGCTCATCTCCACCCAGTCAGACCGGACAGTATGCACGTTGTCGATTGCTCGTTTTGCTCCATCGAGGACAGTCTGTATGTCTGCTCCCGGTTCTTCAGCCCTCTCTATCAGCCGCTTGCCGATGGCAGCAATACGTCTGCGCTCCGATCCCTCCAGCACAAGCTCCGCATATGCTTTGGTCGCATGGGCTGTGATAGCCCTCTGTATGCACTCCATGATCTCCGTATCGACCGCGTATCCGCATCTCTTTCCTGCATTTGCGGAGACCGTGACGAGGTCAATCTCGTCGCCCTTGCGCCTCATCTCGACGAGGGTAGCGTATATCTCGCGATGGACTACCTCGGCGAAATCGTTTGGTCTGATGTGCGAGACCGTCTCGATGCGCTCCGGGAATCGTATAAGCGTACCCAGCAGCGACCTCTCTGCCTCGGAGGCTGTGACATTAACTCCGTACTCCATAACTCACCTCAAAAACCGTCATCCGTAAATCTGCGATATCTTGCAGGAGGGGGAGAGGACTGCTCCTGTTTGGGCTGCTGCTCTCGTCTGCGTTTTTCCCATGTGACCAACGCTCTCTTCCAATCCCGCATCGGATTGCGACCGACCTTCCAGCCGTTGGAATCGTAAAAGGCACAGAATGCATCAGCGTCAACGATGTAGCCATGCTCCCTGATGTACTCCCTCACTTCATCCACAGACGGAGGAGCGAAGCGACTTTTCTTTTTAGATATATCGTTAGATATATCTTTTTCTTTATATATCTCTATATCTATTTCTATATCTTTTTCTTTTTCTGTTCCGTTACCGAGCGTTTCTGTAACGTTACCTGTAACGTTACAACCATCAGCAAGGGCTTTTTGCCTCTGTCGATATGCTGCTACGCGGCACTTGGTCTGTTCTCTCACCTTGGCAAGACCGTCAACGTTCTGATATTCTTCCCAACCGGGCAGCATGATGATGTTATCGACGATTTCGATCATGCGGAACTGCTCAAAAACCTTGAGAGCCAGCCTAATCATAGAGAGCGGTCTGCCGAATGCCGTTGCAAGCATCTCCTCTGTGTAGGGCATGTCCTGCATGAAGTAGATTCTGCCGCCGTCATTAGTCCTACCGGCGAGGGTGAGCAGTTTAAACCAAATCACGATTATCGTGTCGCCCTCAGGCATGACCTCTATCTGTCGGATTTTCCGGTTGTCAAAGACATCTGCCGCGAGTTTAATCCAAGATATCTCGCTCATCATCATCCTCCTCGATGTCTTCCTCGACTTCGTCGGATGTCAGCTCGTCCACGTCGTAACACCACATGCAGCCGTTACATTCGTAGCCGCTGTTGATTTTGCACCTAAACATCAAATCACCTCGCGTTGTCAGAGGGCTTTAAATGCCTCTGTAATCGATTTTAATTTTACCCTACCAAGTTATCGACCGAGGATACAAACGCTGCCATAGTGGCTGTCAGAGGACGAGAGATGCATCCTCGGTCGTGTGTGTTACAGGAAGTTGTACTTATGAGCCGTTATAGCCGCGTATAGCGGACATTTTCGGTACGCCGAGGCGCAGTACTGCCGCCGCCACCGGGCGAAAGAGGAGTGACCAAGAAAAGTCAGATTGCATCGGCAATGCTCGTTAAAACCTTCACACGACATCGTCACCTGACTGTCTGTGTTGATGTAATACGGGCATTTGATGCTGCGACCGAGCGCGTCGGCAGTACTCACTTAGACCAACTCCTTAATGCGCTCCCACCAATGGACATCGATAATGACGCGATCTCCGCGAGAGCCAGCGGTCGTAAGGATACCGGACACATCAAGCAGCTCACCTTCGGCAATCACGCCCACAAACGGACGGCTGTTGACGGTGCTGTTTTTGCGCTGAATGATTCGGCAGGTAAACTCATCGCTGCGAGTCACCTTGGGGTAGGCAAGCTTAAAATAGGTGATTGTTGCTCCGTCAGGGTAGGACTTCTTTTCGAAGTCAAAAACCTTACCCATGATGTGGACATTATTTCGCATCGGTGGTTACCTCCTCGGTTGCGGGGGCTTCATCGCCCTCGGTGAATTCGGTCTCAAATACGTTTTCGTCCGGGACATCGAACATATCGTCCGACAGGCTGGTCTTGATAGTCTCATCCTGCAAGGATGCGCGGACGTATTCAGTAGACATCGGGGCAAGTTTCAGACATCTTTTGAGGACTGTCTTCTTTGCCATTTCTTCGTACGAAGTAGTCCACGGGCTGAAGCTGCCGCGCTTCATGGAGTCGGAATACTTCATCGCATGAGCGCGAACGTCCTCTGCACTCATTACCTCAAAGCCATAGCCGCCGTTCTTAGTGTGGTAAACAGCGTAAAAATGGGTAGCTGCGCCTCTGTCCTTGGTGGCAGGCTTGTGGATCAGCTTAGGCTCAAGACCCAGCTCATAGATAAACTCATCGTTCTCATACACCGTGTGCGCCTGTATGTCGCGAATCTCACCGGAACGATGAGCCATGTCTACAAGACCCTTGTAACCAAGCTGGAACTGGCATTCCCACTCGCCGGTCTTGCCGTTGCGCCTCGGAATGAGATATGCCTGACCGAGGGGAGTGTTTACCTCCATGCCAAGCTGGGCAGAGGTCATCATCGCACCAAGAAAGCTCTTAGGTGAGCAGTTCTGAAGCATGGGGTTAGTACTCAGCGCGGAGAGGGTGATGCGGGTAAATCTCTCAGGAGTGATGACCGAGGGCAGAGCCTTCTCGATTTCAGGAGCCATCTTTTTGATGTAGTCCTGTATGGTCTTGGGTGCTTCCTTGGCTGCGATGTTAGCAGCAGCCTTTTTCTGAATGATTCCGGTTGCCATTTTTATCGTGCCTCCTTGTTCAGATAGTCGATGGCGTTGTTGAGTGCGATGACAGCCTCATCGCGCAGGTTAGCTGGGTAGTAGGTGCTGATGCGGTCAAGGACTTTGCCGAGGTCTTCGGCAAGCTTGGTCTGCTTGGAGCGGATGTCGCTGCCGCAATAAGCGCAGAATCGCATGCCCTTGACATCAGGCAGCCTCTTTCGGCAGGAAGGGCAAAACTTGTCCTGAGGATGAGCCCAGCGACTCACCGACCCGCAGGAGCAGCCGAGGATTTCTGCAACCTCGCGGGTATGCTTGCCCTCAGCAATAAGCCGCCTTGCCTCCGCAATCACTTCGGGTGTGTGACGAGTGCCTCTGTTAGCCATAGTTAAACCTCCTTAATTATCTCGAAGACCCTGTACGGTGTCTCTTTATAAAACGCATCCAGCATACCGGGCATTGCCTGATTGACCGCTTTTGTGTCGAGAGACCTGCGAGTCGCATTGCTCCAGCGCACTTTGTAGCCCTCGGCTTTGCCGGTCTCTGCGCCGCCCATGTACTGCTGAATCTGCTGAACAATCTGCTTGCGCTGCTTGTCGAGTTCGGTGATCTGAGCGGTAAGCCTGTCATGCTCTGCCAACATCCCGCTGTAGCCCATGAGGTCAACGACCTCGCCTGTGCTTTCGGGATATATCGTGTCGAGAGTGTCAGTATCTGCGTCGATGCCGATGGGAGTGGGCGGGGTATCGGACTTAACCAATTCCCAAAATGCCTTTTCCATCGCCATCAGGGCAGCGATCTCGTCCTCGTCGCGCTCAAGCTTAAAATGTCGGAATTCACGGTTGTTGATGAGGACTGCGAGGTAGGCTATTTTTTTGCCGGTTACCGCAAGATAGTGCGTCATCTGCCCGTAAAACTGTTCGGGATACTCACCATTGCGGAGCTTCTTGATCTTGTCGAGAGAGGTTGTGGTCTTAATTTCCAGCAAGGCATCCTCGCCTACGATGACTCGGTCAACATCAGCGCAAGCCCACGGGTACTCATCGTTGACCATCATCGCAGTCTGACGGCGCACCTTTTTGCCGGTCTCCTGCTCAAACTTCTTCGCGACAAAGTCCTCAAGGTACGCGCCCACCTCGGTGGTCAGATTGCCCTCAAAGCCCGGGACTCTGCCGGTCTTCTCAGCCCATAGGCTGTAGGGGCTGACGTAGGGGTTGAGTCCAACCACAGCCGCCGCATCTGAGCCGCCTATATAGCCTTTGCGGAGCTTCAGCCACTCATCGCGGTCTGCGTAGGTAATCTTCCGTACGCTCATTCTTTCGTCTCTCCTTTATATCTCTTGGTAGTGCTCGTAAGAGCCACATGGTAAAAGTGATTAAACACTCCCTCAGGGAGCAAGTCGCTGGGGATTTTCTCGATATACGAGAACTGCTCGGTAATTTTCTGCCAGTCTCTACGGATGCGCTTGATTCGTGCGCTGTGAAACTTTCGGACATTGTCGAGGACTGCCTGAGGGCATTCGAAGTACTCGCAGATCTGCTTGTCGGTGTACGTCCCTCTGCCGTCCATTTGACAAATTTGGTCAACGACTGTGCCGAGGCACCTCCACCACCATGAGGGAACCAACTTGCGGTAACACAGTAGCCGCATTGTAAGCTCCTTGCCGATGGGATTAGGCGTGGATTTTGAGTCCTCGTAATCTCCGCGCTTCTGCTCCTTATCGGGGTAGACTCTTCGCATGTCCGGACCGTACATTACGCATCGGTCACAGCTAAAGACCGCGCCGCTCTCAAGCTCACGTCCTTTGAAGCGCACCTTGCGTCCGCAGCTGCATCTGCACAGGTAGTGGTCTTCCTTCTCACCATTGGGAGTGTCCGACCATTTGCCGACAAAACCAAGGACTTTGAGTCTGCCGTAAGTCCTTGACTTGAGGAGATTCCGTCCTTCGCTCATTTGGGAGCACCTCCTCCGTACCTTGCGTAGCGAGGAGCGTTCTGCACCTTGCTCTGCTGGAGACCTTCGCGGTACTTCCTCCACATTGCAAGGTTGTAGAACTCAGAGACTGCCATACCGAGGGCAATGTAGCCCAATACCTTGAAAACTTCCATGTTTGAATCCTCCATTACTTTCGTCGATCCGGGAAATACTCGGACATCTTGTCGTATCCGCAGCCGATGAGGTCAAGCTGCGTGTACATCTCATCGAGCGTCCACGGGTACTTGCCGTTGAGCTTGAGGCTATACGTTGCAGGAGAGATGAGCAATGCTCTTGCCGTCTCCTGCCCATTGTAGCCAGCTGCTATCAGCGCACCCTTGAGCTTGTAGTAAAAGCATCTTGCCACCTTAACTCCTCCTTACTTAAAGACCAGCGTCTTGACTTCGATCATCTTGGTCTCTGTCATAACCTTGGCATGCTCTATCGCATACCTTACTGCGGCGCTGACCAGTTCTGAGAGCGACATCTCGCTCTTGTCCGCAAGCACTCTCGCTTCATTCAACACATCCGTGTCGATGCGGACGATGCTCCCACCTTTTACTGACATTGTGACTCCTCCGTTATGATTGATTGTCCTTCTATGCCATGTTATAATGGAGAGAAGGAGTTGGTTTTGTGATTACTAAGGATTCTTACGACCTTATCCTTCGTGTCAAGTCGTTCGGTGCTGCGATGCCTGAGACTCATATCTCCTCTGCCGATGAAGGCGAACGGCTTGAATACCTTGCTGACTGTGGTTACCTTGTCCGACAGACGTTGACTCCAGCGACCGAATACTCTCACGCTGTTATCGCTTACCACGTCTCACCTGCCGGGAAAGACGCTTGCGAACAATACGCCGCATATGAAGAGGATAAGCATACTCAAACACAGCTGAACGATAAACGTTGGCGTAAAGATGCGACTCGCTCTTGGGTGCAATGGACAATAACCACAATCCTCTCTGTGCTGTCCTTCTTTGCGGGTGCAATAGTAGAAAAACTCACAGGTCTTATGGAGTGGGTATGGACTGTGTTTCATTAACTCACCCCCGTCTGAAGAGGTCGTTGGGTGTAACCTCAAGAGCATTTGCTATGTCGAGCAGTTCGGATATCTTAATGACTCTGCGACCACTTAGCATATCGCTGAAATCATGGGGGCGAATGCCAGCCCTGACAGCAACAGCCTTATGCTTGAGACCCTTGATATCCATTATGCTGCGTATCGCATCGGGAATGTGCGCATTCATGGTTGCGATGCTCAATCTTATCACCTCCTGTAATGGTTGAGTTCCTCAACCACGCAAGCACATTATATACGAGATACTCAGACTTGTCAATACATTTCGTGAAAAAAAGTTTGAATAACTCAGATTTTTTTGTTGACGTATTCGGACTTCTGATTTATAATAATGGCGAGGTGACTAAGATGTTTAAAGATAGACTTAAAGAAGCGAGGCAAGCTGCGAAGCTTACACAGGCGCAGGTTGCATCAGCAATCGGAGTTGCTAAATCCACCTACGCAGGATACGAAACCGGCAACAGCGAACCCGACCTCGGCAAGATAGAAAAACTGCTTGAGACTCTTAGGGTAGACGCAAACTATCTATGGCAGGATGAAGCAGTAGAGAAGGGTGGCTACGCAAGTCGCCTCTCATTTGAAGAAGCAGAGGTTCTTAATATGTTCCGTGACCTCGATAAGTGGGGAAAAGAACTTGTGCTATCTGTATTGAAGCATGAGACCCGCCGCTGCCAGCAGGACATCGAAAGTCTGCTCGACGAAGCCGAGGAAGCCGAGATCCGCCGCCGTAAGATTACTGGATAAGCTGGACTACGTTCGCATCGGGATACGCTGCCGTATTGATGTATATCGTGCGGCGCGTCATGCGGATGAAGCGGACGATTTCGGGATGCTCGGTGATGGGGAGGTACTTTACGGTAAAGCCTTCAAATTTCATGTGAGTGTCTCCTTGCTTTTTGTTGATGTGATTTTAGCTGATAAAACGCTGCTAAAGTAAATACCCATATTCGGATTTTATGTTGATAAACACGCTGATATAACTGTTAAATGCGCTGAATTACGCTGATAGGAGTGCTGATAAAATGGGCAAGTCGCTGCTGAGTCAAAGGCTGCGTCAAATCAAAGACAAATACAACATTACCACAAGGGAGTGGGCGATAAAGTCAGGAGTACCGGAGAGCACGATTGCGAGGTATCTGTCAGGCTCTCTCAATATCCCTAACTTTCCGGCGGTATGTGCGATGTTGAAGTGTTTGGGTGAGTCTATCGACGAGTTTTATGCATCTCTCGATGCGAAGATTGACAGTCCCGTGGATGCCCTAAAGCTGGACGCTGTACCTGTTGCTGTCATTGGAAACATCCCAATGGATATGCCTGAGGACAAAGCAGCCATACAGGAGCGCATTATCATGCAGACAGAGGAAGTTCAAGCGCAAAAGGCTATTGTGCGCGAAAAGGACGCGCAGATCGAACTGCTTGAGGCAAAACTTGAGATGACCGAGCAAGTACTGGCTGAAAAAGACCGTACGATAGCCAACCTTGAAGATATTAACCGCCGCCGGTTGGAGGCTCTTAAGGCTCTCTGCATTGCCCAATAAAAAAAGCCCCGCCGAAGCGGAGCAGAAGGGGAGGATATAATGCCTCAAAAGGTACGTCGTGCTGAAGCAATATGGTTCGACAATCTAAAAAGGTGGCAGATTAACGTACAATGTGACGGCATCAGGAAGACCTTTACGTCATCAATTCCCGGTCGCAAAGGAAAGCACGATGCAGAGAACAAAGCGGATGATTGGCTGGAGTCTCAGAGTGAGAGCCGCCGCTTCGATCAAGCGTGGAACTTATATATCAAGGACTATGAGAAGCGCGTAGGCAAAGCAGCCTATATCAAAACGAGGGGCATCGGCGATAATTGGATACTGCCCAATGTGCGCGGCAGGTTGACTCTTGATAAGCTGACTCCCGCCGTTTGGCAGAAGTGCATTGATGATGCCTCAGCAGAAGGGCTTTCGTGGAAATCGTGCTCAAACATCCGTGCCGTCATAATGGCGTTCTGCGATTTCTGCCGCCGCAATCGCTGGGAGATTGATGTTCCGGATGTACGCGAGATTAAGCTGCCGAAAGATGCAGCGAGACCTAAACGCAAGATACTCCAGCCCAATGGCTTTCAGACGCTCTTCAGCGTCTCTACAATTGAGCACTACCACAAGCAGGTTGAGTGCTGGTATATTCATCTGTGGAGGCTCATGGTGCTTACTGGAATGCGTAGAGGTGAGGCTGTCGCCCTTCGCCGCGAAGATGTCGAGGGCAACGTGCTGCATATCAGCCGCTCCGTCAATAACCTGATGGAGATGACCGACGGTAAAACCGCAAACGCGACACGCTATGTCACGCTGTCTACCAAAGCGCATGAGGTACTCAGCCAACAGGCACAGATGCTACGCCAAGCAGGTATCGTATCACCGTGGTTGTTCCCGGCAAAAGATGGTGATATATCAAATCCCAACGACGTATACAAAGCTTGGTATACTTACCGCAATCAGCACGGGCTTGAGTGCAGCCTGCATGAGTTGAGGCATACATTTATCTCTGCGGTCAAGTCTGACCTGCCGATGGCTTTGCTACGCGAACAAGTGGGTCACTCAACTCAGACCGACAGTATCGGTATTTATGGTCATAGTATCGAGGGAGATGCTGCCGCAACAGCCGCAGTATTGGATGATGTATTTGCTCGACTCATAAAATAAAAGTACACGTTTTAGTACACGTTTTGGCTTTAAATATATCTAAAGCACCTTAGTATATACCCTATAAAATAACAATATATTGTATATTTCCAAAGAATATTTGGTGCATTTAAACAATGAACGGGATTCGACTCCCCACACCTCCACCATCGAAAAGCCTTGAATTCATTGGGTTTTGAGGCATTTTAAAAGAAGTGGGTACCCGCAAAAGTACCCACTTCTCTTTTATTTTACTTGCCGTATGCGTCTATCATAGCCCGTACTTCTGCGGTCTCAGGGGCTATATGCTCAAGCCATTCCTCGTAGGCTTCGCACCGACCACGGATATGATGATACTCATGCTCGTCGTGGTCGTGTCCGTGAGCGGAAGACATTTCGCGCAGACCGTCTCTTGCCATCTGTGCCGCACCCGAATTAAAATCCAAATGCGCCGCAGCCATCTGCCTATGCCAGTCTGCCATGCCCCGGTTGCGCTCCTTCCACTCATTTGCCTTGTGGATTTTATCACGGGCTTCGGCGATGTTGTGCATCATCACCTTTAGGATGCATCTTACCTCATCGCAGGTCATATATATCAGCCTCCTATGATGTACCGGTGGAGAGCCTCCACGTCCTTAGAGCTAAAGGTCACCGTGCCGAGGAGGGGTATATCTACAGTTGCCGAGCCTTTATTCGCAGCCGCCAACAGCTGGCTATAAAGCAGCTCCTCGTCGATCATCTCGCCATCGGCAATGCCCATTGCTACCACAACGGGATGCTGCATGAGCTTCGTTACGACCTGCCCAGCACGGGCTGTCAAGATACCGCCCAACGTGCCAAGCATCCATGCCTTTATAGTGCCGTTAAACTGCGTTACCAGTTCTCGGTCAATGTATTTAGCTATGCCATTGAGAATAGTGCTGTAATGCGTCATATGCCCCTCCTGTGCGTTTTAGTGCGGGGAGGGGTTAGGATATGCCCAACCCCTCAGAAACGCTCTTAGCCGGTCGTAGTGGTTGTGGCGGGGGTTACGGTTACATTACCCCAGCCGGGACATACGGAGGTGTTCGGCACGACGAGTTTGGTCAGACCATACAGCTGGGCGACCTGACCTGCCATGCAGTTGATGTTTGCGCTCTGAGTGGCATTCCATACCGCCTGCTCGCACAGACGCTGGTTGATGCCCTCGACCTTGCCGTCGAAGTATTTGTATACCTCAAGCAGCTTCTGATCGCCGTAGATATTCGCGTCTCTGAGCGCGATCTGACTCTGCAAGTCAGCCACCTTCTGCTCCAGCCCCAGCTCGTAGCGGTTGACGGGCATATTCTCGTGGCAAGTGGCTGCTGCGTTGTAGCCAGTCAGCCCACCGAGGATATTGCCGAGACCGCCGTTGAGCACGCCGAGTGCCGTACCGGCGATACCGAGTCCGAGACCAGTATTAGCTGCGCCTCTGCTGCCGTAGATTTCTGCCATGTGTGTCACTTCCTTGCTTTGTATTAGGCTTTCGCCCACGCAGAGAATACACCCACGGCAGTTCTTATGTGGGTAGCTGTGCGCACTTAGGAGCAAAACAAAAAAGCCCCACGGATTTTTTCCGTGAGGCTCTTTTTATAGCACGTTTTGTATGCGGGGGATATCACTTCGCAGATACTGGGCGCAGAGAGCAGGATATATGATGCGCTTTAAACGCCATCCGATATTGCTCCTGTCGCCGCCTACAATCGCCGCTATGTCCGATAGGCACAGTCTATTGACCAGCCGCTCAAAAGCGATTACAGAGTCACGTCGTGACAATGGTGTGCGGTCTATGAGATCCGTAAGTTCAAGGTTGGAAAGATGCTGCAACGCCGGACAATCATTGCCCGTGCGGGAGCTGGATGCACGGCGCAAGCAACATCACTCCTCGTCAGCCTTTACATCAATAGCAGCTGCGTCGGTCAGACCTTCGGCAATGACGTAGGCAACAGCACCTGCGCCTGCCATAATGAGAGCAGCAACCTGAGTGACAGTCTCCTCGGCAACGCCGAATGCAATCATCAGCATGCCGACAAAATCTGCGACCGCCACCCACAGCTTGCGGGAAGTAAGCTTGCGCTTCCAATCAATCTTCATGGTATCATCCTTTCGCGATGTACTTCAGTTTGTCTTCGATTGCGCGGAATCTTTCGTGGCAACCTTCGGACTTTGATTCAAGCGCGTAGGTGCGCTCGATAATCTCGTTATGCTTGTTGACCTTGTCCTCAAGCTGGTCGATGCGGTAGATGGTGAGGTTTGCCTGTTCGGCATTCTTCTTGACGGAGGCGTCATGCGTGGCTATGCTTCCGATAATGCTTGCTGCCGCGCCGATAAGCGCAACCAGTATTACGTCATTCATGGGCATCAGCCTCCACGTCTATCAGCGCAGCCCATGTATTATTACCGACAATGCCGTCAACCTTCAGACCAAAGGACTGCTGAAATTTCTTGACCCACTTGAGAGTCTCGCTGCCGAATTCGCCGTCTGCACCCCACTCAGGCAGAGCTTTGGGATTCCAAGCCATCAGGATGGTCTGCATACGTTCGACCGCCTCTCCGATTGCGCCGCGCTTAAGCAGAGGGGTCTCGGCAGGCTTTGCTTCGGGGGCATCGTGCTTGTCGCTATATGCCAGCATGGTCTCAGGGAGTCTGCCTGCCTTCTTCCAGCCGCGTCCCTTCAGCTTGGTTTTGACAACGCCGTACTTGTAGCCACGGGCTTCAATGACTTCGCCATCACCTACATACACGCCGATGTGACCGCTCATCCATACGACAAGACCGGGTTCATCGGGCATCTTGTCGATAGTCCAAGTCTCATCGCAGATATTGATCATACCATTGGCAGAGGTGTCGGGGCAGTTATTTGCCTTGTATTTGTTTCCGGTAGTGCCGTTGGAAGTCCAAAAAAATCCCTTGATGAGTCCGACACAGTCGCAGACCATCTTGTCAGCGGCAATGTGCTTGCGATAGGTGCTCATGCGAGACGAGGTGTAATGGGAAGGGTACTGCTTCGCCTTGCGCTTCAGCAGGTCTTCGGTCGCATCGTACCAGCAGGTTCCATACCAATATTTTGCACCGGCTGCAAGTGCCTTTTCGCACCATGCAACCAGCTGTCTATTATCCAGCATAGATATATCACGCTCCTTGTGGACGGAGCATATCATAAAAAAGGGGCTGTGGGGTATCCCACAGCCCTGAGTTATTTATCAATCAAGCCACTTGTCTATAGTGCGTCCTCGCTTGTACTCTCGGTCGAAGGGGGTAGCCTTTTTGTCGTACCTGCGATACACATTCCAGTTTGCTTCGTATGCATCAAGTGCATCGTTAGCTATTTCTCTGCGTTCAGCGGGGCTTGCGTTGATGTAGAGGGGTTTGTAGTAGGCAGTAATACGAGAGTCTATATTACTGCGGCGTTCCGAAGGTTCGCCGTCATCGTGTTCGTAAAGTTCAACGATGACCTTTTCGGGAGGTGTGCCCTTGGACAGCGCAGAGTCAAATCTTGCATACTCTCCGCTCTCGCCGGTTTCCCAGTTCTGCACTCTCCAGTATGCGTCGGTCTCGCTCATGCCACAGTAGTCCTCAAGGAGTTTGATTGCCGTCTTTTCAGAAATATCACCGTCTGCATAGGACTTCTTCACCTCGGTAGTGAGTGCGGTATTAATCTCCTTATCATCCTTACCCTTGTAGTCACGCATATACTTGCGCTGCTTGCGTACTCCTGCGTTGTCGCCATCAACTGCCAGCAGGAAGAGCTTCTCAGCGGGGCTGGGCAGTATCTTGTCGATAAAGGGTACGGTATCAATAGCACCTTCCTTAAGCGCGTTGATAAGCCAACCGTCGCGAGGCTTGTTATCACTGGCATTGTAGGTATTAAACACAGCCTCTGTATCTCTCCAAATATTGGATACGCCGGTACCGCTCATGCCGCTAAGGAACTTCACAGCAGCTTCGGCAATATCCCATCCGCTCTTGTCATCCTTGAGTACAACGTCGACCAAGTCTACAAAGTTCTTAGTGATAGCCAAGTCAGGTCGCCCGCTTGTGTAACCAAGCATCTCCGACCATACATCCTTGGCGAAAGGAATGTAGTTGATAGGATTAATGTTGTTGATAACATCGCCGATGGCATACTTGAAGTAGCGTTCCCAGTAGGTTGCTTCTTCATCATCGTCATCACGCGCTGCACCAACAAAGGACTTAAGCAGAGAGTTGAGCAGAATGTTGACTCCGACATAGGCAAGCACGCGACCACGCATACCCTTGCCGGCATCACTACTGAAGGCATCCATTACCATGTTGGAGGTGACAGTAGGCTCACCGAAGAAAGCGGTAAGTGTTTTCATCCATGCCGTGTCACTACGCATGTTCTGAGAACGGGAAAGCGTAGAGTCGTACACCTGAGTCAGCCTGATGACCTCGTCGAAGCGGTCACCTGCAATCTTCAGTAGCTTCTCATCCGTCTTGGCAAGACCGGTCTTTGCTGCCTGCTCACGTTTTACGGCTTCCCATATTGCAGTCCATGTAAGTACGTCCATCTGACCCGGAAGCCAACTGCCCATCTTGTCCCAAGCATCGAGAACGCCATCTGCCAATCGTTCGGAGCGCATTGCTTCGGCAAAGTTACGGGTGTTGCCCATATCGAAGCCGCCGACAGCCTTTATGTTAGCGGTTCCGGAATACTTGAGCAATTCTTCGTACGCTTTCTTGGTAGGCTTGCCTACAAAGTATTTGGGTCTAATATAGGCAAATGCTCTTGCGATAGAAGACGGCTGCTGAATAGCCACAGATTTAGACCACATTACGCTGTTTTTACGGGCGCGTCCGATAATGCCGCCGACTATTTCGTTGGCGGGGTCTTTGGTTCCGATGCCACCATAGATATCACGCATCAGCTGCTTGAGATACTCGGACATGTGCATGCCATACGCTGCTTCAAAAAGTCCGTTGACCGTCTCGTTCTCGGAGATGCGGTGATTGAGCAGCCGCACGATATTATCCTGCGGTATGGCAAAACTGTGATATATCAGCATGCTGTTGATGTGCTGAGTCACAACATCAGTAAAGTTGCTGATAACAATCCTTGCGGTAGAATCATCCTGCAAGCTGTGAGTAAAGCCCATGTTCTTGATCATGGCATCGCCAGCCTCACCGGCGTTGAGGTCAAAGAACTGCTTGTTTACAACATAGGGGAAGTAGAATTCCTCGCCAAACTTGCTATTACCGTACAGAATACGGGAAGTCTGATTGCCCAGCTTTGCAAGGTCGCCGCTCATAAGTCCTACCATCTCATTAGCAAAACTTATCTGCTCGTCGGTCAGCCAGTTGGTTATCTGCCTGATGTCGGAGGCTTCCAGCGGCACACTCTTACTATCTTTCTTGATGCCCTTGAACATAGGCAGGTCGGCATCGTCTATTTTTAGCTCAATACCGCCACCTTGCAAGTGCCTTGCTTTGTGGATGTTGTCACGCCTCTGACGTTCATGGGTCGCGTAGATAGAGAGTGCCTGTTCGCGGGTCAGGGTTACCTCAGTACCTGCCTTGGTGGTTACTGTGAGGGTATCGCCCTTCTTGTCTGCCCACTTTTTATGGTTGTACTTCTTGAGGATGTCCTGCACCTGTTTGGTATACTGCCCATACAGCACGCCGTAGGTGCTTTCGCCCTTCAACAGGTCGTTACCCAACTCTCCAAAGATGCCGCCGAGGCGACGGAAGAAGTACGGGGGAGTAAGCTGACCATCGCGTACCATCTTAACAAAACCGCTCTGATTAAACTTGCTATGCAGATAGGCTTTGCCCTCGGTCTCGCGTATAAACTCTGCGGTTGCCTGCTCGATGGTGAAAGACCGTACTGCGCGATGCAGTTTGTTGCCCTCGCTAATCATGCGCTTGAAAGAGTTCAGCACATAGTTGACCATGTCCAATCCCTCGGAATCAAGAGCCTTGATATCCTTGCCGTCAATGGCGTAGGAGAGCTTCTGCAACATTTCGCCTATCACAGGGTCTGCCGCCTTAGCAAACTCACCGTCCTGCTTGATGATAGCATCGTATGCTGCACGCAGACGCTCAAATCTCTGCAAGCCGTCCTTGCCGTAGGCATCGCCGAATACGGTATTGCGCTCGGTGGAGATATTCCACTTACTGTTCTCGCCCTCGCGGGTATAGGTCAGCATCTTCAGTACTTCAGCAAGAGGAGTTCGCAGTTCATCGGGGACGAATGTATTCTTGTCCGCGCCGCGCAGAACCTTGTCAAGAGCCTTGGCTTTGTTCCTGATTTTTGCAACGGTGGCTGCGTTCTCGTGCGAGGTGCGGATGTCGGCGATAGCCTTGTCTTTTGCGGCGATGCGTTCACCCATCAGACGCTCAAGCCTTGCGTATCGCGCACCTTCGTGCATCTGATTGGCAAGCTTGGTTTCTGCATCAGACCATCTGCTCTGCTTTTCCTGCAAGCCCTCAAGGTACTGCCTTGCACCGGAGACGATGCCCAGCATACTCTTCTTGCCCTGCAAGGTGGTCAGATTCGCATCTATGTCAGATATCTGCTTGTCGAGGATGCTTGCACGATTCTTTGCCTTGGTGTACTCATCCTGCTGCTCAGACGTGAGACTGTCGGTTTCCCTGAGTCCTGCCAGTTCTCGCACGATAGCCTGCTGTTCCTTCAAGTCTGCTCTGAGTCCGTCGAGCTTCTTGATGCCATCCTTGTAGGCATTAAGAGCATTGCGCTCTTCGGCAGTCAGGTCGGGCGTGTCGAGGATGTTCGCCAGTATCTCACGGTCGGTTATCGCATCGGGGTCGCGCTCAGAGTAGCGGATGTCAGATTCGGCATCGTCGAAACGCTTGCTGAGAGGTATGACCTTGCCGTTATTGTCAAGAGTTACAAGATCGGCAGACTTTACAGCCTTGGGGTCAAATATCGCGACCACACTATCGGCAATCTCGAACACATTACGCTGTGTACCGGGGTCATTAATGTTGCGGAAACAAACACCCTTGAAGCCGTTCTGTGCAGCATAAGCACACACATCATCGGTTTTGACGGTTTCGCCCGGTCTGTCAATGTATGCACCGTCGATGTCGAACCACTTGCGACCTTCTACATCGACCATAAACAAGCCACTCATCTTAGCATACAAGTCATATACACCCATCTTTTGATTCGGATAAATGACAGACAGGTATTCGGCTATGCTTGCGTGGTTGTAGAGGGTGATGTTGTCACCGTAGCGGGAGAAGAAGACCTCTTCGCCGGTTAGCAGAGCACGCATTTCTATAATGCGACCAGCAACAGGCTGTTCAATAATCGCAAGATATTCTGCGCCGCCCAAAGCTTCTATCTGATTAGCTACCTTGCCGAGCTGATTCTGACGGTAGGTAACCATAAAGCTGGAGAGCATTTTGTTTTTGGCAGCAAAACGCTTAACCATAGCTTCAAGGCGAGAAATATGTCGCTTCAGATTGGGATTGCTGGCAATGAGTTCGTCTCGCTTGCTGATGGCTTCGGGGTTGTTAATAATCCTGTCGAGACCCTTCCTCACAAGGTCGTAGCATTCGTCTTTGTTCTTGGGGGTAACAGGGTAAAGTTTGGTGCCGGTATACTTAGTATAAATATCAATCAGCTGCTCGGTGGACATATCGGTAAAGTTGTCGGCAACCTTGTCGGTCAACTTGCGGACAGAACCCCAAGGCGTATAGCTTTCAGCTACGCGCAGACTGCTGGTCGTGAAGATACTTGTACCGAAAGCCGCCTTATCCAACCTAAACTCGGTAAATCCAAAGTGGCGAGTGCCGTGATACAGATGTCCGCTGTTGTAGCCTTTACGGGCAGCGTATGCATCAAGCGTCCTACGCATGGTGTCTTCGTCGCCGCGCTTGTAGGCTTCCATATAGGAGTCGTTGAGCTGCTCAGGACTCATCTTCTCGACATCTTCCTCGGTTACGCGGTCGGAGTGCTGAACGTCGTTAACACCCACGGCTGCCTGCACGGTCACCCAATCCTCATGGCTGCGCACAATCTGCTGTACCTTCTTGCTACCGGCAATCTTGCCGAGAGTGCCGTTTCGCTGTGCCTCAACAACAGCATCGACAGCCTCGTTAAAGTCAGCGTTATTACGCTTGAAGTTGGATACCTCATTGTCGCATATCTCAATCAGATTGTCCTGATTGAAGATGGGTTTTACTGCATTCTGCTTGATGATAGCACCCGTCTTGTTGTTTATCATCTTGCGGTCGATGAGCAGCTTCCAGTAGTTTGCCTCCCCGGTAAACTTCTGAAACTTGGGTGCAAGACCACGCTCTGCGCAGATGTCGAGATAACGCTGGGCTGCATCCTGCATTGCAATTCGTGCGCCGTACATTACGTCGCCAGCTGCGATAGCTGCCTTGCCCTCGGCTGTGTTGTTCGCGTATTCGGCAATGGCTACAGCCTTGTCGTAGTTGTACCACTCGCTGAACTTCGGAGGCTTGCCTGCACCGTCTCTGAGGGGCTTCTCACTCTGCTGCTTCTCGTAGTCCTGCCAAGAGGGGATGCGCATTTTTCTACGGGTCGCAGCGTCCATACCGCTCTTGTGGTACGGGATAACATAGTCGATATTACCGTCTGCCAGCAGGAGTCTTATGTGATCGTCGCTAATGCCGATGCAAATAGTGCCTGCGGTGTTGGGGTATTCGTCGCGCAGAGCAAGAGCTTCTGCATGGATAAAGCCCTCTACGTTGTCGTACCTCAGCGTACCGTCAAACTTAGCTTCGGGTATCAGAGACATATTTATCATCATGCCAGTTTCGCCCATAAGCCTGACGTATGCCGGTACTTTAGTGTAGCTCTGCATCTTTGCTTTACGGGTAGACAGCTCGATGACCGCGCCGATGTAGTCGAGGATGTGATAGGTTTGGAAGTCACTCCAGCTCTGACTACGCAGACCGTTTTCCTCGTTCATTTTTTCTATCAGTTCGTCGGTGATAGTTTTGGAGTCGCCAGCCTTCCACGGGGTGTCACCCTCAATGCCCTTACTCTTGGTGGCATTTCGGATGTAGCTGGCGTAGATGTCGAAGAGTACGGGGTCATCTGCCTTCAGCTTCCACAGGCTCTCTGACGTGGTGAACTCGCTGACGGTCATGCTCATTGCCTTGTCGGCGGTCTTCTGCTCTGCCTCGCTCATCACATAGTCAGCAATGGGCGCATTCTTTGCGGCGCGTACCTTCTTTGCTATTGCACCACCGAGTTCCTTAAGAGACTTGTCGCCAATGTTATTGGTCGCTCTGTACTCAGCTTCAGCCTGCTCCATCAGCTTCCTCGTTTCGGGGTTTCTACGGGCAAAGTAGTTGCGTACAATCTCCTGTCTGTTGTCCATGAAACGCTGAATTTGCGCAGGAGACTTGAGTCTTGCACTCTCAACGTAACAAAGGGCGCAGGCAACTTCAATCTGCTTGCCATGCTCCTGCAACGTGATGAGCTGCTCACGGATGGCTACACGCTCTGCCTTGGTTACCGCTCTGCCAAGCTCTGCCTCAAGACGTTCCTGACAAGCCTGCTGAAGGAGCCGCTTGCGACACAGGGTAGAGAAGTCAATAGACACCTGATACAAGGGATCGGAGTTGGGCTTCACAGGCTTGAAGGAGCGGTTGTCGCTGTCGATGTTTTCGCCGAAGTCAAGTATGAGCCTGTCCTGCTCGATTCGGTTCATCAGCGCATCGATGGTCAGGAAAAGCCTGTCGATTTCTACCTCGGTCATGTCGCCATGCTTCAGCAGCATTTCACGGTAGATGTCCTTGTCTTCTTCCATTGTGCGCATCGAGAAGAGGTCGTTACCGTTCTCATCCTTTGCGCCGTCCATAGCTTCAGCCATAGCCGCCTCTACGGTGGTTACGCCTTCGTCTGCCAGCTCCCTACCGCTCATCTCAGAGACCTCTACAAGAGCATTGCTCCACATATCGCGGATGCGCTGGAGGTCAGACTCCATTGCCTGTGCAAGAGTCTTGGACTCCTTGGAATACTCGCTGCCGAAGATGTCGCGGATAGCCTTGAGCAGCCTGTCAATAAAGTCAATGACCTTCTGACCGAAACTCTTGGCTACATCGGGATGTGCCTCTGCCAGCTTCTTCACAGCATCGGAATCACGGAGCATCATCTCGCAAGCATCGGCAATGACTTCGTCTACAGCCTGCTCACGGGTGGTGATGGAGGGCTGCTTGCCGCTCTTCTTGGCAGCAGCTGCCGCATCTGCGAGTCGCTTGTCAACTCTGTCCTCAAGGCTGTAGCCGTCCTGAGACTCAAGCACATCAAGCACAGCGTTTTTGAGTGCTTCGTATGCCTTGGGAGTATTGCGCTGAATGGCATGGGTCAGCTCATGAGACATGGTGCGCAGCATTGCGGTCTGATACATCGAATGCTCGCCAGCCTCATTTCGACCAGCGTTGATGTCAAGGGCAATGGTGTTGGTACGGGAGTTATAGCTGCCGTTTTCGCCAACGAAATTGCCTTTGCTGTTAGCCTTGGACTCAAACAGTTCTACGTTGATGCCCATCAGCTTGGCTATCATTTCGACCTGCTTGATGTTTTCCTGCTGGATGGCAGAGAGCTTAACGCCTGCGATGCGAGTCTTGTTGACATTGCCGGGTCTCCATTCGCGACCGAGGTGCTTGGCAACGCGCTGTGCTGCCTTGTCGATGCGACCGTCAACGGTGTTTGCGCGAGCTGCAACACCCATCTCGTATGCCGCCTTGACTACGCTTGCATCGAGCCTCTGAGTGAGATTGCTCTTCTGCACAGTAGACAGATTGCGGAAACCGGCAAAGCCCATGTCGTATGCATGGTTCATACCGTTGGCGAGACGATCGAGACCGATAGTGGCGGTCTTCGATGCTTCGATAAACTGGGATGCCAGTTCGGGAGTCTTCATGACGGAGGCGTATTCGATGACCTCGGTGTTGGTATCATTACCGAAGGATACTTCATCGATGTTTACGTCACGCTTGCTGCCGTCTGCCATCGTGACGGTCACAACAGCCTCCTGGTCGCCGTTTGCGACCTGCTTGATACCATCTATGCTCTGTATGCCTTCGCCGTTTACAGAGCTTCCTGCGCCCTCTACGCGAGTCATCTTTGCGCCGACCTCGGATGCCTGCTGCTTGACAGCTTCGGTAGTGCCGCCGGTTTCGATGGTGTCGCGAACGGTCTTGATGTCGGGAACAACAGTTGCTGCCTGTGCGTAGTCCATAGTTTCTGCACGCTTGATGGCAGCATCGCTCATCTTGATGTCGCCTCTGTTGTATGCCTCGATAGTAGCCCTTGCAGCATCGTCTACAGCGAGAAGCTGCTGCTGCTTGCCATTTACCTTGCGTCCCTGTGCGGAGCGCAGGAGAGCCTTGCGGACAGCATCCAGTTCGGGGGTACTCTTACGGGCAGCTTTGACATCCTGCTCGGTTGCGCCCTCGTTGTAAGTACCCTTCATGCGGTCATACCAGTCAAGGACAGCAGCATCTCGTTCGGCATCGTTTGCTTTCTGAAGCGCAGCCATCTGTCGCTTGAATTCCCTGCCCACACCGGCATTGGTCTTGGGCATCTGCACATCAGTACCGCTTGCCTCGCTGAACATCTGCTGAAGAGCTTCTGCATTGCCGAGGTTCTTGATGTTGCGCCCGGTCTCACGGTTATCTCTGCTAACGTTCGCAGGAGCACCACCAACAAAAGAGCCAACCTGCGAGAAGCCGCCCGATATAGCAGCTGTAAATATTCTGTCCTCAGCTTCGTTACGCGCAATTTCCTGAGCGTCTTCGACGGAATAACCTTCGGCAGTAAGTTCACGAACTCGGACATTATACTCGGACAGTTCGCGCATAACGAGGTCATCAGCCAACAGAGCCATTACCTCAGTACCAGCTTCCTGTGCGCCACCTTCGGCAAGCTCAGTAAGAGCCATCATGCCTACGGCTGCTGCAAACTTCCAGCCGGTCTTGCCGCCCGATATCTTATCCCAGCCACTCTTCAAGAAATTAAAGCTGATTCGTTCGCCTATGCCCTCAGCCGCGCCGACGAGGTCGCCGTACAGACCGAGCTGGCGATTGGTTGCGCCACGTTCAGATGCTTCTACATAGGCATCGGAACCCGACTGCATCATCATGGCTGCACCGTTGGCGTTGCCGAAGTAGATCCTGTTCACCACAGAATTTACGGAATCCAAGCCCATGCCTGCAACGTCACCGAGACCCATGTTCATCATAGCGCGTATAGGCGCGGGTGCATTTTCGAAGGTGTAGTCAGTATTGAAAACGTAGTTAAAGAGGTCTCCAAGGTTACCGGGTTCATTGAGACCATTAACTACGCCCTCTCGCGCTGCGTTGGATATGGATCCAAAGTAGTTGCTTGTGTGAACGTCGATAGGCATATCAGAGCCAGTTATCCAGTTGCCGAGACGCTGCATGTTAACATCCGCCCAGTTGACTGCCTTGTAGGGGTTTGTTGCAACGTGCATCAAAGCCTGTGCCCAAAGAGGCATTTCCTGCATAGAAGCCGCAGCTTCGGCATTCATGCGCTGCGATACGGTAGGAGAGAGATAACGCGCATATTCCTCTGCCTCGATATTGCGTCCCTGAGACCTAAGGTATTCGTAAGTGCTTGCTTCCTCAAGCGTATATGCCTGACGCTTATCATCGACTATCGCAGTATTATATGCATATCCATTGGGATTGGTCATCGCCTGATGGTAGGTAGCATCAACGATCTCGTCGTTAATGCGCTGCTGATAGTTAGCGTAGTCCTCGTCGGTAAACTGCCAGCCAGCCGCCGCCGCCTCATCTGCTACAGCTTCCCACTTATCGCCCTCCATCTCCCATGCAAGGTTCTCGCGGTGTTTCTGTGCGCGAGTAGCGTAGTACTTGTCGCGCTCCTCAAGAGCCTGACGGTTCATCGATACACGGGTGGCAGGAGCTGCATCGTAGAAGCGGTATGCCTCAGGATTATTGCGGATTTCGTTCGCTTCGTTGACGTAGCCCTTTGCCTCAATGCTGTCTGCCAGCTCGGCTATCTCAGCATCGGTGCGCTCACGGCGTTCCATCGGCACGTCTTCGTAGGTGTCTGCGTTTTTCAGCCAAGTCTTATTGACACCGCGCAGGTTTTCGTAAAGGTTGACCATGTCGCGCTCTACAGTAGTTCTGTCGGTAGGTGCGGCAGACCTACGGCTAAACACGCTATTGAGACTATCGCCGTGCTGGCTGGGGGGAGTCTCGGCTGCGCTGCGCATCCTGCTGATGTAGTCGTTGTATTCGCTGTCGGATATGAGGGATGCGACACGCTCGGTTCTGCGCTGGTTGACAACAGGCGCACTCTGCGTATGCTCGGTAGCTCTGCGCTTCAGAGCATCCAAACCATTTCGGGCTGCATCAACGGAGGAAGCCGCAGAAGAGGTATTGCTTGTAGTGTTCTTACCGGACATGAGGTTGGAAAGGTCGCCGCTGGGGGGCTGTGCCGTAGTGGTGACAGCCCCCTGATTCTTCTTCTTTTTTTCTGCTTCCTCAAGGAGTCGCTTTCGCAGGTCATTTATATTTCTACTCATGTATTTTCTCCTGTGTCAAGCTTAACGAATGATCTTCTTTTTAGCCGTTTGAGTTTCAGTAGACTTCTCTACCGAGGAACCCACGGTATTATTTAGCCAAGCACCTGCGCCTGAGCCGCCAGTACCGAAGGCTGCACCCGAACCGGGTACGGTGTAATTAGTGCCCAGTGTGCTATTGATTGCACTAATAGTACTCGCTGCAGGACTATTCAATATGGCATTGCGGACAGCATCGGGTATCTTGCCAGCGGAAGTAGAAGCGTTCTTGGTGAATGCGGTCTCTTCCTTGGAGTCGTAGTCACTCTTGCCGCCGCCCTTGGAAGAAGAGCCGCTGCCGCCGCCACTACCGCTGCCCATGAAGAGCAGGCGTACTTCCTCTTCGGAAAGACCAGCCTTGAGCAGAGTGTCTGCGGTAGGCATCTTGCCATTTTCAAGAAGCGTCATTGCCCAATCGAAGTAGTAGTCGCGGTCTGCGTTGCCCTGCTGCTGCTCCATGCCTGCGATATCAAACCAGTTGTTGACATCGTCCGCATACTGCCCGTAATCGAAGTTGCGCTCGGATTCATAGTTGCCCTGTGCGAAGTCGCGTTCGCCCAGCCAGCGGTTGTACTGATCCTGCCACTCGCCGTACTCGCGGTTGTATGCGTCGTTGAGCATGCCGTACTTCATGTTCAGCAGGTCGCCCTCGGCATTGTATCGGTCAAGTGCCATGCCCTGTAGCTCAGGAATGCGGTCATTGAGCTGCTGGAGATACTGGTTATACTGCTGCTGTCCCGCGGTCGCTGCATAGCTGTTGCCGTAGCCGCCGGTAAGCGCGGACATCTGACCGACAGTATCCTGCATAGCCTGCTTGCCAGCATTCATGTACATCTGACGGTAATTCTGATAGAAGGGGTCATTGCTCATGTCGTAGCTGAAGTTTTTCCTGCCCAGTATCTGATTGAGGATATTGTTCAGCTCGCCCATGTGCTGAGACTGGAATGCAGCAGGCTGCTGGGAGATTACGTTCTGTAGCTCCTGCATGGCAGCAGAGACATTCTGTGAGGGCTTGTATCCGTTGGTGACAAGACCGCCGAGGGTCTGCTTGGTGGTATCGGATACACCCGGCATATTGAGCAGATTGCCAAGGTCATTGCGCTGGGTCTGCTGCTGGGTCTGCTGAGTCTGTGCAGGCTGCTGAGTAGGCTGCTGCTGAGTTGCAACATTCTGCTGCTGAGTCTGCTGGGGAGCGGGGGGAGTGCTTGCAGGAGGCTCTGCGGTGGGCTGCACCGCTGCCTGTCCTTCAAGCAGCTTTTTGTCGGTGGTGGACATTTACCATCCTCCTCTCAAGGGTTATTTACCAAAGGCTATCCATGCTACACCCGTGCCTGTGGATGTGGTTCGGTAGATGTGCAGTTTGAAGCCCGTAAGGCTGTAAGCAGATGCGGATGCATAGCGGACAGCCGTATAAGGGACAGCGGTCACAGGAGACACGATGACGATATCGCAACTCTCCTTAAATGGTTCATCAAACTCGATATCAAAGGTTGCCACCTCGTTAGCTACGGTCTTGACCGAGATGTAGCCGAATCGGCAACCGCAATCCTGATAGTTGTGACCATGCCCGTATGCTATGTTGTTATTCATCTTGACCTCACTCAAAAGTCACATTGAGGGTCGGGGGAACGGTCTCGCCTGTGCCGTAGACTTTCATGTAGCCGTAGGTATAGGTCTTGCCGCTGAAAGTACCCGTGCGACTGTCGTATATCATCAGACCGCCGATAGTGCCATCTGCAAGTGCCTGCACGGCAGCGGTAACATCTACAGTTCCCGTGCCGCCGTTGGTCAGGTCAACGCTGGCGTATTTCGTGCCAATGGCAGGTGTGCCGCTTGCCCCGGTCGCTGTAGTGCCGTATATGTTTGCGGTTACAGCACCACCGCCGCCGATACCCGAAACGCGCTTCAGAGTCAGTGTTGCGGATATGATGTGCTTTCCGACAATGGAGGATGTGTCAAACCACATACAGCCGCGACGCAAGGTATTCTCGCCAAATCTGCCCTGATAGATTGCCGTGCCAATGCTGGAGATACTCAGCCAGCTGGAAGCCCATGTGCGGGTCAGCGTTGCGGGAAGGGTCGCAGTCATTACCTCGCCGACCTCAGGCTCAATCTCGGCTGCCGCAAAGGGAAATCTGCTGTAGACCTCGCCATCCACATCACCAAGCAATCCGGCAGGAGAGCCTGTGCCACATACAGATATCATTGAACCGCTTGCACAGCGTATCAGCGTGGTGGTTTCGCCGGTGCAGCTGTCGAGAATTGCCTGACTTGCTTCCTCGGCATACAGACCTTCGGTAGCATTAAATACACAGTTCTTGATATGCGCCCAACTGGCTGTCATCGCAATCGCCGTGCTGCCTGACTCAAAGGACATGCCATCGATAATGACATGAGTGCTGCAATACAACATGTTCAGAACGTTGAGTTTGCCGCCGATGACCCTCAGAACACCGTTGCCATGTATGCCCTTCAGAGTGCATATGCCGCCAGTAACAGCAGAGGCATCAATAGTGATGTCATCGACCATGTATTTGCCGCGTAGCTCGTCGAAGATGACCTGCATCTCGGCAGCAGAAGCAGGTGCAAATACCTGACCCTGTATGGTGTTTACAACGCTGGGACTGTGTATCTCCTCTGCCGTGACCACATCAGCACGGAGACCGTCGCTGTCAATCGTTACCAGTTCAGCGTTATCTTCGCTGTCCTCTGCGGGTATCGAGAAGGAAGTCTTCGGGGAGTTGATGTTGACCTCGTCCTTTGTGATGGTAACGCCGCTGCCTGTGTCTATGCCAGCAACTACGGACAGCTTCACGGATTCGTTGGCAGTCAGGTCAATCTGCTTTGCTATGGCAGCAAGCAAGCCGCCGTCAAACGCAAGCGTAGCATCGCCGCCTTCGCTCTCGATGACCGAGGTGATGAGCTTATCCAGCTGCGCCATATTCGCTTCCAAGCCACGCAGAGACAATCTACTGAGGCATACGCCGCTCTGCCAAAACGATATCTCCTCAGCAGTCAGCAGAGCGTATACGTCCTCGCTTCGGATGTATTCCTTGCCATCTACTGTGACCTTCTGAAAGTTCTTGCCGATGAGGATACCCGACTCGACGGTGTCATCGTCGTTGTGCTTGACAATACCGAACTTGATGTAGACATCACTCTCGGCGAAATACTGACCGACGCTGCCGACGTTTGAGATGAGGCTGGTGTCTCTGTCCCACTCAAACATAAAGCCGTCAGAACCGGCAGATATCTTGTTGTTGAGGTACTCTTCGTATGTGCCGAACTCGTTCTGCGAGGTGTAGCCCTCGGAGATCTCGCGCAGCACCTTGCGCATGCCACCCGTAACCTCGGTTGCTGTCTTGACAATGAGAGCCTTTATCTGCTGGTACTCATCCGAGGCAGCATTGGGTGCAGCAGATGCGCCGCCTCCTATGCCTCCTGCGCGGGTCGCACTCTTGGCTATCACAGTACCGCTGTTGAGAGACACATTGAGTGCCTCTACCAGCTGATACAGATAGCTGTACAGACCGTTGAGCTGCTGCTCAGGTGTGCCGGTCTGCCGGGAAGGGAGATTAAGATTTACAGCCAATGGTCGCTGCCTCCCTCCAAGAAACGTGCGATGGAGTATATCTTCACATCGCCTGTGCCGGATATCTTCATTCGCAGGTGGTCGCATCTGCGCGGAATAACGGGTATCGTGAATGTACGCAGCACCGCGCTGCCCTCATATGCGCCCTGTTCGCGCCATACGCCGTCTGAATCGTACTCAAGGTACATGGTCAGCTTTGCACCTGCGCCCAGCTTCACACGGATGTTGTACCGGGAGAGGTACTTGCTGTCGGGGTATTCGTACCCGGTGATGCCGCTCTCGGCAGACCACTCTACATCGTCCTCAAGT
>JAEIGA010001188.1_pt1 | contig 40081 bp, 29 predicted proteins | sample 9270691 | NCBI WGS metagenome assembly JAEIGA01 (sample SAMN17057246, study PRJNA624740) | gut metagenome | biome: biome; isolation source: fecal sample | host: Bos grunniens | place: China: Xizang | collected 2019 | reverse complement strand
AATGAGGATGGCTTTGCCGGAAAATATTCCTTTATCCGTAAGGAAGGGGACCATCTTATTTTAGCGGACCTCAAGGGGCCTGGCGTGGTGAACCGCATATGGACACCGACTCCGACGAGCGATACCCTCCTTTTTTATTTTGACGGAGAGAAGGAAGCGCGCTTCAAGGTCTGCTTCCAGGATCTTTTCAGTGGAAAGGTAAAGCCCTTTGTGAGGCCTTTGTGTGCCAATGAAGTCGGAGGATTCTACTGCTATTTTCCATTTGTGTATGAGGAATCTTTGAAGATCGCCTTTACCGGCAAGAGCATACAGTTTCATCAGATACAGTACAGGAACCTGGACGGACAGAAGGTCCGGAGCTTTACTCCTGAGATTATATCCGAGGTGGAACCGCTTGTGGACCAGATAGTCAGGAAATGGTCGAATCACTCGCCGACAGTTGTGGATCATGCGGACGGCAGGTCAGAAGGCTATAGGACGGAGAGCAGGACCTTTACCCTTGCTCCAGGCGAGGAGGTCTGTTTCTTCAATGCAACCAAGGGTGGCCGTATCGTCGGCTTTGAAATTGAAGCGGGCGCTGGCCTTGAGGGTCTGAATAAGGATGTGATATTGAAGGCTAAATGGGATGATGATGAAGGCTATGCCATAAATGCTCCGGCCGCTGACTACTTCGGCTATGCTTTCGGCAAGAGTGCGATGCGTGGAATTCTTGCCGGATGTGCGGCAGGCCGCAATTATTCGTATCTTCCGGCTCCATTTGACAGCAAGGCCTTACTGTCTCTAAGTTATGAGAAACGTGAGGGAGTGGCTCAGGCTCCGGTGCAGGTAACGACAAGGGTCTATCATAACGATGTCAAGAGAAAGAGAGGAAAGGAGGGCAGACTGTATACGAACTGGCGTCGGGACCGTGACCCGGCAGAAGGGGAGTACTATAGATTTCTCGACTATAAGGGCAGAGGACATTATGTCGGAACGGTTCATCTTGCCCAAGGAAAACTGCCTCAGATGACCCTTTTCTTCGAGGGAGATGACTCCACTCATGTAGACGGAAGGATGCGTATTCATGGCACTGGTTCTGAGGACTATTTCAATGGCGGATGGTATGCCCTTCTCGACAGATGGGACAGGGGAGCCAGCATGCCTCTTCATGGCGCTCTGGACTATTCGCTTCAGATGTCCAGGACTGGAGGTTATCGCTTCTACCTTAATGACAAGATGTCATTCAATGAGGAGATATACATAGGTATAGAGCATGGACCAGAGGGAAATAAGATACCTGTCGATTATACTTCTGTGGCATATTTCTATGCTGAGGAGCCTTCGCAGGAACAGATGAATCCGGACGCTGAACTTCGTGAGGTCTATGTGCCTGAGGTCCACCCTTTCTTCCCTCAGACAATGATGATCACCCTAGGAAGTCATGTGAAGACTCAGTATATATCAAGCGGCATACGTTGCTGGGCTGCCGGAACGGGCAAGGTCAGAGTGCTGCTGGACGGCCTTCCTGAGGGAAGGTATAAGATTCATCTGGACTATTGTGCAAACCCGGAGGGAGCCGATTTCTCTATATGGCAGAGACAGATGATGATTATGGACTGGAGATCGACCTATGCTCCGCAAAGGACATGGGTGGACAAGATGTATTGCGGTGAGGTCGAGGTGACATCTCAGAACAATACACTCACCTTCCAGTTCAAGGGAAATAAATACACCAGGGAACTGGAATTTGCCGTCATATATCTTGAACTTATTAAGTAGCTTTAAATCAAGAAGCTGCAGGCTTATTCGTGAAATCCTGCAATACGGTATGGGAGGCCGAGTTCCCTGTCAACTGTAGCCATGATGCCTTGGACCTGCCCCATCGCAAACATGCGGCCGAGGAAAGAATATCCGGCATTGTAGCCTTTGTCAGCGTCATCCAGCATGGTCATTCCATGATCTACGCGCATAGGAAGTCCCGGATTCTCCTTTTCGAAGATACGTACAAGTTCTATGATGTCCGCACGTCCTCCCAAGTGGCTTGCTTCGGTAAAGTCGCCGTTCTCAAATATGTGACATGAGCGAAGATGGACAAAATGGGTGCGTGATGCGTACTTGCGTGCCATCTCCACAACATTATTCTGGGCGCCTGCGGAAAGTGAACCTGCACAGAATGTAAGGCCGTTGTGCGGATTGTCAACGGCTCCAAGAAACCACTCGATATCCTCGTCGGATGTGACAATGCGAGGAAGTCCTAAAACGGGGAAAGGTGGATCATCCGGATGTACGCACATGTTCATTCCGCATTCCTCGCACACCGGCATGATTGCCGAAAGGAAATACCTCATGTTCTCACGGAGCTGATCCTTTGTGATACCGTCATAAAGAGAAAGGAGCTGACGGAAGAGTTCGATAGGATGCTCGTCATCTTCGCGGATATTTCCGCTCACGAATCCCTGGGTCTTTACAATGATGTTCTCTACAAGCTTGTGTTCACCCTCAGGAGTCATCTGAGCATGGAGATGTTCGACTTCGGCAAGAATATCCCGGTCCACCTTCAATCCAGGCACCTTGAACTTAGACCATTCTTCACGGGCACCTTCACGTCCTACGATGTAGATATCAAAATATGCGAATTCCGCATAGGAGAAATAAAGGTTTGTGGTTCCGTTCGGATTAGGATGATCCAGGTCAGTACGTGCCCAGTCGAGTACCGGCATGAAGTTGTAGCAGATGGTATGAATACCCTCAGCAGACAGATTGCGCAGACTTATCTTGTAATTGTCGATGAGTTTATCGCGGTCTGGACCACCGTACTTGATGCTCTCGCATACCGGAAGGCTTTCCACCACTGACCATCGCATTCCGAAACTCTCGATATATTCTCTGAGGTCACGGATCATTTCGCGGGTCCATACCTCACCGTTAGGCACATCATGCAGTGCAGTGACAATTCCTTCAACGCCGATCTGTTTCAGCATGGCAAGGGTGATCTTATCCTTCTTGCCGAACCATCTCCAGGTCTTTTCCATTATTTCTTAAGGAAGCAGGTCTTGAGGACGATGCTGCTGCCGTCGATCTTGCAGTCAACTTCTTCCGGATTTTCTGTGAGGCGGATGCTTCTTACCTTTGTTCCTCTTTTGATTACCATTGACGACCCCTTTACCTTAAGGTCCTTGATTACGGTAACTGCATCTCCATCAAAGAGTTCTGCTCCGTTGCTATCCTTCGCTACATCAGCACTTTCTTCAGCCTGCTCAACTGAATCAAATTCATATGCACAGTCAGGGCATACGTAGAGTGAACCGTCAAAATAAGTGTATTCGCTGCCACACTTAGGGCACTTTGGGATATCTGTCATTTTGTTATGTATTTTATCGGCCGCAAAGATACGATATTAATACTGAATATCTTCTTATCTTTGTCCGATCAATGGAACTTGTGATGAAAAAAATATATTTCGCCGGCTCGATCCGAGGAGGAAGAATCGATGCCGATCTCTATGCGAGGATGATCGCATATATGCAGAAAACTGATGTCGTACTTACAGAGCACATAGGAAATCCTCATCTTAACCTGATGGAGCAGGGCAAGAGGGATGTGGAGATCTATGATGAAGATACAGCCTGGCTTCGTGAGAGCGATGTAGTGATCGCTGAATGCACATGTCCGTCTTTAGGAGTAGGCTATGAACTGGCATATGCCGAAAAGCATGGGAAGCCCTGCCATATATTTTATGACAGAAGCAAGACCCAGCTTTCTGCTATGTTGACAGGCAATCCATATTTCAATATCCACCCATATATGACGGAGGGGGAGATATATGGAATCATAGATGAAATCCTCCGTTAGCCCCGACCTTTATGCCTCAATGGTGAGCCCGTCATAGGCGGGAAGTATGCCTTCAGGAAGTTCCTTCAGGAGTTTATCATACGTCGGTAACTGATGTGACAGGTGAGTGAGCCAAGACTGCTTTGCACCTGTTTTCTGGGCCACTGCAACAGCTTCCTCTATAGAGAAGTGAGAGATGTGGTGACCGTATCTGACGCAGTTGATGATGAAATGCTCCAGGCCCTGCAGTTTTGCAAACTCTTCTTCGGGAATAAGGTTCATATCTGTGCAGTATGCAATGTCCCCGAATCTGTAGCCTAAGACCGGAAGTTTATAATGCATTCCTCTGATGGGGATGATCTGCTTTCCTCTGATTTCAAACGGCCTTTCATCTATCCTGTTCACATTCCATTCGGGAGCGCCAGGATATTTCTTCTCCGCAAAGGCGTAACTGAACTCCATGCGCAGTGAATTCTCTACATATTCCTCGCAGTAGATCTGGGTGGCCTTCTGTTCGTGGTAGTTGAAGGCCCTTATGTCATCAAGGCCTCCTGTGTGGTCCTTGTGGTTGTGGGTCAGCAGAATGGCATCGACATGTCTGATGTCGGCGCGAAGCATCTGCTGCCTGAAGTCCGGGCCCGCATCCACGAGGATATTGCAACCTTCATATTCTATAAAGGCACTTGCCCTCAGCCTGTTGTCACGAGGGTCTCTGCTTCTGCATACTTCGCAGTCGCAGCCTATCATCGGCACGCCCTGGGAGGTGCCGGTTCCGAGAAAGGTCAGTCTTGTCTTGTTCATAGGCTTGGGTCGCGTTGGAATCAGAGTGTTACCTCGACGATGGTTCCTATCACCTGCGGGTCGTATGGCATTGAGACCCTTATATAGTTTCCGGTATATCCTTCCATCATTCCGGACTTGTCGGTGCTCTCGAAAAGTACCTGCTCCTTTACTCCTCTGTTCGCCTGGATGAACTCATCGTGCAGTCTTGAACTGAGCTCCTCCAGCATCTGGACTCTTTCAGTCTTCTTTGAATCCTGCACCTGGTCCTTTCTGGTGGCAGCAGGTGTGCCTGCTCGTTTAGAGTAAGGGAAGATATGTATGAAGGCAGGCTTGACTACATCCTTAAGGAAGTTGTATGTCTCCATGAAAAGTTCATCGGTCTCGCCGGGGAAGCCTACGATGACGTCTATTCCAAAGAATACTCGAGGGCCACCGGGGACTTCAGTCTTCTCCCTGATATACTGTATCTTGTGCGCGAAGGCCTCTGTGTCATAGCGGCGGCCCATTTCTTTCAGGATGGTGTCGCAGCCGGACTGCAGGGGGATATGGTAGTGAGGGAGGAACTTTGTTCCCGATGTGATCCAGTCTATCATCTCCTCTGTAAGAAGGTTAGGCTCAATGGATGAAATACGGTATCTCTCTATTCCTTTCACCTCGTTCAGTTTCTGTATCAGTTCATAAAAGGTCTCTCCTGTCGATCGGCCGAAGTCGCCTGTGTTTACACCGGTAAGCACAATTTCCTTGATTCCTTCTGCGGCTATCGCCTCTGCCTGAGGTATGATCTCCGCGATCGAAATGTTTCTGCTCTCACCGCGTGCGTATGGAACTGTGCAATAATGACATTTGTAATCGCAGCCATCCTGTACCTTGAGGAATGAACGAGTCCTCTCTCCGCTCGAGTATGCAGGGAAGAATGTTCCAAGTCCTTTGCCGCAGCACTCGCTTCCGCGAAGATCTGCCACGATAGAAGGTACGATGCTGCTTTTCTCTGTCGCTCCGAAGACCTTGCTGACCCCTTCTATGGCCTCGATCTCAGCCTTCTTCAGCTGAGCGTAGCAGCCTGTCACATATATGCGTGCATCAGGAGAAAGCCTGTGCAGTTTTCTTATTATGTTTCTGCTCTTCTTGTCTGAATGTTCTGTAACCGTGCAGGTGTTCACAAGGTAGACATCCGCTCCCTTGCTCCATGGAACGGCTTCAAATCCTTCCTTGAGAAGTTCTCTCTCGTAGGTCGATGTCTCGGCGTAATTCAGTTTACAGCCCAATGTTATGAATGCTATCCTTGTCATCTTATTTCCTGCTGTATAATGTGACTCTTGACCACTGTGCGACACCATCTACCGGCGGTCTCTTCTTGGATACCCTTATGGAGAACGACATGAGCTGAGGACATCTCTTCTCTATTTCCTTTACTATCCTTCCTGCAACGTTCTCGAGCAGTTCGGATGGTATGGACATCTCATCTGCCACGATGTCATATATCTCTCCGTAATTGAGTGTGTCGTTGAGGTTGTCGCTTGCGGCGGCACGTGAAAGGTCAAGTTCTCCTCGGAAATCTACGATGAAGCAGTTTCCTTTGACCTTTTCCTGCTCAAGGCTACCATGGTATGCCTTGAATTCCATTCCTTCAAGTTCTATTGTTCCTATCTTTTCCATCTCTTATGCAAGAATCAAAAATACGCACGGTCTTTTTCCTATGACGAGACCTTCCTTCTTCCATTCCGACACCTTCCTGGTCTTGATGAAGGCATCCGGCATCGTTATGTTAGCGGCTACGCATACCTTGGTCGAATTGCCGCATACAGAGAGGATGTCTGCGAACAGAGAGTCGTTTCTGTAAGGAGTCTCGATGAGAATCTGGGTCTGCTTCAGCTGACCGGATATTTTTTCAAGTGTGCGTATCCTGCTCCTTCTCTCGTCAGTCTTTGCCGGTATGTATCCACAGAAGGCGAATGACTGTCCGTTGAGGCCGGAGGCCATCAGGGCGAGCATAAGTGAAGATGGACCTACCGCGGGCACGACTTCTATTCCATTCCTGTGTGCAAGGGCAACGAGCTGTGCACCTGGATCGGCAACGGCAGGAAGTCCGGCTTCTGAAATCAGGGCAACGTCATTGCCGCCTTCGAACAGACGGAGATAGCCTTCTATAGTGGCCTGCTCCGTGTGCTCGTTCAGTTCGAAGAATTCAAGTTCTCCTATCTTGCCCTTCAGTCCTGCCTTCGACAGGTATCGTCTTGCCGTACGAACCTCCTCCACAACGAAAGTCCTGAAGTTGCGGAGAGATTCAAGTACCGGTGCCGGTATTACTTCTGCAGGGTCGTTTTCTCCTAATGGTGATGGTATGAGATAGAGTCTGCCTTTTGTCTCGCTCATCTTACTTGTCATCTTTTTTAATGTTTATGATATTGCTGCCACCCTCGATCATGGCCTGCTCCTCGGCAAGTTTGGCCTCGCGTCTCTTCTTTTTGCTTGAGAAGATGTTCTTGATGAACTTGCCCAAACTGTTGAACTCGGTCTGATATGTGAGACCAACGCCGTTTCTCTGGGAATTATCCAGGAAGTTGGTGTACTGGTCGGCAGAATGTGAGAATATGTTGAGTCGGAATGCTCCCGACCTGTCTATCTTGATCTCGATGTCAAGGTCTCCTACGACATCGTTCTGGCTGCCTGAACTTGTGTGCTGCTTGTTTCCGATGTTGCCGTTGACTACCACTCGGTTGTTGAAGAGTTGCGTCGATACCGCGACATCGAAAATGTCGTTACCTCTCTCGTTAGGTTCATATTTCATTCCAAGGTCAAGAGGAATGTCCAGTTTCTGGAAGATGTTGTTAAGCTGATTCGCCATGATCTCGGTCACGCTCGAATAGAGCATAGACGAGTTGTTGACGATACCCGACTGCTCGTCCGGAAGGAAGTTGTTGGTCAGAATGAGTGAGAGGAACTGCTTCTGCACCTTGTCCTCAGTGCTGAGCGCACTCTCCACCCTGGACTTGATCGTCGGATCAAGATCAGGTATCTCGATAGAGAAGTTGAGTCTAGGGTTGCTAAGTTTTTCTGAAATATGAATTCCGCAGTCGACGTTTCTTCTGTTGCTCACAGACGTGGTGTCGGAGATGAGAGTCGAGAGGGAAGTCTTGGTCCTGTAGATGGCGTCGATGTCAAGCGTACTTTCCATAATGTCGCCGTTGAACCTGATTGAACTTCCGTTCTGAATCTCGAAGTCTCGGGTCGCGATGCTCGCTGCGGTGAATCTGTAATTTCCTCCGCTGAGGTTGTAGTCGCCGTTGATGCTGAAGAGGTCTTTTCCAACCTCGAGGTCGATGGTTCCGCTTCCTCGGCCGGACAGCACGTTTCCGCTTGCCTTGTCGATCTCAAGGAAAGCCTCCACCTGCGGAGATGCGTTGACCTTGAGCTTGATGCTGAAGTCGCTCTGCGATGATTCTTCAGTCTTCAGTCTCGTGATCATCGTCTCGTATGGGTCGACATACACGACGGTCTTCGGCTCTGTGAACTTGAGCAGGTTCGTGCTTGTCGTGGCGCTGCTGAAGTTTCTAAGAGGGATGTGGATCCTGCCGGCCCTTGAGGTCACGGCGTCTACGTTCATCATTATGGAATTGACGGGACCGGTGATGTTCACATTGCCGGTTGCGTAAAGGTTGCCGTAGAAGGCATCTGCCTGATCCTCGCCCAGATCCACGCATTCGAGGTCATTTGCCCTGATCTTCGTATTGAACGTGATGTTCCTGAAATGGTCGAAGTCTATGCTTCCTGTGATGTTTCCTCCACCGTTTCCGCGGTCGGAGATCTCGATGTCGTCGAAGTAGACTCCCATGTCGTCGATGCGGAAGTCACCGGATGCCTTGTAAGGTACATTGGTGTATGCGACGCGAAGCAATGCGTCTTCCAGTCTGGTGTTCTCGCTGGCTATGTCGAAACTGTCCCAAGGGCCGTCGACCGTTATCTTTCCTGAGATGTATCCGTCCATCTCGCTGAATACATCAGTGAGGATAGGCTGGGCATAGCCGACATTGAATCTGTCGAGTATGATGTCTCCCTCGATGGTCTTGAGTTTTGGAGTGAGTTTTCCTCTCAGGTCAATGTTGCTCTTTCCGGCAAGACTGTTTCTTACGGCGACGTTGAAGCGTTCGAACTGTTCGTCCCATGAACTTCCGACAGCCAATGTGCCCACGGGAACGTCTGCTACGAACATGGAGTCGCATATGAGGTCGGCAAGGAGACCTTTCGAACTCAGAGGTGATATGACCTCCACTTTACCGGTCATCGCTCCCTTCACTCTCAGATCGTTCTTGAGGATATGGTTGATCATGGAAATGTCGAACTTGTCGAGATTCAGGGTAAGGGTATCCTTCTTCTCCTTTGCAGTCCTTCCGCTTAATTTTATGTTCTGTACTCCACTGCTGATCTCGATCGACTTGACATCGATCTCACCGTCCTTGAAATGCAGTTCGGAAGGCAGGATGTTCCATTCTTTCGAGTTCAGATAGAGCATTGACGGCAAAATGTTGATGCCGAGGTCCACAAGGCCATCCTCTGTCCTGACAAGATCTCCCATGGCGATGAATTCACCGCGGTTGACAAGTTCATCCTGATTGTCGTATTTGTATCCTGCTCCGAGATGGTTGTCGTTCGCAAGAAGTCGGAAACTGTTGTCCTTGAGGCTGAGAGTCGCCGCCATGATTTCCTTGCAGGTGAGCTCGCCCGCGAGATTGTCATCCCTGTTGCTAAGCACGAGGTCCAGTCCCTTCATGTACTGTTCCCTGAAGGCAATTCTGGAAGACTTAAGGCCGGCATCAAGGATGCCGTCTCTGTTTATGCTTGCGTGGAATGCCGTGCTGTCGGCAATATAGAAGCCAGGCATGGCAAAGGCCAGAAGGTTCATGGAGTCGTGGAACTTGAGGCTCACGTCATAATTGTTGCCTGACCATTCATATTCCGGAGCGCTGAAAAGTGCCGGTACCTCCTTCTTGAGTGTGATGTTCCGCAGGTCCTTTATGAACTCTGTGATTGTCGCGGAACCTCTGTATGTGGCGTCGGCAAATCTTGAGTTGAGCCTTGCCCTGAACTCATTGTCGGTGCTATGCGAAGTGAGGTTGATATTGCCTATGTTATGCCTTCCCTGGCTGTTTCTGCCGACGAGGTCGGCAATGTCGATCTTACCGAAGATGTCGCCGCTTTTGGTTCTGGTGAAGTCGGCCTTTGTCTGGAATTCTATTTCAGACGCTCCTCTCTTGTCAAGGTTCATTGCATGAAGGTCCGCGTGTCCCACCACCGCGTAGAAGTCGTATCTGGCATTCTGTGTCTTAGGTGACAGCGCAAAGGCTCCCTGGAACATGAAGTTGAGGCTAGGGTCATTGGCGATGATTGTACCGTTGAAGGCCTCTTCCGAGAGTGTTCCCGCTCCGGCTATGCCGCTGTAGTCGTATCCGTTCAGATGCAGTTTGTTCACAAGGATAGAGTCGATCTTGACATATGAGCGTACATTTTTTCCTCCTATCTGTGCCTTGATTCCTGTCCTGAGGGTGGCTTCATGTATCAGATCGGTGCCGATGATTTTTCCAAGGTCCAGCTCATCGGTCTGTGCGGTTCCGGTGATGTTGATCGGTTTCTCCTGATCGACGGCGTCGGAAAGGAGAAAGTCAGCGTGGAGACTTCCCGAACCCGAGTCTATGTCTGCATCGATGCGCATCGCATTCATAGGACCGTCAACCTTTGCGTTCATCTTGAAGTTTACACCCTTGGCGAACTTGCTGAGGTCCAGTTCCTTATCGTCCATCCATTTGCTGACGAAACTTCCTATGCCTTTGCTTGTGAGACTGAAGTTCTTCACTGAAGCCGTCAGCGTCGTGTTTTCAATCTCCGGAAGGCCTTTCATCGTTCCGTTGATCGTTCCGTTGAAGCCTCCGTCAGAGGACTCCACATAGAGGTTCCTGATAAGGAAATCGTTTACATAGCCTGAGACATCTCCGTGTATGAGAGCCTTGAGGTCATTACCTTCAAGCGTAGGGGCAAAATATGAGATGGTGGTGAAATCAATGATGCTCGGCAGGATGGTACCGTCGAGTTTCACGTCCGTAATGAATTCCGAGAAAGACTTCGAGTTCCTGTAACTCATGGAGAACAACGAAAAGTTCACATCGGAATGTTCGTCCTTGATGCGAAGATTATCGACAATGGTCTTTCCCCCTCCTACGATGGTCTCTCCAGATATTTCGTGGCATCTGAAACCGCTCTTTTCCCTGAACGAGATCTTGTCGGCTTTGCCGGACATCTTGCCACCCTTGAACATGAGTTCTCGCGCCTGGATGTCTATATCCTTGACATCCATATCGTTCCAGTCTATTCCGAAGTCGTAGTCATACTCATTTCTGTCGCTCTGGTAATTGAACATATGGAAGCCCATGTCACGAATCTCAGCCTTTCTGATGTGGAAGAGTTCCTTGAGGTTCTTTTCCTTGTTCGGGTCCGGCTTCTTGAGTCTGAAGATCCTGCTGAGGTTGTTTGTGGTGATGTGTCTTCTGTCCTCGTTGTTGTCTTTGCTGATGTTTACTGGGTCCTCGATGACCAGGTTCATCTGGCCCTTGTCGATGAAGGCCTTTCTGAGATGTATGCCCTCCTTCTTGAAGAGCCCGTCAAGAGTAAAGGATGCAATGATGTATTCTGCGCGGAAGAACGTGTCCACCGGGGCTTTATGTATTCCGAGCGGATCCTCGCAGGCATTTTTGTCGACGATCGCGACGTTCTTGAGGACAAGGGTGGTGAAAGGCTTGAAGTGTATCTTCTCAAAAGTGATGTCTCCGTCAAGCTTGTCGGACACTATGTCGACAATCCTGCCGGTGATGGCGGTCTGGACTTTTGGAAACTGTATCGTCAGCGTTCCTGCAAACAGGACAGCAGTCGCAGCGACCAGTGTCAGCCAAAATATTTTGAGAGCCTTTTTTATAATTCTTACGTATTTGATATCCAACTTGCAAAAATAGTAAAAATATCGGATAAAATCCGTATTTTTGCCGCCGGATTAGAGTGCATATTGCATGCCTCTTATGCACTTAACTGATTATCGATATGTCGGAAATAATTTTAGGAATAGAATCTTCGTGCGATGACACTTCGGCGGCTGTCATCAAGGACGGTTATCTGCTGTCGAATGTGCTTGCCAGTCAGGATGTTCACAAGGCCTACGGCGGCGTTATCCCGGAGCTTGCATCCCGTCAGCATCAGGTCAACATCGTGCCTGTCGTAAGCGAGGCTATCAGCCGCGCCGGCATCAAGCCTGAGGATATAACAGCAATTGCCTTCACCAGAGGTCCGGGACTGCTCGGCTCTCTTCTTGTCGGAACATCCTTCGCCAAAGGTTTCGCTATGGCCTTGAACAAACCTCTTGTCGAGGTGAATCACCTTCAGGGACATATCCTGGCGAACTTCATCAAGCAGTATGATTCGGATAACAGACAGCCTGAATTCCCATACCTCTGTCTCCTTGTCTCGGGAGGTAATTCCCAGATAGTCAAGGTGAACAGCCCTCTGGAGTACGAGATTCTCGGCCAGACGATAGATGATGCTGTGGGGGAGGCCTTTGACAAATGTTCGAAGATGATGGGACTCGGCTATCCCGGCGGCCCTATCGTGGACAGGCTGGCAAAGGAAGGCGACCCGTTGAAATACAAGTTCTCCAAGCCTCATATTCCAGGCTTCGACTACAGTTTCAGTGGCATAAAGACATCTCTCCTGTACTTTGTCCGTGACCAGATTGCTCAGGATCCGGACTTTATGGAAAAGAACAAGGCGGATATCTGCGCAAGTTTCCAGAAAGCCTTGATAGACATATTGATGGACAAGCTGATAAAGGCGGCAAAGCATACAGGAATCAAGCAGATCACCATCGGTGGCGGAGTTTCTGCAAACAGCGGTCTCCGCGCAAGGATAGTCGAGGAGGGCAAGAAGAGAGGATGGACAACCTTCCTGCCTGAATTCAAGTTCACGACCGACAATGCGGCCATGATCGCTATCGCAGGATGGTTCCATTATCAGAACGGTACACGAACATCGCTTGATGTCGCACCTGTGAGCCGTCTCGCAGAATTTAAATAGAAGTTTTATGAAGGAAATAGAAGTTACCTGTAAACTTGGAAAGGAACTCACTGCAGACGAGATCCAGACTGCAGCAGTGAAGGCACTTGGAGTTTCTCCAAAGATGAAATCGCAGATCCGTTACAGGATCATGCGCCGTTCCATTGATGCCAGAACAGATATTCTTTATCGCTATAAGGTGGAGGTCTATACTCCGGGAGAGGAAATGTCGGAGTATGTCCTTGATGAGTACAAGGATGTCTCTGCCGCTGAACCTGTAATCATCATCGGTGCAGGTCCGGCAGGTATGTTTGCCGCCCTCAGGCTGCTTATGCGTGGCCTTAAGCCGGTAATCCTTGAAAGGGGTAAGGACGTGCATCAGAGAAAGTTCGATATGGCTAAACTCTCGAAAGAGGGCGTTGTCAATCCGGATTCCAATTATTGCTTCGGTGAAGGTGGTGCAGGTACATTCTCGGATGGAAAACTCTACACCCGTTCGTCAAAGAGGGGTGACATCCGCGAGGTGCTCCATCAGTTGGTGCGCTTCGGTGCAGATCCTACCATTCTCGTAGATGCTCATCCCCACATCGGAAGCGACAGGCTTCCTGTAGTTGTAGAGAATATACGCAAGTGCATCATCGAGCATGGTGGAGAGTATCATTTCGACTCAAGGGTAACTGATATCGAAAAGAAGGGAGACGGCAGTTTCGATGTTACAGTTCTTGCCGATACCCCTACAGTCTATAACTCCAGGAAGGTCATCCTTGCGACCGGCCATTCCGCTCGTGACATCTATGAGATGTTCGACCGCAAGGGCTGGGAGATCCAGGCGAAAGGATTCGCCCTTGGAGTGCGTGTGGAGCATCCGCAGTCTCTCATCAATAAGATACAGTATCATGGTAAGTATCAGCCATATATGCCTACGGCAGAGTACTCTTTCGTGACCCAGATTGAGGGCAGGGGAGTCTTCTCGTTCTGTATGTGCCCGGGAGGTATTCTCGTCCCTGCTTCAACTGCGGAGGGCGAACTCGTTCTCAACGGAATGTCTAACTCGCAGAGAAATTCGAAGTGGGCTAATTCAGGTGTGGTAGTGCAGATCGAGCCGGAGGACTTCCCGGAGTACGCTCAGCACGGTCCGCTTGCTCTCCTCCAGTTCCAGAAAGATGTAGAGAGAAAGATGTTCGAATATACAGGCTCGCTCAAGGCTCCTGCGCAGAGAATGATGGATTTCTGCCGTCGTATACCTTCGACAGGCCTTCCTCAGACCTCGTATCATCCAGGTGCGGCAAATGCACCTTTGCATGAACTCCTTCCTGAACATGTGTCGCTCAGACTGAAGTATGCCTTCCCGCAGATCGGAAACAAGAAGATGCACGGTTATTATACAAATGACGCCCTCCTTCTCGGAGTGGAGTCGCGCACATCTTCGCCTGTCCGCATACCGCGTGATCCTGAAACCCACGAGCATACTCAGATCTCAGGTCTCTATCCTTGTGGAGAGGGTGCCGGCTATGCAGGTGGTATTGTTTCCTCTGCTCTCGACGGCATCAACTGCGCTGCCAAGGTGTAGCGGGTAGTTCCGGTAAACACTTTGATTTACAAATATATAGCCTTAAATGAAAAGGATCTTCAGAAATATATCTTCTGTCTTTGCAGGCCTGTTCCTGCTTCTGCCTTTGTGCGCTCAGGACAGGACGCTCAGACTTGACTATATCTTCACCGGTACCGATAAGCAGCAGCAGGTATCTCTTGATGAGATGTCTGTCTTTGAGGGATGGGCAGGCAGGACGGTGAACATGGACAAGGTCAACGTTCGTGGAAATGCGCAATTGTGCATGAAGGACCTGCAAAGCGGGGAAGTACTGTACAGGCAGGCCTTCTCCACACTCTTCCAGGAGTGGCAGGCAACTGAAGAGGCAACAAGGGTACGAAAGTCTTTCGAGAGCGTGATGCTGGTCCCTATGCCATCTGCCAAGGCTGAAATCACTGTCGAGCTCTATGGCTTTACAGGAGGGATCTCGGCATCGTTCACTCATGTTGTCGATCCTGATGATATACTTATACGTAAGGTGAATCCTGTTCCGGCAGAGCATAAGTATCTGCTGCAGAGCGGTCCAGCCTTAAAGTGCATAGACGTCGCGATAGTTGCGGAGGGATATACTGCGGATGAGAAGGAACTTTTCTATGCAGATGCTCAGGAGGCTGTCAATGCCATTCTCGCACACGAGCCCTTCGCTCAGTATAAGGATCGTTTCAATTTTGTGGCAGTCGCTCTCGAGTCTAAGGACAGCGGAGTAAGCGTACCTTTGAAAGGAGAGTGGAAGAAGACCGCACTCAGTTCTCATTTCAGCACATTCTACTCGGACAGGTATCTCACGACTCTTCGAATGAAGCAGATGCATGACAAGCTCTGCGGCATCCCATATGAGCATATAGTGATTCTTGCCAATACTGATACCTATGGAGGAGGTGGAATCTTCAACTCGTACACTCTTACAACTGCCCATCATAAATCCTTCAAGCCGGTAGTGGTGCACGAGTTCGGCCATAGTTTCGCCGGTCTTGCTGATGAGTATTATTATGATGACCAGTATGCTGAGTACTATTATCCGGAGGTGGAGCCGTGGGAACAGAATATCTCCACACTCAAGGATTTTGACTCGAAGTGGAAGGATATGCTGCCGAAAGGAAGTGGAATTCCTACAAAGCCAACAGATGTGGATGTATGGGAAAAGTACAGGCAAGGTGCCTCGATGGATAAATATATCGGCGTCTATGAAGGAGGAGGATATCAGTCGAAAGGCGTCTATAGACCTTATCCGGACTGTAGGATGAAGACTAATTCCGCCGAGTGCTTCTGCCCGGTATGCCAGAGAGCCATAGCCCGTTTGATAGAGTTCTATACTGAATAGTTCATACAAAAACAGGAGTCCGCGAGGACTCCTGTTTTCGTATAAATGAAAAAAGGGAAAGCTTGATACATCGCACCGCTACGACCTCCTACCCTTGCTGCGGTCAAGCCCTGGGGGAATTCGGAGGGAGCTGGTCGTGTATGACTTTCCCGACTGCAAAGGTAGCTAAAATTTCTTCAATGCCAAAATTTTAGCATCTTTTTCACTTTCTTAGATGCTGTCGAAGATGAAAGGAAGCACGTCGTTTACCTTTTCAAAGCGCCATATCCTCTTGCTGCCCACTAGAATAACTGCCATGGGACGTCCGCCTCTGAGCTGGGTCTGGGCCATGACCTGACGGCAGGATCCACAAGGGGTTACAGGCTCCTCGCAGAGTTTTCCGCCCTGCCCTGCGGCTATCGCTATGCAGGTGACTGCCTTGTCCGGTCTGTTTGCTCCGGCATAGAACAACGCTGTCCTTTCTGCGCAGATTCCTGATGGATATGCGGCATTTTCCTGGTTTGCGCCACTTATTATCTCGTCGTCTTCAAGTCTTACCGCTGCACCTACATTGAACTTGGAATATGGAGCATATGAACCTTCCATTGCCTTGATGGCTGCCTCTACAAGTTCTCTGTCCTTGGGGTCCAGCTGGCTCTGGCACTCAAACTCAAGGTAGGTTATTTTTAATTCTTTGTTTGTCATAACAAATCAATTAAGTTATCTTTGCGATTCGCAAAGCATACAAATATAATCTTTTCTTTTAGAAAAACTCACTTTCATACGTCAAATGGCAGGAAATAAGGACATAAAGGTGTGTATAGGCCTTTCAGGAGGCGTGGATTCAAGTGTTGCAGCCCTTCTTCTCAAGCAGCAGGGTTATGATGTGTTCGCACTTTTCATGCAGAACTGGCACGATGCTTCTGCCACTCTTCATGGAGATTGCGAGTGGGAGGAGGACCGTTTTGTAGCGGAACTCGTAGCTCGTAAGATAGGTATCCCGTTCTATTTCGTCGACCTCAGCAAGGAGTACAGGCAGAGAGTGGTCGATTATATGTTCGACGAGTATGAAAAGGGTCGCACGCCTAATCCTGATGTGCTCTGCAACAGAGAGATCAAGTTTGATGCTTTTCTCCAGTGCGCAAAGAAGCTCGGTGCAGATTATGTGGCTACAGGCCATTATTGCCGCAAGGTGGTTTCACAGAATGCAGACGGAACTGCAGTCAACAGAATACTTGCAGGAGCGGATCCGAACAAGGACCAGAGCTATTTCCTCTGCCAGCTTACTCAGGAGCAGTTGTCTCAGGCACTGTTCCCGATCGGAGATATTGAAAAACCAGAGGTTCGCCGTCTTGCGCACGAGGCTGACCTTCCTTCGGCTGACAAGAAGGACTCGCAGGGAATATGCTTCGTAGGCAAGGTGGATCTTCCGACCTTCTTGCAGCAGAAACTCAAGCCTTGTGAGGGAGATGTCGTTGAGGTTTTCGACGCTTATTACGATGATAATGAGCAGTATAAGTACATAAAGGCCGTAATGGAGTCCATCCTTTCAGAGGGCGAGGGGGAACTCAACATGATTACGGATTACATATCTGATGACAAGGCAAGGCCTGTCTCTTCAAAGGCCTGTCCTTTTGACCTTCAGAAGATTGCAGCCTTGACAGATGAACAGTTGTACAGGCTTTCTCAGCCTGTCACATATGACATCAGGTTCGAGACAGAGACTTACAGGAGCGGCAGAAAGCACATCAAGAAGACCAGATATAAGGATAATCCTTACGGCAAGATAGTAGGAAAGCACGATGGAGCCCAGTTCTATACGATAGGACAGCGCAAGGGTCTCAATATCGGCGGCCATAAGGATTCCATCTTTGTCATCGAGACAGACATTCCGTCGAACATCATCTATGTCGGAGAAGGACATACACATAAGGGACTCTCACGCAGTTGTCTTAGAATTTCTCCGGATGAGATCCATTGGATAAGGGAAGATCTTGCAATGAAACCAGGTGAAATCCGTCGCTATCGTGTAAGGATACGCTATCGCCAGCCGCTTCAGGATGCGACCCTTGTGATGAGAGAGAACGGGCTCTACATCATCTTCGATGCACCTCAGAGGGGCATCACTCCAGGTCAGTTTGCAGCATGGTATGCACCGGTCGAGCAGGAACTCTCGACCAGAGCGAATGATACATCTGTAGAGATGATCGGTTCCGGCGTGATCTAATTGTTCTTGGCGGCGTTGATTCCGGCAAGGTAGCCTGTTGAGAATGCCGTCTGCAGGTTGTATCCGCCTGTGTCTGCGTCCAGATCCAGTACTTCTCCCGCAAAATAAAGTCCAGGTACAAGTTTGGATTCCAAAGTCTTTGCAGTCACTTCCTCGAGGTTGACTCCACCGGCTGTGACTACACATCTCTCATAACCGACAAAGCCGCTGATCTCCATCTTCCATCCCTTGAGGGCCTTGGCGAGGCTCTTGTGGTCCGTATTGGGGTTAAGTCTTGTGAATCCTCCTATCAGCGACATAGGCATCACCTTGGTCAGAAGCATACGGTATTTGTCCTTGTATTGCTTGTTCGCCGCCTTTCTGTCCTTATTTATCTCATTCCATAAAGTGCTGATCCTGACGCTGAGATCCTCCGGCTCTACTGCAGGTTTAAGGTCTATGCTGACGCTTGCCTTAGCACCGTTCACGAGTGCATTGACGCATCTTCTGCTTATCTTGAATCCTATAGGGCCCTCAATGCCGCCGTCCGTGAAGTCAAGGTCGCCGAACTCGTCCTGGACCATGTTGCCGTCGATATAAAGGCTGAGCCCTACGTTCTTCAACTGATTGCCGCAGAGTGCCTGGCCGATCTCGGTCAGCGGGGTGCTGCGGTCAATGTGGCCTTTCATGTCCTTTTCCGATTCCTTCATGGTGTCGTCCTTGTATCCCTTAGGTACAATGGCTGTAAGCGAAGGGAAGGTGGCCTTTATCTTATGCCCCATTTCGCTTGCCCAGAGGTAACCGTCACCTGTCGAACCGGTCTTAGGGTAGGAGAGTCCGCCAGTGCAGATGATCAGTTTCCTGCAGGAGTATTCCGTGCCGTCTGAACATTTGACGACGAAGCGATATTCTTCATTTTCACAGCGGCTTACATCCAGGACTTCCACTCCGCATCTTACCTCGGCACCTGCGTTTGTCGCGGCCCTGACAAGAGCGTCGACTACATCGGATGCCAGATGTGAGGCTGGAAAGGCCCTGTCTCCTCTCTCTACAACTGATTCCATTCCTTGAGACTCAAGGAAGTCCAGCATACCCTCGGAAGTCAGATTGTAGAAGGAGGGCTTGAGAAAGTTCGGTTTTGGATGTATATGTGTGGAGAATTCGTTCCAGGGCTTCACATTGGTGAAGTTGCAACGTCCTTTTCCTGTGATCATTATCTTGCGGCCAGGACGAGGCATCTTCTCCAACACGATCACACGGCCCTGCACGCCGTTTTTCTCATAAGTTTCGGCGGCTCCTGCCGCTGCCATAAGGCCCGCCGCACCGCCGCCGATAATGATGATGTCCGCTGTTTTGTTATGCATGTCTTTACTTTCCAAGAAGTATTGTGTTGATCTCGTTCTGGAATCTTGCCTTGTCTCTTGAACCGACTGTCATCGAAGGCTCGCCGTCTGTAGGAATGTAGAGTATGGCCGGAATGGAACTGATTCCGAATGCTCTTGCAAGTTCCTGATTCTTGTCGATATCAACCTTATAGACCACGATCTGACCCTTGTATTCAGTGGCGAGCTGGTCAAGAATAGGAGCGATCCTCTGACAAGGCCCGCACCATTTTGCAGTGAAATCCACAATGGCCGGTTTGTCTCCAAGATATACGGTCTTTTCCTTAGTCATGTCGAAGACCAGTCTGTTGAATTCGTCGGTGCTAAGTTCCCTGGCCTTTACTGTGACCGCCGCATCGTTCTTCTTCTCTGTCTTCTGGGCGTTTGCGTTGCCACAAGCTGCTGTCAGCAATACTGCTGCCGACATAAGCAGCGCGAATATTGTACTTTTCCTTGTCATGGTATCACTGTTTTAATGTGTTTTAAATACCCGGAATCTCCTGCCAAATCAGTGCCATCCGGCTCCTTCAGAATCCCGCCTTTACAAAAAGCCGAGAAGTTTGCTCCTGGACAGCATGCAGGCACCGATAGAGCCGGCCTTCTCGCCCAATTTAGAGAACTTGATCTGAGTGTCCCTGTTTATGATATTGAGCGAGTGTTTCTGCATTGCAGACTTGATAGGAAGAAGCAGGTACTCTGCTGCAGATGAAACGACTCCTCCGATGATCACAAGTTCAGGATTGAAGATGTTGATGAGACCTGCGATGGCCATACCCAAGGTCGTTCCGATTTCCTCGATCGATTCAATGGCAAGTACATCCTCTTCATTCACTGCGTTGAGTATGTCCCTGAGTGTGATCTCTTCTCCCTTCTTGAACTTGTCCGAAAGGGTAGATGAGCGGCCCTGTCTGAGTTTTTCGACGAAGATTCTGTGCAGGGCAAGTCCTGATGCTCCCGTCTCAAGACAGCCTCTCTTGCCGCACTGGCAGATCACGTCGTTGTTCAGAAGCGGAACGTGTCCAATCTCGCCTGAGAAACCGGACTTTCCATATGAGAGTTTGCCGTTGATGATCATTCCCATACCAAGGCCCCATGCTACGTTGAGGAAAAGCATGTCCTTCTCATTGTTTGCGACTCCGCACATATATTCTCCATAGGTCATTGCTCTTGAGTCGTTCTCTATGAAGATAGGAGCGTCGAATTCCTCCTTGAAAATATCTGCGATAGGTCTGTCCTCACTGACGAAATATGTGAAGCAGTAGCCGGTCTCATTGTTCACTCGTCCGGAAAGGTTGATGCCGTATGCCAATACTTTTTCGTTATGAATTTCCAGGCTACCTAGGTAATCCTTTACCTTCCTGCAGAGGTTTACGAATGATTCTTCGGTGTTCTGCAAAGAGTATGGGCAGCCTTCCATATAATCGACAAGGTCTCCCTTGAAGTTGATTACTGCGATGCTTATGTCCTCCTTGCGGATGTCAAGTCCCACAAAGTATCCTGCCGATGCCTTGAGTCCATAGATGCTTGGCCTTCTACCGCCGCTTGTGTCTACCTTGCCCATATCCTCAAGGAAGCCCTCTTCAATGAGTTCGCCCACGAGTTTGGTTACGGTAGGGATACTTGTGCCTGTCTCCTTGCTCAGATCAGCGAGACTGTAGTCTCCTTCGTTGATGAGCAGGCCGAGAATCCTCTGCTTGAGTTTGGCGTTCTTGCCTTCTATATTGCTGAGAAATGATCTGTTCATATGTTATCTGTTTCCTTTGTTATTCCAATATGCCTCGATTTCCTCGAGTGTCTTTCCTGTAGTCTCTGGAATCACCTTCCACATGATGAGCATATACGGCACACATGCGGCCGCGAAGATGAAGAAGGTTCCTGACTGGCTCCATCCAAGGAGGACCGGAGTCAACTGACCGATCAGATATGTTCCTATCCAAAGTGCAAAGCCCGCAATTGACATCGCTCTTCCTCGTACGCTGTTAGGGTACATCTCCGAAAGGAGAACGAATACGACTGCGCAGATTGATATCGCTGTGCAGAATACATACGCGAGGAAGAATGTGAGCATGAAGCCGTTTCCAAGTCCAAGAGCCTCGCCCCAAGCGAAGTAGCCGCCGATTGCGAGAAGGCAGATGATCATGCCGGACACACCCCAGTAGATAAGTTGCTTGCGGCCTACTCTGTCGATGATGAATACGGCGAGGACAGTTGTCACGCAGTTCACCACTCCGACGAGGACGGTAGAGAACATAGGGTTGTCGAATCCGGCATCCGAGAAGATCTTAGGTCCATAGTAGAGTACGGCGTTCACACCCATGAACTGGCCGAGGATGGCGATTGCGCTACCTGTCACTACCGCGAGGAGGATGCCTGGCTTGAGCAGGTCTGACCACTTGCCGTTGTCTCCCTCTCCAAGCGACTGTCTTGTGTTTGCGATTTCGCTCTGGATTTCAGCCTCGTCAGCATAGATTCTTGCGAGGATGCCGGCTGCCTTTTCTGCCTTGCCTTTGATGATGAGCCACTTCGGACTCTCAGGGATGAAGAATATGATAAGGAAGAAAAGTACTGCAGGGAGTGTCTCGCTTCCCAACATACCTCTCCAGGCCTCAGTATGGAACATCTTGGTCCAAAGTCCTACGTTCTCTGCAGATGCTGCTATGGATGGGTCGATGTTTGAGTCGATTACCCAGTTTGCGAGGTAGGCGAGAAGGAATCCCATGGTCACAGCCAACTGATAGAGCGATACGAGCGTACCTCTGATCTTTGCAGGAGCAACCTCTGAGATATAGATAGGTGAAACGATGGATACGATACCGATTCCTACTCCACCGATGATTCTGTAAGCGACGAGGCCGTCAAAAGTTCCGCAGACAGCGCAGCCTATAGCGGAGATGCTGAAGAGGGCTGCGGAGATGAGCATTGTGAGTTTTCTTCCGAGGTAGTCGCTGAGAGTTCCGGCAACCAGCACACCGCAGATGGAACCGATGAGGGCGCAGCCTACATACCAGCCTTCCTTGAGGTCAGAGAGACCGAACTGAGATTTTACTATTTCGGTGGTTCCGGAAATGACAGCAGTGTCATATCCGAAGAGTATGCCTCCGATGGCAGCCACGACTGCCATGAATATAACGTATCCGAGTGAATTTTTCTTAGCCATTGTTATTTGATGTTGAAGTACTCCTTATATCTGTTGTAGAGGTTGCCTGCCGCTCCATAAACGGACTGCGGGCTCATGAAGTGAGGGAACTCGAAGGTGATGGCCTTGTCGTATCCCGCTCTCTTGGCAGCCTCAAGTTTGAGTCTGAGTTTGTCGAATTTGATAGGGAGGAACTTGATAGGCATGTCCCTGTCGAAACTTTCGGCATTGGTCCAGCACTTCATTCCATATTTGTCAGCCATCTTCTTGTTCACCTCGAAGAATGCGTCAAGTTCATCGTAGTCGATGTGGCCGTCCTGGAAGGCAACTGCGTCGACAACATCGTGGATACCTGCGAAGATCTGCTCCCACTCTCTTTCGTGCTCAGCGATGGATACCGCCTGCTCCTTTGTGAGGGCTGCACCTGCTGCGCTTACGGCCTTCTTGCCGTCGATCCAAGGCGAGATGAATGTAGGGAGTCCTCCCGATACATCCTTACACTGCTTACCCATAGCGTGGAATGTATCTACTGCGCCGATTGTGTTGCGGCTGATCTCTGTACTGATGTACCAGCCTCCGAAACTGCTGTACTTGCTTCCGTACATGTTCCAGATCTCCTCGATGACGAACTTGTTGGACTCGATTTCGTGGCTCATATCGCCTGTGTCCCAATATACACCAGAGTCGTAGAGTCCGAGGTAGAACTTCATGTCATACTTCTGCGCGAGTCTGCAGAAAAGGTCGATAAGGTCCATAGAAGGCATATAGCAGCCTTTCTTGAGAAGGTAAGGCGAAGGATAGGTGATGAACTTTCTATATCCGCATCGGATGTCGATGACGGTGTCGATGCCTATGGCCTTCATATATGCGAAGTCCTGGTCCCATTCCTTCTCGCCCCAGTTCTGGTGAGGGATGTCGTGTGAAATCTCATCAAGGAAGGTTCCTGTGATCTTGAGACCGTTTTCCTTAGGCACGATCAGTTCGCTTTCGCCTGTGTATATCTTCTTTTCTTCAGAGGCACAAGATGAGAGGAGGGAAGGTGCAACGAGTGCGGATGTTCCTCCTATCGCCATTGTCTTCAGGAAATCTCTACGATTGCTCATAACTGCTTAGTTTTAATATTATATTGTTTAAGAGGTGCAAATATAGACAAATTTCTCTTGATACTCTTCTCTTTTTCTGCGGATTGTTTATTAAAAATCGTAGTATTGTTAAATTTTTGAAAAATATTGCATTTAATTTTTTAAAATATTTAAAAAGAGCTATTTTTGCGCAAATTTTTACAATTATGAAGAGAACTATATATTTTGCATTGGCTTCTGTAATCGTCTCACTCTGCACCATGTGTGCCGGTCCGAAGGCGGAAAGGGCAGATCTGAACCATAATTACATGTGGTTCGATTGCGAGGCCAATTATGCAACATTGTCGCATCCTGACTCCATCCTCTTCTATCTCAAGAAGACTCAGAGCCTTGGTTTCGATAATGTTGTTGTCGATATGAAGTCCATTATGGGTGAGGTGCTCTATGACAGCAGCATCGCTCCATATATGGGTGATTGGGAAGGCGTGGAGCGCTCGCGCGATTATGACATGCTCGCATATTTCATCGAGTATGGCCATGAACTTGGAATGAATGTCTTCGGCTCGCTCAATGTATTTGCAGGAGGACATAATTACTTTGATAGGGGTATCATCTACGGTGACAAAGCAGATTGGCAGTCAATCTGTTATATCAATGGAAAACTCGTTCCTATCTCATCAGTAAAGACCAATTACAACGGTATGCTCAATCCTGCCATCCCAGAGGTTCAGCAGTATCAGATAGATATCCTCAAGGAATTTGTGCAGAAGTATCCGGAACTTGACGGACTCATCTTCGACAGAGTGCGTTACGACGAGATCACTTCGGATTTCAGCGAACTCTCGAAGAAACAGTTTGAGGAGTATGCCGGTGTACAGGTGGAGAACTTCCCTGAAGATGTGCTCAGCTGGTATGATTCTGAGGGCCAGTTGCGTTCAAAATGGGCTCCTGGAAAGCACTTCAAGAAGTGGCTCGAGTACAGGGCTATGGTCATCCATGATTTCGTGGTCAAGGCTCACGAGGAACTCAAGGCTATCAATCCTGACCTTGTGATCGGAGACTATACAGGTGCCTGGTATCCGACTTATTTCCATGTTGGCGTGAACTGGGCGAGCGAGACTTATGATCCGTCGCAGGTTCCTGAGTATCAGTGGTGGGCCACAGAGGATTATCACAAGACCGGCTATGCAGAGATGCTTGACGTCTATATGACAGGTCTGTATTATACCCTCATCACAAAGGAGGATGTAGATAATGCAAGAGGAGTCGTGGGACAGCGTTCCGAGGCCGGAATGGATAACAGCCTCACATACTGCTACAGTGTCGAGGGCGGCGCAGAGATAGCGAAGGAGATCACAAAGGGCGTTGTTCCGGTCATCGGTTCTATCTATGTAGAGCAGTATCTCGGTGACTTCACACCTTTCCGTCCTGCAGTTGAGCAGGCTCTAAAGAGCACTGACGGCGTGATGATCTTCGATATCGTGCATCTTATCAAGCACGGTCTCTGGGATGAACTCGAGGCCGCAATGAAAAGCGTTAAAAAATAGATAAACTTATATAGTAATGAAAGCGATCATTAGAAATTTGCTGATTACCTTGGCATTCCTGCTTGGTGGGGCGGCGATGGCCTATGCCCAACCGACGGTGAAAGGTAAGGTGACAGATGTCAATGGACAGCCTCTTCCGGGAGTTGCTGTCCTTGTCAGCGGTACGACCAACGGTACTCTGACTGACGATAATGGTAATTATACCATTTCAGTAGCCAAGGGTGATGTGCTTGTATTCTCAAGCCTCGGCCTCGGTGAGCAGACTTTCAACTGTGACGGCAAGCTCAACAGACTTGATGTGATTATGTCTGAGGACGCCACTTTCCTCGAGGAGACCGTGGTCGTGGGTTACGGTGTCCAGAAGAAGTCATCGATGACAAGTGCGGTTTCTGCCATCAAGGGAGATGAACTCCTCAAGGCTCCGTCAACCAATGTGTCTCAGCTTCTAGCGGGTAAACTTACCGGTGTGTCTTCGGTTCAGGAGTCCGGTGAGCCGGGTCTCGACCAGGCGGCAATCCGTATCCGTGGTGCTCAGTATGGCGCCAAGTATGTTGTGGACGGTTTCCCTGTAGACAACATCAATGACATCGATCCATATGATATCGAGAGCATCTCGGTTCTCAAGGACGGTGCATCTGCAGCGGTTTACGGACTTCAGGCAGCTAACGGTGTCATCATCATCACAACCAAGAAGGGTAGGGAAGGAAAGCCGAAGATCACCTACAACGCTACCTTCGGTGCTTCGATGAATGCCAATTTCCCTGAGTTCATGGACGGTCCTCAGTTCGCATATTACTATAATGTGGCGCAGATGATGGACCAGCTTTCCAGCGGTGCGATCAAGTCTGAGGCTGAATATGTCCCTTACTTCAAGAAGAAGGAGGTGGAGATGATGCTCAATGATGATCCTACCGACGGCTGGGATAACGTGAACTATATCGACAAGGTCTTCGGCACAGGTTTCACACAGAAGCATAACATCACAGTCCAGGGCGGTACCGACAAGTCAAGATACTTCGCTTCATTCGGTTATCTGGATCAGGACGGAAATATCGACAACTTCAACTACAGCAGATATAACGTCCGTTCGAATATCGAGTCTCAGTTGGCGAAGAACTTCAAGTTCAACCTCGGACTCTCAGGTGTATTCTCCAACAGACACACTCCAGGCTTCAATTCAGGTGGTACAGACTCAAATTCATATCTCGGTGAGACAGGATGGCTTTCAATCGCCAGCCAGACCATCATAATGCATCCGTATCTTCCTGAGAGGTACAATGGTCTTTATACTGCGACACTCAAGAAGAATACTTCGCTTCCGCAGTCGCCGCTTGCAGCCATCTATGAATCCGGCTACAAGAAGACAAGAGGACTTGATGTATCTGCAAATATCTCACTTTCATACGATTTCCCTTGGGTGAAGGGACTTCAGTTCAAGGTTTCAGGTGCCTTCGATTATGGAGCATCAATGAACAAGAACCTCAATACTCCTTATACCATAATGTCATATTCTGACGGCCAATGGCGTGAGAGTGCTGACCCACGTGGTACCGGTGACGGTGTGAACCTCGGTGAGGGTACTTCGTATTATCAGAGAACTACAGGTCAGGCGGGTATCACATATGTAAATACCTTTGACAGACATTTCGTGGAGTTGCTTGCCCTCGGAGAGATGATCGACAATAAGTCGAACAATCACTCTGCATATGCCAAACTTCTTCCGTTCGCATCTCTTCCAGAACTCAACCAGGGACAGCCGCAGTCCAGTCCTATGTCAGGCGGAAGCGATGCTTCCCGCTCTGCAGGTTATGTCTTCCGTGCAAGATATAACTGGGATGAGAGATATCTTGCGGAGTTCACAGGCAGATATGACGGTTCATACAAGTTCGCAGGTATGCGTGAGACAAGATGGGGCTTCTTCCCATCTGCATCGGTGGCCTGGAGACTTTCAAAGGAGCCTTGGATGGCAGATGTATCTGCTATCGATGACTTCAAGTTGAGAGGATCGGTCGCTCTGCTCGGAAATGACCTTGCATCCGGAGCATATATGTTCGCGAATATGTACAACAAGTACAGTTCCCAGGTGGTTTATGGACCATTCGGATCCAACACAAGCATCAATCCTGCATATAAGGATTCAGGTATAGGAAACGTTGACCTCACTTGGGAGAAGAGCCTTTCGTACAACGTCGGTTTTGACCTCAATATGTGGAACGATAAGCTTGCGGTTGAGGTGGATGCATTCTATAACTATGTGTATGATATGCTCACAGCCCAGAGTTCAGGTTTCCCTCCTTCAATGGGTGGCTTCTATATGACTTATGTCAATAAGAACTCATATGATACAAAGGGTGTCGACGTGATGCTCTCGCATAGAAATCATTTCCTCCTCGGAGGCAAGCCGTTCCAGTACGGAATCAGCGGTACAGTGACTTATGCGCGTAGCAGATGGATCATCTATCCGGACGATCCAAATATTCCGGATCATCAGAAGAATGTAGGTAAGCCTCTCGGAGCCACAATGGCCTGGACAGCTGACGGTCTGTACAAAAGCGAGGAGGAAATCGACAATTCTGCATGGTACGGTACAAGACCTAACATCGGTGACATCAAGTATGTTGACCTCAATGGTGACGGAAAGATCGACAGTGACGACAAGGGTAGGGTAGGTAGAACAAACAGACCAGAACTTACTTATGGTCTCAACCTTGACTTCGCTTGGAACGGAATCGACTTCAATGCTCAGTTCACAGGTGGTGCCCTCTTCGATGTCTCATTGACAGGTACTTATTACAACTATGCCGATGACAACACTATCTGGACTCAGACATTCAAGGAGAATGCAAACTCTCCTCTCTTCCTTGTAGAGAATGCATACAGCGTATATAATCCGGAAGGAACATTCCCACGTCTTACCCTCGGTTCTCCAGGACACGGCGGTGACAACGGACTTGCCTCGACATTCTGGATGAGGGACGGAACATATGTGAGATTGAAGTCTGCACAGATCGGTTATACCTTCCCTGCAAAATGGACACGCCAGATCAATCTTGAGGCTCTCCGTCTCTTCGTCGAGGGACAGAACCTCTTTACTCTTGACTCGCTCCCACAGGGTATCGACCCTGAGTCTCCTGGTGTGAACAATGGTTATTACCCTCAGCAGAGACTTGTGATGGGTGGTGTTACTTTAACCTTCTAAGTGAATGATTATGAAAAAGATAATTAAATGTATACTGCTGGCGGGATTGATGATCTCATTCTCTTCCTGCACCGAATATCTTGATATGACACCGACTGACAAGGTGTCTGACAAGGTGATGTGGGAGACTACTTCCAATGCGGAATATCACGTGAACTATCTCTATACCTACATTTACGACGTCCTTATGGGACAGAGTACTGCGGGTGAGACAGAGGCTTTCACGGATATGCTCAAGTACGGCTCTTACAACTATAATTCAAGATGCTTCATCCCGAGTGAAATCGCTTATGGAGCGGCAACAACCCTTACATCCGGCTATGTCCAGGCATATCTCGGTACCTGGTCGGCGTGGTATCAGGGCATCGCGAAGATCAATAATGCTATCCATTGTCTCCATAAGTTCGGTAAGATGGAACCTGCTGAGATGACACGTCTTGATTCTGAACTCCGATTCCTCCGTGCCTTCCTTTATTTCGACCTTATGAAGAGATATAAGGAGGTCATCCTTTATAATGAGGATATGACTGCATATACAAAGGACAAGGCCCTCAGCACAGAGAAGGAAGGTTGGGATATGATCCAGGCCGATCTTCAGGCTGCTGCCGACAACCTTCCGGCAAGAGAGGATGCTGCAGGTAGAATCAACAAGGGTATGGCCTGGGGCTTCATGACCCGCGCTATGCTTTATGCTGAGAGATGGGACCTTGTCATCGCAGCGGCGGAAGAGGTTGAGAAACTCGGCTATGGTCTTGAGGCTTCATATCAGGACGGCTATATGAAATCTGTAGCGGCCGGAAACAAGGAGGCCATTATCCAGTATCTCTTTGACAGAACCAACAATGTTACGAATTCATATGATTTCTACTACACTCCTGGCGGTGACTTCTCGATCTATCTCCAGACCGGTGGTGGCTATGGTACTCCTACTCAGGAAATGGTAGAGTCTTATGAACTTGCCGAAGGTGGTTTCCCTGATTGGACCGCTTGGCACGGAACAACAACCAAGACTCCTCCATATGAGAAACTCGAGCCACGTTTCCACGCTTCCATTCTCTATAATGGAGCGCCTTGGAAGGGACGTAAGATCGAGCCTTTCGTAGGTGGTGCAGATGGATGGTGTACCTGGAACCTTGACAGAGAGCCTAAGGGACGTACTACAACAGGTTATTACCTCCGTAAGATGGTTGACGAGACTCACGATGTAATCGCCTACACTTCAGGTGTTCAACCTCTTATCGTTCTTCGATATGCAGAGGTGCTCCTCAACAAGGCAGAGGCTTGCTATCGCAATGGAGACTCTAATGGAGCCAATGCTGCAGTAAAGGCCATCCGTAGCCGCGTGAATCTTCCATATAAGAACAAGAGCGGTGAGGAACTCTGGAATGCAATCCGTCAGGAGCGCAAGGTAGAGTTCGCATATGAGGGACTCTGGTATTGGGATCTCCGCCGTTGGAAAGTCGCTCACAAGCAGTATCCGGAGGGACTTACAGGCTATCAGCAGCACGGTCTTAAGATCGAGAAGAATTCAGACGGAACATTCACATACACTTACGTGTCTGTAGATGATCAGGACAGAAACTTCTCGGAGAAGATGTATCAGTTCCCTATGCCTTCGTCAGAACTTGACAATAATGCGGAGGTAGACCAGTATCCTGCGTGGAGATAAAATAAATGAAGACGAATATGAAGAATATATACAGAATATTGATTGCAGCCCTCGTCGTTCTGCAGGCATCTTGCCAGAAGCCTCAGTTCGTTGAGTCTACGGCTGACCGTCAGGGAATCACAAGCCTTACCGCGTACTTTACATCAGGAAAGTTCGTGGATCAGCAGCTTGCGAAACTCGACATTACGGACCCTGATGCCGACAGATTCGTGATTCCGGTTCCATATTACTTCCCGGAGGAGTCTGATGACGCTACGACAAAGTATATGACACGTGTCAGAGTACGTGCTGAACTTGCTCCTAACTGCAAGATCGATCCGCCATTGACTATCCTGGATCTTCTGCAGGAGAATCAGTTCACCTATACTGATGCAAAGGGTGAGAGCAGACCTATCATCATCACCGGTCAGAGAAAGAAGTCATCAGTCGGAAAGGCTATGTCATTCCGACTCGTGGATCCATATGTGATCGAAGGTTTTGTCAATGACGATACAAAGGAAATCTATCTCTTCACAACCGATGACCTCAGTTCATTCTCGGCCGAGGCCGTTCCAAGTGCACACGCCACAATCAAGGAGAAGCTTGAGGTCAAGAGAGATTATAACCAGGCACAGAAACTGACAGTAGTTGCTCATGACGGTACAGAGCACGTGTATAACGTAGTCAAGAAGTATCCGACCAAACTTCCTTATGGCTTCAGAGAGAAGTCTGTAAGACAGTTGTTCAACTTCGAACCGGTAAGCCGTCTTGGCTTCCCTGCATACACCGTGACAGTAAATCCATCTCTTGCATATGTAGGAGGCAACGTCGTGGTATGCTTCGGAAACGGTGATACTCCAATGTATCTCGATGCACTCACAGGTGTCAAGAAGGGTGAGATCAAACTTGGCTCTGCATCTGCAGGTGCAGTAACTAACGATGAGGGCGGCAACCTCCTCATTACCTCACACGCAGAGGCAGCAAGCACTTGCAATATCTATAAGACAAGGTCTGTAAATGATGCACCTGTCCTCTTCCATTCATTCGAGAATGCTACAGATGTGCCTGTGGGATATCACGTCAAGGTACATGGTAACATCGACGGCGATGCTGTCATCACTCTCACTCACGAGGGTGTGGCCGGTGTCACAGAGACAAGTAAATACACACGCGTTATTGTTAAGGGAGGAGCGGTAACCTCAACTGAGACCATTGACCTCGCTGGCCTTGGACTCTCTTGGGGTGCAGCACCGACCAATACGGCAAAGGTGGTATCTGCTTCGGCTGATCCTGAGGACGGAGTGATGCTCTGCTACTATTCAAGGAACATCATTTCATACATCAACGGTTCAGGCAAGATCGAGGCTGAACTCGACCTTGCAGGCTTCGGAGCCAACGGTAACTACAATACCAACTGTATGGAGTCGAAGACTTACAATAATGCAACATATGCGATAAGTCTGATCTCAAGCCACTTCCCTATGTGGGGCGTAGGTCCGAAACTCAATGTCTTCGATATCACATCGCCGACTTCGATCAAGGACGGTACTCCAGTACTCGCTAACAACGAGATCGAGTGGTTCCAGACTGCCGCTGCCGGTTGCGCTGCCGCTGATGTCGTGGCTGCTCCTTCTGCCGACGGTTTCAAGATATATATATATTATTTCGACCATAACTGCGGTGTGTTAGGCGGTTATGTGGCAGATTGCATCGATATTTAAAAGATGAAAGAGTTAATCTTAATGCTTCTGGCAGCTTTCCTTGTCTTCTCTTGTGATGGCAAGGAGAGCGCTATGCCGGAATGGCCTTGGGAAGATCCTGAGGTCGTGGATCCAGACGCAAACAAGGCTACTCTTGACAAATGGACGGATGTTTCGGCTGATTATGGAACATTGCCATCATATCTGAAGGTGTACAAGTCACCTGCTGAACTACAGGAGAAGAAGGCCGTGGCATTCGTGGCTGTGGCAGACCTCAAGCAGGCAAAGTGGGATATCTGGAGCGTGAAGTCGGATGATACGTATGCTACCAAGGATTCTTACAGGACACCGTCGGATGTTTACAAGGAAGGCTCTTGGCCGGTAATAGTGAATGGCGGATATTTCTATCATTCAGATGGAACAAACTACACCTCCAGCCTTGCCATCAGTAACTCTGAGGTCCTTGCGTATAACATAAACTATGCATCGGAGGATTGGAAGACGATATACTATCCGACACGTGCGGCCTTTATGGAACTTAATGATGGAAAGTTCGATGCCTGCTGGACATATTTCAGGTCAGACGGACATTATATGTATGCTGCTCCATCTGATAATTCCTGGTCCTCAAAGCCCGCCGCGCAACCATCAGCGACGGAGCCCGAGGGAGCAAAGGAGGTAAGTGCCAGGACAGCCATAGGAGGAGGCCCGGTCTTGATTGATAATGGTAAATTTGTAGATTCATACAAGGAGGAACTCTTTGACGGCACGTCCGGAATAGGACCTGATACGAACCAGCCTCGCACGGCGATAGGCGTGACTGCTGATTCAAGAATGGTACTCTTCGTCTGCGAAGGTCGTGAGATGACCGAGGGAGTCAAGGGCCTTACTACCGCTGATGTCGCCCGAGTACTTCTCGATCTTGGCTGTGTTGAAGCAATAAACCTTGACGGCGGTGGCTCAAGCTGTATGTTGGTGAACGGTAAGGAAACAATCAAGGGATCTGACGGTTCACAGAGATATGTGGCAAGTACCGTGATGATTAAATAATTGAATATGAAACTTATTAGAAATATTTTCCTGGCACTTTCACTTTTGTGCCTGCTTTCCTGCGAAAAGGATAAGGTCTATCCTTGGAATCCTGAGTGGGACAAATATGATCCGGCACCGGGGCCTTCTCCGAAACCTACTCCTCCTTCTGAGCCGGATGAACAGGAGGGAAAGTCGCGCGTAGTGTGGATTGACGCGGCGGCCAATTTTGACGATTATGCAAATGATGCAGGGAAGATCGCGTCGGATATGGCTAAGATCAAGGAGACAGGTTTCACTGCTGTGGTTGTGGACGTGCGTCCGACCAATACGGGAATCCTCTTCAAATCTGATGTCGAGCCTGCTCTTGAAAGAGTTGATGCTTGGGTTACGGGTGCCTATAAATGGCTTGAGCGTACAGCGGATTTCGATTATCTCAAGGCCTTTGCCGATGCGGGTAAGAAAGAGGGACTTGAGGTCTATGCGAGCATCAACACTATGGTAGGAGGCTGCCTCTGTCCATATGGACTCGGATCTGACGGAGTCTTTTATGATGACCCTTCGAAGAAGGCGTGGGCATCAGTGGTGAATACGGAAAATGGCCTTGTGAACTGCCTTGACCTTGAGGATTCGGGAGCGAAGTTCTTCAATCCTGCAAATGATGAGGTGACTGCATATCTTCTTGATCTTCTTGAGGACCTTGCGGCTTATGACATCACAGGTATAGTGCTCGATCGTTGCCGTTACGATGATTATAATCTTGGCAGTGACTTTTCGGATGTTTCCAGACAAAAGTTCGAGAAACATATAGGAAAGCCGGTGGAAAACTGGCCTGATGATATCTTTGCAAAGGGAGTGACAGAACTCAGCAATCCTGTGACAGATATGCAGAAGAAGTGGCTTGAGTTCCGTGCAAAAGTCATTCACGACTTTGTAGAGAAGGCTGCAGAGCGTGTACATTCCGTGAATAAGGATATGAAGTTCGGAGCCTATGTAGGAGCCTGGTATTCAAGTTATTACTATTCAGGTGTCAATTGGGCGAGCCCCAAATATGAGACTTCGTCGCATTACAGATGGGCTTCAGCGGATTATAATGAATATGGCTATGCGGACCACTGTGACATAATGTTCATCGGTGCGTATGCCGGAACATCTTCTATCTACGGAAGTTCTGAATGGACAATGCAGGGATTCTGCAAGAGGGCAGAGAGCCTTTTTGCCGGTGATGTGCCATATATCGGTGGCCCGGACATAGGTAACTCGACAGGATTCCCGGATGGCGGACAGGGCGGACTTATGCCGAAGATAGTTGATGCCTGCATCAATTCATCGACAGGCGGTATGTTCTTCTTCGACCTCTGCCACATCAAGATGTTCAATTATTGGAATGATATAAAGAAGGCTTTTGACGAATATCTGTCAACGCTGGATAAATAACAAACTTTAACTAATATACTATCTTTAATTATGAAAAAAATTGCTTTAATGATGCTGGTTGCCATCGCGGCGATCGCATGTAACAAGACTCCGGAAATCGTTCCTGAGATCAAGGTTACCACAACTGACCTCGTTATTCCTGTAGCAGGTTCAGAGAACTTCAAGGTTGAGTTCAACGCTAACGTAGAGTGGACTGCAAAGTTCAAGGAAGTTGTTGACTGGTGCACAGTAACTCCTGCAAGCGGTGTTGCCGGTGATGTTGCAGTTACTATCATCGCTGATGAGAATACAGTTGAGGAGGAGCGTACTGCAACTCTCGTCCTTACTGCTCGTACTGCCGTTAAGGAAGTAGTCATTACTCAGGAGGCTCTCTTCGTTCCACGTCTTTCTCTTTCTGCTGAGAGCGTGACACTCCCACTCGAGGGTACTCAGACAGAAGTAACTGTTACAACTAATGTTGATTACACAGTTACAGCTGAGGAGAACAACTGGCTTACAGTTACAAAGAACGGTAACAAGGTTGCTTTCAAGGCTACAGCAAATGAGGCTTATGAGTCACGTACAGTTGCTGTCACTTTCGCAACACAGCACGAGGGTGTAGGCGCTGTCATCAACGTTACTCAGGACGGTAAGGCTGTAAGACTTTGGACTAAGCAGGTTGCTGATCTCGAGGGCTTCGACGTTAACAAGAGAGTGAAGCTTGCAAAATGGGGTGAGAAACTTCTCGTTTCAAACGGTACACAGGTTTATGTATTGAACCCGGCTACTGGTGCTGTTGAGACTAAGATCGCTGTTCCAGGTGGTATGGTTGCAGATAACCTTCTCGTAGACGACGCAGGTAACCTCCTTTTGGGTACAGATATGCCAAACTCATCTGCAGTTGCTCTCTACTATGTAGCAGATCCTACTAAGCCAGAGCCACAGCTCATCTTCACTTATGCTGGTGACTACTATGCAGCTCAGTCTGGTAATATCCGTGTAAAGGGTAATATCAAGGATGATGCAGTGATTACTGCTGTTGCTTCTGATGGCGCAGGTGGAGCAGTTCTCTACTGGACTGTAACTGACGGCGTTTGCTCACCTTACACTTGGATCAATCCTCCTTACACTGCATGGTCTGTTGGTTCACTCTGTGCTGCTCCTGTAGGTAAGACAATTGCTGATGGTATCTTCTACATCGGTTACGGTGGAGATTATAACCTCAGATATGCTAAGGACATTGTTGCTGGCGGTGGTAACACTTGGGGTGTATCTTATACTACAGGTTCATCTTGGATGGAGAACTACAACTGTATTTCTACAACTGAGTGGAATGGCCACAAATATGCTGCTATCGTATCTGGTTGCCACTTCAACTATGATGATGCTGAGGCTACTCTTCTTAATGTTGATAATCCTGCTGCTGCTCAGAAGATTTACACATACTCAGGTACATATGATGTAACAAGAGCTGAGGACTGGGCTAACCTTAATTGGACAGGAAATACAGCATTGCCAGGTGCTCAGACTGAGTTCCCTAATAGTGACGTTCTCATTTATCCGACTGCAGACGCTATCGTGATGGTATATGTTGATGCTGCATTCGGTGCAATGTCTTCAGTAGCTGTAAAATAATTCTATAATAGCCGGCAGACCTGTTCTGCCGGTGTTTAAATGAACTTAAACAATATGGATTTCAAGAAATTAGCGCAACAGTATAAGACTGAGCTTCTTGACAGCTGTCTTCCGTTCTGGCTTGAGAAATCTCAAGATCTGGAATATGGCGGATATTTCAGCTGTCTGAATCGCGATGGAAGTGTCTTTGACACAGACAAGTTCGTGTGGCTCCAGGGAAGGGAAGTGTGGATGTTCGCTATGCTCTATAACAAGGTTGAAAAGAAGCAGGAGTGGCTTGACTGTGCCATCCACGGCGCCGAGTTCCTTAAGAAATATGCCCATGACGGCAACTATGATTTCTATTTCTCGGTGACACGTGAGGGACAGCCTATCATCCAGCCTTACAACATCTTCTCGAATACCTTTGCCTGCATGGCTTTCGCCCAGTTGGCAGAGGCTACAGGAAGTGAGGAATATAAGGAGATAGCGCTCAAGACATTCCAGCGTATCCTCGACCGTCGCAATGACCCTAAGGGCCGTTGGGAGAAGTCATATCCGGGAACAAGACCTATGAAGGGCTTTGCTCTCCCTATGATCATCTGCAATATGGCCCTCGAAGTCGAGAACATCATCTCTGACAAGAGCCTTCTTGACACTACGATTGACGAGTGTCTTGATGAAATTCTCAATGTGTTCTATCAGCCGGATCTCGGTGTGATGCTTGAGAATGTGGCTCCGGACGGAACTCCAGTTGACTGTTTCGAGGGTAGAGTGATCAATCCTGGTCACGACCTTGAGGCTCTCTGGTTCATGATGAATCTCGGTATCCGTAGAAATGACAAGGCGCTCATCGAGAAATGCGTCAAGATTGCACTTGATGTCATCGAGTACGGATGGGACAAGGAGTATGGCGGAATCTTCTATTTCCTTGACAGAAAGGGATGTCCTCCTCAGCAGCTTGAATGGGACCAGAAACTCTGGTGGGTGCACCTTGAGTCTGCAATCTGTATGATCAAGGGTTACCAGCTCACAGGCAACGAGCAGTGCCTTGAGTGGTTCAAGAAACTCCACGACTATATGTGGACAAACTTCAAGGATCAGGAGTATCCTGAGTGGTACGGCTATCTCAACCGTAGAGGAGAGGTTCTTCTTCCTCTCAAGGGAGGTAAGTGGAAAGGATGTTTCCACGTGCCGAGAGGTCTGTATCAGATCTGGCAGATTCTTGAGAATATCAAATAGAAAGAAGGGCTGACACTATCAATGTCAGCCCTTCCTTTTCGTGAGCCAATGCCGCCTTGTGGCCATCTGCCGCCATCCCTGGAAGAACCTTAGAACTTTCTAGTGAATATTTGCCGCCAAAACATCACTAGAAGTCCCCAAATGCTTCATTTAAACCCGATTTTCGACTTTCCAGTGAACTTTTATAGCGAAATGTTCACTAGAAATCCCAACGTTCCGATCCCAACGTGACACCCTAGTATGACAGCCCCAATGTAGACCTCCCAATCTACCCGGGGACTCTTCCGGTAACTGAAGGCTATCCTATATACATCGACCTTGCGAAGCGGCTTTGTTCATCCCTGCCCAGTAGCCCTTCCGGCAACTGTCTGCTGTCCTAATATTACGAAACCGACCCGCAAAGGTCGGCTTCGTTTAGTTTGTATCTAGTATTCATGACGCATCATATGGTCTTGAATAGGCAGATTAGTCTCCGGTCCAGGCAGATTAGTTTTCAGTCTGGACAGATTAGTCTCCGGGCTGCTGTTGCGGGTGTCGGATAAATGACCACAAGACTCCATCTGATGAATCTGACATTCTCCCGAGCTCCATTGGGGTCTTCGTTTCTGCGACGAATCAGTGCGCCGGGAACCGTTCGGCCGGCACTTATTCCCGTTTTTTGAAAGGAGAGCCTGCTGGCTCATATCATTGGTGCTGCATGTGTACCGTCAGTCCATGAAACGCCTCAGAAATGTCCTGATGGTCTTGATTCCGGGCTCAGATGCATGATTTTGGGGAGCGTCATTACATATAACGGGTGAAAACATGACTGACGGTTCCGTTTCGCATGCAGATGCCTGCCATAGGTCCCGTCAGTGCCGCTTTCGTCTTGACAGAGCCTCGCTACCGTTTTCCCAGTTTTTTTTGGTAGCAATGGTGCAGGATTCGGGGAGAAGTGACCGGTTTTGAGAAGCATCGCTACCATTTTCGGCTGATTTTGGGCGCGATGGTTCCGGATCACTATACATACGCCCCGCCGATTATATTGTCTTAAACCAGGCGGACTTTTGTAATGAACAATTCAAATGAAGTGTCATTAATATCTAAAAAAAGTCTGCATAAAAATTCTGACATTTCCATAAATGGAAGAACGGAATCTACGCTATATCCCTTTAATTTCTCTTTTAAGGTATCATTGGCATATTGAGTTTGAAGAAAATATGAATGCCAGCTATTGTATGCATCTTCTATACTTTCTCCACAATGTTGACTCATATAAGTTCCTCCTGCAAGATATAGTATGAAAGTATATAAATAGGGATAATCTTCGGTTTCTATACTTACCGTTTCCATATACTCGACAGATAGAAATTTTCCCCGTGCCATAGCACCCCATCGCCAGACATTTGAGAGTTCTTCTATCAGAAACGGTTGATTATCTTTATCCTGATATTCTAGAATGATATCTCTACGTTGTAAATTAGAGACAGTAGGTAGACTTACAAAACTATGAATCCACATCAAAAACGCCACATCTTCATTCTCAGCTTTATACTGATTGACATAAATATGATTCTTGAACTCTGCTATAAATACATAATTTCTCATTATCTGTTCCCCTTAGCGTTTCTACTATGATTTTCTCCAGTATATTCCATTTTACGTTTCCAATGATCCATTTGCTTTTTATAATTATCTCTCATTTTCTTGTCTTCCGGAGTACGATTAGCTTTGTGCTCATATTTTTCGTAATTAGCTTTAGCAGACTCATATTTGTCTTTGGCAGATTCTTTAGCTTTCTGATTAGCATGCTTACTGTTTTTGTTTCCAGAAGAAGTATTTCCCCTCTCATACCCTCCGCTCTTATTCTGAGCGGAGTTTGCCATCAGGATCATGCCTGCAGCGGTTGTTTTCGCTGCAGCTATGGCGACCTCAGTGCCTAATGCTGCGACAGGTGCTCCAACTACAACCGCTGTTCCTCCACTTGCAACCGTCATTCCGACGCCTGCTGCAGCGGCGGCACCTCCAGCTATCATTCCTGCACCACCGACTTTGATCATTCCTGTCCCTACAACTGCAGCAGCATTATCAACATCGCGCAAGGCGGAGTTATAATCCCTTGAGTCGGTCGGCTTATATAGATCTCTGACACGTCCTGTACCTGGCACGACATTAGTCAGTAGGCCTAGTGAATAGCCAACGAATTTGTCGAAAACATCCCTTCCATCCGGATCAATAAAATTCACCGGATTATTATTGCAGAACGCATACGGCGAGATGCTGTAGTACTTATCCGCAAGCGGGTCTGGCGTTGTCCAGCGTCCGAAGGTCGGTGCGTAGTACCTTGCTCCGTAGTCCGTCAGGCCCGGGTCCAGATTGATCCCCTCGAACCTCAGCTGCTCCTTGCCGTTGTAGCGGTATCGGTTGGTCTGGTCGAAGGCCTGGTTCCCGTCGTCGATCCTGCCTCCGAAGGCGTAGTAGTCGTTCTGCTCAAGGATCTGGCTGCCGGCGCTCGTGACATCCTCCGGTTCCGGCGTGATGTCATAGACCGCCCTTACGCTGCCGAGGTAATCCCTCACATGCCATGTGTCAATGAACTCTGTACCTGACTGTCCCTGCACTGCCAGGAACCGGCCTTCGTCGTGGGCTATGCTCTCGAGGGACTGGAGCCATTGATATACAAGGAATCAGGCGCGATGCAAGTTACGGAAATTTTGCAATGAAAACAATCCTACCAATCCTTCTCGTAGAGGCCTGGCTTCTTGCGTTTGGTATATATGATGTCTTTCCTTTCGCTATAATATATGGCTAATGATGCGAATTTACCATATGGTAGACAAGTCGGTTGATCATAGCCATGGCCCAAAATTCTAGATACTATATCTATAGCTGGTGGTGACAGGTGTCCTGTTATAAGAATATTGAATTTTATATATTTAACATCTTTCCAGTCAATATAAAATTCTTGTTTCGTTCTATTCTTCCCCCATCGTTTTGTATGTACTATCAATACCCCTTTATGACTGAATATAGCATATTCAATATATTGTAAAATTAAATACAGGTACCATAAACAAAAAACAGAAAGCAGGCAAAGAGCGAGCCAATCTCTTTGCCAATCACACTCCAAGCATAGATATATTAGAATACCCAACATTACCCATAATGGTATTGTTATCCATAATGCTTTTGTTAATTTATATTCATCCGGATATGTTTTGTTTTTATTCATCTTGAAGATTATAATAAAAGTTCCATGTATCTGTAATAATGTCAGCAGATTTTTCGACCAGATTCTTTTCCATCTTTTTGGCATCTTCTGCTACTTT
>JAEIGA010001187.1_pt1 | contig 40092 bp, 35 predicted proteins | sample 9270691 | NCBI WGS metagenome assembly JAEIGA01 (sample SAMN17057246, study PRJNA624740) | gut metagenome | biome: biome; isolation source: fecal sample | host: Bos grunniens | place: China: Xizang | collected 2019 | reverse complement strand
GTAAGGGCAGCAACATTGTCGCCACTTGCAGAAACAGAAATATCAGTAACGCCAGTAGCAACACTAACAACACCAGTACCTGCAGTAGCCCCAGTGCTAAGTGCGACAGTAGGCTGTGCAGTAACTTTAACACCAGTAAGAGCATTTGCAGTAGTAGGAGTACCAAGAGCGGTAATTGCGCTTACTGCATCTGCACTATCAACAGCAACAGAAACTGCACTTACACCAGTAACTACAGCAGAACCAGTACCATCACTTGCAATGCTACCAGTTGCAACAGTAACGTCGCCAGTACCAACTTTAGAAGCAACAAGTGCAGTACCAAGTGTAGTATTTGTAGCAGTTACGTTGTCAAAAGTAGGAAGTGTAACTGCAGTAGGAACGTTAGGAGTAAAATCAAAACTTAAAACTCCATTGGTAACGCTAGCAGACCAAGCTGCTGCAGAACCTGCAGTTTTACTACCTGCACTCTTAACTTTAGAAGCAGTAACAGTCTCATTTGCAGTTACGTTAGGAATAGTAACGTCAGTATTGGTGGAAACCTGTTTAACTGAAGTAGTTTTAAGTTTCTGAGTAGTAGGAGCACCACCAGAAACCTTAAATGTAGCATCAACACCAAGTGCTGCATCGGTAGTATGAGTGCCAAAGCCAGTAATTGCAGCTGCTGTGCCGTCCCCAGCAACAGCAACACCGCTAGCAGTTGCTTTAATATTAGTAGTATTAGCTTTACCACCATTAACAGTAAAAGTAGTATTAGCGCCCAAAACGCTATCAGTAGTTGGGGTTACATCAGGAGCACTATTAGTTGCAGTAAGATATTTCTGAGTTTTAGTTACAGTAGGAACAGTAACATTACCAGTTACAGTAGATGCTGCGTTCTCGCCAGTTACAGTTACATTGTGAGTGTGGTTAGAAGAAGCAGCGTCATGAATGTTGCCAAATGCTTCCCAAGCACTAGCTTCGGTCCATACATATTCGCAATCATCAGCAGTGACATACCATACATCACCAACTTTATTTCCAGTGGTAGGCAAATTAGATACTGCTGCTTTTGTGCCTTTAAATACGAGAGCTGCAGAAAGGCCAAGTTCTTCCACGCTATGGATAGCTTGAGCGTCGTGAATTTCATATGCTGTTCCGTTAGGAAGTTTAATTTGACTAATAATATTGTTAGAATGAGCCATAATATTATATCTCCTTTATTAATTATATAGTAAAAATTAACATATCTTGCGCGTCATCAACTGACACGCCAACTTTTTTATCAAGTTCAGTTTTAATTGCTTTTTGTGTCATAGTGCCATCTTCTGCATTACCAGTAGTGGCATAAAGCTTAGTGAGACCAGTAATTTCATCAGTACCAAGAGAGTATGTGGTATCTGTATCTTGAGTCTCAAAAGTATGTGTTACTCCATCGCCAGTGATATATGTGACGGTTCTTCCATCAACAGATAAAGCTATAACAGATTGGTTATAGTTCGCAGACACAGTGCCCGAAAGGTCAACAACTGCATCAGATACTTTATCAATATTTACTTGATTTTCATCTACCGCTTTATCAACATAATCGACAGAAGCATAATCTGCATCGTTAATAAAATCAGAAACCTTAGTAGGAATGGCGTTTTCTAAAAACTCATCCTTTCCTTTAACGTAGTCACCCTTTGTAGGGTCTGCTTGCATAAGGTTCGACTTAGGAATTGTGGTTCCAACGGTTATACCAATGATTTTGCCGCTAACGTTATCAGTCTCAGTGAGAGTAACTTGTATTGTATAATCATTCTCAGGTTTCTGACCCAAGGCGTATACTGTAACAACCCCACCTTCATTTTCGGTAACAAAAGCCAAATCTTTGTCATGGAATATCTTTAGTTGGTCGATGTTAGGAGTGAGGTCAACTTGAGTAAATGGTGTTACATCATCTATATCAACAATTTGAGAATATGGACTTGCAATGCCATCCCAATTCATAGCTAACAAATTTACATCTTTTATTCTAGGTGAATTTGCGCCTCCAACATTCATATTTAAAATCATATTATCTCACCCCTTAATTGAAAATTAGAATACTAACAGACAATTCACTTGTAGGCACTTTATTGCATGTAAAAGTAAGAGTCTGATCAGATTGTGCCGAGCAATAAACGCCAGAGTCGCGATAACTGTAATAACTTTGAGATGTTGGGTTTATAATTACTATACTGTCTTCAGTTATATTAGAAACATTTACAGATTGTACCATGCCACTCCATTTTGCCCCTGGAAGGGATATTGTTTTTGCTATAACCTTATCCTGTTTGTTGTCAAGCAAAACATTTAATCCAACATTATTATCATCACTAACTGCTTTTACTTTAGTTCTTGGAAATGCGGGAATAGTCATTGCCTTGTCAACAAAAAAGTCCATTATTTTACCTGTCAAAGACATTAATTATTCCTCCTTTTATAAATCTGAAGAATAGGCATATCCGCCTGTTACAGAAGTGATAGTTGGGCTAGTTGTTCTCATTGTTGGGCGCATATCAACGACTTTAACACTATTTGTAGAACAAACTTGATAGTATCTCTGACATTCCATCATTTCAGCGCTATACATCTTTGGCTGATAATTAGGAAGTGTCTCTTCGGTGTAATCACCTTCATACAAGGCCGCCCAATAAAAATTTGCCGTTGTATTTGCATTCATTAAGCGCAAAAGAACATGTTGGCCTGTTACAGAAAAGAAGCTAACGCCTGTATCACCAAAGGCATATCCTGTGCCTGCGCTACCCATAGTAAAAGACTTAAAGTAAATGCTTCCGTTACAATTTACTACAATAGTGTATCTCTTACCCTTCATATTATTATAATCTTCAAGAACTTGGTATAGGTCTGTAATTCCAGTGCCGTTATTAGATAATTTTACATATCCATTTTCTACTGCAAGAGTTCCCGCAACATTTGAATTACATATCCATCTATCAATACAGTATTGACCAGATGTATAACTTGTTTTACCTCTTTGGTTAATAGGTTTTGCAAAATTGGAATTATCTAAAAGGTTTTGAGGATATGCTTTTGCAATCTTTTCATAAATTAGCGTCGCTAAGTTGTCTATATATGCTTTAGAGTTAGCCTCCGCTTCATCTGCAGCGGCAATTGCTACTTCTGTATAATATCCTGGCAGCTGTCCACCAAATGTATCTGCATTAAGAGGGGCAACCATATAATCTTGGTTGGCTTCACTGACATAGATTGGATGCTCAATATTATTAATTATATCTGTTAATTCTTGTTGAACAGCCTGCGCAGATCCTTTCGCATCATAAGCGTCATCGTGTGTGTGTGATACATCTGACTTGCCAGCAAGTGCAGATAAAACTGCCTTAGAGGTTGGAATTTCTAATTCACTTTCATTCAGCGTTGCTCTCAAAGATGCTCCTGCTAAAGTTCCAGCATCTACAAACGGCAAGCTATTAACAAGTCTCTCGCCATCGCCAATTTTAATGCGCACATAATTGTGAGCATTATCTACGTCATAAACAATAAGTTCTCCCTGTTTAGGAGTGAAATTCGTAGCCTTTAGCCAGTTTTCCTCAATATCGTGCTTATGCACAATACGAGCATTTAAATTTTTTTCCAATATATACACTCCTTTCAATTTATCAATTTCAAAATTCTGGAGCTATGAGGGAATAATCAATTTCATATTCCCTCTATTTTTCGAATTTATGTTTTATAATTATATAAGAGGGCCCGCTTAAATTAAACAGGCCCATTAGAATTAAATATATTTTGTTAGATTATTATTCTGCGCTACCGCAGTCGAAAACAATAACATCGCCAGTAGTTTGAATTAAATCATTAACATTGCCAGATTTTGCAATTGCAGCAAGATCTGCATCATTTGCTTTGTTTGCTTCAAGTGCTTCAATATCTTTTTCGTTCTGGGCAATTCTAGCAACAGCAGCAGTAAGGTCTGCAGCTTTTGCATAATCGCCAATTTTAAGAGCATTAATAGCAGCTTCAATCTGAGCAGCAACAGTATCTTTACCAACTTTGTCTTCAAGTGCATCAATATCAGCTTGAGCAGTGTCCATTTCTCCTTCAAGAGTGCCGACACGGCCAGTGAGAGCGGTTACGTCAGAAGCAAGTGCATGAGTTGCAGAAGCGGTTTCAAGAGCACCAACTCTAGATTCAATTTTTGCATCTTCATCGTCAGCATATTTTTTAGCTGCTTCAAGGATAACAGCATCCTTCTCATCAGCAGCTGCTGCAGCAGCATCAATTGCAGCCTGTTTTGCATCAGTAATCTGGTCTTCTACAGAACCTTCTGCACCACCAAATTTGCCTTCAAGGGTTGCGATTCTGCCAGCGAGGCCTTCGTCTGCTTCTTCAAGAGCACCAATAGCCTCATCAACATAAGATTTTTCTGCTTTAAGAAGAATAGCAGCTTCTGCAGTATCTAAGTCTTCTTGAAGCTGGTCAATTTCACCTTCTGCGGTATCCATTCTACCAGTAAGACCAGTGATTGCTTCAGCCTGAGCGTCTACATCACCAAACTCTACGAACTTGTTGCCATTGAGGACATATTCTTTGTTACCAACAATGATAACGTCACCCTGTTCGTAACCAGTACCATCAGCAGGAAGTGCATCTTTTACGCCCTCAAAGTGCATTGCACCAGAAAGACCAACAATCTGCCCTTCAAGAGCAGCGATTCTTGCTACTTGGCCTGCGTCAGCCCCTTCAAGAGCCTCTATAGCTTCTGCAAGGTCTTCAGCAACACCTTCAGAGTGTTCCTGAGCGGCAGCAGCAGCATTTGCAGCTGCAGTAATAGCGCCATCTTTTGCATTTGCATAACCCTGTGCTTCAGCTTTAGTTGCATAATCACCAACTGCCTGTTTGCCTTCAAGAGCTGCTTCAAGGCCATCTACTTCGCCAATTGCGTGATGATGAGCAAAGTCAGTAATTTCATCTTTAGTGTGGGTATGTTCTTTAGCAGCATAGGTATTTTCAAGATCAAGAGCAGCAATAGCGTCATTAATCTTTTTAGCAACAGAGCCGTCGCCAGCGCCCTTTAAGGCTTCAACAGCTTCAACAAGTTCTTTGAAGTCTTCGTTACTTGCCATGTCTGCACCGTCAATAACTTCTTTAACAAATGCGATAAGACCTGCTTCAGTTTTGCAAGCAGAAAGGACATCAGATGCTTTAGCATAGAGACTCCAAGGAAGTTCAGCAAAAGTTTTTTCTTCTGCGCCGCCAATCTTCATCATAATAACAGGTTCAGTTAAGCTAGTGCCAGCGGAAGCAGCAACAGTAGCTAAGCAAATTTCACCCTGTTTAATTTTTAAAGAAGATTTATTCCAGTTTTCTAGAGTGTCTATTTTATTTAAAATTCTAGTCTGTAAAATTTTCTCTGCCATAATTAAGTTCTCTCCTTTAATTTAAACTATATATTTATTATAACAAGCCGCAGGGGAGGTCCTACGGCTTGCATTATAATTTCGTATTATTAAACGGAAGCTGCGCCACCATTAAGGATAAATACTTCGCCTGCAGTCTGAACAAGTTTGTTGACATTAACCTCGCCTACACCAAGAGTGCCATCTGCAGCGATGGTTACTTCAGCAGAAGCTTTAAGACCTGCGCCAACAGGAATAGTAACCATTTTGTCAACAATCTCAAGAAGAGTATCCCCAAGTTTTATACCCTCGAGTTTGTTTACTTGTGCGCCAGCTTCAATAGCTTCAATTTTTTCAATAAGAGTATCAGCAATAAGAGATTTGCCTTCCTCTGCAGCAACTTTTTTAGCTACCTCTGTTTCGACTGCAGCAACACGCTGATCATTAGAAGTTTTATAAGTTTCTAATGCTTGAGCAACAGATGCTGCGGTTTCAGAAGTATCACTTAAACCATCAAGAACTTCCTGAATTCTTGATTCAGTTTCAGTTTTAGTATAAGCATCAGTGATACCATATTCTGCAAGAGTAGTGCCTTTGTCTGCTTTAGCGTCAAGAGCACCCTGAAGACCAGCAACTTTACCAATAGCAATATCAAGAAGGGTAAGTTTCTTTTCGTCATCGATAGCAAACTGTGCTTCATCAACGCTATCAATTACGTTAACCTGTGCACCTTCAGCGATGCCTTCAAGTTTGCCAATAAGTGCATTAGCAATTAAGGATTTACCATCTTCAACGCCAACTTTGCCCTCAAGTGCTTCTTCAATGCCGTCAACACGTTCACCCATTGCAAGGTCAAGGCCATCAGCATAATCTTTTGCATTCTGCTCTGCAGCATCCCAAGCAGCAACTTTTTCTGCGGTAATGCCATCAAGGACATCAGCATTTTCATGCTCGTGAGCTTTGCCTTCAACAACAAGTACACGATCAGCAAGAGCGGTCAATTCAGAAGCTTTAGCATAATCACCAATTTTAAGACCATCAACAACTTCCTGAATATATGCAACAACAGTTTCAGAAACTGCACCTTCAGGAATATCGCCAACATAATCGCCTAAAACAGCAATTTCATTTTCAAGCTCTTCTTTGTCAGCGCCTTTGAGATAATCTTTTTCAATATCAGAAATACGAGTAACTAACTGTGCAGAAGCGGTTGTGTCGGATTCAATCCAAGCAGCAACTTCTTTAAGAGTATCATAATTTACATTGACTTCTTCCTCTGCAAGATAGCCAAGAACGCGATCAACTGCATTCTGTTCTGCTGCGTCCCAAGCGGTTACTTTTTCAGCAGTGATAGCGTCAAGAACACCCTGATTTGCATGTTCGTGAGCTTTACCTTCAAGAGCTTCAATTTTACCTTCTGCATCAGAAACTCTACCTGCAAGAACGGTATCATCATATTTATCTGCTACTTTAAGATAATCTGCTTCAATAGCATCAATTGCGTCAGCATTAGCTTTAATGTCTGCTTTAACCTGAGTGTCATTATAAGCACCTGCAGCAACTGCTTCAGAAATCATTTCTACAACAGTTTTATCTTCTTCTACTTCACCGATTTTATCAGAAAGTGCATCGAGGTCTGCCTGTGCAGCATAATTGCCAACAGGGGCAAATTTTTCATCTGCTTCCTCTTTAGTATAAACATCACCAATGGCTTCTTCTAAAGCATCAATAGAGCCAAGAATACCACTTACTTTACCCTGAAGGTCAGCGATATCAGCAGAAACATCACCAGAAGCGGTAGTGGAAGCTAATTTAAGAAGTCCACGAGCAGGAGTGATGATGTAAGCATTAGCAGAAGCAGCAGTGCCTTCTTCTTCATTTGCTGCTTCATAAACAGAGATAACTTGACCTACATAAGAGGTACCGCCAAGTTCTCTTTCGTCAGAACCGTCGCCTCTAGCATAAGCTTCAGCGTCAGCAAGAGAGCTGAATAGAATACTTCTATCAATAGGGAATGCTCCAGTTCTTTGGAACGGGAACGCCCAGTCCAATTTGGAGGTCTGCTCTAAAACATTTTCAATATATTCTGCCATTATAATTTACCTCCTTAATTATTTATTTGCCAAAGTTACAGTATATGTATTTGCGCCCAAAGCAGTAGAGGGAGAGTAAACATATACAGTATAACCAGTTGCATATTTACCAATATTTTCAGCAGTTGCATCTGCGCCACCGACCTGAACATTTTCAGTAGGAACGAATTCAGAGAAAATATCAGTACCAAATGCACCTTCGTCAGCTACTTTAGTAACTTTTCTATTGCTAGGAACAGCAATAATAACCTGTTTTGCACCTTCAACTACAGTTACACTAACAGTACCACTAGCTGCATCAGAACCAGTAAGTCCACGAAGATTGTTAGAGTTTAATTCAACGGCACTAGTTTTAGAGCCATAGAATGCTTTTCTATAACCAGTAATGTAATAAGTAGAAGTATCAGATTTATTAGATGCTGCTTGAACAGGAAGGTTGTTTGCAGTATCAGTATATGCGTCACCAAAGTTATCAACAGGAGTGGTTGTACCTGCATTCCAACCATAAGTAACTTTTACGTAATGTTTGGTATCGTTTTCTACAGTGAATGCGTTCAAGCTACCAGTTTTATTGTTCATTGCGTTTGCATTGATAGCAGCAGTGTTAGTAGCGTCAGTGCTAAGAGCTACAGTTGCAGCAGTAGCGGTTACGCCAGTAGCAGGGCCATAGGTATAAGAACCTGCAGAGAAAGTAGTTTTCCAAGTAGGAGTTACACTAGTACCAATTTCTACACTGTAGTTTTTGTTACCATTATTGGTAAGTTCAACAGTACCAGACGGAACAGTAGCAGTAGGATTTTTTCTTTCAGCCATAAGGGAAGAAAGAACGGTCATAAGGTTTTTGCCTTTTGCAGAAAGGGTTGCCTGACCATTGGTAAGGGTCTGAATAGTACCAATTTTGGTAGTTACAAGAATATCATCGTCAAAATAGACGTTTTCTGCAGAATAGTTTCCGTCCATAGCAATCCAGTTGGTGCCATTGTAACGATAAGCAGTGTACTGATACTTCTGCTCCATACCTTCTACGAGATCTTCAGCAGCTATAATCTCTTCCTTAACGATAGCAACGTCGTGAGAATTGGGAATGTTTTCACCAACTGCAGCAGTAATAGCAGTTACATGGTCTGCTTCTTTTGCTACAAGTACTTCATAAACGCGAGCATCTTCTCCACCAAAATAAGAGAGCTGCGCCCAAGTTTTGGTACCGTCACCAATCTTCATTTTTACTTTGCCATTGCTGAGGAACTCAATACCAACCTCACCTTTTAAAAGGATGGCATCTTCGTTAGTTAGCCAATTTGCAGTAGAATCGTTTCTTAGCACGATTCTTGTTCTAAGTTCAGCCATAATTTATTTTCCTCCTTAAAATTTTTTATTCGTCAGCAGCGCCGCCGCCGTGAATAACATTGATACCTGCCAAATCACCAGAAATTTTTGCTTCTCCAACAACTTCATATTTAAGTTCATCGGGATCCCACTGGTAAAGTAGTTTTTCAGATTCGGCTTTATAAATTACATTATCTCTTCCAATGGAAGGAAAATCATAATGAGTTTGTGCGTTAATAACGCAATCTTCTCCAACATACGGGAGATCGTTCCATGCGGTTACGCCATCACCAATTTTGAGTCTATTTTCATCTATAACGAATCCAGGCTGACCTGGTTCAAGAACAAGATTTAATTCGGCCCATCTGGCTGCGGTACCACGTTTAAATTGTATGCTTGCCATAATTAAATCTCTCCATCATCAATATTAATAATTTCAATCTGCTTTAGCTTCTCTTCCACATATGTTCTTAGCTCAGTTTCTAATAGTTCAACAATTTCTGTATCAACTTTTTGTTCGACAACAGTCTGTAGCTCAACAACGGTTGCGGCATCTGCTTTTTGTTCAATAACAGTCTGTAGCTCAACAACGGTTGCTGCATCTGCTTTTTCTTCGATTGCAGCCTGCAATATATCAACATTGTCAGTAGATGTTTCAACTTTTGTTTCTAAAGTAGTAATAGTGCTTTGAACTTCATTAAACTCTTCAGCAGTTACCATATTTTCAGTAGTCTCTGAAATTAAGGCATCAACTTCTTGTTTAGAGTAAACATCTGCAGCATTAGCCTTTAGCGCCAATGCCTGCCAAATTGCTTCAATATCTTCAGAGGAAGCATCGCCATTGGACTCGACTAAAGCATCAAGCTTTTTTTTATCTGCTGGAGTCATCAAACCTGCAAATGCAGGGGTTACTTCTGCACCAACAGCAAACAATATATCGCCAACATAAATTGCAGGAATATCTTCTACAAAATATATGGCAAGTGGGTTTTTCTCAACTAAAGCATTATATTTTTCTCTTGTAGCCTTATAAAATAAAACATTCTGATTAGCCATATTATACCTCCTTTAATAATATAATCTTATAACTCATGCCAGATGTAAGTAGATTTTGTTTCTGGCCCTTCGAGTGTATTCCAATCATTAAAAGGATTGATATCAAAGCTCAGAACCTCTTCTTCGGGCTTGTCACTAAGAGTATAAATTAACATTCCATCTTTAGTAACATTTGGAATGTATATTCCAGAATCTTGTGCACTAATGACACCAACAGTCTCTTCAGAACCATCAGCATAAATAACAATTAATTCATTGTTGCTATTAATTTTAATAGCCTGAATTCCACCTGCGCAACTAACAGCATTAAGTTTGATTTTGTCGCCAATAGGTCTACCATTGGCAAGAAGACATAATTCATTAGTTTTTTCATCAAACATAATGTTATCTGCCTTATTTTCAAACATGTACTGTCCTAAATCAGCAAGCTGACCTGCATATGCGTCAAGCATAACCAATCTCTGGTCTAATGCAGACAAAGCAGAGTCAGGAACAATATCACTCCAAGCGCTGATAGGTACAATAGTAATTTTAGCAGTACTTGTTTTTCTAACCTGTTGGATAGCCTTTCCATCTGCATCTAATGCTACCTTGGTGAAAGTAAGTTGTACTTCAACCTTGCCAGGTTCTTTAGTCAGGCAGGTATCGAACGGAACTCTATATTCAAGCATATCTTTATAAAGAGCATCTGCTTTGGTAAGAATTTCAGTTTTATATTCTCTTCCAACAGGAGTAACATATTCCATCATAACGGTGAAGTTAGACATGTCATATCCTTTGTAAGTTGGATTAACAAGAAAATGCAAATTGTCAACTAATTTACTACGTTGCATAATTCGTTCTTTTGCAGTAGTAACTAATTCATTAGAGTCGGTAACTAAAATTGTATACATACTTTATCACCTCTCTTCTTCGGGGATTAAAGCAATTATGATATAATCGTATTCTTGCCGATTAATTTTGCCAGATTCTAAAAAACCATCTATTACTGTTTTTGTAACCCTACCTTCATTGTATAGTCTACATAAACTTTCAACAAATTCTGTCATAGTACACCTCCGCTTATTAATGAAAGTGTATATTCATCAATGATTTCTTCTGGAGTTTTCAGATTAAACATTTTTAATTTTTCATATTCGTATTTATCAATCTCAACGAGCTCAACAGTATCATATCCTTCTGCTGGGATTGCATATAAACCACATACATGCCAGAAATGCAAACCATCAGAGGACACAATTGCTTGTGCCTCTGATTTGTCACATAGTAGCATAATGTTATGTTTCTTTTGATATTTAACAAAAATAAGATGATCTAAAATATCAATCACCCTATTGTTTTTCAATACTTTATAATACATATTGTTATCCTCCTTATATTGAGAACATAGTTCTTATATAATGAGATGATTCATAAGCATAGTTATATTGGGACAATGAACCGGATGCAGTTATTGTGCATTGATAATTAGGATAACCGATATTAGGAGAACGTGTCCAATAAGAAACAGGGTCTCCATTCTTATTGTGGCAAATTCTCTCATTTGCGCCTGAGAAAATACGAATTGCAGAACCTTCAGCAGCATATGCATCAATATTAGTATTTAAGCCTAATTCAGCAACTGATGGAATAAAGATATAACAATTAGAATTAGAAATCTCAGTAGATTTGTCGCCAATCGTAGATTTTACAATAACCTGTTTTATTAATTGCCTCCAAATATCAGGGAATGCTTTATATAATCTATTGTTTAAGTAATTATTAAGTGCTGCTGTTGCCCAACCACCAGTAGTTGCACTTCCTAATGACATCGGCTGAGTTAATACAGTAGACGCTATAAAAGTAATAGAAGAATAATCTTCATTGCTGCTCAAGAGATAATCTTTTGGTCTTCCATCTGTCTCAAAACATGCCTCAAAAGTAATTGTTTCATGCGGCCAATATGCGAGTTTTTTACATACGTCATCTCCAAGATCGGCGTACCACAATTTACTCCAATAAACTACACCATCACAATAATTTATATAAGTACCATTTACTCTCTTTCCACAACCAAATACTAGCGATACATCTGTATCAGTACTTACCATAGGATGGTTACCATTCAATTGCTCGTAAAGAGAACCAATAGTGCTTGATGTATGAGAAGAATATAGATGTAAGCCATTTTCTCCTTTAACGTGTCTAATAACAATCATTTCTCTTTCACCAGCAGAGCAAATTCTTTTAGTTTCAGTACCGCAAAGCAAATTAACTTCATTTTTACTACTGTTGTAAACAACCTTAAATCCAGTTGAATTACTTTCATCAAAACATTGAGCAAGCACAACATTATTTGCATTACCGCTATTAATTTTGCAGTCAATAGCAAGAACGAAGTCTCTATCTTCAGAAATAATTAACTCATTAGTGTCCTTATAATTATTCCCATCAAATATAGTTTCATCAGGAATAAAAATCTTTTCATTAATATCTGAATAGTTTAAATCGTTACCAAGGCTGATCGTAATTGTATCGCCAGACTCTACGTAATCAGTAAGCGTGATTACTCCCGCTTTATTAAGCTGGAGCATCATGTAAATTTCAACTGGGCGTAATTCAGATAAGTCTTTGCCATCAAAATAGCCAAGCTCATATTTACAATCATCAAATACAGCATTGATAATTTTATCTCCATCAACATAACCACTCTGGTCCCAACCATTAAATAAATAATATTTACGGCTACCTGCACCTTCTTCAACTATATAAGTAGGAGTCTCCCCTTCATACAAGACTGTTGAACCATAATCGGCTTTAGTCTCTTGCAAAAGACTACCTTTAGACTTATATGCTACCGTATATTTACGAACTGTTTCTGTATATGTAGCGGTTACAACATAATTGCTAAGTGCAGGAGTTAGTTCTCTATTCCATCCAGCAAAAGTATAATTTGTACTTACAGAACTTTCTTTAGTAGGAGTAGAAATAGGATTTTCTACTCTAGTAAGCGGATCGATTGGGGCTGTTTCACTATCTACATATTGAACATCAAGGACTGTGCCATCATAGTTCTGGAATGTAATAATGAACTGAGGGACTAAAGTATTTTCTGTGATAGTTAACTCAGGCCATAAAGCCGCATAGTCTGCTTTTTTCTTATCTTTAACAACCGCTGCATGGAATTTACCAGTGACTATAGGTTCAGATACTGTATAGCCTGCAGAGTCAATACCTCTCATTAGATACAGCCTATCAAGAACGACAGTATCTGCAATGTTATAGGTTTCATCCCAGTCGATACCAATTAAACGAATAGTATTAAGCTTTGGTGCTGCATTTACAATTGCATAAGTGTCAACAGACGGAGAATTTTCTACAACTAGTGTTTGCAGATTGTTATGACCAGCAACATCAAGCTCTTCAAGATAATGCAAGTTCTTCATAGTCAAAGAAGTGACATCAGGAATATATGCTTTTTCAATTTTACCACCGTTAGCAAAAATAACACCAGTTGCGCCAGAGCCTTCTGCACGAAGCTCAATAAGGTTATTGCACTTTGACAAATCAATAACGCTATTAAGTCCAGTGATATTACGAATATCAAGATATTCAAGTAGCTTGTTATTACCAAGCGCAAGACCTGTCATAAAGGTATTTTGATAGCCTTCAATATTACTACCAATAGTAAGACTCTGTAGTCGAGAAGCCATACTAAAGTCGTTATCTCCAAGGTAACATTTAGATAGGTCTCCAATGGCCTGAATGAACGAAGCACCATAAATCAATACAATATCTGCTGTATCAGACGCAGTTTGTCTTGCCACGGGATACTCTATGCCTGCTTTTGCTCTAAAACTAATTGTACCTGTGTTACCAAAATCAACGCCAATATACATATCCGTATAGGGTGTTAAATAAAGTGTATAGTCTTGTTTAATGACTGCATCTGTCGGGTTATTAAATCTAAGTCTAATAAAGTCATCTTTTGCAAAAGTACTTACATACTTTGTTGCCATATATAGTTCTTGGTTACGGTCAAACTGTCTACGCTGATAACGCTTACGACCATTTAACATAGGTTCTAGGAACATCGGGTTCTGTGCACCAGCAATGCTGTTATCGACTGATATACCACGGTAAGTTCTAATATACTTACGTTCTACATCGATTCTCCAAAGTTCTTCTGGGAACTGATTTTGTGCAGCATCCCATTTATTAATTAAATCGGTAGAACTCCACGCACCAAGGCTTTCTCTGCTCTGGAACATACCTTTGAGCCTATCAGCGAATAGATCACGAATACGACAGAAGAAATTACTTTCTGCAGCTCTATAGACATAAGCGCCAGAGGCATCTTTGTCGATGTCTTCTAGACCGTAGGTGAGCACAAGCTTACCAGTATTGTCAATACCCAAAGATGTATCCATATCGTAGGCAAAGCAAAGGTCCCAACGATAACCTTCATTGATTGCTGATTTAGCATTATCAATAACATAGTTCTTTGCTTTTTCACCCATAGCTGTAGCTTCTGCATCAGAGATATAAACTTTGCCTCTATGGATAAAACAGTTTTTGGCTCGGTTGTCGACCATCAAGTATCTTTCTGTAAATAGATAGTAATATAACAAAGAGTCAAGAACACAATGGTCTTCAATATGAGCAACAAACTCTTCATCATTAGAAGTTACAATAAACTCATAGAAGTCATACCAAGCATTAATATTAGCTTCTCTTTGTTCGTCTGTAATATCATCCATTTCATATCTAAATTCATAAGATTCAGAACCAAATGCCTTAAATTTGCCTTCTTCGTCATAAGTGTATTCAGAATGCAACTTGTCATAAGCTACATTCCCAGGGGCCCATTCTTCAGGTGCAATAAATCTTGCATCGGTACCAGTCGGGAATTCAGCCATAGGAACGTCAAAGTCAGTAATTTCAACAATGCATTCCTTCGGGTCTGCAGCATTATTAACACGAGTGTTATCTGTTTTCTTATCGTCACCGATGTTGCCAAGTGCATAATAATGCCAATTAGTATCATTAAATTCTCTATGTTTAGTTAAATCTTCTTCATTCTCACGAATAAAGACAACGCAGTTATAAAACTCCATGCAATCTTTTACCCTTGGGTCAGCAACCTTTGCAGGTCTAACAACAGGGTTAAATTCATTATATCTACGAGCAAATTGTGCGTTATTCTGGTTTTCAGAAGAAGCTATATTTACTTTAATATTATAGAACGCACTAGGAACAGAATTTCTTGTTAAAGTAACTGTTTTACCAGTAGTGCCATCACTAAATGTAAATAGAGAATCGTCTTTGTTCATAATAAGTCTTATATTACGACCTGCATAACCATATTTATTAGAAGAAGTACCTTGACCGCTATGCTGAGCATTTACACAAGTCCAGTTATCAAGCACTGCATCACCGCCTTTATAGATCTGGCGTACTGTAGTCTTTTTAACTTTATCGTCCTTGTCATTAGTAAACCAAGGAGCATCTATCATAATGATACGCAAATCAGGGCACTTTTCAGCCAAGACTTCAGGAGTTAAAGCTCCGTTCTCATCATAAATCTGGTTTCTATTATAACGAGCAATCATCTCATCAGCATTACGAGCGTCCGCAATAAAGTTAGATAGAATCTCTTTGTCAGTTAAACTGGTGTTGTATGCCTTCATGCGATAGACGTGTACATCACAGTCTGCACTACCAATTACAATCGGTTTAGGCGCAATCTGCATGAAAGAAGAGTCAGATGCATAAATAAGCGGTCTGTTAGCAACACCGTCTTCATACGTCATCAATAGAGGAATTTCAGTGTCCTTGTTGATATTAAATTCAAACTCAATAATATCATCTTCACAATAGGGCACAAAAATTTCTTTATTCTGTGCATATATCTTGGCATTTTCAACTTTCATATCAATACCGACAGAAGTGGAAGTGCCATCTTCAGACACACTCTGCTCAATACAGGATAAGAATGTACCACTACGCTTTTTTACATTAGTAGTCTTAAATATAAATTTAAATTCTTTACCTAATGCTTTCGGGTCATAATCGGCGCCAAAAAGATTATAGCCAATAGTTGCAGTAGTTCCTGCTTTAACACAGAAATACTGGTCACCATTTTCATCATACTGATAACCACCGTTTACCCAGTCAAAGTTATCAGATACAGACATAGCTACACCAGTTTTGTCATCAGACCAAATTCTATCTGCATCATTGTTAGAACGACCAGTAGGGTTGAAGTCAAATGCTAGGTTTGCAGTAACAGGTTCAATTGTAATACCAAGCTCTGCTACATCAAGCTTAATCTCAACAGTGGTAACACCACATTCAATTGCAAGCACCTTTTCTCCAATGTCTGCAGTTTTATAAGACCACATATTAGTATGCTCTTCGAGTTTCTGTGTACCAATTGATTCGCCACCAACATAACGGGTTACAGTAGGATTCATCGCATTAGGGTCATATACAGTATAAGCAATGTCAGTAACATTGTACTGTCTTGCTGCTACAGGACCATAATGGTCATATCTATAAATACATCCAATTACAGGAATTTCAGAATTCTCGTCATACCAGATAATATCTTTATAAATATGATCTGTTTCAATTGGCACATTGTTAACAGTCGCTGTAATATAACATTCAAGTAAATGCGCGCCGTGTGCCTGTGCGGGCAAACTATAAGACTGCAGCAAACCAGAAGCAGTTGTGGTTACAGAATCTAGTTCTTTACCGTCCAGTTTAAAGTGTACAGTTTTAGAAATTGCACCATAAGGTTTATATGTAAAGCTTACAGGTTCATTTGCTACATAAGTAACTTGGTCACTAAATTCAGATTCAAGACGAACGTCAACCATCTGAACGGTCCAAGTTTTAGGTACCATAGAACCGCCTTCATCAGTAACAGTAAATGTAAATTTATGTGTACCAGTTGTTACAAATTCAGTCAAGTCAAAAGTATTAAGGCCCTGCACCAAAGCACCAGACTCAATAACAGTAGTGCCCTTCTTCAAGGTATAAGAGCAGTCAACCGTTTCACCATCTGCATCAGTAGAAGTACAATTAAATTCAATTATTGCCTTGTCCTTAGGTGTAAGAATCAATGGGGATGCGGTTACACGCTCAACTTTTAAAGAGGTGCTTGTTGCAGCACCACCACCGCCACCAGTAATAACAAACTGACTTTTTACTTCACCATCAGTGCCGTCTTCAGTTACCTCATATAAAGTAAAAACATTTTCTGCCTCTTCACCAGTAGCTACGAGAGTTGCTGTACCATATTCCGCATAGTATCTAGCACCAGGGTTGTTTGCAAGCTCAGTTACTGCCGCCTCTAAGTCAGAAATTTTATTACCAATAATTGTGTTGTTACTGGTTAGTCCATTAATGGAAGTTTCATTGGCAGCGACACTGGTTTTTAAAGCCGTAATTTCTCCAGCATTGGCATCGGCCTTTGCTTTAACTGTATCAACTTCAGCATTTACTCCTTCGAGCTGTTCGGAAATGTCGAACTCTTCGAATTTAGTGTCTATCTCGCCTTTAGTATAATGGCTACCAAGAGCGGTGTTAATTTTTTCATCAACTTCAGTAGAGGTATCATAGTTTTCAAATTTAGTATTAATTGTGCCAATTTCATTATTAATACCTTCAAGCTGATCAGAGATATCGAACTCTTCAAATAAAGTATCTACTTCACTTTTTGTATAATGATTCTCAAGTGCATCATTGATTTTTTCGTCAACTTCGGTTGATAAATCATAATCTGCAAATTTTGCATCAACGTCTGCAATAGCTTGATTAGTCGTTTCAAGCTGATCAGAAATATCAAACTCTTCGAACAAAGTATTAACTTCAGTTTTAGTATAGTGACTTTCAAGTGCAACATCTATTTTTTCATCAATAGTGCTGTTTGCTTCAGTTTGAGTATATACTTCTGACTTATTATATACTTCTTCTTTAGTATAATAACTAGGAAGTACCTCATCAAACTTAGCTTCAATAGCTGGATTTAATTGGGACGCAACTTGATTCTGAATATCTCCGCGGATTTCTTCTGCGGCTTTTTTTGCGTCCTCAGCGGCGTTAGCAGCCTCTGTAGCGTAAGCTTTCAGCTCACCAAGCTTACCATTCATCTCTGTGATAAACTGCGTGTACCAGCTCTGAGTCGGTCTCACAGTGCTATCGCCAGTTAGAGATTTCAGGATATTTATTTTACCATTTGGTCTAGTTCTCCAAATGTAACTTTCATTTTTTTCGTTGACACCACCTGCAACGATCTCAAAAGATACATCACCATCAACATAGGTTACACCATTATCTAGCAACCATCCAAAACGAATTTTATTTTCACTGCACCCGAAGTTAATAGGAATAGCCACGCCTTCCTTATTTTTAGAGTTTACATAGTGAATACTAAATTTCATTCTAGAGAGGTCAACGCCATCATAATATCTGTCAATCTCAAATGGGATACATTGACTGTTGTTCTCTTGAGTTACATTATGCTGCTTGTCATTAACGATGATATTTTTGCTATCATCAACATAGGACATTTTATCATCAGTATAGTGGTTAGGGTAATATTTATAATACCCACCGCTTGTATCATAAATAAATGTCTCTTCTGCAGCAGCTACTGGAGTGTCATTAGAAAGTGACATGGTTCTCATAGACATCATTGTAGGGGCCTGCTTAGTTAGCTGCTCCTTAGAGTCTTTGAACGAAATTGCCATTTCATGCCCTCCTTTACTTAATTTAATTCATGTTTATTCCATAGGTCATATAGACGCTTAATGTTTTCTGATTTTCTAAACACAAATACTAAGCAATTATTTTTAGTGTTTGCATATAGAATATCTACAAGGTCATCTTCTGCGCCATTACATAGGTACTTAAATACCTGTTGTAAATTACTTAAATACGCACTATGGCTATTATCTGGGTTATATGTTTTCCCAGTAATTCTACTAGTTACCATATTTAGTCTCCTTTTTACTCATTTTTTGCGCCAAAATGTATCTGCGCATCACACATTTGGACGTAAAAAATAAGGGATACAACTAACTAAGAGTAGTAGCTGCATCCCTATATGTACTTTTTTAAACTACTCCTGAGAAGGCTGCTCATCTACGATTACCTTCTTCTGTTCTTCATGTATCTGTTCAGGCTCAACCATTGCGGGTTCTACCTGCAGTTTTTCAACAACAATTTCTACTGGCTGCTCTTCTGCAACTGGAACACGACGCTTAGAAACAGGTTTTACTTCTGCTTTAAGACGATCAATGTGCTCTTTAATACCTGGTTTTAAATTTGCGGGTATTTTTACTTTAGAAAGAATGTCTAAAGTTTCTTTTGCAGTTGCAAGGCCTACGCCATTTTTGGATAAAGCTTGCCATACTTCGTCACATTCTTCAGAGCATACAAGTGCCTTATATGCGGGCTCGGTGTACTGGCAAGTAGTACAATATTGATATTCTTTGCCACAAACATGGCATTGTTTATTAGATTTCGCCATTATGTCACTCCTTTCGGGGAGAGTATAATTTTAAAAAAATATAAAAGACCAGGTGGGGATTAACCCACCTGGTGTATTAATCAAATAAATCTCTACAATTATTCGGGAATAACGATATTGAAAAGTTTCTTTTCTTTGTCGCAGTATTCCTGCATTGCTCTCATAGAGAAAGGATGAGTAGAGTCAGTTGCAATGCTCCAGTCAAAGTCAGGGCTGAGTTTTGCATTGGGGAATACAAGGTATGCGTAGATAAGGTTAGTCTGGTCGCATACGTCAGCACCAAGGATTTCCATGATGAATTTGCAGCCAACAGGGAAGTTAACAGCAGAGTTTACAACTTCAACTGCACCATTGTCTTCTGCGCCATCAGCGGTGTAATCATACATGAAGAAGAGCTGCTGACCAGCTGCGTAGCCGCCTTCACCAAGAACGATATTAACAGTTTCACCAGAGACTGCAATTACTTTTCCAGCAGCAGTAGTAGAAACTTCTACTTTTTCGCCAAGGGTGCCGTCGCCGTTAAGTACATATGCTTTAGGAGCAGCAAGAGGGGTGTGGGAAAGAGTATAAGAAGTTTTTCCTGCTTCTACATCAACAGTCTGGAAGCAAGGAACAATGATTTCTACGCCATTGCCTGCAACTTTTTTGGTAGTACCAACCTGAGTTGCCATAAGGGACATGTCAAAGAGTGCGTTTTCTGCAGAGAATTCTGCGGATTTGCTTCTGTAGAAAGTAGCAATAGGGGTACCAAGAGCGTCAACTGCATCAGCACTTTCAGAAGCGCAGTTAAGAGAAGGGTTGGTAATCTGGTTAATAGAGAATAAAACATCACCTGCAGCAATACCAAGGTCTTTGTTATCACCCTGTGCTACAGCGATACCTCTTACTACTCTATCGATGATAAAGTTATTAAGATCAAACATAAGATTTTCCTCCTAAAAAAGATAATTATAATATAAAAAAAGATTAGTCTTTACTAATCTCTCGCATCCAGTTGAATTCATTTTTATTAATTTTTGAAGTATCTACCATGCCAGAATATGCACCATGTAATAATGCATCAGCATTATGAATTATCTGTAAACGTGAGACTTCATCGAAAAATTCAGCAAGTCCTTCATTTTTAATATAATCCAAAGTGTAACCCTGTCGAGCTTTTACAGCAGATATCATAGGCAATAAAAATGATTCATATGGTTTGGTTTTATTGTAGGCAATTCTTTGCCTATCTTCTTCAATCATAAATTTTTTGGTAAACTCATTTGCTGCACGTTCAACTTTCTTTTTAAGTCCATGCAACTTACGTATATAATTAACAATACGCTCATATATTAATTCATCTATGATAACACCAGTTTCGCGATTTGCCAAAATAACTTGGTCATTTTGTGGATTCTTAAACGGCCTTAAAGACGAGAGGTCTAAATCTCCAAGAATTATACTCGTTCTATCTGGAGTCATTGTCTGTGACAAAATCATAAACAATTCAAAATCAGATATTTCTGTCCAGTCTAGGCCCATATCCCACAATTGCGACTTAAGGTCACTAGGTATTGCAGAAAGTGTATGAACCATAGACATATATTGTGCCTCTCCATACAAAACTACATCATGAATTTTAGGTTGATAAATTGTAATTTTGTCATTAATTACATACGGGTCACCAAAATAAAGCTGTAGAGCATCTACTTGTAATAAATCAGCCATAACTACTTCACCATAGCAACAACATTAGACTCTTTCGTGTCTGTTTGTCATTACTCCTCTCTGCAACATGTTTGGCTTAATTGCCTCAAATTTAAGCGTTCTACACGAGTAGTTAGTGTCAGTAACACTTTCTCTATCGTAAACAAGCTTTAATTGAAGCCCAATTAGATTACTCCAGTTAAAAATATCTCTGATGAAATATCCCAGTAAATCATGCCTAGAAATTCCAAGCCCAGTATTTATGTCATCACCATGACAAAAAATCACAAATTGAATATACTGGCTTTTCATTGCCTCATTAATATTTGATGGCTCCATATCATCCACAGAGAAACAGATATAGTTATGTACTTTATCTTGCGTCCCTGGGACTCTAATATAGGGCAAAATACTAATATTAAAATAATCTTCTGGTTCTGCATCATTGCGTTCAAGTTCTTCATTATGCAAATACTTAATTACATCAAGGTCTTTACATAAACGTTCTTTAATAACACGTTTAGCATATATAATATCATCATCGATTTTTTGCAAATCTCTATTCATTTCAGTCATCATAAGCTTTCCACCTCCACTTCAAGAGATGCAGAAGTAGCGAATTGCGAGTCTCCTGCTTTGATGACTAATTTGCCACCAAGCATATTTAAGATTGACTGGCATTTTACTTTTAGCTCTAATGGCTTTTCAGGGTTATGTTTGAACTGAATGCCAAATACTTGCTGGCCATCTTTACTGTAGAAGATTTTATTAGTGTCGGCTATTTCAAAATCTTCAAGTCTATTGTCACAGACGAGAGTGTCTCCAGCATACTTAAAGTTTACAGTGCAAACAGTCTGAGCATCACAAACATAGTCTATAGCCCAATGAGGTAACCCTAAAATGTCAAGGTCAGCTGTAAATGTCTTGTAGCTACCACCAATTTTTACGCTTGGTTTAACACCTGAATAAGTAATTTTATTTTGATACTCTTCTTCTTTAGAATATACAATTGACTCTTCAACAACTGGCATTAATGTATGATATTCAATATCGTTGCTACGTGCACAATAAAAATCATAATCAATACCGGATTGAATATCAGAGTAATTCTCACTAGTTGTATTTATCCAACAGAGATTATCTACTGGAGCATACTCTGTTTGCTGAGCCAAAGTAATCTTTACCAAACCCATAGGTTCGGTGTCAATATATTTTGTAACTTCCCACGCTGTTCTACGCAATGGATTGTTACTGATAGTAAAATGTTCGTTATAAGTTATAGTTTGTGTGTCACTATTATCTGGGAACCAAATTTTTTTCTGATTTTCTACAGATGTAAAGTTATAGTCAGTCCAAACGCCTGAGTTATAACTTGACTGCGTTCTAGCCACTGCCCAACTGAAATATGTCCCAACATCAACATGCACGCCCTCATAACGCATAGCATCTTCATGAGAAATATGCCATTTTGTAAGATAATCACACCTCAATATATAGAACTGTGGAAATTGTGGCCTATCATCTCTAGCAACAATCAACCATAAATTATATATTCCTAAATCATCTGGTACAAATACAAAGCTACCTACACGAATATTTGGATTGTTCCCGTGAGCATTTGGTCTAAATTGAAGGTAATAATCTATTGTATCACCCTGTATAGAGTAATAACTTTTAACAAGATATTTACATTCTACTTTTTCAAAGCCTACGAGCTCCTCCATATCATACTTATCGTTTCCCGCAAACACCGCTTTGGCTTTTTTGTAGCCTTCTAGCGTTTGCTCTGGGAAAATAGTTCCTTTGTTTTGCAAGTAACAAACTCTATAAGCAGGATCACGATTAAAAGTAGCATCCATAATCATATCAGACTGATTTTTAAGAGATTTCCCCATATAGCTGCCTTGTCTAGCCATACGGTTCTTAAAATTCTCATACATCAGCTTCACCATCCTCAATTTGGCTTACTAAAGCCGTGGCATCAAGAATAGCCTTTCGATAATTCATAAAGTTTTCTTCATGCCTAGCCGACTCTAACAAACTCATAATTGTGATTATAATTGGCTGATTCTGAAATAAATGATTTAATCCATCTAACTGCTGAAGTAGAGAATTAAATCTTTCATCTAAAAACTCATATTTTTCTTCCCTAAATGGAATGAGTTGAAAGATTGATTTTTGCAAATATATTTTTTGCTGTTTTATCTGATTGGGCGGCAATGTGCCATATTTATAAACCATATGCAACCACCGCCTTACTCAGATAAATAACTGTGATTCGCGTAAGTATAATCACGCATTAATTTTTTGGCTTCGAGACGATTAGCATCTCTGAGAGCCTGAAGCTCCGCTAAATGACTTGACTGACTAAACCATTTTTCTTCTTTACCGCCAACCATCATATTAGTTAATAGAACGCTATTAATAGTAGGCTCTAACCACTCGACAGTCATAAGCAGTGCAAGAATTTCAATTTCTTCATTCAGCAAATCAACCAAAAATGTTCTGAGTTCATCGTCCCGCTGAGTCAAATCAGATTTACATTTTCTGAACTTTGCGATTGAACTTAACAACCAACCATGAAGCATTGCTTCAAGTTCATCGTCGGGAAGATTGGGGAGCTCATAATCAGTACATTTTTGAAGAAAACGATTATAAACTACTTCGTAAGAGGTCATTCGTCCTCAACCCCCTTACTCTTAAATCATCATCATTAACTCAGTTCCTAAATTTTCGTCAATAGCTTTGATAACTCTTAAGTCATAAAGGGTGCCATCTTGAATCATTGTATATGCCATATTTTGAACAGTTGATTTAATGCCAACAGGTAATTTTTTAAGCTGTGCAACAAACTGTCTATAAGGAAGTTTAAACATTGCTTTAAGGTCAATTTCCTGTAACTCTGCATACAACTTACCAAGGTCTGCTTGCCATTCTTCACAAATATCCTCATCCTCAATGATAATCATTGGTTCAAATAGATATTTAGAACGTAAAGCTCTCCAAGACATTAAATCCTGGTATTCGACCTCTCTAATGTCTCCCTCGTTCGCCCAAGTATAAGGCATACGAGTTTTTGGACCAATAAGTATAAGTTCTCCAAAACGTACACTTCTGCAAGCTATTAACTCACTAGGATCATGTTTAATTTTATTTACTTTTTTAGTAACAGGCTTGACTTCCTCTTCAACAGATTCTGTTTCAAGGATATCTTCTACAACAGCCTCTTTTTTTGTGTTTGCCATATTTTAAATCTCCTTTTATTCCTTAAGTTTTATATAACTAGATTAGATAATTTCCCAAATACCAAATACAGTATTAAGAATAACGTTAATGCCCATTTTGTACATTACTTCGTATTCCTGGCTCATATCTCTATTAATATCTTTGTCAACAATCTGATGAACCATAGTTTCACCATAGTTTACAAGTTTGATAAATCTATTTGCCATACCAGTAGGAATGATGTAAAGTCTATCAGTATCAAGCTGATATTCAACAGCTGCACTATTAATGGAAGCGCCACGTTTTAGGCCCTGACCAATTTCAGCAACTTTGAAGCCTTCCCAGTTACCAAGAACGCCACCATTTCTGTAATATTCTTCTTTAACGCTATTAGGAGCCCAATTTACATCAGCCATAGCAGTAAGAGAAGAAAGTGCAGTGCGTGCACCGAAGATAGTTACTTCAGAACCAGTAGCCATAGAGATGTCCTGGCAAAGTTTTACAAGGGTTGCTTTGTTAGCTACATCAATAGCACCAGATTTTACCCAGTTTGCGCCAAGATTTTCTTTTGCGCCTCTAAGAGCAGCATAAAGTGCATCATAGAGATAACGGTTAATAGCTTCAGTTACTTTAAGAACAAAGGAAGCCCAATCTTCTGCACCAGTAAGTACTTTTTCAAAATCTGCATAAATTTTAATTCCGTACCATTCGCCAGCTACAGAGAAATGTCTGCCTGCGCCAAGTCTCTGACGAATCATGTTATGATGGTTACCAGAAATTTTAGAAACACTAAGAATAGAGTCATCTTCTACATAGAAGTCATTTTCATCACCAAGAGCGAGGTTTTTAACTTCAACATAGTCCATGAAGAAAGGATTTTCCATCCAGCCAGTGATAATAAGCTCTTCAACAGTTTCCTCAATAAGAGTGAAAACAAGGTCGCTGTTTGCTCTAATAGTTCTTCTAATGTGCTGAGGTCTATCAGTGGGTTCAATACCAAGAGCTGCTCTAAATTTTTCTACAATTTTAGCATTTGCTTCTTTTGCAGAATATTCTTTAACTTCTTTGCGAGCTGCTTCAACAAGGAGCTGCTGGAAGCCCATAAATTTATTTTCATCATTATCAAATGCACTTTGTACAGTGCTGTTATATCTCATAAAATTAGCCATAATATTATTTTCCTCCTTTCCTAAATTCCAATTAAGCTGCAGTATAACCTACACCGTCAGCCCAAGTTACAGACTGGCCAACAGTAGGAACAACGCCACCGAATGCATCAACAGAAACGGTAAATACATCGTGTTTTACCATAGGATACATTCTTGCACGTTCGCCTTTTGCGTTGTAGTAGTTATAAGCTTCCTGATAAATTTTTAAGAAATCGTTAGGCATAGTTTCAGGATTGTGTACGAAATATGCGTCACAATCTTCCTGAAGTTCAAAACGAACCATAGTCTGATTCATATTATAAACAATTTCAATTACTTTTGCGTTAAGAGTACCACCGAAAGCACCAACTTCATAGTATTCACCCTCAACATAGTTGCCAACTGCAACAAGTTCACCGTTGTCTCTGTCTTCGTCCATTACGCCAGAGAGAATATGTCCAGTACCATAAACTGCAGCAACACGAGAAATCTCTGCTACCCAGTGTTTATTCATTAAATCCTGAGCCATAATAATTATCCTCCTATAATTTTTATATTTTTTTTGATAAATAAAAAAGAACATTTCTCAAATGTCCTTTGATATACTATAATATAGTATTGTTAAATGTTTTACATTTAATCAAACAAACCGCCATAAGGCTTTTTATTCTCTTTATTAACACTTTTTACGCTAAAGTGCATAGCGTCTACTTTTTTATCAGTAGATTTAGCAGAAAATTCGCCAGTAGCAATAACATGGTCTGCAAAAATAGCTTTTGCCTTAGATGCTATTTCTTCAACAGAGAATTTCTCTGCGTCTGCTACTAGAGTCTTAAATGCTTCATCTTCAGAAAGAATAGAATATTCTTCTTTTCCAAAAATTTCATCTTTTTGTGCTTTGACCTGAGCTGCATCATACTGCTCCTTAAATGCCTTTAGTTCATTATACTGAATTTCAAGCGCAGCATAATTTTCACGAAGCTGTTCAACAGCAAGTTTCTCAGATTCAGTAAGAAGCATCTTAAACATCTGAGTTCTTTCGCCAGAGAGTGATACATTTTCGCCATCAATGTTGTAGCTCTGTTTATAAATTTTATTGCCATCCCAGTTTTCAAAGATGAAATAATCATCATAAACAGAATCAACAAAATACCAATCATTATCCTCTTCGTCATAAATGCCAAGAAGATTGTATAAAGCAAATCTGATGTCTTCATGAGAAATACTAAAAGATACATTCATATTGCCATTTTCATCTACAGAGCAGCATTTTCTAGCTACAAATTCAGCAACTTCACCTTCGCCATCTTCAGAAGTAGGGACTTCTTCTGCGACTTCTTCAACAACAGCTTCTTCTTCTACTTCAGTAGCAACAACTTCTTCAGTTACAGTTTCGGCAACAACAGTTTCCTCTTCTACAACTACATTTTCTAAATTGTCCATACCTTCATTCCCTCCTTCCTCTTTGGTATTATGTGAAAACGCCGATAAAGTTATATTTAACTTTTCAAGCACTTCAACCAATTTGTCTTTATAATCATATACAGGTTCTTGATGACAAAAATCAGCTATATCAAGTCTAGCCCCAAGCATACCTTCACCAATCTGATTTCCCTCTTCGTCACAACCTAATAAAGTTGTGCCTCCAAAATAAAAGTCAGTTAAATCAAGATATTTTTCTGCAGCATTATAACTAAGCTCATTAATAACTAGTTCACAACTAACCTTGGTGCCTTGTTTTCTACGAATAATATCCGCCGCTTGTGTATATTCTTCAGGGATAACGCCATATGCCATTACATATGTTTTATCCATTTCTTTGTCATACTCAAGGTAAGGTTCATCTGCAGTAAAACAACCAACCTGTTTTTCAATATAATTAATCTGCTCTTCACCATTCTCATCTTCTACAATTTCCATGTTATGAGCATAAAAATCGTATGTGCCGTCTTCCAGCTGATGTATGTACGCAAGAATTGGACGATATTTTAATGTAGGCATAGCCTTTTCCATATTTTCTTTAGAAATATGGCTACCATTACGATTGGTATCAATATGACAAACTTTAAGTTTTGCTTTTAACATACCAGGCATATCATCTTCTTCAACTTCAAAATTACCTGGAACAGAAACTACAATAGGTGTGCCAGACTCTTTAGAGCTAAAATTAAACGCTTTATTCTGTTCAACAAAGAACTGATATAGATTATCAAGTGTTAAAATCTTAGTGGACATACATTCCCTCCTTTCTTATGGGATACAAATATAAACTCCAAGAAAGGAGATTATACACTTAAAATATTAGTATATGCGATTGCGGACCTATCAATATTTTCAAAATTAAAATTTTTAGGAGTGCGACTTTGGAAAGTCCATACTCCCGCAAAGTTTGAAACAAGATTAAAGCCCGCTGCAAGAAGTTGGTCGGCAACAGATTTATCTTTTGTTACAATAAACTTTTTGTCCATCTATAAACCTCCATTACTTTTTATCTCTAGTAGCTACGCCTTCATCAGACAAATCGTCCCCATCTTTAGTTGGCGCGCCCTGAGACCCATCATTATCAGGTTCAAATGCAGACTGAGTATTAGAGCTGACGAGCGGGGATACCCATTCTGTCATTCCAAGTCCAAGCATATTTTCAATATAAGATAAACCTCTTTCTTTTGCAGGAGTCATTTTTATTAAAGAGCCATATTCGAGCTTAACAGGAAGTCCATATTGAGCCGCTTCTTTAATTGTTTTAATTTCATCTTCTACAAAATAAGGCGATACATCACTATATTGTACAACCCAATTTTCAATATTGTAAGTCAATTTAAGATACAAATTAACCCATGCATTAATTTGCAATACAGGTTTCATTGCGTCAAGGCATTCAACTCTCATCGCCTTTTTAAAGCTCTCACTGTTAGTAATTCTGTTTGAATTAAGAACAATACTGCCGTTAGTCTCTAATAAGTTTTGGTAAGCTTTATTAAGAGTATTTGTGTCTTCGGCAGCAGAATTCCCTTCAAACTCTAATGTATTAAGATCCATAGGAGATAAACCAAGGTTTACACCATCTGGTACTAAATCTGAAAGCTTTTTATAAAATTCATAAGCAAGATTTAAGTCAATTGCAAAGTCATCAACGTCTTTAGACCCAGGAATAGTAGGAATTTTTGCCCAAATCATTTTGTAGGCACTAAGCTCATCCACAACATTTTGAACCGCCTGCAAATCTTCTAGGTTAATAATTTCCTCAATGATACCACTAAGTGGAATTATAGGATAATCAAGATTATCTATATTAATCTTAAAGCACATGGCCTTACCTAAAGGTAGCTCTTTCCACTTAATATTATCACTTTCATATTGTCTATATAATTTTTGGAATTCTTTATCAAAGTATTCCAAATCATCTGGGTATGCCCTAAAATAAGACATATCATAAGCTACACCAAGGACGCCCTGGTTATATGACGCACTATAAACACGACAATAATCTGGATTTAATGGATGTATATAAAAAGTACCATCCTTTTCAGGATCTCCATAAACATAGCCGTAAGCAACGTCATGCTTCCAGGCGCGTAGCATCATCTTCAAAATTTGAGTCTCCATGTGCATATTATCAACAATATGAATAATTTTTTCATATTCTTGTTTAATTTGCTCCTCGTCTGGTTCCTCAACTAAACTAATAATTGGATAAGCTGTCCAAGACTGACAAGTAATTTGCTCTGCTTTATAATTTATCATTCTTCGATAAGTATGAGACATATTATAAAGATAATCACTTAACTTTCTCAAGTTCTTTTGGTTGGTCTCGGTGGATGGTGCTCTCAAATATGACCTAAGATTTTCCTTACTGTATGTACTTGAAGTAATATTTCTTGTTTGTTCAAGATTTATGAGTTGTAAAACATCTTTCAAAGTCGCAAAAGTTTGAAGACTTTGCTCTTGTTTTGACAAATATGCAATTTTTTCTTCAGTTGTTTTTTCTGCCATTAGTGATTTCACCATCCTTTCTATCCAAATAATTTATTAGGCTGTTTTGCCTTTGTAGTAGGGAAGAGATCAATAAGATTTTTAACTGGTTGACGCTTCCTATTACGAATGTTCTCTAGACGCTTCTGGGCCAAGAAATATCCAGCCATGCAAGCGCAATATGAACGGTCGTCATGAAGTTTATTAGCTTTTTCTGGTGTTAATTCAAAAGAGTCTTTACCAGACTCCCTTTTTTTACGCACCATATTAACCATTTCTTCTTTAAGCGCATCAATATTAGCTAGAGCAATCTCTTCATACGCATCTAGCTTTACCATTTTTGTCTTAACGCAAGAAGCATTAGACAGTTCTTCTTTTAGTTTTATTTCAAACTCGTCTTCAGACAAATTCTCTTTTTTTAATTTTTCTTCGATTCTTTTCTTTTCTTTCTTTAATAAAGCTTCATCGCTTTCAAATACGGTTAAATAGCCTTTATTATCATAATCAGCAGTAAAACTAATGCAATCTTGGTTCATCATCTCAATTAATGATTCATACATCTCAGATTTATACTGAGAAGGAGACATTAGCATTATTTTATCTACTGCATTAGGATATTTCCTAACATATTCTTCACTATACTCTTTATCAATGAGGCCTCTATGCTTATTTCCTTTAGCATCAGTCCAGTCTTCCATTAAGAAGTCGGCAATATTTACACCGCCACCGCCAGAACCAGCATCTATCATAACAGCGAGAATATTATCATAGTCAGGCGCGTTGCCATTATATGCCAATATTAACTCTTTAAGATACTGCACCTGGTCTGGAGTTTGCATAGGACTTTTACGTTTTTTACCTATGTCAATTAAGTTTACACAGTTGACAATTCTTCCTTTATATTGCTGTGACTCTTCGTCAAAATAAATCTCCATAACTAGAATAATACTGTTATCTCGACTTCTCGCAGGGTCGTAACACAACACAAATTTTTTATCATTTGTATCATTATACAAGAGAGGAACTCTAGTTTCACTATTACGTGCGATAGTACCACGTCTAATAATTGCTTCAGTACCTGCATCAGATGTAAATTCACAATAATACTCTCTGCGAGCCTTTTCTGGGTTGGTACGCATTTCTGTTTCAATTGTGTCTCTTGTTAACAACGCATTAACTGCTTCTCCACGAATTGTAGGTTTTAATACAACTTCACAGTCAACCTGAATGACACAATAATTGCGGTCACCCATAATTTGCCTTTTAGAGAACTCTCTATACAACCTATAGAATTCAGTATCAGTACTGGATGCAGAACTAATATAGAACTTTTGGTTTGGTAAGTTTAAAGCAAAAGTTCTTAATCTTATTGGGTCGATTGAGTGGCCATCTCTATCTTTACCAGATGCAAAGTCTTTGTTAACTGCAGCGAAAGCTCCATAAACTTTTAACATTTCTGCAGATAAAAAACCGCACTCATCAAAAATAATACTACCACGCTTACCTCTCTTACGGTCAATGTTACTATTTAATGTTTGAGTAAAAGACCCATTATAAAGGCTATACTTAAATCCATTACTACCGTGAGAAAAACCATCACCTGCAGCATTATTAATTTCAATTTCATTCTTAAAAATATAACCAGTGGATCCACGCATCTCGTCTATATTGTCATTAGAAATCTGCTCAAGCTTAGTAAATGTTTCCTCTGCCTGAGAACCAGAACCTGATGCAATATAGCTCCATACGTTACAGAACAACATGTCCTTACTCATAAGAATTAAGTCAATAATAGTAGACTTACCAAAACCACGACTAGCTAAAACTAATACATTAGGGCAATTCCACGTTCTCTGCACAATATATGCCTGCGCATCTAATAATTCAATATTGAAAAAGTCATCAATAAACCTTACTGGGTTGCACTGATAATACTTTTGCCACTTAGCAATTTCAATTAGCTGGTCTAATTTACGAGAAGACATTGCATACATACCAGGTTTACAATAAACAGTATATTCATCGTCAAACAATGTTTTTAATTCTTCGTCGTCAATTTTATCAACTATCTTAAATTTATATTTACTAATATCATTCTTCATCGTCATTCTCCTCGGTTATAACTTCTCCAAACGCTGAGAACAACTCTTTCAAATTCTTTAATTCTGAATTGTTTAATAGGTTCGCTTCTTCCAATGTATCTCTTAAGTCCACATTTTCTCTCAGCAGCACACGATTAATTTCTTTATACACGGCTAACTCGCCCTGCATTTTAGTAATCATTTGTCTCTGCTCAGCTACCATGTCAGACCATTCAGACTCATCTAAAGCAAGCTGCTTCATAATAGAAGCATCACTCATTTCAAGAACCTGCTGCATACCACGGCAAGTTCCTATGTCAAAACCATTAACTTCTGCTTCTCTAAGGTTTAAATCCTTGAGTTTTTTAATTTTACCAGTCCAAGTATTTTCACCTTTACTAGAATTCTTATTATGCTTCAAACTTAGACAACTTTGTTCAGCCAATGTTGAAATAGCTGAAGTTATTTTCTGTTTAGAATCTAAATAACTTTTAATTTCACCAGCTTTATTTTCAGCCCCAATGTGGGCCATTGAATTAGCAATCATATCATCAATTTTAGACTGCTGCAAGAATCCTCTAACAATAGTAATAGCAGAAGATGTCCTCATCATATCATCATTGTCGCCGCCAAGGTCTAAATACCCTATAAGCTGAGAATATAACAGTGGTTTGTCCTCTTCTTGTTCGTTCTCAAAAGGGTCATATCCAAGAAGTCTAATAACATCAGCTCTATTTTTCTGGTATTCTTCTTTAATTTCATCATTTTTAAAGACAGTAACCTCTTTTTTATCTAAAATAGTAGCATTGGCATTAGCTCTTTCACGGAATGTAGCATATATATCTCCATCTCTCCAACGAAGAGTTTTGTAATTTGGCATTTGTATATTTTTAATATAAGCTGCCCAAATATTAGTTTTTGGTTTTTGTAAGCTTTTATCATGCACTTCAAAATAACTTGACTCCCAAATATTCTCTAAATAAGGTTTATCAAGACGCTCAAGTGCCTGCATTATAGACGTTTTAGTACAATCCCCAAACTCTTTTGTGTTCGGGTCATAGTTCCTAGCAATTCTTTCAGCACAGTCTTTGCACATAGTGCAATGGCCAGTCATAACCAGCGGATCTGTACTCATGTAAAAGCTAGTTTCTACTTTTTCTTTATTACAATAAGGGCAAAGATACTTTTTTACTTCTACCTTTTCCTTCTTTTTGGTAGTTTTCTTGCCCATACTTTTAGTAGCCACTGGTTATCACCACCTTTTACTAAAAATAGAGAAGCTATTATTCAGCTTCTCCATCTCTTTTATCTTTAATTTCATTGGTGATTTCTTCCATAGCTGCATCAAACTTTTCGTCTTTGCGGAAAACGAAAACGCTCATTTTACTATCTTCTCTTGAAGGTTTAATATCAACCATAGTGCAGCCCATTTTAAGTAAATGACGAGCTACGCCTGCTGAAAAAATTAATTTGCTTTGTTTTTGTTCATTCATTGTAATTCTTCCTTTTCTATATTTTCTTAAATAATAAAAAGCAGCCTATCAAAATAGACTGCTTATAATTTCGTATTGTTAAAATGTGATGTTATAAGTACAAACTTTTCCATCTTCGTTGTTAAAAATGCATAAAGTCTGGCCAGGTTTAGAATATAGCCTTTTACTATTAGCATATTCATCAGTGCCGCATAGAGAACTAACCATCGCATTTTCTACTCCAAAAGTGTCATTAGATTCCATATGATGTTTATCTCCACTAAATACATACTCAATATTCGCTCCACAGCGCTTATTAAACAACATATGCATATCAGTGCCAAGTTTATCAAAACGCTCTAAGTCACCATGTACTGCAACAATTCCATGACCAAGTACCTCGAAATAGATAAATTCATATAGAGCACTATCAATAACACGCACTTTAAGGTTATTAGAAAGACGCTCTTTTATCCACCAGGGTACAATTCTTTCCATATTGTCGGAATGAATGCTATCATTTTTGTCTTGAACAGTGCGTGCATGGTTACCGTATGTAGAGTAGAAATATATCTCATTAACCGCTCCAGAAACATCATTAATAAATTCTGCAAGGAGTTCAGATACGTGCATCAGCTGTTCGCATGTATTCTCCTCAGATGCAACCCTAATTGAAGCCTTAAGTGCCCCATGAAATAAGTCTCCAAGGCATGCAATATAAAGCCTATGCACGCTATGAAGTTTGCAATAAGCTTTCACTTTTGCCAATAGCTGGCCCAATCTATACTTGCAAATTTCAACATTATATTTATTCCATAAGTTGTCAGTAGTCATTCCATAATGCCAGTCAGATAAAAATAAAACTGCATCGTGACGCTCACCATCCATATGGCAATAAAATCCTTCTGTATCAAGCAACGGTTTTTCTGCATTTAGTTTATTTGCTGCACTGACAATTTCCTCGCAAAGATGTTCAAATCTAGCGTCACTATCTATAAGTTTCTTATATTCACGACGCTGGTCCTGAACTTGCTTCTTGACTTTAAGCATTTCATCAGTTTGTCTGCGAATTCTGTCCAAGCAATCATCCTTACAGCACACTGATTCCTCAACAGGAGTTACAACTGTCTTACGCTTAAATGTTCCCCATTTTTTACGATAAGTGCTTTCGTCAGAATGGCGATTAAGCTCACTATTAATAATCTTTGCAATTTTTGGCCAGCTCATATTACTTGAATCTTTTTGCGCACAAATTCTATAAATAAACTGTTCATCAGTTTCGTCGGGCATTTTAGTCCACATATTCTTCGTCAAAATTATCGTCTCCTTCCTCGAAATTGTTTGCTTTTTTTTGGAACGTTGATTTGAACCTTGCGTATGGGTTAAGATGCTCTTCAACCTCAATCATCTCTTTGGTTTTTGGATGAGCCCTTTGCTGAGTAGGGACACGTTTAGCTCCAATTACAAATCCAAAAAATAAACGACATTCAGACGGCTCATCTACTGTAGCCGTCTGCATATTTTCTAAAATAATATTTTCAAGCTCCTCAAGAACTACGCGGATGTCTTTCTTATAAAATCCAGTTCTTGCATTAAGCTCATCAACAACATAAAATTGGTCTATATATCTTTCCATTTTGTACCTTCTTTTTATTATCTTCTTAGAATTCTAATTCGTCTGCGTGCTGACTAATCCAACCCCTGTGATTATGTGTTAAATGACATACTGCAGTTCTTGAATCATCTTTAAAATGTTCTAAATATTTACTAAAGCCACTATGTTCTGGATGCTGATATAGGTCAATTTGCCCGCTATGCCCAATTACAATAACTTTGCAGTTGTCGCTAATACGAGTTAATACCTTTTTGAGTTCATCAAGATACAAGTTTTGGCTTTCGTCGATAATAATTACTTTATTTTCAAAGTTACAACCACGTAAATAAACGTGCGTAATTGTATCAATATATCCAGTGCCCATTTTTTCATTTGCAATAGAATTGACTACATAATCTGGATTGTAATTAAGTTTTTTAATAGCTTGATAAAATGGTTCAAAGTAAGGTAATGATTTTTGCTCAACGTCCCCTGGAAGGAAACCCACTTTGCTTTCCTGAGTAGGGGCAGCAATAAATACAATGCCTTTATATAAATGATATTGTACTAGTAACATAGCTGTTGCAGTAGCAATAAAAGTTTTACCGGTACCAGCTTTTGCGTCAGCAAACACAACAAGCTTTTCTGGATTCCAAATAGCATCTCTAAATGCTTTTTGTTCTTCGTCTAAAGTTAATCCAAAGAATGGATGGTCATCCAGTGTTTCAGGAACCTCATAAAGATTATTATCTATAATAGGTCTTTTCTTCCCTGACATAAAATGCCTCCTAAAAATTTATTAAAAGATTTTATCTAGATCTTCAACAATTTCGTCAACTACGCCTCGTTCTAACATTTCGTTTACATCAAGATACCAATCCTGTGCTTTTTTCTTATTAAATAATTTTTTTTCAATGTTAGTGCGAGACATAATATAATCTTGCATCTGTTCTACCATCTTTTTATAATCTTCGGTTGCTGCTTGAACCTGTTCAAATGTACCAGAGGCACCGCCGCTTCCAGAATGGAATAGGCATTTAGTTCCAGGCATGGCATATCTCTTATGTCCTGAAATTAAAATTAGCGAGGCTGCGCTATATGCGTAGCAAGCGTCAATAGTATAAACTGGAGTTTTACTAATTCCAATCAATTTTACTAAAGACATTGTTTCGTCAAGTAGCCCGCCATTACTACTGATAAAAATTTTAATTGGTTTGCGTTCTTCAACTGGAACGTCTTTATCCTCATGATTGCATTTAATAATCAATTTGGATAAATCCATAATACTTTCGTCTATTTCTCCTTCAACCCAATATACTCTATCTGCATAATTCTGATAATAATAAAGTAATTCAGGGTCAGGTAACTGTAAATTTTCTATGCTTTGTGGGATACCAATTGCAAATTCTGGCATATATCTTCCTCGCTTTCATCTTTTGAATTTTTTTAGTTAGAAGTAGAGAAAAGGATAGGGATTTCCTATCCATATTCTCTTCTCCATATAAGAAAATCTCGAATTTGATTTTTAGCCAATCTCAATTTTATATGAAATTTCCTAATAAAAAATGGCTATAATTTAGTACTGTTAAAAAGTTTGATAATTCTAGTCTTCTATACAATTTGCTTTATTATTTTGCCACCAAATGCGTTTTTTCCTCTTATTTTCTTCATTTTGGCACTCTGCACACCTACACGAATGCGTGTCCTTATTATCTACAACGAACTCTTCTCCACAATCTATACACCATAATGTACGAGCCACACCATCAGATTCACGACATTCTTGGCATATATCTCCAAACTTCTTGCTCTGTTTAGTTAACTTCTTGCATTTTGCACATCTAAATACATTATTCTTTTTAACAAAATATAAATAGCAATATGCTAAGTCATTACAGTCTTGCTCTTTTATTTCAAGTGCTATGTCATTTTCAACGTCATCCACAAATTTAACAAATAAACATCTTGTATCAACCTTTTTTGGCAGCTCTATAAGTCCAGCCAGCAAAAATTCGTGAAGTATATCTTCTCTAGTGTCAGCAGGGACCGACACACGCGCCATCTTAAATAACTGTCCAATATCATAAGTTATTAAGTTATTGTCAAATTTATACGATACCTTTTGTAATTTTGCCAAACACAACAACACGAACAATAGCTTTTCATATCTAAGATTTTTTTGGCTTTGAATTATATCCATTTCGTTTTTAGTTATTTTTATAGAATCAATATGATAGAAAGGTGATTTTTTAGCTTTGGCAATATATTTTGAAATAATATTTGAATAATTCTGTTCACAAAAAATATTATGATGTTTTTCTAGCCAACTAACAATAGACCTATAACTTTCATCATCACTTTTGTGTAGTATATGACAATTATATCTTGCAATTAAACTAATCTTTTCTATAATACTAACTACATCTGTGCGTCTACCAGTCAATACATCTCTAGCATATTTCTCTTCATTCAGTACAATCATTTACTACACCCCCAATCATTTTTTCATATATAGAAAATCGTTCTCCATAAAACTCAATATTCCCATTTTCATCTTTTATGGGGATGTTTAATTTATTGCCACTATTTGCCAATATGTTCTGGTAGATTTGCTCTCCTGCTACATCCCATGCAAAGGCCTTATTTTTATTAGATGTATAACATAAGTCAATTAAAATGTTAGATAAAACATAAGAATTAGGACAAACTTGCTCACACTCTTCGGTAAATATTTGTTTAATATGGTCCATAAGCAACCCAGCATTGCTATCCGCTTCTTCATTCTTCTTTTGCTTTTTAAGAATTAACTGTACATTTTTATTATATTCATCATATAAATCTTTTACTGCGTCGAACTCCTCTTTAGAATATTCTGATGAGTTCTTTAACACTTTATAATCAAAAGCCACGTCAGGTAGCACATTTGTTGACTTAAAAGCATCCTCTATTTTCCAACAGATTCTATTCATTGTCCCTGGAGCTCTACTAACCGGCATATATTTTTCATAATTATGTAAAAATGCCTCTTCTTCATCAGTGCGTTCACTAGAATTAATTAACGCATCCAGTGATTTTCCAAAACGAATCTTACAATTAAAATGTACACTTTTCTCATATGCCATTAATTTTGTTTTTTCTGCCGAGTAACGATATATAAAAAACCATGGCTTTTGTTCTACAGCGATAGACTTGTATAACATTTTCTCCTGCTTAACTTCTTCAGAATCGTTATCAGTAATTTTATTTTCTCTACGGTACAGCCACCAGTTAGGGATAGGACGAGCAATTACCCCCTTAATACGGTCAATTGCATTCTGCTGATAATTCATCATTGTGTTTATACGATAGCTAAGTATTTCACGCTCTTCACTATCTTTAGGAAACTGTTCACGCAAAGAAATCATGTTAGTAGCTCTATTTGTAACCGAGCCAATAGTATCACCAAATCCTGCAATTTCACTTTTAACAAAATCACTTTCTGTTGGTATGCATTTCCCTGCTTTCCTCTGAACGCACATCAACGTAGGCTTTTCTTCGAACGCTTTCAACAACACGTTGTTGTTTGTGCATTCAGCGGTATCTGAATCATAGTCGCAACCATTTAATCTGTTTGCTGTCGTATCCCAGCTGTTGAACAAACAACAAGTTTGGATATATCTGTACCACTTACACATCTCTTCGCTAGTGACCACTCTAAGTTTGCATACATTGTTATGCGAAGTCATAGGGGCCCTAAATACGACTACCTCATCGACATTTTTGTCAGACCAATATTTATGGTAGCACTCGCCAGCTTTAAGCAACCCCGTTATTGGTATATTAAAAATATGCTGCAATAAAGAATATGGATCATTGCCAAGAATAGCATAATCCCCAGCTACATCCAAAACACCAATCTTGGCTTCATTGATGCGCTTATTAATCATTCTTGACACTCTAGTTCTGACATATGGGTCTTTTACAAGCTCTGGATTTGCCATAATGGCCTTGCACATAGTATCAGCATATTCTACAGTAGTTTCATCCAGCCCCGCTCCGCACATATATAGGATTAATTTGCGCCAATCCATTCCAAGACAATCTTTAATGTTCTGAACAGTAGGCCCAATCAACTCTTCAATCTGTTCATCAGTAAGAGTGTAGTCCTGTAGCTGCTGATAATTTGTTGTATGTAGATTGCGTAAATTATGAGGTGTACTTTTTGCAATTGCAAAATCATAATTGTACTTCATACAATTCTCATAATACGCCTCATAGTTTGGGTAAGAATCCCATAATTTAAGCATTGATACAGTAATAATAGCGTCTGAATCGCGCACATCGCGTTCGTCGCCCCACGCATCAATAATTTTATAGTTATGGGCCACCTCTTCAGCAAATTGCTTATACGGCACTGTAAACAACATACCCTTTAAGAATGCGCCTCTTGTATTATACCCAGACAGTGGCTCATCGCCCTCATTTAGTTCTTGCGCCCAAATAGCGCTAAAATCTGGATCTACAAAGCCCATTCCGTCAGAAACATTGTATTCAACTTCATAATCTTTAACTGGAGTTACTTTGGGCTGCTCTTCTGCGTCATCAGAGTCGTCAACCAGCAACACGTCGCTCTTAAAGTTTGTTATTGCATCATCGACGACAATAACACGAGGCCATGATACAGCAATGCTACCAGAGCACGAAAGGGCCATATAAGCATTTAGCTTTGCTGGCGTAAATTGCTTGTCCATATCACGGCCATTATTAATGCGCTTCATCAATTCATCATAGCGGTCTTCATTTACAAAAATAATTGTGCTTTTTTTGATGCCCCCTGTGGTACCGAGCAACCTTCTATACTTTACGGTTACACCATCAACAGTAATAGTGTAACCTTGCAGTGCACGCCTATAATCTTTTTCAGAATCCATTACCAGCATCATATAATCTTGCTGGAACTGAGTCTTATATAGTTGATTATAAAGCTCTCTTATTCTATTTTTGTTTTCAATACTATTTTCTTGCTTTTTAATTTGCTTGATCTCTTTTTTAATATTTGTTGCATTCAGGTCGTCATTTTGTCGTCCCTGTAACTGGGTCAACCATCTCAACACTTGAGAAGAACCTAAACTTACAACCATTTGAGAATCTTTTTGAATTTTGTGTAGTTCTAAATTTAAATTCCAATTGTGCTTGGACAAATAGCCCGTATTTATCTTTAGCACAAATGTTTGGTTCTTTTGCATTTTCGCCAAATAAAATCACGTCCCTTACATGTTATTTCTCAAAAAACGCTGGAACCTCCATAGTCTTCATATGCTTGCAACATTACGTCCTCCGAATATAATTTAGTATTGTTTTAATTAGGTATATATTACCATAAAAATACAAATTTGTCAAGGGTTTACGAAAGAATAAATAACTCTAACATCGTGCATGGTGCTGCCCTCAGGCACTAATTTAATCAACTGGGGCAGCGCTGTTTTACAGAAGAATTCACACCAGGTGCTAAGCGGGGCTGCATCATATTCATGTGTAACATAATATTTGGGCACT
>JAEIGA010001186.1_pt1 | contig 40103 bp, 36 predicted proteins | sample 9270691 | NCBI WGS metagenome assembly JAEIGA01 (sample SAMN17057246, study PRJNA624740) | gut metagenome | biome: biome; isolation source: fecal sample | host: Bos grunniens | place: China: Xizang | collected 2019 | reverse complement strand
GCGATTAAAATAGACCACAAGTTACTTGACATTATGTAAACAAGATTATTAATTCCGTTTACATTAAATGCACTAAATGATTGTAAAAAGTTTCCCATAAAAACCCCTCCTTTTTCACTAATTCTTTACGACAGGTTCCAAACTTTTTGATAACATAAATACGACATTCCAATCACTGTTTTTCGAGAAAGAACAGTTTTTAACATTGTTTGCCGTATTAATGCGTATCACAACACCATTCAAAGAATTTTTCGGTCTTCCCTTAATCCAACTCTTAACTTTTGGAAGGAATACATTTTCCAAAATATCTTTATTTGGCACCACGAAATTTAAGTAACGGGTTACATTCAACATTTTGTTGCATTTAGCATTAAAATCTGTCTGTGTATGTGTTCCACGTTCGTATTCCACATAATGTGTATGTTTTTCAGTTTTACATACGATATCAGGAATATATTTCGTCTTATTTTCAAGAGGAATGGTGTTTTGTTTACGGTCTGTACATACATCTGTAAATTCTTCCATAGAGCGTAACACATTCGCGATATCCATAATACCATATCCGTGTTCCACATTATCGTGTTCCGCAATCACGCGTTCAACTTCTGACACAACCGCAGTTTTTCCATCATTCTTTTCCTTATACAATCTCTGACCAATATCAGACAAAGAAAAAAGTGTTACTTTAGGACGAAGTGGAAGGTTAATCGTCTGATTATGTAAAATACCAGCCCTTGCCATTTCGTATGTAGCAGTACGAATTCTGCTCTGCGTATAATTATTAGAAGTATCACTCAATATAGCGGATTCTATTTCAGTATACACCGATGTACCATATGTACCAATCTGATTTAATATATCCCAAGAAACAGGATTCATTTTTCCGATATGCTCACGTAAATCAATCACATGAGCCTTAGGAGTTTTCATCATTTCTTTCTGTTTCTTTTTCATATCTTTATTTGTTTTTGATTCTTTTGTAGGAATAGAAGACGGAGTCGGACGCATAAAACTATCATCAAACTGGAATGCTTCACTTATCAATTCTTCTTCTGTTTTACTTGTACCATCCGCATTTTCCATCTTGATAGCCTCTACCTGGATGTGACCCTGTTCAGCATTCTTTTTTATATCGTAATTGGTTTTATTTAATTCCGCCTCATTGCGTTTTTCTTTTTCTACGCGTTTTTCCAACTCTTCCTTTGTCATAGTGGAAGAACCGGCATTGGTAAGAAGAATATTGATTTGTTCTTTTAAACTTTCAATTTCTCCCCTTCTTTCATCTAATGAATCCACCAAATGCTTCATTAAATCTGTTCTTTGAGTATTATATGCAACAAAACTTTTTCTAGATTTCGATATCAATTCAAGTGTAGGAACTTTTCCCCAAGCATATTCAACACCAAGAACCATTTCCTTTTTGTCTTTTGCCAAGATATCTTCGCATAAAGTACGGCAGGCAGACTCTATTTTGTCTAAATCGGAAAATTTATCAGCCCATTGTCTTTTTTTAGTTGTGAATTGCTCATCTAAATCTTTATATTTAGCGACCAATCTGTTGTATTTGTCAAGCAAAGCCTGATATTCTCTATCACTAGCCATTATTTATCTGCCTCCCCATATATTTGTTCATAGATATAATTATCTAAACTCCATTCTGCTAATTCTTCTGTATACACACCATTCAAACTGTCCCCAACGGCAATAATATTATCTGTTATTGTTACAAATTTTGAATACATACTGGAACGATATTGTAATGCATTGTTCGCAGCAGTTTGATTATTTGTAGAAATAGCAGATGTCATGTTCTGCACATATAGTGCCGAATCATCCTGTATCCAAGTCAACAACAAAGATTGAATTACGGAATATTTACTTGAAAATTCCGCAGAACTCAAAGACACCGATAATGCCGAAATATCTTCCAACATAGCCTCGTATTCTGGTGCCAAAACAAGAGGGTCTTCATCACCAAGCGATAAACGATAGTCTATCATATAAATATCTTCGTATATATTTTTAGCCTCTTCGTAATACGACAACATTAGATTATATTCTTTCTGCTCTTTAATATCGTTTACAGACATGATACAAGGCGTGATTTTTCCGCTTTCATTATATTCATAGTTTGTCATAAGAGCACCGTAGATAAGAAAAACAAGGTAAAGAGAAAAACAGATTACAGAGACGGCTTTTACCTTTCGCATAATCCTATCTTTCTTTTCTTTTTTCTGTTTTTTGTAAGATGCTTCCAAAGTTTGTTTCTCCAATTCCTCTTCGTATAAGTCAGCATCTTTTTCCTTGATAGGTGGCAAAGCACTTGCATCATTTAAAGTTGGCTCGGTATATAACCTTTTAATACGTTCTTCTTCAGTCTCGACCTTTTCGGTTTTTTTGGGTTGAGCCGGTTGCATTCTGCTTACTGCCTTTTCTTTTTTCTTAAAAAGACCTTCTTTCTTTTCTTTTTCGGTTTGACCCTTTCTTAAATCAACTTTCTCATTGTTTTGCGAAACATGATTCTGTACCGGATTTAGAGTCGGATTTTGAGCAGGTGCCATGTTTAAAGGATTAAGAACACCATTTACCGGAACTTCTGCTTTGGGAGCAGGGGTATATAATGTTTGTTCTTGAACTTTTTTCTGTTTCTTTTCCTTTTTTATAACGATGGGCTCATCCTGTTTCTTGTTACGGATGCCAAACCCAGCAGGCTGTTGAGTCGGCTGTTTTACCGATGATGACTCTGCAACTGGTTTCTTTTGTTCAACCATATTTGCTTTGTGTATAGGTTTTTGTTCTGGTGTGTTCTGTTTTCCCTGATTAAGCCTTTGGTTCAACAGTTGATTCTTCTTCGTCGCCATAGTAAACCTCCACATCTCCATCTTCTTCAGACGGTTTCAAGTTATTCAAGTATTCTACCGAATAAGGAACAATATCCACGACATTATCAAGTTCAACATAAGTTTCTCCACAATGTTGACAAGTGAAAGTACGCTCTGGTCTACGAGTTCTAAGCATACCATGTATGTAGACGCAGGAACCTTTCTGTAAACGTTTATGGTCTTCTACTGCCATAGACCCAAAAGTTTTAATCCATGGGAAATCCGTAGTCATTGAATCTGGGTCTTCCGCGATACGAATTTTTCTGTTTACCGCAAGAGAATAAGAACAGTTTGCAATGCGACCGCTTTCTTCGTAGTATTCAGGGTCATTACACAAGTTTCCAATTAAATATACAGTGTTTGAAATTTCCGCTCTTTCCCTCAAAAGTTCGCGACCTTTTCTTGTATCCATATTATCAGATTCTCTTTTACATACATAAATAGGATTTACATATACACCCTGACCTTCAAACTGATTTTCTTTCCCACATGCTTTACAGAAGTTCTTTTTGTTTGTACGAATTGTACAAAGAACTCCAGTTACATCCACCATATCATATTTTTTTAATTTTGCAATTTTTTCGATAATATCCCTATTCAAAGAAATAACGATAGGACAATCATAACGCTGAGAACTCTTTGAGCCATCAGGATTATAATTTGGACGTTCCATGATTGTTAAATAAAACAATGCTCTTACCGGAACACCTTCATCTGTATAAATTACCGGGTCACTCATTACCTGTCCATGCAGTGTGACATAATTCTGTCTTGCCATTTACATTAGCACTCCTTTCTATTTAATGGGTTGAAGGGTACCAGAAATACATACCCAACAACCACTGTTTGGTCTTTGCTAGAAATAAGTATTTAGCAAAGGATTTTTAGTTATAGTTCAAATTCATAAAAGCCGTCAACGATGTAGCATCAGAATTCATAAGTGACACAGCAGTTTCGATTGCCTTGCTATCCTTATTTTCTAATGCTTCTATGTATGCTTCTAAAGAACTTTTTGTGTTAGCCATAACACGAAGTACATCTTCTCTTGTATCAGCATAAGCATTAGGCGGATTCGTAACTGTAAAATTATTAATTGCTACATTCACTATTTCTAATGAATCTTTCGCATTTTTTAATTCATCAGCATATGGATATTCACCTTTTACCACTTTTAAAGACATAAGAGAATGTGTTTGAAGTTGATTGATTATTGTCATAGACTGTTGCGACAAATAAACGGAATAATCAGAAGCACTCATTACTGTAGATGTCGAATATTCCACTTCACCATCATCTTTAATCTGTGAACTTGTAGGAGGCGCATTGCACCCACTTACACAAAAGATGATTGCACCAATCAATAACATGCACAAAATGTTTTTTTTCATGACGCAAAGACCCCCTTTCTAAAAAAATAAAACTTATTTCTCTTTTATAGTATGAAAGAACACCAAACATTTTGGGAAAACAACAAAAACCCCGTGATTTACACGAGGTTTTTGCCAAATTACATCAATTCTGCATAGGATAATCCTAAATTTTCGATATTCGCCAAGTCAGCGGCAGTATCAGTTTCGCGGATGGAACCATTGATAGAATCATGCAAGTAGATTTTAAATTCACTATGAGGTGATTCCATTGTTTTTAATACCATTCTAACATTATTCCAATCAACAATAGGCAAGGTTACCATCATTTTTCTTCTTTTTATCGTTGCTTCATGGACTTCTGAAATAGTAAAAAATCTTTCGATTTCAGCACTTTCTTCTTCATCGTCATTAGCCCCTGAATATTCAGAAACTTTTTCGCTGTACTTTCCTTTTAAAACGACGGCTTCCATGTCTTTTAATTTATGTCCCACCTGTTCAAAAGCACGAGTGAAACACTGTCCTTCTACATTAAACGCCTTATCACAAGCCGTAAAGAAAGCAAGTGGTTTATCATCTTTCTTTCTTTTTACAACTCTTAAATCACGAATCTGTACGAGAGCATAATATTCTTTTCCCGGAACCATATCTGCAAAAGAAGTTACAGGCAAATCAGAATCATAAATATCAAGCGGATGACCCGTTACATATGTACCAAGAACTTCATATTCATCATCCAACTTGTTCTTTCTATCTTCCGGAATATTCGGAATTACAATTTCTTTCAACTGTGTTTCGTATTGAGAAAGAGTTTTCTTTGCCCTCTCTAAACACTGTGTAGTAGATTTGTGCTTCTTTTCGTCCAACTCACCAGCCAATGTCTCTTCATGTCCAGCAACATCTTTACTCTTATCTCTTATCTTTTTCAAAATATCAAGATAAGAACCAAGAACTTTTAATAAAGCAGTTCTATTTTCACAGAATATATCAAAAGCACCGGCACGAATCAAGTTTTCAGTTACATCTTTACGGATATGACCGTGTAACATGTAATCATAGAAAGAGTCATATCCACCCTCTCGGGTTTCTACAATTTGAGTAGACGCACTTTTAATGCCCTTAACTTTGCTAAGACCAAACACGATAGACATATTTCCTTCATCGTCAATTCTTTCCATAAACTCAACATCAGAATAGTTAATATCAAGAGCCGAAATTTCAATATCATTTTCTCTACACTCTTCAAAATACAACGGCAAATCTTTATTGTCTTTCAAATTCATTGTTGCACACAAGAACTCCGCAGGATAATGATGCTTTAACCATGCTGTCTGATACGAAACAATAGCGTATGCCGCGGCATGGCTCTTATTAAATGCATATCTTGCAAAATCAATCATTTCATCAAATAATCGGTTTGCAATTTCAGAAGAAATACCATTTCTTTTACATCCAACAATATTTCTCGTTTCATCTCCGTTTACAAACGATTCTCTTTCGGCAAGAAGAACCTTCTCCTTTTTCTTTGACATTGCACGACGAACAAGGTCAGCCTGCCCAAGTGAATAACCGGCGAGTTTTTGGAATATCTGTTGTACTTGTTCCTGATAAATAACAGCACCATAAGTAGGAGATAAAATAGACTCTAATTCTGGAGTGGCATAAGTTAATTGTGCTTTTCCGTGTTTTGTTGCAATGATATTTTCCAAGTACTGCATAGGACCCGGTCTATAAGCCGCAACAAGAAGAATAATATCTTCAATACAGTCTGGTTTGAAATCCATTAACATACCCTTCATACCGTTAGACTCGAACTGGAATACACCATTTGTTCTTCCTTTGCTGTAGATAGCATTAAACACTTCAGGTTCAAAAGGAATTTTATCCATATCAACCGTAATTCCATAGTTCCTATTTACTTTTCTAATAGTATCGGTAATAATTTTCATGGTTTTTAATCCCAAAGCATCCATCTTTAGAAGACCACTTGCCTCAACCTGTCCCATGTCACACTGACAGCACCAGCGTTTTTTCTTTGTGTTGTAGAGAAGAGGAACATACTCTTTAACATCTCCATTATCAGCAATAACAACGCCAGCCGCATGCATACCATAGTGAGTCAGTCTTCCTTCAATCATAAATGAAAGGTCAATAATCTCTTGAGCCACTTTTCTCGTATCATCATTTTGAATGGATAAAATATAAGCATCAAGATTATCTTTTGCTTTTTTCAGAGTTATTCCGGCTTCGGCAGGGATTACTTTTGAGATTTCATCTCCAAGATTATAATAATACATAGAATCTTTTTTCTTTTCTGCACCAATAAATCTTGCAGAAGTTCGAACTGCTTCCTTTGCCGCCTGTGTACCTCTTGTTACAATACAGCAGACCGCTTCTTCTCCATATCTTTTCTTTATGTATTCGATAACAAGTTCTCGAACATCTGGAGATATATCACTGTCGATATCAGGCATAGACACACGTTCTACATTTAAGAAACGCTCAAATAAAAGATTGTATTTAATAGGGTCAATATTGGTAATACCTAAAAGGTAACACACAAGAGAACCAGCCGCGGAACCACGACCAGGACCGATTGCATAACCAAGTTCTTCTTGATGGCTATCAATGTAAGCCAAAAATTCATCACAATTCATTATTGGAGATAATTTTTCCAATTCAATTTGATTCTTTCTTGACATACGACCAAGTCTTCTTCCTACATCCAAGAAATCCTGAACAATCAAGTGATAATCACTATAACCCATATTACAGATAACACCGAGTTCATATTCCAATCTTTTTGCATATTCCTCCGTCCATTCTTCTTTGGAAAAATAAAGAGGAATTCTTTCGTATGCTTTTTTACGAATCGTTTCATCTGCTGAAAGACCATCGTTAGTAATGAACTTAGGATAATGACTTTCTTTTGGAAACTCTACTTGACATAAAGAAGCAACCTTTTCAGCGTTTGCAATTGCAATAGCCGCATCTTCTACCGAAACAATTTCCGAAAGAATAGAAAGCATATCAGCATCCGGTTTTATATACAAATGATAATCAGACTCCGAAATCTTTTCATACTTAGAAAATCTCTGGAATCTTTGTACTTGACGCACACGAATATCTTCATAACTGTTTGTAGCCGTATGAACATCATTTGTCGCAACACAATCAATGTTAAGTTCCTTAGATATACGGAGTAAAATAGGGAAAAATCGTTTTTCTTCGTCGATACGATGGTTTTGTAATTCGATAAAGAATCTTCCTTTTCCGAAGATATTCGCCATATTCAAAGCCTCTTGTTTTGCGGCATTATATAATTCTTCTTTTGTCATCTTTGCACTTTGAAGATGTTCAATTCTTTTCTTGCAATCCATATAATTCCCGTGAGACTTTTCCACTTCTTTTAATGAATTTCTCATCATGGACTCTTTAGTTTTTTCGGCTTTAATTTTAGCCTTAAGTACTTCCAATTCTTTTGAAGCATTTGCAACTTCTTCTTTTTCTCTTTGAAGTTCATCATATGCAGTTTTGTATCCCGGGTCATTGTTCTTTTTCAAAAGAGCAACCGTCTTCTCTTTCTTTACAAAACTCTTACCCACAATAGTAGCCAACTCTTTCTTTTTTTCGTTGAGTGCTTTGATTTCGTCGCCCTTTGCTCGCAGTAACGCAAGATTTTTCAGATAGGTTTCATCTTCCGGACTATTATAAGTCTTCATTTTAAGTTCTATCTTTTTGATTTGTTCATCAGCATCTTCATTACTGTCAAGTATAGAACATAAAACACCAGACATACATCCAGAAAGCGCAATCACATATCCATGCCCTTTACTTCCGGGACCAAAATATGTTTGAAAAATTTCATCTGTCATATAAGGATGTCCATTGCTCGAATTTAGGTTTTTATACGATTCTGTTACGGCTTTAATAATAGCCTTGTATCCGTGTTCGTAATCCATCGCCAAAAGCACAATATGTTTCCCATCTTTATACGCCTCTACACCAGGTATTCCGTTAATAACTGTTTTTCCCGCTTTATCGTTAATAGACTTGATGTAAGACATAAACTCTATCACACCGGTCATAACACCGTGGTCTGTAAGAGCAATTGCCGGACATCCAAGTTTAACAGCCGTATCAACCAGTTCTTTTACAGATAACCCGGAATCTCGCATAGACTCTTCCGAATGACAATGCAAAGCACCAAAATGGATTTGCTTTTTATCATCTTCTCGAATCAGGTGAATCAATTCTTCTACAGAACGATAAGAAATAGACTCTTGTTTTTCAGATTGAGTAGCGTTATTAGAATTTTCCATATACACATTCCTCCTCCTTTATCTTTATATATAGTTCAAAAATAGTATGTTATTTTTTTATGAACGGTAACTAACAAAATTGAAAAAACCGAAAGCATCGCTTCCGGTTCATTCTGTACTATGCATACTGTGAGAAATACTCTATTGAGAGTTTATCCAATTCATTTGCATTCCCATCAAATTCGATATAAAGATTTCGCAATTTATAAAGAATATTGTGAACATGTGGAATAAAGTCATTTATGTTCCAATGCAATTCATAGAAAATCTTCACAAAATCCATATTTTGTAATGGATGTTCTAGTTTGTCTTTTAGGCGTTTGTAATCAAAATATTTTTCTTTGATTTTTTCGCAGACAATCCATTGATACATATCCGTATCATCCACTGGACCAACATCTCGCCAAGTATATAACTTGCAATCATTCTCCAATGTTGTAAAACTGATAGGAACACTTTCACAAATCAGATAAAAACCGTCTTCATCTCTTATTTTAGACAAAAATTGTCCTTTTGGCAAGGGTTTGTTTTTATCAGAAAAAGAAATCGCGTTCAAAACGCATTCATACCCTCTTTTTTGAAAAGCACCAAGACCCAAAAGTTTCTTTTCTTCTGGTGTCAGTTTTCTAAAACGACTTTTTTTGTTATTATTCCTCGCAATCTCTTTGTAAGCACCAATGTTGTTTATGGAAGCAACCTTTAGTGCTGCTTCTACTCCACTGATACCCAAATACAGAGCAACTGAGTCTATTGTACTATAACCTCTGTTGCAAGAATGACAATAACATCCATGTTTAGTAATCTGACAGTTTCCGATGTTTTTATCCTCTCTACCCAGCGTCATCATATGTCCTGGGCAAAAAATAGCATTTCCTTCAATATGCATACCGACTTCTCTGAAGGTGAATCCAGGGTCGGCCAACTCATTGATTTGGTCAAAATCAATTTGATGATATGTCTTATTATTTGACATAAAATTACCTCCCTTTATCTTTCATAATATGTCAATAATAGTATGAAAAACCAAGAGAGGTAATAACTTATTCACCTATAATTTCGCTTTCCAAATCTTCCACCACATCTTGCATTTCCTCGTAAGAGTCTGTCGCATCGTCTGTGGTTTCATCTAATACAGGAACATCTGGGTTAGGAGTTTCGCTTCCGCTATTTTCTGTTGTATCTACAGTGGTATCAGTTTCCAGTTCTTTGTCTTCTTTAATTTCAGAGTCTTCTTTGTCTTCTTTAATATTAGCATCATCATTTTCAGAAACACCAAAGAAACTAATTCTATCCCAATTAGAAGAACTATATCCAAGACCTTCAAATGTAAACCATTGTCTGGTAACCATTTCTTTTTCTTCATTTAGCATATAAGCGGCTTTTTCATAAATGGTGATATATCCAAGAAAATCACCGTTTGTATTACACACAATCAGTCTGCCATCAGCAGTATATCCTGTTACAACGCCAATATTTTCTCCCCTAGAAGAAGAGAATAACGAAACCGCTACCGCTTGATTCTTATCAAGATATTCTCTTACTTTAATCAATACATGAAGAGAATCAAAAGATGTTCCAAAACGCTCTAATTCATTTTCATCGTATTTGGGCAATTTAAAATCAACCTCTACATCTGTTGTTAAGTCCGGGTCTGCATCTATCTTTGCTATTTTCTGCCCCCTTAATATACCTGCATCATCTGGCAAAACAAACGAAAGAAAATCTGTAAAAAAGTTAGATTTTGAAAACATACTGTTACCAAACAAAATAAAATGATTTGCCATTTCAAGTTTTTTATCGTATACTAGAACAACCATATCTTCCTCTATACGCCAAGCATCCTCTTTTTCACGGTATTGAAGAAGTGTATGTTTTCCATTTTCATATTTATATGCATATTTTCCGGAAGCGAATTTTGCCCAACCTTTAAAACTGTGGAAACGATATCCATCAAATGTTTCTATTACCCCACCATATGTTTTATCTGTATAAGAATCTGCCCACAGAATCACATCGCCCATTTTATAAGGAGTATCAATAGAATTACCTTTTTCGGCATCTTTTTGTCTGATATAATTTACCAATGTGGAATTTGTTTTTACAGGACTGGTTTTATATGTAATCACCTCTGCGTAATCCGAAACACCGTCTCTGTCCGAATCTTTTGCAAAAGGATTACATCCATATTCCTCTTCCTTGTAATTCGCCAAACCATCCCCATCGAAGTCGTCATCCGGGCAGTCTTTTACATATTGCGAAGATAACTTAATCGCCGTTGAGTCAGCAGCCGTATCAAAAAACTCAGTGTTCGGCTCTCCCTTGTACATTATCTGCGGAAGATAAATCACCATAATAAAAGTGAATAAAATCGCAACAGGAACAACCAATTTCTTATAATCAATTTTCTTCTTTGTTATGACGATATCGCTCGAATTTCCATACACATCATAAGATGGAGCAGAGTTATTCAAAGCAGGTGTTCTTTTTGATTTTTTCTTATTATTTGCTTCGTTACGTTCCATGTTCTCACGAAGTTGTCTATCTAAACGTCCCATATTAAAACAGCGGAATATACCGCCTCTCCTTTCTTAATATTATTCAAATATAGTATGATTTTTTTTACAAAAAACGGGCAAAAAAATACTCCCAAAGCGAAAAGGGAGTATTTTTGCAATATTATGTTGATTATGGTCGCAATTCTCCTATCGGAACCAAACCGTTATTTTCGATAGAATCATTAACTCCATTTAGAAGATTAGAATTAGTTTCTTCGTCGTCATCTTCCTTGAAAGAGTCAATACCTTCAGAACCATCTACACCATCATCATCTTCTGGCACATTGGAATCTTCGCCCTCTACACCATCAACCTTTGTTTGTTCTTTTTTGATTTCTTCCAATAATTCGTTAATCCACGTAAATGCTTCTTCTGAAATTTCTGTTTCTGGCAATTCAGTGTCTAACTTTACATCTGGATAATTTTCTAAAAATTCTCTAATTGTTTCTTTCATTTTTTCTTTGTTTTCTACAACGCTATCCATTTCTGCACGGTCTTCTTCCGGAACAACTTCACCCATGGCTTTAATTGCTCTTTCTGCCTGAGCGATTAAATCTTCCATTTCTTTTTCTTGAATTGGATTTTTATTTACATAATCCTTTCTGTCTATATCCGCATCTGGATACGAAGTACCTTCCTTACTGACACTTAATGGAACACAACCAACACACGCGACTGTTAACGCAAGACATAAAATTGTTGTAAGTATTTTATTACCCATAATCAAAACCTCCTTTTTTTGTTTTCTAATTATAGTATGAAAAAGACCCCGCTTATGCAAAAGCGGGGTTTGTTTTACAGAAATTGTATCACATAATAAGCGATTGTTACTACCAAATAACCACCAAAGAAAAACGGTGCAAATGGGAAGTATTTTCCTCTCTTTGCAAGTTTTCTAATAATGCTGTAAACAATAGCAAGCACACAGGCAGATAAAACAACAAGCACGGAATTATGCAAACCAAGAAAGAATCCCATCGCTCCGGCACATTTAATATCGCCCCCCATACTTGTATAAGTAATAACACCGACTAGCAAGAACAAACCAAAGCAAAAAGCAAATCCAAGCAAATTGTAGTAAGAAATTCCAAAGAAAGGAATTAAAGCAAGTCTTACAAGAACAATGGCAAGGTTTAATTTGTTCGAAATTTTCAGTTCTTTAATATCCGTATAGGAAGCATATCCCAAAAGAGCGAATAATAAAAGAACCATAATAATGTGTTGGTAATAAGTACCAAGATGACCGGCAACATCCCCGAATGCCGGCAGATTTTCCATAAATAACATATTTTTATCTCCTTTTATTTTTTATTGCAATGTGATTTTTCCTACCACCTGTACAGGAGTAGTAATAAATCCGTCTTTTGCTGTGTTAGCAGAACTTGCGGACTGCTTTTCATCAGCAAAGATGTTGAAGAAGGTTGTTGTTACCGTCCCTATAAAATCGGTATCTTTACGAACCTTGTATTTTACATTTACGACACAACTCAAAAAGTAGGATTCAACATCTATGTTTTCATTGATAACATTTCCCTCATCATCGGGTGCGGACATATGCGTACCAGTTGCTAATCCGGTATCGTCATAAGTAATTTTAATACCATCATAACCATCAATAATTTCGAATGTTTCTATGTTTTTTGCGGTACCATCCACAATGTTATCATTAAGTATTTCTACAAACTTTTGTTTTGCGATATCCTCGTCTACTACGAGTCTGCCTTGGTTCCACTCATCTTCATCTACCGCATAACGAAGAGCCTCTACAGATGCTAAATCTAAGATGGCTTCCGTTTCTGTTAATGTTGTTGTTGTTTTGTATTGGTCCACAAATGCACAAAACGCAAACAACATAATCAGAATTAATACGGTATATTGCAATGATACGGCTCCTTGTTCATTAGACAAAGAATTTTTTATTTTTTCTCTTATTGAACGGAACATGATATCACGCACCTTCCCAAGAGCCGTAGTCGTACTTCCATTCAGATAAACCAGGCATTGTGATATTAAATGTACTTTCAACAGGTAATCCAATTACACCTCCGAAAATACGCCATTCATAACGAGCCACAATTTTTATTGTGAACGTACTGAGATAATCTGCGGTATATGCAACTTTTGATTTTGATGTTAAAATAGGCGTTGAATAATAATCAACAGCATCTTGGTCTTTTACATAAACTGCCCATTCAGTACTTTCTACTCCTATACTTGTCAACTCATTATTAACAAGCGTTTGTAAGTCAGATAATGTATAATAGTTTTCTGTGTATCCGCTTGGAACGTCATCCCAAACACCGCCCTGTACGGACATGGTTCTTGCGAGGTCTTTTGCTACCGTAGTGGTTGTAATGTGTGCATTTGAGAGTTGGATAATATCGACAAATGCAGAAAATAATATGATAAAGATGATACAGGCAATTGCTACTTCATAAGAAGTAACACCTCGCTCATTTTTCTTAAATTCTTTTAATTTAAATTTTATTTTGCGAAACACAGTCAATCCCTCCTTTCTCGGCAAACTACTGTTATTTTCAAAACATTATTCTGCAAGTTGTTCTTTGATTTCTTCATATTCGGATTGTGTGGTATTTGATGCTGAAAGTAATAATGTTTCCACTTCCGCATTTCTCACATATCCGCTATTTTCGTAAGCCTTTAAAATATCACTGATATCTTCGTAAATAGGGCTTTCTTTATCTTTCGCAACTTTTTTATATGATTCTAAAATATAATCTTTTAACTTTAGTTCATCATCGTATACTCTTTCTGTAGAGTAGAGTCCGAGGTATTCTTTAATATAGAAGTCTCGTGTTGATTTATATACATCTTTCAAACTAGATGTGCTGTATTTAACAATAAACGCATCCAATGTAGTTATTCTATCAAGAACAACATCACACATTAAGTTATCTGTTTCGGCATCGATATAATCTTCTTTCTGTTCTTTTTCATAGAAATCAAAAATCGCTTTATAATCTTCTGCCATATACTCGCCATATGTATCTACAAAATATCCATAATCAACAGCGACAATAATTTCGCCATTTACTTGTGCTATTAACGCGTGATATTCAATAATAGCATCCAATTTTTCTTTTAATGATTCATCAACCATTAGTTCCGGATTATAAATTCCGTCTTGGTCTAATGATTGATAAACCAATGCTAATTCAGCATCATTCAATTCTCCAACAATGGAAAGATTGTAATGTGTTAAATAAGCAAGCGAATCAATAAAACCAGTCGCCGTTTCTTTATCCAATTTAGGAAAATACTTATCAAACGCTTTTTCTATTTCTTCTATAGTAGCGTCCTCATCTTCCATTAAAGCCTTTAATTCAGCCGTTGCATCTTTAATTTCTGCTTCCTGTGCTTCTTGTTTTTGTTTATCATTATTATCGATGGCTCGATAAATTAAAACAGAAGACAGAGAAGACACAACAATGATGCCAGCAATTAATAAGGCAAATAATCCATATTTCTTACCGTTTTTCTTGTCCATATTTTCTCCTTTCAACAATCAATCATTTTCTCGTTTATAGTATGACAGAAAATATTGATTTTTCTAAAATATTTCAATAATTTTTCCAAGTAGATTCGCCTCTTTAACAGGACCTATTATACGACTATCCATAGACTCTAATCGATTATCACCCATAAGAAAATACTCATCTTTTTTCAAAGTATAATCCAGATTAAAGATAAACTCATTATTCCATTCTTTATCTTTGATATAGGATTCGTTCAAAGGTTCATCATTCACATATATATCATTACCAGCAATTACAATTCTGTCACCCGGAGAAGCGATAACTCTCTTAATGATGTAAAATTTTTCTTTGCTTTCCGAACAGTTAGCCACAACAACATCTCCGTTTTTTATATCGGAAATTTTAGAAAGCCACAACTTTTCACCATCTACATAAGTCGGCAACATCGATGTTCCAGATACAGTAGTCCTTGTTACAAAGTTTGTAATTATAAGTGGCAAACCAATTGCTAAAACTATAAACAACGCCCATTCTTTAAAGAAATATTTAACAAAATTTTTTATTTTTTTCATATAATTTCCTCCATTCTAAAGTTATTCAGTTAAGAGATATAAGATATGAACTCCACTATCCCAGAAAGCGTCATAACCAAGTCCTTTTGCTAAGGAATAAGTAGACACAAGCACTGTTCCATCCACATTCAATATAGGACAGGATAATTTATAACTTCCACCACCGATATTACTTCCTCTCGAAGCAAGAGTAAAAGAGGTAGAACCAATACTTCCACTAAAAGAAGAGTTTCCTCTTGAAATACCAACCGAATTTCCACTAACTGAAAAACTTCCACCAACAGCATCTGCAACAGCCTTCGCATCTAATAGAACAATTGAATCTTTTACATACGCTTTTACTGTAGCAGTTTTATCATCATCAAATTGTATGGTAACCTTTTGTTCTTCTACAGGAAGACCCTCTACATATTCTGTCAAACTAAAGTTTCCAGATGTTCTACTTAAGCGAACTGCTATATCTACACCAAATTTTTGAAGCGTACCAATGACTTCCGATGTTTTATAAATTGATGTCTTTAATGCCGTAGCCACATTCCCATTTTCATCTTTAATAGAAACTCCAAGCGCAGAGACCTCTATTTCACAATCAATTGCTCTCGCAATGATTTCATATAAGTTTTCAGTATCTAAACCGGAAATATATCCATTATCTACCGTTACAATACCAGTATCCATATATCCTTTTCCTAAGTTATACTGAATACTTCTCTGACTTCCGACATTAAATCTTTTGACCGCTGCTTCATTTTTTCTTGCTAATTGAAGATACTCAAAATACGCAGATGATTCAAAAGTAGAGCCAGTATAAGTAGCCTTTCCGTCAGAACTATAATTTTGCAACCATTGTAAATAAACATTTTCGCTGGAACCATTTGATACCCAACCAGAAGAAGATGATTGTCCACTCATAATACCAGACATAATCTGATTCAACTGAGCAGTGTAATCCACACCCGGATTCTCAATAGATGAATCGTATTTGCTTTCGGCATCTTTTTTATCTTCAATTTCTTGATTTACAGGTGGAACATATTCTTCCGCAGGTTTTTTATCTGCGAAAGCATCAGAAACATCTCCGACATCTTCGGGAGTATCATCAATTTCCGGAACGCCCTGGTCTAAAGGACAGGCTCCAAAACGAGCACACAATTGGTCTATAATGCTTTGATTTCCTGCTTCAATTTGTTTCATAACTTCTTCCTGATTTATATAATCCGGAATTTCCACACCAAGGTATTCCCAAGCAAATACAGGACCAATCGTAGAAGTTAAAACAACAATTAAACCCATAGCACAAGCAAGTAAGTTTTTTAATTTTCTCATATTATTTTTGTGATTCTTGCGTTTTTTATAATTGCGGGAACAAACACAATATGTCACTTCCTCCTTTCTAGATTTTAAAAACAAAAACACCTAACCATCACATACGGGCATGGTTAGCCAATCTTCTGATTATAGTATGATAGAAATGAAAAGAAATTGGAGTTTTTCACAAAATTTTTTTACTTTCTTTCATAATATAATTAAGGAGGGATAAAAATGCAATATAAAAAAATATTACTTTTGGGTGTGTTATTATTTAGTATTTGTTTAACAATAGGGTGTACATTCAAAGAGAAAACATATGATAATACAAAAATAAACAATATTGAACAAAAAGATGAAAACGAGAAAAAACAAACAAATAAACAATACACAAAAGAAGATGTTTGGAATGAATTTTGCACTTCTGATAGAATAAGAGATAATTGCCGAGAATTGACCGGAAAAGATTTTTACCTTGAAAACATCGAACATTTATCGGGCAATATAACACAACTGACCAATCATGATAGATATATCATCGAAATAATGTCGGTAGATTGTTATCATTGCAATAATAGCATGCCTTATGTTTTGGAATATGATAACAGCAATAAAGAGATTCCTATATACACTTGTAACTTTTCAGATGACCCCGTTACAATAAAAGAATGGATGTCTGAAAAAGATTACTCTTTTGACATAGGAATGGTAGAATATGATTTAGTAAAATATGATTTAGGAATCAAATATACGCCGTGTTTTTTATTTATTGAAAAAAACGAAATTAAATTAGCATTCATAGGAGAAATTAAAAGCGTAGAATTTATAGACACACTAATTTGTACGGCATATCAAGAGCAATAACTTATTGCTCTTTTTTTTGCAAGAAAAAACCGACTGGATATCCAGTCGGTCTTGTGTTTTCTTGTTACTATGTAACACTTGGGTAGTAATCTAACACTCTGCGAATGATTAGTTAACTGAATCCCAGTTACCAGCGTTAGCGCCGTTTGTACCGATTTGATTTGCTGCGTTGTTGATAAATTCAGCGATGCTGTCACGAAGTAAGAACAATGCTACAGCGATAACCAATACAACTGACATCCAAACGATAATTTCCATGTTTGAAGAACCTTGTTCTCCTCTAAGTGCGTGTTGAATTCTGTTCATGGGTTAAGCCCTCCTTATAATATTTTTTAAATGCGGGAGTTTTTAGTTTCAAGGCGGTTACCCGCCTTATACAATGCATTAAATCGTCCCGCAACAATTTAATACATTAAATGTCGCCTCTCGTCGAAGCAAATGTTACACATTCTACTCAACTTCGAATGCAGGACTGTTGTCCTCTCGTTAATAGTATGTAAGACATACTTGATTTTCGGTTTCTTTACACCGAATCGTCATTTAACGAGGTAAGATTGCCGAAAGAATATCATCTTTTGACACATGTCGCTTCCTTGTTACAAGGAAACTATAATTGGCATCTTTACAGATATTTCCGCAAATTCTTGCTTCTTACAACCAATGCCCTGGCTTATCAATGCCGTTGTCTTATATGATGTCCACAAGCGTTGATTATACTGATTCCGTATGCCATTCGGTACAGTTAGATATATAATTGAAGACTGTAGGAACTTCCTACATTCTCAACTACCATAAGTAGTATGTAAGAAATGCTTATTTTTCGGTTTGTTTCATTTTCAGTCTCATTATTGAACCGAATTACTCATCTCTTTACAATTATAGTATGTAAGAAATGTTTGATTTTCGGTTTGTTTCATTTTTTAGTTTCATTATTAAACCTAACCACTCATTTCTATACAATCATAGTATGTAAGAAATAAAAACTTTTGGGTTTTTCTTATCTTTTACTTATTTAATAACCCCGTATTGTCTTACATATATATTATGATAGATTCTTTATTTTTTGGGGTTTTTCTAGTTTTAGTGAACTGTTAACCCCAGCAATAATATTATGACAGAAATGCAAAAAATTGGGTTTTTGAAAATAAGAAAAAAAAAAAAACAGAACCGGGGTCCCCCGGTTCTTAATATTATTAATTATCCCATCCTATATGAGATGCCTTTCTTACATTCGCTCCCATAAAATCCATTACATCATCAGAAAAGAAGAATAATGCTGTGCTAATGACTATAACGAGCGATATAATAACAATAGCCTCTAAACTACTTGCGCCCACTTCGTTTTGGAGTGTATGTTTTATACGATTCTTAAAGTTTTGCATAATAATTCTCCTTTCTTTTTCTGATTATAAAATATCAATAATGGAACCAACGGTAGGCAACGCGAAAGCAGCAATAATACAGAGTAATAATGGAGCCTGTACCATAGTTGCCATGGACTTTCTGCTTGCAATCTTCTTTTCATTGATAATTTCAAGCATATCACGAACCTTGTCCGCCTGTTCAGCAAACGAATCTTTTACACTGTTACCAAGTTCCAAATTCAATTTAACAATAGAAACAAATTCACGAATAGGTGCAATATCTACAGCGTAAGCGAGCCATTCTAATGCCTCGTCTACACTACTGATATTGGCCTTTGTTACAAATTTCTCCATAATAGGTTGCCAATCAGGTGCAATATGTGGAAGGGCGTGTACAACCGCTTCTGTAAACAACATATTAGCCGACAGATAACCAGATATAATATTAATCATTTCAGGGAATCCACTTGTTAAAACATCTTGTTTGTTCTTATAAGTATTATGTAATAAAAACTCTGGCATTACAATTAAAAGCCCACCTATAATCAACGCCAAGAAACTCAGTGCTTTCATAAGAAGAATAATAACCAACACACCAACTATTCTTAAAACCCATATGAAAGTAGTGAATGTGTATGCATCAAAGTACTTATCCCATTCTGTAAAACGAAGTTTTCTTGTTAAGTCATATATTCTCTTGCTAGACATGTTTTGAGAAAATATGTCTCCAAAAGGTCCAGTAATTGTACCAATAAGACCCCTCATTTGTTCTAATTCTTTTGCATCTTTTTCTTCTTGAGACACACTAACCTTAGTTATCTGGCCTTCTCTTATTTTATCCAATTCCATTTTATCGGCATTAAAAACCGTATTTACAAGGTTGCGGATTAAAAAGTATGCAAGAATCATAAATGCAACAATAAGGAATATTAGGTTACCACTCATATTCATAAAACATACCTCCCCTCTATTCTAATGGTGCACCAATCTTAGTATTGATAAACCAGAAAATACCAAGACAAGCGGCAACAATAACCGTGATACCAATCTTACCCATAAGAGTAGTAGTAATAAACTCAATATAAGACGGCTGAGACATACAACTATATACAACAACAATAGGAACAAAAGCAAGCATTACATAGGCTTCCATTGTAACTTCGCTTAACTGTTTTCTCATAGTTCTCATGTTTTCTTCATTTTTCTTATACTGTTCAACTGCCTGATATAAAATATTCTTACGACTTTCTTCAGTACCGATTTCAGCGGCAACTTCGTAATAATCTGCAAATCGAGACAGATATTTATTTTCCAAACGGTTACCCATATCCTTTAAAGCCTTAGGCAAAGGCATACCATTCTGGATATTTAGTTTCGCACGATGTATTTCGGAATACATCGGTTCTTGTCCTTGAAAGTCTTCTTCCGTAGCAACAAAAGCCGCATAAAAGTCACCAAGAACCTCAAATCTTTTCATTACCATAGAAAAGAACGAACCAATTTGTTGATTTATAACACTATCTCTTTTGTTCTTTAAAAACTTAATCGCCTGGTCAGGCAAAAGGAATGCCACAGCAAACACAACCGTTGCCAAAAGCAAGTTATCCAGTAACACTTGTGTCGCGATAAAACAAACAACACCAAGAGCCAAACCAATTAATACACCTTGTGCATAGGTTAGTTTTACACCCGCACGAAGATATAACTTTTCTTTTTGATAACGCTTTGAAGTACCAACTTTTTCATTAACGGCTTTTTCAAACTGTGCCATGACATTTTTTTTCTGTCTTTTTTGACCAGGAGTCAATGGTATATCTTTTTTCTTTCTTGGTTTTGGTATTAAAGCACTTAAACCAATTGTATTATGAATTGCAAGAACGCAGAATGCGAAAAGCAATATAAAAATCAAAGTAAGCATAAAACCAATCCTCCTTTACTATTCTTTTTCACAAATTTTAGCCGCTTCTCTCTCAGCCAATTTCTTTTTGGTTTCAGCCAATGTTTTTGTATGGTCGGTTTTTAACCAAGCCAAGTCTTCCATCTGTTTTACCGTTTCAAGAGGTAAACCTCTTCGTAACATAGTTCTTGTTTTTTCGGAAGAAATAGGGTTTAACCAGGTCCAATCCTGTGTATCAAAAGAATATTCCACAATAGGAGTAGCCTTTACAGAACGTTTTTCAAAATCATAAGAAATTTCATGTATAGAAGTAACGCGTCTTCCTATTCCCGGTACATCATCCTGAATTGCAACATAATCTACCGCAGAACCAATAATACGTTCTACTACCTCAATTCCGAGTGACGGCATACTCATAAGATATTTCGTTACAAGACGGTTTACAATATTCCATACCGTACCGCCGTGCATAGAGAAAATAGTTGAATGTCCGGTTTCCATACCTTCTACAGCCGCTTGTGCCTCAGCACCACGAACCTCACCGACTACGATATATTTCGGCTTCATACGGAGTGCAGCAATAATTAACCCTTCCATTGAAATATTTTCTTCTTCTTTTTGACTATGTACGGTTTTAAGTTCAACCGTATGTTTGTTCTTTAAGAACAACTCTTGCGTATCTTCTGCACAAAGGATACGTTTACCCAATTGAGGTACATAATAATCCAACAATGCTCTCAATGTAGTTGTTTTACCAGAACCGGTAATACCTGCATAAATCAAGTTCATTTCACCTTGAATAATATGTCCTAAAAGGTCTGCAATCGTCTGAGACATCAAACCACCATCAACGATTTGTTCCAATACAATAGGGTCTTCCTTATGTTTACGCATTGTTAAACAGCGCCCCTTTGTTGCAACAGTATCAATGATAGCGTTACCACGGTTTCCATAAACTTCGAAGTCAACAATCTTTTTTTCACCTTTATTCAGTTCTGACCCTGCCTCACGCATAATGCGGTCTACAAAATCATTATAATGTTTCAAACTTCTAAACTTGATAGGTTCGCCCTTGGAGTTACAGTATAACTCGTTCCTTCCGTTTTTTTCAACATAAATCAAATCATAAGCAATAAGGAAAATATCAGTTACCCCAGGGTCTTCCATTGCTTGTTCTAAAACGGAAAAACCGACAAAGTCAGCAGCAATATCTCGTACTAATCTGTCAAGAGCCGCCCCCTTTGTTTCTATTACTTCGCCATCTTTTGTTTTTTCACCCTCGTATCCAACTACATGGATAGAATTTAATTTAATGATGTTACGGACAACATCTTTATATGTTTTCATTTTATCACGATAATAAGCCTTATCTTTTACAGTACCGGCTTCATTAAAGTTATAATTTTTAAGTTTTCCTTCTTGTTCTACTTTCTCGCGGATATAATCGAGTGCCTTTTCATACTCTAATATACCAACCCTCCCGGAGCCAGACATTTCAGAACGTTCAATTTCGGTTGCAAAGGAAATGTCGCCACTCATTAATTCTTTTACTAATTTACCACTTGCTTCAAATCCCATGGTTTATCTGTCTCCTTTCTTTTTACCAAACAATCCGAAAAGTCCGGATTTTTTTTCTTCTTTTTCTTCTCTTTCTGTGTCTTCATCGTTTATTTCTTCCAATAAATATTGAGAATCGATAGGATAAATCAAATTAGCAATTTGCAAAATAGCCTGTTTTGCTTTTTCTGTATACGGAACATCTTCATCCAATACAACTGGAATTCCAGAATAAAGTCTGTTTAAAAACACAGCCTTTGGAATAGCAGGAATTGCACCACTTACTTCGAAGTATTTTTCCTCAATTACATCCCTTGTAAACATCAAAGGTTCGTAATTACTACCAATAGCGGCTTCATATTCCTTTGAATTATCGTAAGACTCATTTAGAATATAGTTAACTCTGTCAATAATATCAATTGTTTTAAATACTTCACGGTATTTCAGGTTGTTTCGTATATTATTGTAATCCAAGTTAATGATGTAATAACACTCTTTTGCTCTTTTTAAGATAGGAATTGTTGATAAGTGCAACAATGATGAATTGGTATCAACAATTACCACATCGTACATTCTGGAAATAACTTCTACAAGATATACAAAGTTCTCTGATGAAATATAATCTCCATTAATATCCGTAAAAGTAAGTTGAGAACCAACCAATACATCCAGATTTTTTGCATGCTTATAAGGAACCATACAGTCAAGAATGGTTTCATTTACAATTTGTGTATCGTCAATAGAAGCAATAACCTTTCCATCTTGCAATATACTACTGATAGCCTGTAGAGCAACTTTTAAGTTTTTCTTATCATCTTCTACATTTAACAGTGTACCAAGTGAAAGATTTTGCAAGTCAGCCTCTATTAGGGCTACACGAGGATTATCTTTGCCATACTTTGCAATTGCTGCCGCAAAATTTACAGAAGCAAACGATTTACCACTACCCGGTTTAATAGACGATACTGCATAAAGGTTTTGAATAAGACGTAAATCCACCTCTTCTTTTACTTCTTCATAATGAAAACCCTGCTTATTAATATCTATTTCTGCATCTTGTCCCAAAATACGTTCTGTCAAATACTGAACACTACGCTCTGTTTTCGGGTGAAAAATAACATCTTCAATCAATTCAATAGACATTGTATCTTCATGAATAATATCATAAATTCCATTTAAAACAAGAGCACCGAAAGCATCTACTTGTGCCGTGTTTTTCTCACTCAAACTTTGAACAAGATAAATAATACGCACACTAGGGAAGTCGCGATGTATTCCTATTAATAATTTAATCATATTTTCTCTTCCAGATAGATAATCGCTAATAATTAAAATATCTGGCGAATATTCGCGTATAGCGTCCGCCAGTTTATTACGCTCAACAACCGATGCGACAACTTGGCATTTCTCGATTGTTTTAATTTCTTTTTCGATAGAAGGAAATCCTGTTGCGGTTAATAATCTATACATTTTAAATTGCGGGAATGTATCGACATTCCACTTCTCCTTTCTAATTTATTACCCATCCACCGCCCGGATGGATGGGTCTTGATTTTATTTAGACTCTTCTGCTTCCTTGTTAATATCAACGACAACTGCTTTTTCGATATCAGAATCAACATAAAGTCCATTTGTTTCTGCATTTCCTTGACCAAGGAAAATCTTACTGTATTCACCAACTACGAAACCAAGTGGTTGTACTTCTTCGCTTTGGTCTAACTGTCCAATATAAGAAATTGAACCAACTTGCATTCTTGCATAAATTTCTTCTGCTTGTGAAACAGATACAGCCAGTGTCATAAATGACGGTTGCCCTGCTGCAACTTCACCAGCACCATTCACATCTCTTTCTGCACCAAGTGTTAGGTTTTGAGAAATTTTCTCCACCTGTTTAGAAAGAGGCACATATTCTGTACCATCTTTTTGATACATTTTGTAAATCAAAACATTCTGCATAAACAATTTTGTATATGTAAATGAATATGCTTCACCAGTTTCTTCGTTCATTGAAGAACCTTTACTTGTATATAAAAGGTCAATATAGTCACCAGTAGCCAATTCACCAGCCAATGTTGTTGACATAGAAACCGGAAGAGTAATCAAACGATAATCTGTACCAAGTTCTTCAATTGGGTCAATAATTTCACCATCGGCAGTAATATGGTCCTTCATAACATATTCTCCTGCATATACGGTATTTTTTATGTACATTCCAGAGTATTCTTGTTTTGTTTTTCCTTCTTTGTCTTTTACCTCAACAAGTTTACCTTTTAAATCGTTAATGTTTGTGACAAAATTTTCCGTAACGGAATCTTTAGGTATTTGGAATGCCTTAATGTCTTCAGCAACAATCTTATAATCTTTTTCCTCATCATATTCGATTGTTCTTGTGTATCTGTACACTGTTACAGGTTGTGTTTCGTTTCTGATATAAAGAAATACTAATAAACCAACCAGAGCAAGTAATACAAACTGGATTAATAACAAAGTGTGTTTCTTCATTTTCTACTCAGACGCTTTGAGAGGTAGCGTCCTTCCTCCTTTCTGATTTTTAATAATATTATATTTTTCTACAACAAAATACCTTACATAGCAATACCTTTATGGTGTAGCGTTTTCACTTTCCGAAGACCCTTGCGTATGGTTATTTTGTTCTAGCATTTTAAAATAACCCTTTACAAAGAGAGTGTTTTCAGACTGTGAAACATCTAAACCCATATCTACTAACAGTGTTGTTATGTTAATATAGTAAATACCCTTCTTTAACTCACATTCTTCTTTTGAATTTAAAGCAGTATCATTATATACATACTTTTTATCTCCCGGGAAGAAAGTGAAAGATTCAAGGTTTCTACTATAATTTACGGTATTTCTTTCTTTATCAACTGTTGTAGAAAAACCAAGATATTCTGTTAAGACAGAACCGTCAGCCATGACACACCCAGTTTTAAAGGATTTTACCTTATCAGTGATATCATACTTAACTCCATCTATATTTAGTATGAAAGAAGTATTGGCTTTTTCGGTATTTTTATCATTTTGTGCATTTTTACCGATTTTTCCTATGAAAAAACCAGCAAATACGCTTATAATAGCAACAACGATAATTATTATCATTGTCTTTTTCTCTTTACTTATATTAAGATTTTTCATAAGCCCTATCTGATACTCCTTTCTTATTTTTTCTTTTTGCCAAATAAACCTTTCTTTTCAGACTCATTGATATCTTCGCCCATACGTTCTTTTCTCATTTGTTCCACTCGTTTTTGTCTTTCTTTTTCTTCACGAATACGATATGCCTCATCAGACATGTCATATTCTTTCTTACTTTGTTTTAATTGACCAATTACAATTAAAGCAATTATTCCTCCAGAAACAAGAATAATTATAACAGCAACTACAGGACTAAAAGGAAGTTCAAACTTAGGTTTTTCAGGCTCTTCTTTCGGAGGAACTTCTGTAGGTTCATCTGGTTTTTCTTCTGGTTCTTCTGGTTGTTCAGGCTCTTCCCACCCCGGCTCTTCCGGTTCTTCTGGAACAATTCGTTTTACAAACAAAGAATATGTTTTCTCATTTCCTTCCGTAGAAACAATAACATCTATTGTTTCCATTTCTGTTTTTATCGGAATATTTTCCGCATCTACTTCTTCTCCATTTTTCTTGATTGTAATCTTATCGTTTGCCTCTTTTGTTTTTGCAGTAATTGATACTTTTTCTTTTTCTCCGATATCAATCCAGTAGTTATCTACATACTTATCAAAATCTGGAGAAAGTGTTCCGTTATCAACGCTCAATTCCGAAAGTAAACATTCTGATATCTTTTGTTCTTCCTGTTCCTGACCGTTTCCTGCATATCTTAGAATACTTGCAGAACCGTAAGGATAACCATTACTTGCACTAACATTTGTTACTTTAAAATAAAGTTTTCCATTACCAACAACTTTAGCCTTGATTTTAAAATAATTTCCTTGTACAGACACCCTGTTTTCTTCATATTGTGTCTCCATTTCTAAACACGACGAACTGTACCCCATTGTAAACTCAAATGATGTAACACCTTCCGGCAAGCCAACACCAAATGTAATTTCTTCTCCTATTTCATAGTGTTGTTTGTTATTATCCATATAGATAATGGCAGGGGTGTTCTTTGCACTTGCCGTTATCCCCGGAGCAAACATGGACACAATCATAATTGCCACCAGTAATATACTGATTACACCGGCCATAACCTGTCTCATTTTTCTTTTTTTTCTCATATTTTTCTTGCGGGATTATTACCCACAACCCTCCTTTCAGATTTTATAATTAACAATGCGACCAAAAGCCAATAATCGCCCGTGATTGTTTTCTCGTTTATAGTATGATAGAAATTTAAATTTTTCCGTTGTTTTTTTTGATATTATTTTATATTTTCAAAACAAAAGAAAAGACATGATGTAAATCATGCCTTTTCAATAATTATTTAGTTGTTTCCGATTCAATTCGGTTAATAAGATAAGTGTTTCTGTCTGCGACTTTTGTATTAAACATCGCATATTCAAAAGCACCGCTATCTCCTAATAAGTGAACATATTGTTTTGCTCTTGTTACGCCGGTATAGAAAAGATTTTTATTCAGCATATACTTGTGTTCATCATTATGAACAATAATGACCGCTTTATACTGAGAACCCTGACTTTTGTGGATTGTTGTGACATAAGAGAGAGATAGATTGACAACTTCTTTTTGTTTACATTCATAATATCTTCCGTCATCCAAACGAATGATAAGAATGCCCTCTTCTTCATCTGCCTTATAAACGGCACCACACTCACCATTATAAACACCGACCTCGTGTTTATCGTTATCTGTCCAAGTTTCTTTTTCATGGTCGTTCTGCATCTGCATAATTCTATCACCCTCTCTGAAACCAAACAATTCTTTCTTTACAGAAAGGTCTTCATTCAGACCATTTTCCGGATTCAGTTTTTCTCGAATGATTTTATTCAGGCTTTCTACCGCCGAACGACTTTTACCCTCTTTTCTAACAGGAACAAGACAACAGATATCTTCTAACTTATATTTTCTCGCCAGTGTTAAATACACATCTACTACTTTTTCCTCAATAAATTCTTTAGAAACTTCTTCAAACATAAATACATCATCAAATTTTAAGTGTTTCATCTTTATATGACTACCCTCATTGATGGTGTGCGCATTTAATCCGATTGTTCCACCAAATCTATGAGTAAACTTCAGTTTTGTTGTTGGAACTTTTCTTGCATAAATCATATCACGCAAGACATTCCCCGCACCGATACTTGGCAACTGGTCCACATCACCGATAAGAGTGATGTAATCACCCGGGGATAATTTTGAAAACAAAGCACTCATCAAAGGCAAATCAGCCATAGATGCTTCATCTAGGAAAATTCTCTTTCCGGTTATTTCCGGAATTGCTTCACCTGCATATCTGTCACAATACGCAAAATGATGAACAGTATCTGCTTTTAATCCGGTTACCTCTTGCATACGCTGAGCCGCTTTACCAGTAGGAGCCAATAAAAAACACATTTGCTTATTTGGGAAAACATTTAGGATAGTATTTAAAATTGTACTCTTCCCAGTACCAGGTCCTCCGGTAATAATATTGACCGGGAACTGACAAGCAGCGTGAATACAGGTTTTTTGTTCTCTTTCAAAAAGAAAACCCTGAACACTTTCAGAATGAGCAATTGCTTCTTCGATAATTTCATTGCTGATTTTTTTAGGAACTTTACTTAATAGTTCATTTACCTTTTTAGCAAGACTTACTTCATAACGATACATAGCAGAAGTATAAATACGATTTTCATCAATCACCACATGTTTTGCTTCTACTTCTTTTTGCAACACCTGAATAATATTACCAAACAGAATAATTTTTTTATTATTCCATTCATCAATATCCGATATTTTTTCATTTACGACAACACTCTTATCGATATGTCTTGCATATGCTTCATCTGCAACAATTTTACTATTGAACAGAGTACGCATACAAGCCTCTCTATTATCATCTGTCCATTCATTTGCAAAATTACGGATTTTGGACAGTTTAGGAACAAGCCATTTCGGATAAGGCAATATCAAATCAATCATAGAAGCCTCAATTGCATCAATATCCAAAAAACAGTGTCCAAACTGATAAGCACTTACCAATGAATAATAAAGTGCGGCTCCGATTCTTTTTGGAGAATCTTTTTCAATACCACTGGACAAAGCAAGAGCATCCACTTTCTTAAAACCAAAACCATCAATATCATATATTAACTGATACGGGTCTTCTTTGATTTTTTTCATACTGTTTGTTCCGTATTTTTCCCAGATTTTATTCAACTGGTTCTCTGTGATATTACCTTCAAAATAATCTACCAATTCAATCATAGATGAATGAGCCTTGTGAGACTCAATAATTTTGGCTAATTTTTTAGGAGTAATACCTTTTATTTCAGTCAATCTTTCCGGTTCCTTTTCAAGAATACGGATAGCGTCATTGCCAAACTTAGCAATGATTCTATCCGCAATTGCAGGACCAACCCCTTTTAGTAAACCGCTCTTAAAATAAGCGGCGGCATTACTTTTGAGAGATTGGTCCATTTTGCATTTCTCAACAAGAAACTTAGGACCATATTGCTTATCTTCAAAGAACTCACCCTCCAAGACAACGACGGTACCTTTTACAGGATTGATAATTTTACCGGAAGCATTGATTTTGCAATCCATTCCGATTTCATTCTTGTAAACAATTCGTACTGCCGCCCAAGTAGGCTTCGCACAATAAATCTGTTCAATTTTGGCCTTAATTGTTTCCATCTTTACCTCCATCAATTCTGCTAAATTCTGCTTTTGATAGTTTTTCCAACAGCCCGGTCTTTCTTTTTCCGGTTTGATTATTTCTTACAGAAGCCTGAATACTTCCATCTACAGCGACAACGATGACTTTCTTTTTTGCACGAGTTACGGCAGTATAAAACAGGTTGCGAACCAACATATTTGCCGGGCTTTTCGGTAACGCACATATTGCAAGCGGGTACTCTGACCCTTGCGATTTATGCACCGTAACACCGTAAGCCAAACTCATATCTTCCATCATTCCTTTCGTGATTAATATTTCGACATCAAGGATATTTACCGTGACACCGTTATCATCTATGGCTACGACATAACCAACATCTCCGTTAAAATAACCGTGACCGTAGTTATTATTAAGCATAATGATTTTATCTCCAACACGATAGGTAGTATCGCCAAACACAAATCCTTTTTTGCCAGGATTTACAGCCTCCTGAATGACTTTGTTTAAGTTTTTTGTGCCCGCGTCATATTTTTTTGACGGAGCCAAAATCTGCATATCAAATGGTTTTTCTGGATTATAATACTGTGTTGTAAGTTCTAGTATTTTATCCTTCAATTCCTCGTCACTCTGAACAATAATGATTTCAAAGTCTTGATTTTCAACCAAATCCGTATGACCGTCATTGATTTTATTTGCATTCGTTACAATCGGTGAATCGCCGGCCTGACGATAAACCTTTGTTAAACGAAACACAGGGACTTTTTCACTAAAGATGATATCATGTAACACATCTCCAGGTCCAACACTAGGCAACTGATAAATATCACCCACCAATAAAACAAGCGTACCATCTTGTACAGCCTGCAGGAAAATAGACATCAATTCCGTATCCGTCATTGACATTTCATCGACAACGATTAAATCTGCAACGATTGGATTTTTCGCATCCTTATGAACAACACCGTTGCCACACGGACGAAAATCTAAAAGTCTATGAATTGTAACCGCTTCCATACCAGTAGATTCCGTCATACGTTGAGCCGCACGCCCTGTAGGAGCACACAACTTAATAATATTGTCCGGATACATTTTCTGATATGCAGTGATGAGACCTCTAATTGTTGTTGATAGCGATAGGTAAGACTTTGACATTATCTCTGTCTTTTCCCCCGCTCCACACCGTGCGTGCAACTTTCATCGCACACGGCGTTCCATCATGGCAGAATATATTTTATCATTTATATATTCCACCTTGACTAATGGTCATCCCTCCGTTTCTCATTACAAGAAACATCTTCGGTAATACCATCGCTTATCATCCATTGTGTTAATAACTTATACAAATAATGCTTTCGTTATTATTACCTTAATAATAGGGTTGGATGATTCCAAGTTCCATTAATCCTATCTTTTACCATATGACCTTAGGTTCTTCCTCTGCCTCAGTATACCACAACTGCCTGTAACAGTTAAGGTTGGACTTAGGAAAAAGAATCCACCCTCTGATATAAAAAGACTTTCCTTCGGAAGTTCGTCAGTTCAAAACATACTAACCATAGTCATTTTTTAGACACCCGGCATATCAATTATACGAGTTATTGATTCGTACTTCCTATATATAGGATGTCAGATTTTTGAAAAATAATCTGATAATTTTCTGCCGACTTCACCGGGCTTCATACGGGTTTATTACTAAATCCCGCATGCCGGAGTATTAGTGGTAAGATTCGGGGCGTTACTCCCTCAATTCTTATCTCGGATTAACAGTTCATCATTTTCAGATGCAGTAACTTTGTGAATTTAATTACTGAACTTGTCGCACTTTTCCCAGTTCCTGGTCCACCAGTAACAACTTTTACACCCGTACGCTTCAAGGCATCAAAAGATGCTCTTTGCGGAGGAGCATATCTCATTCCTGTTTCGGCTTCTACTTCATCTACAAGAGATGATGAGTAAGCCATTCGTTTCGATGTTCTTTCTAATCTCTGCATTTCTTTTACGATTGTATCTTCTGCATGCATTAAAGCCCTCGGATAAATTCGTGCCGGTACGGACTCTGTGTCAACATAAAATTTCTTATTGTTAGCCAAACCCATTTGTAAAATTGTTGTCGGCAATGGTCTTTGAAAAGCAGATTGCTCAGACACAAGAAACTTGTTCATATAGGTGAACATTTCCTGTTGATAAATATAAGTGTCACCATTTTCGCAGCATTCATCTCTCAAGGTTTCAGCAAGAGCACTTAATCTTTCCAATGAACAGGCAGAGCCACCCTCTTGCTTTGCAATCGAGTCAGCAATAGCAAACTTTAACTTACATTTAGATATTGCCTCGTATGGTTTTTTCTTTAATGTTGCAATAGATTGTATTCCATATTGCTCAAAAATCTTACAAGAATCATTGTAAGTTCCACCAAACTTGGCAACAAACTCAAACAATTCCCTTTGTATTGTTGTGCTTTTTAGTTTTTCCATCAACGCAGATGCCTTTTCATAATTCATTCCTTTTACGGAAGAACATAAAACAGCAATTGCATCTGGTCTTTTAGCAAAAGCAGACATATCAGAGCCGAAGACTCTTACAATGCTTTGTGCCGTGGTAGGACCAATTCCGTCAAAGACACCGCTTGACAGATATTGTACACTTGTTTTTGAGTTCGAGAAATCTTCACGGATAACAGCACAATCAATATAACTGTAATCACCCTTTTCAATATACTCACCTTCAACCAAGATAGGTGTTCCTTCCACAAATGGGATTGTGAGACCCGCACACGATACGTTTCCATACTTATTCAAAGGAACAGTTCGTTCTTCTGGTAGCATAGAAAATCTCGTAAATCCATTTCTTTCATTGCGGTACATAGTACGCACATAAGTTCCATGTAGTAGAACCATATCATTTCCTCCCTTCTTATTATTCATCCATATTTCTTTCTATAAAATACTTCAAGAATAGTATGATTTTTTGAGGATACGCATATAAAAAGGACATACGCAAATAAGCGTCCTTATTATATTTCTATTTGTTCACATGAACTACACACGAATAAATTCGCGTGCTTCTGGCAACGTTTCGCAAAATCCGCTATTGCTTATTTGCTCACACTGACATCTTTCCTGCCTCATATGCCAACTGCCAGACTTACCGCCGGACCTTTGAACTGATGCACTGGTAATGCGGGTGTTATCAGGCAAAATAGAATTTATACTTTTCCCAGCCGGCAACACAAAGTGAACCTTCCCTACTTTTAGAAGTTTGATATATGGCAAACTCTCCACCATTAATAAACCAATGTTCCCTTTGGTATACTTTGTGGTATAAGCATTCCCGTTTGGTTTAAATTTACTGGCAAACTTAGGGAATCCCACCTTTTGTCTTTTTTTGATACCCTCAAAGAACCGGTTATAAGCAAAGTCGATATGTTCCAATGCACTTTCTAAAGCAAATTTATCCGATAACTTTAGAAACGGATTATTTTCTTTGAGTTGAGGTAAGTTTTCTTTCTTATATTGGGATACACTCAAAGTTTCTTTGTGTTCCTCATAATATTCCATACGGTCAGCAAGATAACGGTTTCTGACAAACCGGGCATTTCCGATTTGTTGGTTTAACAAAGAAACCTGTTCCTCCGTAGGAATTAAGGATAATACAATCCCATAATTCGATACCATTTTACCAAAAGGAGCCAACAGTTGAGTTTTATCCCTAGTAATGTTTATACTACGACCATGAAACAAAAATTCATTGTTATTCGTTACTTCTAAACTTAACATAACAGCCACTCCTTTCACTAAAAATTAAGGGGTATCCCTTTCTATTATTATACCAAATTTTGTGGTAAAAAAATAACTATTTTAGAAATTTATACAAAAAAAAGACAAAAAAGCGGTCTAACCCATGACCGAAGTCACAGGTGTGCGACCGCCAATTTATCAACGATGTCCAAGCATTATCATAGTTCTTTTTTTCTCTAAAATCTCATTATATAATTTTCTTACTTCCACAATTTTTCTCTTAACCATTAATATTATGTCTTAGACTGGCAATTCGGTAGGTAATTCCATTGTCATCAACATTTCCATTTCTGTTTCTGCATAACCCTTCGGGACTACGGCAAGAACGTTTCTGTCCAAAAGAGATTTATTTCTTTTTAAGTAGTCAGGGAACATTCTCGTTAATTCTGTTTTTCCTCTCAATTCACGAAGACCGTCGTTATATATTTTCTTTAATTCATCAGGGGTTTTTCCCATAATGCTGGATATTTCACGGAAAGACATTCTGCTTCCTTCAAATCCCATTTTCATACGAATAACAACTTCTTGTTCATGTGTAAGTCTATGTAACGCCTGTGCTATGGCCGTTCTTTTTTCGCCTTCAATGTATTGCTTCTCCGGCGAATCAAAATGTTCAGAAAACTGTGCATCCAGAAAATCATCATCTTCATAATATACCAAATTCGAGCATTGTTCAATACGTAATGCCTTAGATACACTTTCCGGTTTTAAACCGGTCTTCTGACTGATGTCAATTGCTGTGTAAGTTTTTCCCTGAGATTCAAACTCAGCAATTGCCGCATTAATTTTTGCCTGATTCGAAGCATAATGTGATGTAACACCTTTACACTGTTTGTCAATATATTCCTTCATTTCGTGTACTATGTACGGATAAATAAATGTACTAAGAGCGGCTTTATCTGGATTATATGCTTTTAATCCATTCATTAAACCACACACACCTTGTTGATATAATTCATCAAAGATATCATTTTTTCCGTTTAAGTAAGAATTGAAGTATTTCTTGATAACAGCACTAATAAGTTTTTTGTTTTTTTCAAAAATCATGTCCGACAAAATCTGATGTTCTTTATCGCCCGGCTTATATTTTTTGAATTCTGTACAAAGGAAATAATTGTCAACTTCACTTAATTTTAACTTTGCGTAATCGACTGTTTTGCATTCTTCTACTTTTTCCATCAATTTCTACTGCCTCCTTGAAAAATATATTGCTTGTCCGCGCTTTCTGTCTGATGTAATTCAAGGCCCAAGCCGTCTTATCTACAGTAGAACAATAAATGGTCTTATCCGGCCATCTATTATAAATATCTAAAATGTCCACATCAGAATGCCTACCCTCTATCTGAATGGAACATAGATAATCAGTGAGACTTTTATGTAAGTCAATATCTCTCCCGAGGTATTCAAACATACTACCTACTCCCTTTTTATTTCCTCCTTTTCATATTTTTTGTCTTTTGTTTCCGATTCTTGCAAAAATCTAACATACTATTATAAGAAGATAATTCTCTTCTATGGCTTGTCCATTTTTGCGATATGTAATGTTTTGTGTAACACATTATAGAACGAACAATTCTGATTGTCCAGCATATTTTATAAAAAATTAATAAATTATGCATACAATCAATTTTCAATTCATATATTATCACGGCAAATTGGAAATGTCAAACAATTTTTGAAAAATTTATCAAATATTTTCAAAAATATACACAATTCAGAAAATTTTTGAAAGGAGAATATCAAATGAAATGTGTAGATTGTGGAAATATAGTTTTCCCTATACCGAATAGACTACCAATATGCGATTGTGGATGTATACAAATGGTAGATGACAAATGTGCTTTTTACATAGAATTATGTTTCGAGAAAAAAGACATCTTGTATATTAAAAATTTTAAAAACGAAGTTGTACATACATTATCAAATCCTGAAACAATGTTGGAAGCATTAAGTCAATATGAAATTCGATACGGCGAAAAAGAAAAAGAAAAAATTCTCAATAGATTAAAAGAAATGCAAGTACATACAGAAGAAAAATTAGAATATTTAAAATTGAGAATGCCAACACATGTAGTAAAACATTATATTATGTATAAGAACTCAAAACCGTATAAAAAGGTATTTGAGGAACTAGATAACACCATAATAGATGAAATTATTACAAGCGGATTCATTATGAAACATATTGAAAAAGATAAAGGAAATTTATATCCACCTATCGAAAAGATTATTGAAACATACAATGAATACGCACCAAAACTGGACGCATTAGCAAGCAGAATGTCTTTATTTGAACATATTTCATATAATGCAGATGCAGATTTATGTGTAACACTGGCAAATATTGATATTGACCTTGATGAGTTTTATAAGTACCAAGCACATTGTAGTCAGATAATGAGTGGTAACGATGTTCTTGCTTTAGTTCTTGAATTTAGCAAACTTGGTTATAGAGGAGGGCAAATATTTGACAAGGTAGAAGAATACTTCTTTTTAATAACAAAGGTGGGTATTTATTTTTCTGATATTGAATTTCCTAACGATTCACTTGAAAACATCATGACTTTCTGCAGACAAAAAATAGCACAAGAAGAAAAAAAGTATCCTCTCTCAAAAATATTAACAGATAAAATATATATGAATGTTGATGGAACAGATATTAGAGAAATGAAAGGTGAAAATTATACGATATCCGAAATCACCCCTTATGAATATTTTGCTAACTATAGCGAACATTCTGGTTTATGGACTTCACAGGGATTGATAGTAAAGAAACCTTTGAAAATAGTAGAAAACATATCCGATAAAGTAATGGCTTTTGTTGTTTATGACGGCAACACATTAACAGTAAAAGGATTAGTAAACCCAGAGATTATTAAATTAATCAATAAATATCACGAAGAAACGGAGGAAGATTATCCATGCATGTAACAGGTTATTACATCGAAACAACAAATTTAAAAGACATCGAAATGATTTTAGATGAAATGAGAGGAGCCGCTAAAAAGGCAGGTGAAAAACAGTTTCACAAACAATTCTCAGCAGAAATTGAAAATTTAGTAGATGCAATCACAATTGGAACAATGAAACGTCCGGAGAATATGACAATTTACGAAGCCGCACATCAATTACTGATGGAAAAAATCAGAAACGCCGGTGCTCGTCAAGCGGATACATATTACAATTACAATATATCTGCAAATATTTTAGTTCTGGAAAAAAGAACGTATTTCAAAGTAAATAGTGCGAACGATTTCTTTTTGAAAGCATTTAACAGAATTCATTCATTACAGCCATTCCCATTCGGAGAAGACTGGAAAGATTTAATGGACAAGTATGACGGCAGACCGCTTATGTGGATGCAATTACTTTCAGGTAATGAATTAGAAGCAAAAAGAGAATACTTAAAGTTTACTTCCAAAATGGACAGAGCAGAACGTCTCGCAAGACATAATCTTACCAATCATTTACTTGGACAGTATGCTTGCGGTCAGGATATTCCGCCTTATAAATTAATGGAGTTTATGGACCTTGCTATGAACGAGTTAATTACAAACAAGTTCTACAAAGACGAACTTGCAAAACAGAAAGAAAACGCAATGGCATTCCTTGTTGAAATAAACAACGAAGTATTATATGGTCCGGAAGGCAAATCAGAAAATATGGATACAGAAGAAAATGCGGACGAAGGAACCAGTTTATCACAAACGGTTACAGAATAACAAAAACCACGGGTATTCCCGTGGTTTTCTTTTATTATAACAAATCAATACCAGTTTCTGCGAACCGTTTCCTCACAACACAATAAGGTACAGAAAAAGCATGAGCCAAACATTTAACACGACATTCTTCATCTTTATATAACTGCTTTGCAAAATCTAACGCAGGTAAAAGCATTCCTTCCGGCATTAATAAACAACGAGCAAAATATCGAATTCGTTCTATGTATTTATCTTCTTTTTCTATTTTTCTATCAAGTTTAAAAAGATGTTTCTTTTTCCAATATAGTACATAGTATCCCAACATACAAGCCGTAGCATATCGCTTGCATCGGAACAAATAATCTTCCTCTGTTTCTGTAATACAGAACTCCTCTCTGATACAGATAATTCCTTTTCTTTTTCTTTCATACGGCTCAAAAAACGAAATAGCAAAAACATCGTTGTTAGGGAACTCTATTTGTCGCGTACTGACTTTGAGTTGTTTTGCTATTTTTACAACATCTATCAGACCAGATGATTTTTTTCTTTTTCTTAATATGTGATTAACTTGTTCCCCTATGAGTCTACAATCAGATTTGGATAACTCGAACTCAGAAAATAAATCATCATAGGATAGAGAAAAAACAATGTCTTTTTCCGAGTTAATTATATGGCTCTTCATAAAGAAAGTACCTCCTATCCCAAAACATATCTTTATAATAAGCCAACCGAAGATTTTCTAATCTTTCAGCCGCCAACTTTGGTTCAACCTCGAATATTTGAACATATACACTCAAATAAGGCATTAAAAGTCTTTTAGTTACGGCCATCATCGAATGAACAGGCATAAGCAATTCTTTTGCAAAAGCAACGGCTTTTTTACTTAAATCAGTAATATCATCATTGCTAGATTTTATATATTGCAATTCATAACCGTTGTCATAGTCTGTACAGCAACAGATTCCTAAAAGAAACGCTTGTATAAATCTTTTTCTTGGTTTGGATAGTTTTTTATTGATAAAAATACCAACAAATTCTTCATCCGATATAACAAACCCCTCAATATCCTTTATTCCCGTTTCTTTTTCTAATCCTGACAAATTTTTATGGAACACACCAATACCCATTTTCCCATATATATCATCAATATTCATTGTATTAACATCTGGATATAGTCTTATACCATATGTATTTATCAATTCTTCTGCAGTCATACACTCAAGTTTTTCTAATAACTTATTCATGTTTTCTCCTTCCGAAACAAAATCTATCACATCTTATTTTATAATACCATATATTGGTATATATTACAAGTGCTTTTAAAAAAATCAAAAAAACACAATAAAGAGAAAGGCTCGGAATATCCGAGCCAATTGTCTTGTAAACCAACCTACTTGCTACTAACTTTTCATTAACTCCTCACAATCTTCCAATGAATACCCGTATTCTTCTCGAAGTTGTTCTACTATAAATGCATCAGACTGACCGCATTTTCGAAGCATCTTTATACTTTTCAAAGCACAATCTTTGCGCTCTTCAGCACGACCTTCCGCACGACCTTCCGCACGTGCATTCTCGTCAATCTTAGTTAATACATCACACATACTAACACCTCTTTCTTTTTCTTTTTCAGAAAACACTACCTCATACCTCTTATCACCCGTTAAAGCGTGCATAAGTTTTAGTACTTCATCGACATGTTTTACTGTTTTTTCTTCCGGTACATAATGTTGATTCTTTCTCATTTGCACAAAATAGTCAGCAACGATTCTAAAATCACTTTTGAACATTTTCACTTGTTCATCAGAAAGCCAAGCAATTTCAAAAACGTTAATCTTATAATCACTTACAAATGGTTCTAATTCCTCTGGAATATCCATCAAACCTTTAATGTTAAGAGGTGCATTCCAGCGTTTTTTAGTTCCAAAATATAAAACTAAGGTTATTACAGGCATGATATCACCACTCTCATTTTTTACAAGTTGATGACGATAACTTGCTCCATCATAACTGATTCCACGAAATGGCATGAAAACATCAACCGCAGTCTGGTTTTCAACGCCAAAAAGAATTTGTATGTTGCTATTTTTCCATATCTTGGCAACATCTCGTTCAATTTCGTGTAATTTGTCACACTCAGCCTTATATTGTGATTTGACTTTTGTATCTTTGAGGGAATCAGGCAATACTTTTTCCTTGCCATTAAACAAGAGAACATTAATTATATCTGCGAAGACATCATTATGGTCTTCCAATAACTTTTCAGTCATATCTTTTTGTCCCATTGTTACCGCCTCCTTATTGTTTGGGTATATAATGTAACAACGGGAAAGTAGGTCATTTCCCCGATTGTTCACATTATCATAAAAAATCAAGGGAAATCCCCTATATTAAGTTGGTTTACACATCCAATTCTCTTTATTTAACCTACAAGAATAGTATGTCTTATTTCTCGGAAGAATGATTTTATTATCTAGTTCCAATCTATATAATACCAAATATTTCCATCTATGTCAATCCCTTAAAATAGGAAAGGCCCGGTACACCGAGCCTTATTCTTTTGTGAATAAACTTATTTTTCTTTCGCTTTTTCCATCAAAGAAATAAATTCGTCCTCAGACAAGTTCATTCTTTTTGCTGCTTCTTTGATATCTATAACCCCGTCTTTTACAAGGTCGTACAATATCTTAATTTTCCCCCTAAACTCTCCTTCTTTTATGCCTTCATTTTTAATTGTCTTAGCATTATATTCTAATATCTTTCCTCCCATAATGTCACCTAATCCTTTCTTTATTTTTGGATATTTTTTTGTTATTTGTTTTATAACTTTTTTAGACATATCTATAATCGTTCCTTTTTCGCATTCAGAAATACCGCTACCAACGCACTCGTTTAATTTACTAAATAATTCTGAATAAATTTCCTCCAGTTCAGCCAATAACAAATCATTGTTTTCGCAAGATTTAAATCTGTTTTCATATGCAAAAATATGAAATGGTATAATAAAGAATAATCCCTCTTCAAATATTTCATCTAATGTTATTTCCTGAATTTTTATATTTGGAATGTTATAACTACAATGTTTTCCCGCAGGAAATTCAACATTAATAGTCGTGTAGTTTGGTGTTTTAGAATTATGTCTTAAACACATAACAGCCGCATCAGGAAATTTTAGATTTAATACCCCTTTTTCGCTATCATACTTTGCATTTTTCATTGCTATTTGAGAGCCATAATTCCACATTCTGATTATCATTGTGCCATCTACAGTAGATTGACACTCTATTTGATACAAATCATCTTTTATACTGAAATCAGAATCTGTGATTATCTTATCCTGTGTACCACCCTGTTGATTAACAAAAAGTTCGTTGTTATTCAACACGACATCATCAGTTAACTCATAATCTTTATTTAGATATTTGTTAATCACAGGAATAATAAATCTTGGGCAATCGTTTAATAATGTGCGAAACACATCATCGTATGGAGTGTTTATTATTTTACTTTCCATTATTCCGTTCCTCACTTTCCCTGCATTGTGCAGATTATTTTGTAAAATCTATATACACAGGGAAACATGGTTATTTCCCCGATTATTTT
>JAEIGA010001185.1_pt1 | contig 40111 bp, 74 predicted proteins | sample 9270691 | NCBI WGS metagenome assembly JAEIGA01 (sample SAMN17057246, study PRJNA624740) | gut metagenome | biome: biome; isolation source: fecal sample | host: Bos grunniens | place: China: Xizang | collected 2019 | reverse complement strand
GTTATAATCCTCGCTAGTAATGATTTCTTTTTCGTACTGAACTTTTGCTGTCATTTTTTTATCCCCTTTCTTTTTGTTTGCGTTTCCTTTATCTTATGTACTTATTATAAACGATAAATACAAAAAAGTCAACCCTTAATGTTGCACAAAGAATAATAATTTTTTGTGTTGTTTTTTGTGCATTTTGCTCTTTGCTGATTTTTATCATTTTTATTGAATTTGTTAATTATCTTCTTTAGTTCTTTAGCGTGGTGCAGTGTAGTGCTTTACCGCTTCACAGTGTTACACTTCACCGTGCTGAAGTGTTGCTAGCAACTAACTCTTTTACACTTCACCGCGGTGAAGCATGAAAATTCACAGTTTCTTATCATTTCGTAAATTTCATCACTTCACCGCGTTGAAGTGTAACACTTTAACGCGCTGCTACGTGAACACTTCACCGTGCTAAATTTCAGGACTTCACCGCGCTGAAGTGCTGCACTTTAACGCGTTAAAATTTTAACGCTTTAGCGTGTGAAAGTGAAAACGGTGCTCAGACTGCCGCCTTCGCACCGACGATTTATGAGAATGTGTTTATCATTTTATTGATAAGTTTCTAATAATGTTAATGATTATTTTTGTTATTATTGTTCGATTAAATGAACAAAGGACAATAATAGCTTTGTTTGATGTTTGTTTCATCAGCGGCTAGCTATCATTGTCCTGCTATTTTTTAGGGCGCTGTTTCGTGACAGTGCTCAGAATTTTTTTCACTTCCAACCCAGCGTACCTAGAGTTATTACTGGGGGGTGTATTTCGGGAAAAAATTTTTTTGGATTTTGTAAAATGGTTTGCTCTCACCATTTCCATCTCCAAAACATTTTTTAAAATTAAAAACGGTTTCCATCTCCAAAACATTTTTTAAAACCAAAAGCGAATAAATCTTTCCATCTCCAAAACATTTTTTATCCAAGTGAATCAAGTATAATTAAAAGTATTGCAGTATTAACAAATGTTAAAATTAATATTATACAAAATATAGCTTCCATTTACCATCACTCCAATTTCTCATCAACAATCACTGTTCCCGTTGGATAATAAATCACATGTCTTTTCCCATTCTCATCATCAAAAATAATTCTATCATCATCATAATCTATATCAAATTTACCTTCATATTTCTTCAATAAATTGCCAGTAGCATCATACACTTCCACAATTCTTTCTATACCATCATTAAAATTAGATTCTTGCGATTTAAATGCTCTCTTTCCCGCGGCGGTGCAATTATAATAAAATAACATTCCTAAAAATAAACATATAATAAAAAATATCGCAATACTTATTGATGCAACCTTTACCGAAACTTTATATGCTGTATAAGCTATCAAAATACCAAAAAAAAGTAAACTTCCTGCGATAAGTATAAATCCAATCCATCCACCTACCGTCATATCTTCTCACCTCTCATATCTGCCCCGCAACTAGGGCAAAAATCCGATAAATACGATTCTTCGTGTCTATTCACAAGACAACCGGTTGTTATCCACACAGCATGTCTTCCGCAAGCAGAACATTTATATACTGGTGGAATTATTGATAATGGTAATAGTTCCCACTTCCCTGTCTTTCGTTCTGGCTCAATGTTAGCAATCATACACGCAATAGATTCTGGGCTTTCTTTCACATCTAAATATTTTTCTTTCGTTCCTGAGAACTGTATAACCGTTGATTCTTTTTTATGATACGGATAAATAGCGCAGATCTGTTCCGGATTTACATACATTTTCTCGCCATCAATCTGTCTAGTTACTATTATCAGTTTCATTTTTCCTCTCCTTATAGGGTCCCGGCAGCGGCATCCATGCAAGCACTTTATTGTCCTGTATAACGCCGAATCCACTATCCCTCCATTGGATTTTTCTACTTCTTAGGTCTGCTGTTCGTATGGCTATAGCCACGCTCCATTTACTACCAGATATCTTTGATGGTATTTTGCTAATAAGCACATACTCATCTTCTGGCATTCTCTCGCTCACAGGAATCCACCGTTGTTCTGCTCTACGCTGTTTCAGTTCTTTGAGCCACTCAGCAAGCTGCCTATGTTCCATCTCGCATTTAAGGTCCCCGTCAGTTACGGCACATCTGTCTACAACCTCTTCACAATGCCTGATTGCTTCATCCAATGTCATCATTCTACCTCCTATTCGTATGGCGCTGGACGCGGCATCCAGGCAATAGGGTGCGGAATTTCTAAAAACGCCTACTTGCTTCGACCGCATCAATTGCCACCTGTCTGTAAATCACATCGTCTTTTTGCATATCACAAACCCATATTTTTCCATTAACTCTAAAGCCTCACCATACCATGCCATAAAACGATAAAGCGTATTCGCTGACATTGTTTTTGCAAAATCTTCTAATTTTGCCGGTTCATATTCCGGCTGTGCGGGTGGTAAGTGCTTAATATCCTCGACCAGAACGGCTTCATATTCTTTTCCTGTCCAATCCTCTAACAAAACCTTTTTATCTATTGCGGTTTCCGCGTCAATTATCTTACTCATTAAAATCATCTCTATCACTTGCGGCTCGTGCAAAAGCAAAAGCACAAAATGTAACAATATCTCCAACTAATACCCCTAAAAAAAATATAAAAATACCCATATAATTTTACTATTTATCCTTTACTATTAAATTATTTCTCATTATTTGCGCCACATTCTTCACAAAATTTATGCTCTTTTAACCAAATATCAAAAGGAATATAAACATCAATTAAATGTCCCTTACCACAATTTTCACATTCAACAATTCTATACTTTTTTGCGGCGGTGGGAAAATTTTGTAAAATCCATTTACTCTTCTCCATCTCCATTTACCTTTTCTACAATATTACTTTCTTTAATAAGTTTTGTTGGATTACGTAGCAAAATATAATAAGGTTCTTCATCTAAAGAACTCATACGCCATCTTTCTATAGTACCTTCTTTTATTACTTCTTTTTTTACAATATCTTTTAATGTTTTAGTATAACCACCACATATGGGGCATGCGGCGGAGGCATTGTTAACTCCCCAGATGCGTCCAGTTCCGCCACAAAACTCACATTCCGCATATTCATATTCATCTTCTATTGTTTTATATTTTACTACATCACCAATATCATATTTTAAATTAATTGTTCTCATTTTTTACTCCAAAAATAATCTTCTAACCGCATTTGTTTATTTTCTTCGTTTCTTTTTTCTTTTGATTTTTCACGTTTTGGTAAACCATACCATTCAATTACTTTATAGGTATCTGGAACATCATTATAAATAACCCATCCATAAAAATTGTTATAATGTCCAATAGACCAAATATACTCATTATCAGTTTCAAGTAATATTAATACTGTTACTCCTTCATGCGGGGTTTCAGGCTCATATGAAAGATCATGCTTTATTAGCGTCATATATTTTATCCTTTTCCTCTTGTAAAAAATCATTTAACAATGATTGACATTTTGGGCATAAATCAATTGTGATACTCAACATACTTTTATTAACTTTTTTAATGTCATAATATGGATAAGAAGGAGCGGCCGTTGTCATATCACAGCCGCACCTATCACAAATTTTTTTAGTCATTATAAAGCTCCTTTGGCTTTCTAGGTTCTTTCATAAGTCCATATTTTTCGAGTTTCTCAATACAAGCTTTTACACCATTAATATATTTATGCAATTCATTATTTACATCATTCTGACGCTTCTTAGAAGCTCTATATTCAGCGAGATGCATACCGATTTTTTCATCCCAAACATCATCTGGGGCACAACGAGCGACTCCTTTATAACGTCTTGTATCAAAAAATACATTATCATATTCGTCATCCCACAAATTGTACTTAGACAGTCGAGATTCGACATCATTTTCTGCGGTGATGATACAAACAACAACGCGGGCCTCTTCATCAATAATAAATTCTGTGTTTACCTTTTTTTCAATACAATTAAACATAATGTGTGCGGGAAGCGGGTTAGTGACATCCAATAATTTAGATTGATGACAGCTTTGGACCGCCGCCCTCTCCTTTCTCTTTTTCTTTTTTATTATAATAATATTATATAATATTTTTTTTAAATTTTCAATAGAGTAAATAATACATCGAATTCAGGAAATGAAAATTCCTGCTTTTTTCCTTCTTTTGTTGTTACATAAACAAGATTTTTACCAATATCTGTTTTAAATTGATAAGGTTCATTTTTAATAAAACTACCATTATCAAAAGTCATATTGAAGTTTGCTGATACTAAATTTTTATTCATATATTTCTCCTTTATTTCAGTCCCTCATAACTAATAATTTTTTTACCTTGTCCTATTGCATAATTTAAAGTGAGGAAAGTTCCACCTGTGCCTACTCCATCCCAAACAGATAATAACATATCACTATTATCTACCATAAATTTATCTCTTAACCAATAACTTTGTTTAGAATATTTTGGAGATATAAATATAACTTCGTTATTTTCCATGATATATTGTTCGGTCGGATGATATTGAGTACGCGGAAAAGCATAACAGCAAATGATAGGAATATTTAAACGTTTTGCAACGAGTGCTATAATTTGATCAACTCCTTGTGCCATACCATCATATATCACAGATGGGTGAAGGCTAATAAGCTGAGTTTCCGCCCACTTCTTTATTAATTCCTATTGACCTTTAAGTCGTGAGGGTCTATGCCCTGTGATTGCTATTTTCATTTTTTATTTTCTCCTTTTATTTTATATTATTATACTATATTTTTTTATGAAAGTCAATTAAAATTTGACAAGTTGAAAATTTTTTGTTATAATATCCATGTAAAGAGTAATATGAAAGGAGTATTTTTTTGGAACAAAATAATAATGAAAAATCTTCTTTTCAATTAGATTATACCATAACAGATCCTGTCGAAAGAAATAAAAAAGTCCAAGAAATTATTAAAAACACCCCATCTGAAAAATTAACTTCATATTATTTAGAATAGTTAGCTAAATATCTTACGGAAAATCCCAAATAGAAAAAAGATAAAAAAATATTGACAGACAATAGAATGGTTACAATTAATAAGAGAGAGACTTCTTATTAGGGCTTAACTTCAAAGTTAGAAAATGGTGAAGACGGTATTTATAATTTTATGACTGGTGGCGATAAGAATATTTTACTAGTGCCAAAAATTCAAATCACAGAACAAGATATTGAAACAGTCCCTGGCTTAAAAGAATTAAGAGAATAGATAAAAAAAATTTAGGCAATGCAAAAAGCGGCTACTGGGAAACGAAAATTTTTATTAACTAAACAATTAATAGAAATGAGGCAAGATCAGTATGTTTTAAAAAATTCTTACAACCCGCCCATTACTTTAACTAAGATTACAAAAAGTATCAATCAAATTCAATTAGATGAAAAAATTACAATAGAAAATAATGAGCCTAAAAGTAATGGTATAGTATCTGTTTTTAATGTTCATCATGTCTCTTGTTTATTAAATAATTATTCAAAAATTAAAGAATAGTGTTGGGGGCATTTTGATAATGACTGGTGGTATTTTATGGAAGATTTTGATAATTTAATTGAAAAGGCTTTAAAAGATACTTATCCGGTATTATATGATATTTTAATTTATAAAATAGACGGTATGCAAAATAAGGATATCGTTGAGAAAATTAAAGAAAAACATAATGTTTCTTATTCTGTTGTTTATCTTTCTGTAATTTGGCAAAAAAAGATTCCTAAAATAATTGCAGATAAGGCTAAGTAGGATTGGCTTGTTTGGCATTATACTTTTGAAGAAAAAGGCAAATGGAAGCGATGTTCACGCTGTCATGAAATTAAATTAGCGCATTCATATTTTTTTACAAAAAATAAAACTTCTAAAGATGGATGGTATAGTATTTGCAAAACTTGTCGAAATAAAAAATAATTTTGGACTAAAATGAATAAAATATTTATGATATTTTTTGAAATATTTAAGGAGGAATTTTATGGCAGATGAAGAAAAACAATTAAAAGGACAAGTTGAAGATTCTCAAGGAAAATGTGTGTGTAAAAGATGTGGTAAAAAAATGACTGCTGTTAATTTTTATACTTATAAAGATGGTAGTAAATGTGAACTTTGTAAAGCATGTTTAACTGCACATATTGATAATTTTGATCCTTCTACTTTTAAATGGATTTTAGAAAAGATAGATGTTCCTTATATACCTTCAGAGTGGAATGTTTTAAGAGATAGAGCTTTTGCAAAAAATCCTTATAAAATGAATGGGATGTCTGTAATTGGAAAATATTTAGCGAAAATGAAATTAAAGCAATGGATGCAATATGGATATGCAGATACCGAAAAACTTCAATCATAGCAAGAACAAAGAGAAGAATAGATTAATGAAACTAAAGAAAAATATGAAGATGAATTAAAAACAAAATTAAATGAAGGAAAAATATCTACAGCTTAGTATCAAACTTTAATGAGTGTTGAAACACAACATGAAGATTTTCAAAATCAAAATTTAGGGGATGTAATTACTGGAGAGTTTAAGAAAGATATAATGAATGCAGTTGGTAGCGCAAGTTCATATGATGAGGCTTTAAAATATGCAAAAAATCCTTATCAAGAGCAAGCTTTTTTAAATACTTCTGAAATTCCAGATCCAAGCGCAGATTTAAACGAAGAAGATAAAATTTATTTAGCAGTAAAATGGGGGCGTTTATATCGTCCATCTCAATGGATAGCATTAGAAAAAATGTATAATTAGTTTATGGATTCTTTTGATATTCAAGGAGCTGCCCGCATTGATACATTAAAATTAATTTGTAAAACTTCTTTAAAAATGAATGAAGCTATTGACACTGGAGATATAGATGCATATCAAAAATTATCAAGAGTGTATGATTCCATGATGAAAGCTGCAAAATTTACAGAGGCACAGAATAAAGATGGTAATGGTAATGCTATTGATTCTGTATCCGCTCTTGTGGATTTCGTTGAAAGTCATAGTGGTGCTGTTCCTAGATATGAATGTCATGAACCTCAAGATATAGTGGATCAAATTATTGCAGATTTAAAAGAATATAATAAAAGTTTAATTTATGAAGATAAATCTTTAGCACAAGAAATTGAAAAATATTTACAAGATAAAAAAATTTCCGAAGAAATGAAAAAAGATAAACAAGAAGCCAAATCTAAAGGATTAGATTATGTAGAACTTGAAGATGAAGATTTTATTTAGCATAAAGAAAACTTAATAAAAATGAGATAGCATGATGAGAATCTGGATGAAGAAATAATTGAAAATGAATATCAAAATAAAAGGATAAAAAGAGAATGAATTTACAAGAATTATTACAATTATCTTCGGATAGAGATTTTAAAAAACGTGGTATTTCTGAATAGCGGTTAATGGAAGATTTAGATGGAATTAAAAAGTTAATTTCTTTTTTCCGATAGTATCCAGATATATTTGTAGATTTTATAAAGGGCGAAGAAAGCACATTTGAGTTTTTATTTTATCAACGAATATTTTTGCGAATAGTTATGCGACATCGGTATGTTTTTGCTACATTCCCGCGTGCTTATTCAAAATCATTTTTGTCAATGATGGCATTAATGCTACGATGTATTTTATATCCTAATAGTCATTTATTTGTAACTACTGGCGGTAAGGAACAGGCTGCTTCTATTACTATTGCTAAAATTGATGAAATTTGTAGATTAATTCCTGGATTAAATAATGAAATTAACTGGGAACGTGGTGTATCTACTAAATCAAAAGATAATGTTAAATATGTTTTTAAAAATGGTTCTAGTATTGATATTTTAGCGGCAAGGCAGTCTTCTAGAGGACAAAGAAGAACAGGCGGTTTGATGGAGGAATGTGTTCTTATTGATGGAGATATTTTAAATGAAATTATTATTCCTACAACAAACGTTGATAGACGTTTATCAGATGGTAGTAGACATAAAGAAGAAAATGTTAATAAGAGTCAAATTTATATAACTACCGCCGGATGGAAAAATAGTTTTGCTTATAAAAAATTAATTGAAATTTTAATTAATTCTATTCTTGATGAATAGGAATATATGATAATGGGTGGAACTTATGACACTCCTGTTGCTTGTGGTCTTTTAGATGAAAATTTCGTTGAACAATTAAAATTACAAGGCACTTTTAATGATGATTCATTTAATAGATAGTATCGAAGTATTTGGTCTGGATAGGTTTAGAATGCATTCTTTTCTTCTGAAAAATTTGATAAATATAGAGTTTTATTGCAGCCTTAGTATGAATATAGCGGCAGGTCATCTAAAAATGCTTATTATGTATTTGGAGTTGACGTTGGTAGGATTGGATGTACAACAGAGATTTGCGTGTTCAAAAGCACGCCGCAAGTACAAGGACCAGATCTTAAGACTCTTGTAAATATTTATACATTTGAAGCGTAGCACTTTTAGACACAAAGTATTAAAATTAAACAACTATACTATAAATATAAACCTAGAAGAATTGCGATAGATGCTGCGGGATTGGGAGTTGGTTTAATTGATTATTTAATTAAATCACAAGATACTGAAGATGGATAGTTTTTACCACCTTTTGGTGTTTATAATACAGATGAATATCCTGATTATAAAAAATACGTTACTTCAGATACTATTAAAGATATGTTATTTTTAATTAAAGCTAATGCTCCCATTAATACAGAGGCATATACTTATGCCCAAACTCAAATGTTCAGCGGAAAAATTAAATTTTTGATAGATGAAGGTTTAGCAAAAACTAAATTAATGGCATCTAAACAAGGTCAAAATATGAATTCTGAATAGCGTAATGAATATTTACGTCCATTTATTTTAACATCTGTTTTAAAATAGCAAATGTTGAATTTAGTTGAATAGAATTAGGGTACTAATATTATTTTAAAACAAAGTAATAGAAGCGTTAAAAAAGATAAATTTTCTGCTTTTATTTATGGATTATATTATATCCGATATGAATAGGAGTTAAGTAAAAAAAGAAGAAAACGTAATATTTCAGATTTTTTATTTTTTACTACAAAAAATTAAGGTCAAGATCATTTAATATTATTTATCAATTTTTTATAAACGTTGAAGGAGAAAATTTAATTATGAGAGCATCTCGTGGTGAAATAAAAATTGAAGAAATTTTACAACAATCTGATTGGGAATTTGAAGAAGAATATTCTTTTCCAGATTTAGTAAGTAACTCTGGTCGTCCTTTGAGATTTGATTTTGCAGTTTTTGATGATTAGCATAATATTGATTTTTTAATTGAATTTCAAGGAATACAACATTATGAAGCTAAATCAAAATTTGGTGGATATAATGGATTAAGAAAACAACAGTATAATGATATGAGAAAAAGAGAATACTGTAGAGATCATGATATAAAATTAGTTATTATTCCCTATTGGGATGAAGGAAGAGTAACTTATGATTATATTTGGAAGGCGGCCTATGAATAAAAAAGAAGAAGAGGTATCTAAAGTTGATTAATCGAATGGCTTAGATAAAGAAAAAAGGCTTTAGTATGATTGAAACTGAAGATTATCCAATTCCTAACGAGGCGAATAATTATGTTCCTATTGATTTCTCTAAAGTTAAAATTGGAATAAAACCTGTTTCTGATACAATCTTAAAATTAGGTGATTTAAGAAAATCAAATCCTGCTTTAGCAGACAAATAGCAAGTGTTGCGAGCTATACGTTATGGTGATTTGGAAAAAATGAGAGAAATTTCAAATTATTTCTATAAGGTGAGCGGTATTTACCAAAGATTATGTCGGTATATGGCGTATATGTATAGATATGATTGGATGGTTACACCTTATTATACAGAAGATATTAAACCTGATAAATTATTAGATAGTTTTTATAAAGTATTAACTTATTTAGATAAATTTGAAATTAAAAAATTTTTTGGTGAAGTTGCTTTAAAAGTTGTTAGAGATGGATGCTATTATGGATATATTATTTCTCGAAATAATTCTGTAGTAGTACAAGAATTACCTGTTAAATATTGTAGATCTAGATTCGTTATCGGCGGCCGCCCTGCTGTTGAATTCAATATGAAATATTTTGATGATTATTTTATTAACACAGAGCAAAGAAATAAGATTTTAAAGATTTTTCCGCCAGAATTTGAAAAAGGATACAAATTATTTAAACAGGGAAAATTAAAGCCTGATTTTCCTGGAGATGAATCGGGATGGTATTTATTAGAAATTAATTCTGTTATTAAATTTAATTTGAATGGAGAAGATTTTCCTCCTTTTATAGCAGTTATTCCTGCTATAATTGATTTGGATGCCGCGCAAGATTTGGACCGTAGAAAGATGCAACAGCAATTATTAAAAATTATTATTCAAAAAATGCCAGTAGATAAAAATGGAGATTTAGTATTTGATGTGGATGAAGCTATGCAATTACATAATAATGCAGTTCAAATGCTTGCTAAAGCTATTGGAATTGACGTTTTAACAACTTTTGCGGATGTCCAAGTTGCGGATATGGCAGATAAAAGAACCTCAACAACGTCAGATGATTTGTAGAAAGTTGAAAGAACTGTTTATAATGAAGCTGGTGTGTCTCAAATGCAATTTAATACAGATGGTAATATTGCCCTTGAAAAATCTATTTTGAATGATGAAGCATCAATGTGGAATTTAATTCAGCAATTTGAAATATTTTTAAATCTTCTATTGCTACCATATAATGCACGTCCTAAAAAAGTACAATATCGAGCGCAAATACTTCCTACTACTATTTATAATTATAAAGACTTAGCTAAACAATATAAAGAACATACTCAATTAGGATATTCAAAAATGTTGCCGCAAATTGCTTTGGGTCAATTACAAAGTGCTGTATTAGCGACTGCTTATTTTGAAAATGATATATTGGATTTAGTTAATATATTTATACCTCCGTTAATGTCTAGTACAATGAATGCTTAGGTATTGAATAGACAAAAGAACGGCGGAGACAATAGTGGAGAAGTAGGTAGACCAGAAAAAAATGACGATGAGAAATCTACAAAAACTATTCAAAATAAAGAATCTATGAGCTAAAAAATTTTTGGACAAAAGCTGTTAATAAAATATTCATTTTTTTATAATAATTATGTATGAAAGAAAAAGGAGAAAATTATTATGTATCAATCTGTTGCTACTATTGATTCTCCTGAATTTTTAAATCTTCAACCGCTTGACATCAACCCATTAATGTCAAAATGTGAGATAAAAGTTTTTTATGTAGGAGAAAATCGAAATCACACATATATTAGTGAAAATGTTGCCGCGGAAATTGGTAAAACTCTTCGTGGTGCGCCTATTGTGGGATACTATAAAAGTTCTAAATAGGATTTTAGAGATCACGGAGAGAAAATTATTATTGATGATGAAGGAGTAAAATTTGAATGCCAAACTATCCCTTATGGTTTTGTATCTCCAGATGCTTAGGTTTGGTTTCAAAATTTTGAGGATAAAGATGCTTTTGGAAATAGTGTTGTTCATAAATATTTAATGACAACTGGGTATCTTTGGACAGGTCAATTTGCATAGGCTAATTTACCTATTAAATAGGGTCGCCCGCAGTCTATGGAATTTGAAAAAGGATCGCTTCAAGGAGAGTGGCAAACAAATTTTGAAAAAGGATTAGATTTCTTTATTATTAATGATGCAATTATTCAGAAAATTTGTATATTAGGATAGGATGTTGAACCCTGCTTTGAAGGGGCTTCAGTTACTGCACCAGACATAAGTACAAAATTTACATTGGATAATAAATTTCAACATACTCTTTATAGTATGATGCAAGATTTAAAAAATGTTTTAAGTAGAGGAGGATAGCAGATGGAGAACCTTGAAAACACAGCTGTTGAAGCTAGTGTTGTAAATGAGGCAGAATAGCCTGTTAGCGCTTTCACTCAAGAAAATGAAAACAAGCTAGAAGCTGAGAATGAATTAAAGGATACTTCTACTCCTACTGACTATGTGAAAAAGGAATAGGAAGATAAAGAGGATTCATCTAAAGATAGCGAATAGGCAAAAGATGATTCTGAACAGGACAAACAAGATAAACCTGATGATGATGAAGATGAAAAAGAAAAGGCAGCTAAAAAATATACTGTACTTGAAAAAGAATTAGAAGATCTTACAGATAAGTATAATTCTTTAAATGCTCAATATCAGGAACTTGTAGAATTTAAAAAACAAATAGATAATGAAAAGAAAGATGCTTTAATCGCGGAATTTTATATGCTTTCTGATGCGGATAAAGCAGATGTAATCGCAAATAAAGAAAAATACACTTTAGATGAGATTAAATCTAAATTATCTGTAATTTGCTTTGATAAAAAAGTAAGTTTTACATTAGAAAAAGAAGAAGCAAAAGAATAGGAAGTTACAACATATAATTTAAATAGTAATGAAAACAATAATTTACCAGATTGGGTAAAAGCTGTTAAAGAACAATAGAAATTAGATTAATTTAGGAGGAGACTAAATTATGGCAACAATTAAAAGAATAGGATATGGGCAGGTCGAGCCTAACCATCTTTCTGGAATTGTCACTGGTCAAATTTATGCTCAATTACCCGCTCATGTAAAGGTTGGAAATAGTGGTGCTGATACTATTGAACAACTTGAACAGGGTCAATTTGCAAAATATGATTACGCCGCAGGTGAAGTTAACTTTACAGGTGATGGCGAATTCATGCTTGTTTATAATGAAGAAAAGCTTTATGACGAAAGATTCCAAAGACATAAAGATTTTGTATATAAGAGAAGCGACTTTACAGATAAGAAAATGTATCCTCGTTTAATTAAAACTTATGTTGGCGATATTATGACAACAAATACATTTGAAGCTAATACTTCTAATACTGCTTAGACTACTGGTGTAGCTATTTCAGAAGGAAATTATCTTCAAGTTGGTTCAACTGGTTTTCTTGAAGTGGTAAAATCTAGTGGAACACCTGTAACTACAATGCCTGAATCAGGAATGATTTGGAAAGTTGTTAAAATTTATACTATGCCGGATGCAGATACTACACATCCTGGTGTAAAGATTCAAAGAGTACAATAATAAGGAGGAAAAAGTAATGGCATTAACAAGAGATCAACTTATTGCGTTAGCAAGAGCCAATGCGAAAGCTTCTTTAAATCCTTCTGTTGCTTACTCTTTTGAAGGTGAGAAACTTTCTGCGGATGCTTTAAATAAAACATTTATTAAAGAATTAAATGAACTTGGATCAACTCCTCAAGATTTTAGAGAAAATGCTAATCTTATTTATACATTAATTGAAGTTGGTTTAACAGAAGTTCTTCCACAAAAAGTTATGCAGCAATACGGACAGTTTGCTGATGTTCGTACATTTGCTCAAGGTACAAAACCTGTTTATAAAGTTAAAATTAGCGAAGCTTCTAAGAAACGTGCTAAACAATTCGTTACTAGAGTTGGTTTAGCTGGTAGATATGAAGTCTTCAAGCTTGACGGATATTCACTTGAAGTGCCGACAGCTGCTTACGGCGGGGCTTCTCGTATCGAATGGGAAGAATTACTTGATGGTCGTATGACTATGAATGATTATTATAGTCTTGTACTTGAAGGTATGGATGAAGCTGTTTATCGTGAAATTGCAAAAGCTCTTGAAGCTACAATTAATGATATTCAACCTTCTAATAAAACTGCTCAAACAACATTTAATGAAGCGGCTATGGACCAATTACTTATGATTGCAGATGCGTATGGTAAGAGTACTATTTATTGTACTTTTGAATTTGCGGCTACGATGATTCCTGCAAATAGCACTAATTGGTCAGATGGAATGAAAGAAGAAATTTGGAATAATGGTTATTTTGCGACTTATAAAGGTCATAGAGTAATTATTCTTCCGCAATCCTTTACTGATGAAACAAATTCAGAAAAAGTTATTGATCCTTCATTCGCATGGATTATTCCTACTGGCGCTGAAAAACCTGTTAAAGTTGCATTTGAGGGCGGTGCTCAAGTAAAATCTTTCGATAACAGAGACTGGTCAACAGAAATTCAGACATATCAAAAACTCGGTGTCGCTGCTTATATGATTAATCCTGGCATTTGTGTTTATAGAAATACTACATTAGTTAAAACTATGACACAATTAACTCAGCCTACACCGTGATAATTTTACAATTTAAGAGGGGATAATATTTTATTGTCCCCTCTTTTTTAATAATTTTTGGAGTTAAAAGGAGCGTATACATTTTATGATTAATAAAGATAAATTAATAAGAGTCGTAAATAAATTTAATGGTAGTGTTGGATATGATATTCCCGATGAAAAAATTCATAGAGATTTTTATCCAAATGCTTATAAAGATATTACTTTCGATGAATTAGAAAAATTGTCTTTTGCACCTGGTGGCATTGTAATTTTAAAAGAATATCTTGAAATTACAGATAAATAGGCTGCCGCAGCATTATTAGGTGAACAAGAGCCTGAATATCATTATACAAAAGAAGATATTAAAAAACTTATGCTAACTGGTACATTGGATCAATTTTTAGATTGTTTAGATTTTGCCCCTGAATCAATTAAAGAAAATATTAAAGATTTAGCGGTAGAATTGCCATTAAATGATGTAGCTAAAAGAGAAGCAATTCAAGAAAAATTAAATTTTGATGTTGCTAAAGCTATTGAAATTAAGAAAACTAAATTTGATGGTGGGGATGAAGATGATTCTGGTAATTATGGAAGAATTGAAAAACGCAGAGTTGCGGTTGCCGCTAATGAATCTATTGCTCCATCTGGACGTAGATATAAACCAATTAACAAAGAATAATAAATAATCGGAGGTATATAAATGAATAAAACTTTATTTTCACTTGTATATGACTCCTTTCTTTCGAAAATTACAGATGATATGTATATGGAATTAACTGAATTAGATACATATCAAATGTTAGAATAGTTATTGCTTTCTGCTATTGAAAAATTTGAATTTCCTAGAGTAAATTTAAATGATTATGAATTAATTGGGGTTTCTGATTAGATTTTATATAATGGAGCGGAGAGTAATTATCAAGATACTATAGCGATTGTCTATGAAGGCGGATATTTTAATAATCATTTATCTCATGAAGAGATTAATATTTTGGCAGTTTATATGATTGTTGAATGGTTAAGTCAACAACTCGCAAGTATTTAGAATACTAGAATGAAATATAGCGGTTCTGATTTTAAATTTACTTCTCAAGCCAATCATATGCAAAAATTATTACAACTTAAAAAAGATTATGAAAGAGAGGGCTTTCATCTTCAACGATTATATAAAAGAAGATTTGCCGATGAAAAAGGTATTAAAAGATCTTCATTATTTTTACTACGTGGTATAAAAGCTGGTTATGGAATAACTGGCGAAGAAAAAAATAATATTACCACTATTATTAATAATTATTATGATTATTGATAATAAATATAGCTTTATTTATAATGATAGGAATTCTTTTACTCAATAGTGATTAAATATTTGTGATTTTATTTTTAATAAGACTTCCTTGGTATTAAAATTTTTATAAAAGCTAGGAGGTTTTTTATGGTTTTAAAATATAATATTAATATGGATAATAAGATTATTTCTAAACGAATACAAAGTCTTATTAATCAAACTTATAAATTGCTTCCTAATAGGGAGGAAAAAATAGATTGGACGAAACCTCTTTAGACAATTATTGAGGAGTTAGTAGGTATGTATAATTTAATGGATGGCGGCTATCCAGAAATATATTTACCTCTATTAAATAAGCTTGAAGGATTATATTCATTAGTTAAAGAAGAAGATTTTTCTTGTTACAGAAGAACTATTTTTGAATGTTTAGGACTAATGAATACTTTACAAAAATAGATATGTCTTTAGAATTATTAAATAAAAGATTATGGTATCAAGGCGGAGATCAGTAGCATAGGTTTATGAAAGATAAAGCACATGGCTTAAAACAGGCACTTTTATATTCTTATCAAGCCGCAACTGCTATCCGCGCCGATGGAAGAGAGTTTAGATGTTTAATTAATCCAGATAAAAATAAGCCTGCATATGATAATAAAATATTATCTATCCCCTATTGGAATCATTGTATTAATTTTCCAGATATTGGAGAATTAGATGATGATAGACTTAGAACTAAATTTAAATGCGGTGATGTTTTTACTTGGAAATAGACCAATACGCATTGGTTAGTATATTTAGAATATATAGAGTAGGATGCATATTTCCGCTCTTAGATTCGTAGATGTGATCAACAAATTAAAGTAAATGATGATTTATATTGGGTTTATATTCGTGGTCCTGTCGAAACATCAATAGAATGGACGCAAAAAAGCGGTATTGAATGGAATACTTTAAATTATTCTTTAGTGATGTATATAACTGCAGATAAGAATACTAATGATTATTTTGAAAGATTTAAAAAAGTAAAAGTGATTGATCCTAGATATAATAAGGAAAAGACTTGGCAAGTAGTTGGTGTAGATCCTTATTATGGTGACGGAATTATTCAAGTATTTTTAGATGAATTTTTTGAAAATAGTTTAGAGGATGCGGTTGCCGCTTAGAAGAAGAACGAAGTTCAACCTGAGATTGATAAAACCGCCGCTTATATTGATGGTCCTGTTGAAGTCCCACAGTATAGTAAAGCTTATTATGAAATACATAATACTGAAAATGGAAAATGGTTTATTAATTGGTAGGGAGAAGAAATAAATTTAAATACTTCTAATAAAATTTTACCTTTAGAAATTCCTACTGGCAAGAAAAATACATTTACTTTAATATATAGAGTTGAAAATCAAGAAGATATAATTTTAGATGTAAAAATTGTAGCTTTATAAGAGATAAAAGGAGTCAATAATGCGAAAAGATTTAGCTTTAAAGCCTACTGAGTTTACTTCATCTTTTTTATCTTGTGAAAAAGATTTAGAAACTATTTTAAGAAAAATATTTGTAGAAAGTCAACCATACAGTAATGATTTAAAGAAATTGTTAGTAGTTAATACTAAAGATTGTTTAGATAATAACAATCCTCTTTATGCTCAAGCAATTAGTGATATGAGTATTGCAAAAATGCGAGAATTAGGTTATTTAAGATTTTAGCCAAAAATAGCTATGAAAGAACATGAATAGATAAAAAGCTATTTGGTTATTTCTTTTGATAATTTTAGACCTAATGGTACTAATCCTGAGTTTAGAGATTGTAATGTTCATATTGATGTTCTTTGTCATACTGACTATTGGGATTTAGGTGGTTTTAGATTAAGACCGCTAAAAATTTGTGGCTACATAGATGGGATTTTAAATAAAGCAAGGTTGTCTGGAATTGGGCAATTTTTATTTGCCGGTTGTAATGAATTAATATTAGATGAAACTTTATCAGGATATACTTTAAGTTATTTAGCTATTCATGGCACTGATGATGTTTTACCAAGCTCACATGATTGGATTCCTAAATCATGATTGATGAATTATTATTACTATCAGGTAATGATATTCCTTTTATGGGGGCACGTGCGGCGATTCATCAACCAAAATTAAATTAGCTTGCTTATATTCATGAAGAAAATTTTTGGACAGCTTGTGAGTTATTAAAATTTAATAAAGAAAATTTGCCAGATGAGGACAAAAATAGTTTATTGAATATGTCAAATTTTAATATAATGATGACAATGATACAAGAAAAAAATTTAGAGTCTCAGCGGGCGCGAATAGATATGATGGCTCTTCTTGCATTAATGTTTCCTACAGAAAAAATTTTATTAAAAAAGACTGTAATACAATTATAGAATTATGATAGTGGAGAAATTCGTGAAATTAATAAAGATAATTTTGAAGAATTTCAACAAATTATTATAGCTATATTTTGTCTTACTGGTAATGAAACTAAGTATAATCCATCAGGAGAAATGGCAAAAAGAATTGCCGATAAGTTTAAAAAAGGGTAGGCAAGAAAAAATACTCAAGCCGCAAATAAGCAGTAGAAGATTGCAATATTGAGTCGTTATGCCTCTATTCTTTCTATTGGTTTGAAAATACCTATTTTTGAAGTGATGAATTATACTGTTTATCAATTAATGGATACCTTTAAACGTTTTACTTTGAAGCTATCTTATGATTCATACGAACGTTGTCGGCTTGCTAGTGCGACTGGTATGGAATAGCCAGAAGATTGGTTTAAAGATATCTATGAAAATGAAAATAAAAATACTAATATGAAAACACTTTATATATAAAAATATAAGGAGGAAATCCAAATGAAATTTGGTGTACGTGAAATTGCCAATGTAGTGTTTAGAGCAAAGAACGATCAAAATATCGGAGGGGTGCCTTTTAAACAAGGACAGCCTGTATTTTATCTTGATACTGCAAAAACATCTAGTATGGAAGGTGCGGCGACAACTGTATACGCAACTGGAGGACGTGGTAATGTTCGTTTAATTGCTTGGGAAGGTGAGAGAACTCTTACATTTACCGTTGAAGATGCTCTTCTTTCTCCAATTAGTTTTTCTATGCTTTCTGGTGCAGGTCTTGTAAAGGGTATTTCAACAGATATTGTGCATTTTCATCAAACTACTACAACAGTAACAGATGCGAGTGGGCATATTAATTTAAATGATGCTTTAGTAGCTGGTGAAACAATTTGTCCAAGTGCTCCTATTTATGTTATGTTAGTTGATGAGGGTGGAGATTTAACTGGTAGTATTCTTAATGGATATAAAGTTCCTACTGATTCCTATAGTGTAAATAGTCAAGATGATACTACGCATATATATGTTCCTGTTAGCGGGGATAATTGGGTAGCAAATAGATGTTTAAAAGCTCCTTCAAATGCTGATTCAACTTATTATAATAAAACTGTTATTGTAGATTATTATGTACAAAAAGCTGGAAATAAAGTTTCTGAACTTCAAATTGATATGGGACATTTTGGTGGATATTATTATGTTGAAGCTGATACTTTATTTAGAAGTCAACATGATGGTAAAGATTATCCTGCTAATTTAACATTCCCGAATGTTAAAATTCAATCTAATTTTACATTCTCAATGGCAGCTACTGGAGATCCATCTACATTTACATTTACAATGGATGCTTTCCCAGGTTATACATATTTTGAACCATCTAAGAAAGTTCTTTGTGCAATTCAGATTGCTGACGATAACTTAGATCTTGTTGAAACTCAAACAACTGTTTTCCCGCATAGAGCAGGAGAGAGTTCAGGAACTAATATGCCTGAGACACAAAATGATTCTGTTGTAGGTTAAAACTAATAATGAGATAACAAAGGCTAATTTATATAATATAAAAAGGAAGACAAATAAATAGGGGATTAAGAAATTAATCCCCTTTTTATTTGTTTGGTGAGAAGAGTCATGGCAGATGTTGATATAAAATTTGATTAGAATAAAATACAAGATTATACTAAAATGATTTTAAATGCTTCAACAACTGAATAGGTTAGTTTTATAAAAAAAAGTTATTAGATAATTGTTGAAACTGCTCAACAGCTTAAAGAAAAATATTAGATTATGTTAAATGATATTGCTAATTTTGAAACAGCTATGAAAAAAAACATAATGTTATGGCATAATGTAAAAAAATAGTTTGAAAAAAATGGACAATAGTATAAAAATACTCAAGAATATGATACTTATTTATCAGAACGTTTGCGAATAAAAAAAGAAAATCTTTCTGAGAAAGTTAAAACAGATATTTTACAAATTTATTCATTAGCAATGAAATTTCAAAATTATTTAAATGCATCTTTAGGACAAGAAGTAGTAACGGCTTATGTTTGGGTTAATAGCAAAGGAGTGCCTGAGACTTATATTATACATGATATGACAAATTTTTTAAAAGTAGATGTTGATAAAATGGGAAATATAGTAGTGAGATATAGAAATAATAAAGATATGTTAAAAAAGCATGCTGATAAAATTGAAAATTCTATTAAAGAAAATACTGCATCTTTTAATTATACTCTTTTGAAAAGTACATATCATGATGTATATTATAGATATCATCGCCATAAAGTTTCAAAAGGTGGCGCTTATATTTTATGGTTATATCCTTTTAGTGAGCAAAAATGGAATGGAGCTTATGTATCTTCTTTTGGGAGTATTAATGAAGGCTACGCTTCTTTATTATTACATCAACATTATATTGCTTCTTTAACTCCAGAAGATAATATGGAGCAATTTATGAATTAGGTATTAGGTATTACAAATTTATCAGGGACTTTATAGGGAGATATAACAGTTGGAAATATGGAAATAGCTGTTAAATCTGCTGGTGCGACTGTTTTAAGTATTAAACAATTATATAATATAGCTCAAGATATTAGTAATAATAAACTAAACAATTTTAAAGCCATTCAAAATTATTTAAATAGTCAGAAAAAAAATAATAAATTAATGGAACGGCCAATTAATAAAAGTTTAAAAGCATCTTTACAAAATATTGGTAATGAAACTCTTGGTCAAATGTTGGCCTCTTATGAAAAATAGCTTGGTTTTACAATGAGTTAAAAGGAGATATAAATATGAAAGCATCATATGCTAATATGAAATTAAAAGTTAATACAGATGTGAATACATTTGATTTTTGTGGGCAAACAATTTAGGTTTTAAAATATCTTCCTGCACAAGATAAATATGATTTATTAATGATAACATTACAAAAATCATTAGAAGAAGGAATGTATAATGAATTTAAACTTAATTTATATTTTGAATTAAATTTAGTTTATATGTATACAAATATTTCTTTTACAGAAAAACAAAGAGAAAATGAATTTAAATTATATGATACATTAAAGAGTAATGGATTTTTTGATTTATTTTTTAATGCATTAGATGAGAATGAATATAATGAACTTTTTTCACAATTAAATGCGATTAAAGTGATGAGTACAAAGAATAGATTAAATATGGTTAATTTCTTAGGAAAATTAATTGAAGACTTACCAGCAAATGCGGAGGCGGCTGCTAAAATTGTTGAAAATTTTGATCCAAATCAATTTAAAGCAGTTGTTGACTTTGCTAGATATGCAAATGGCGGAAGAGATATAAAAACAAATCTTTCTGTAGAATAAAATAAAAATAGGGCATCCAATTATGGATGCCCTATTTTTATTTTATTTAAAAATAATATTAAGTTTTCAATGTTATATATAAAAAAAGATTATTGACAGCGCTCTTTTCCTATACGTGAAAAGTGTGATTTTAATAGTATTTTGGATTTGTATCAAGTTTTATTTTTCTAATATCTAGTCTATCAACAACCTTCTTTTTATTAAATTAATGTGTGATAGCAAATCCTTCTCCGTTAGCTACCATCTGTGTACCACTTTACGCTACACAGCCACGCATTATAGTTATTGTTCAAAATTGGTGAGTGTCCTGTTTTTATAGTAAATTCTTAATAATCTTATCAAGATATCGTTCATTTTGATTTTGCTCGTGTATTACATATATTAATTTGTTTTATAAATAATCATCAATCGGTTGTCCAAGACCTAATTTATCACACATATATTTATAAATAAGCTTATGTGCATTTTCAGTTAAATGCAAATTATCATTAAATAAAGTGCTTAACGTCGTATTTGTATAAATACAATAGTTCAATAGGAATTGATAAAAACTAATATGCTCCAAATTGCATATGCTATTTGCTCCAGCTATTGCAGCCTCAACATCTGCCATTTTTAGTCCTGACGACACGCCAGTTTCAAAACCATCTGTCGCTGGAGTAGGTGTTATCATAATAACTTTCGCTCCTCGTTGCATTTGTGTTTTTGCAAATACAAAATGATTTTTTGTTATAGATCTAATGGAGCCAGATCCCCTATCGTTTGTGCCCAATACTGTTAAATAAATATCATATGTTGTATCATTTGTCGGAAGATATCCCGTCCCACTTCCCGTATTGCCTAAATTAGTAGCAGTAATATATTTGTGCACCGTTATTGTATTAACTTGAACACTCCCACTTACACGAGTTATTATAACAGTATGTTTGCTCTCGTCCAAACCCTCTGCAATGTATTGTGTGCCATTATTTGTGTCATATGTAACCGCTTCACCATCATCGATGACAATGGATGCGACACCTTTAACGACTTGACCGAAATTCACTTTTAATGTAGACCCGTAAAAATCTAAGGATGCAAATCCCTGTGCATTTGTTAATGTAAGTGTGCCAGAATAATATCCGCCATACCATGATCCATATTTGCTGAACGCATATACTGCAACATCTTTACTAAATTTGCTAATTATATGTGAACAAAGTAAATTAGCCCAACAATTTTCATAATATCTTCCTGTGGCGCCGCTAACGAGTCCTGCTGTATTAGAATCACCATATATTGCAATATCTGTTTTAATCGTTGGATCATACATATCACTTAATCTATTTAAAACAGATTTATAAATAGAAAATGGTTCATAGCTTTCTTTTGGTATATATGATCCATATGGTTTAACTTGTAACGGCCTAACACTTCCCTCAACTAAATAAAACCTATTTGGCCACCCATGAGCTATAAAAAGTTCTGACCCGTCTGTAATGTCTACTACAAGTCTAATGAAAGAGCATCCATGTGGAGTCGTAAACGCTTTGTTATTAGTATATCCAATATAATTCTTTTCAGAATCATAAAAACCAGCATCCACCTGAAATAGCCCATAATAAGCCATGCCTTCATTAACGGAGATCCAATCAGTAAGTCCATAATGATATGATGTCGCAACGCTTTCTGGTTCTCCTGTTGATCTATTAAATTTATAGTTGAACATAATATTTGTAGGAGGAATTAAATTATTTGACACGAAAATTTTTGCAAGAGATTCATGGTCAAGATTATCTAAATTAATTTTTTCTCCAATGTTTGCATTAAAAACATATTTTGTTGGTAACGAAACACTTTTAAACTTAGTATAATCATCTAATGTGGTTCCGAAATTAGCCATTGGTGCGTATATAGCTTGATCCCTATACCAATATACAAGTCTGACATATGCGGCATTTGAAGGAATCAAAATCGGTTCAGTAGAACTATTAGCAGGATAATTCAGCCCAAGACTTTCACCACTGCCAGATATCGCGGTTTTCGATGAAGTATAAAAACAATATCCATTATGATTCGTGACTGATATATATTCTCCAACGTGGTCTGATACGTCTATATAATCAGTCATACGATAATAATTAGAATATGATCCGCTATCAAGGTTCTGTATTGACCCGTTTGCATTACTGAAACGCGCACGTGTCAATTTTGTTTCATCAATCAGGTTAGAAGATATAATACCTTCAACAGCTGCAAACGCAAGTTTTTCCTGAGTTATACTTCCATCCTCAACAGTGGTAGTTGCCTCGGGATGCTCATTCAACCATGCATTAATATATGTTTCTACCTGTGCATCAGTGGCAGAACCATTATCCACACTTGCGGTTGTTGTTCCGTTTTCATCAGTGATAGTAATAATAGCACCTGTTTCAGTTTGTGTTACTGAAGCGGTTGGAGAATATCCGTCTGCTCCGTTCTGTCCATCTGCCCCGTTTTGCCCTTTGCCATAAAGAGTGGTTTTTGTCCATGCGTCATTAAGGTACACATAAATATAACCATAATCGTATCCTGTTTCGTTTCCAAGATATAAATAATTCTCGTCAGTATTTGTCATCTGATTAGCAAGGGTAATCCCTTTAGGACTTCCGCCACTTCCGCCACCACTCTGAGCTGCTTCATTAATAGCAGAAACAAGATCTGTTTTTACAGTAGTTTGAAGGTCATCCAAATCTCCTAAATCTGCCTTTAAATTAGTCAGCTCCCTACTGACAGTAACTGCTTCAACATCATTCCCAGTCCAAGCGCCTGCAGTATGATTAGCTGTAAATTTATAAAGAATAGCATCATGGATTACGCAATCACCTACAGAATATGCAGTAGTTGCACTAAATAATGGCGCTATTTCTGGTACGATTTCATAAGTTGTATTATTTATAATAAATTGGTCTATTTTTCCCATTTAATCACCTCTTTAAAATATCACGCTGTTTGTTCAATAGTAAGATTTGAAACATACATATAATAACTTGTGCCTCTTGCTCTTGCTCTTACTGTCACGATTTGGTTTTTAGTCAGTGATACGCCAGTCAATTTCACGGTTTGAAGATTGTTACTAAATGTCGTATTAACAGATCCGTAAGCAGAGTCTCCTATGTAAAGCTGACTACCACTCGTACCACTTGTTGATGACCTGTATCCAGACCAATAGACATTGTAAGTGCCTGTTTCTGCAACGGTTAGCTCCTGACCAGATACAGCAGTATAAGTTGTTGTAGCGACTCTGTTTCCACCGGATGCTACTTGGAAATTCTTACTACTTCCGCCGCTTGATGCGACACTTACGGAAACTGTCGAATAATCGGCTACATCGATGTTATTCCCATTGCTTGTTATTTCCTTATTACCTGAGACAAGTTCAGAAGCGGATACAGTAACCGCCGTTCCGGTCTTAGTATTTCCAGTTATATAACCCGTGGTATTCGTAACCGATGGAGTAACCGATACAGAGTGATTACTTACCGTTCCTTTTGTAGCTGTTGGAGTTCCAGCTGTGCCTGATGGCATAGCATTTATCTGCACAGAACTTAATCCATCGTATCCAGAATCAGCTTGTATGGTTTGACTGGATTCAGTCGGGACAATTCCGGTTTTTGATTGAAGATTCGGACCTGGGACAGCCACGCTGACTGTTGAATACCCAACTACATCGATTCCAGTGCCATTTGCAGAGATTGCTTTATTACCGCTTGCGAGTTCAGATGCAGTTACGGTTACTGCCGTGCCTGTTTTTGTGTCACCAGTAATCCATCCTGTTGTGTTTGTGACGGAAGGGGTTACACTTATTGAGTGGTTACTAACCGTTCCTTTGCTTGCAGATGGTGTGCCTGCTGTACCTGCGGGGATACTTGCTGATGCGTAATTCGTTACATCTTTTGTTCCAGAACTGTCAACGGTTAATGTGTCGGAAACCAATTCAGATGCAGATACAGTTACCGCAGTTCCTGTCTTAGTACCTCCAGAAATATAACCTGCTATATTTGTAACAGATGGAGTTATGTTAACCGAATGATTCGAAACAGTTCCTTTTGTGGCTGTTGGAGTTCCTTCGGTACCCGATGCTACAGCCTTTGACGCAGCCTCAGCATAATATCCTGCAGGTGCAGTTACTGTAGCACCAGATGCCGTTAAATCAGATGATGTTCTAGGTGTTCCGGTAGAAGCAGTACCTGTAATCTGAACTCCTGCAGCGTTATGGGCTGTATTAGGAGACAAAAGATTACCTGCTACAACAGTATCTTGAGTGAGGTCGATTAATGTTGTTCCATTTAAAATAACTTTACTAAATGCCATATTAATTCACCTCTCTCATGCTGTACGAATAAGCGATGTACTATTAGAATCTGGATTCTTGAATCCACTAAGCCTTACATACATTGCGTTCGAAGGGATTTTAGCTGGCGTAAGTGTACCATGCGCAATATTGCTATCGCTTTGATCTGGTGTTCCATCATCTAGCATGTATATAGTACCGACACGCGATTTACTCGAGTCGTAAAAATTGATAGAATACCACCTAGAACCTGAATAAGAAAAAGTCATACTTGGATCAATAATGGTATAATCCGTTACACAATACCATTCCGCAACCTCAATCTCTCCGGCATGATTAATTGCATAGTCATCAGTAACTTTAGTGTAGTCAAGAAGCTGAACACCAATCGGAATATTCATAGGATTGTACCACGTTACTCCATCAAGCTGCGCGAGCGTCACGGTCTTGTTATTGTATGTTGATGGAGTCGTTGCTGTAATAGCATCAGATATAAACGTCCCGTCCCAGTAAGCTGTGATTGTGGTATCAGTTCCGTCAGAAAATTCAAAGTAGATAGTATGCTATGTCTGCGAAGGAGTACCACCACCAGAATAGCCTTCTACGATTACAGAACTAAAGCCGTCATAACCGGTGTCAGGTAATATTGTCTGTTGAACTAAAGTAGGAGTAATCGTCTTGCTTTGAAGATAAACTTCGTCAGTAGAAGTAATTTCTCGTATAGTTCCACCAGCAGGATCAGTACTGTCAGAAATGATTACACTACCTCCAGATCCTCCACCTTCATCAAATATCGCGGCTGTTCCTTCAACTGTTGCACCGCCGACTTCAAGATTAGTTACTTCTTGAACTAATGTGCCAGTAACTTGTGTCCCGTTAGCTAAATGTCCAACGTACCCACTTGCGATATGAGCTGCACTTGTAACTGTATCTTGTGAAAGATCAATAGACGTATCAGTAAGAGCAATATCTCCTTCAAGCCATTTACCCGCCGTATTGAGCGTTCTTGTCTGATTATTGACCGTAGTTAGTGTATTACCTTTATAACTTACAGTTGTGCTCATGAAACACCTCCATTATAAACTGGAAGTGTTATAGAAGATGTACTTCCATCAGAACCAGTTAAAGTAATAACATTGCTCGACATAGAAATGCTATAAGTAATGTGTGGTAATGAAGAGTTTTCCCATTTAGAAGTTGTAGAATTATACATTAAAACCTAACCATTTGAAGGTGAAGAAATAATTGTATCTGTAAGTTGTTCTACAGTTGAATTAAGATTCTTAATTTTCCCCCATACTTGGGTTAAGCCTGCTTCATCTAAATATTTATGGGTAGACATTTAAGTCACCCCCTTATACACAAATAGTATTAATTTCAGTAGATGTAATAGCAACTAAATCAGTATTTTCTACATAATCACTTAAATCTATAATCGATCCAAGTTCATCCCATGAAGTTCCATTCCAAGAATATTCTCCACCATCTGCAGTTACATGCCACATATCTCCTATTTTATTTCCTGTCGATGGTAATGCTGCAACAGTATCTTTAGTTCCTTTATAAGTTACAGCAGAACTTAATGCAGTATTGATGGCTGTAGTAACATCACTAGCTGTTTGATATCCTGCGCCATTAGTTAGTTGATTATTATTTGTAGGAATTGTTATTTTTGAACTAGCTGATATTTTTCCATCTGTAATTGTAACTGCGGATATTGCTTGGTTACTTGATGCTGTAATTGAAGAATCAAGTCCTTGAATCGCTGTTGTAATTTTATTATCAACAGAACCACCTGAGCCTACTGCTGTTTCAAGATCGTCCACTCGTCCACTTAAATTAGATACATCACTTGCGGAAGCTCTACTAGTATCAGTAGGATGCACGTGGTCACCACGAGCAAATGCAAGCTATGTACCAACTGCTGCGGTTCCATTCATTGTTGGTATTGTAGTAGTTGCGGCCGCACCTTCTGGGATATCCGATACAGTAATAAAACCTGAGTCATTAGTTAAATCAGATGTTGCAGTTGGAACTGAAATATTAGCAATTTTATTTGTTATTGTTACTGTTGTGCCATTTTTTTGTATACCTTCAAGTACATTTACTTGAGCACCAGTTGCAACATTTGCTAATTTTGTTTTTTCATCTGATGTATAATCATTAGTGGACAGCCCTTTTCCATCTATTTTATCTACTTTTCCAGATAAACTATTTTTAATTTTTTCCCAAACTAATGCAAGACCAGTTTTGTCTAAATAATTATAAGCCATAGAATTTTTCCTTTCTTTAATTTAATATATTTAATAAATCATCAGCTTCTATAGAACTTATACCAAGTTCTTCAAAAGTTTTATTACCTATAATTTCTTGAGATTCGATTTTTGGACGATTAATAATATGAGTTTCATAATCAATATTATTATTTTGTTTATCAATATAATTTTCCATTGCGCGGAGCGCGGTTTCAAGTTGTTTTAAAACAATAAACAATTATTTCGCCTCCTTTATTTTATTATTATTATTATTATTATTATTATTATTATTATCATGATGCATTGGAAGCAAAAATTATTATATCTACATAAGCAGTAGCAGTAGCAGTGGATTTATTTGTAATAGTTAAATTTGCATATTCACCATTTTGAGCGGTAATAGTTAAATTATTTCCGGTAGCGAGTACTGGTACGTATTTACCAATCCCATTTTCATGAAACCAAAGCCCATAAGCACATGAATTGGTGTCATTTGAAAAAATTGAAATAATTGCTTGTTTTTCTGAATCGACTGTAATATAATCAAACATATCATTAGGAACAATTGATGTGTGTTCAAGTTGCATATTTTGTAATTGTTCAATAACCTAATCGTTATTTGTTATTCCCTATTCAATATTATTTAACTTCTAAGCGGTGATTAAATCTCCATCCGCCCATGTGGTTGGTGTATAAGACATATTTTTATATCTCCTTTTATTTTTATATATTAACTCCACCCACACCAGCTGAATAAAATCGAACCAATATGGGGGAGATTATTAGTTTATAATGAATATTAATTAAAAATATCATCAATAACAACAGATTCTCCAACTGTAGCTTCTCCTAAAACTGCATAGTTATTATTAATTAATGTAAGTCTTTTTAACATTTCTAAAATATCTAAATCTGTTGCTATTTCAATATCAATTGTGCCTCCCAATGCATCCCAGGACTAACCTGTCCATGCCCAATTAGTACCAGCAGGTGTTTGATTATATGCTTGGATTACATTATATACATCACCAGATTTAGCATTATTAGGAAGGTCTATAAAATTTTCAACACTACCTTTATATTGGTAAACACTAATATCATTTAATTCTTCTGTTATTTGTGCACTAGTTATCTATTTAATAGTGTTAATAATGTTATTAATCTATTCTTCAGTAAAATAATCAACACCCTTAACTGGTGTATATCCATCCTATCCTCTTATAGAAAATGGAGTTGTATATGTTTCTTCATCTGTATATGTAAATGTTAAGGTGTAATCGTCATTGGTTACAACCGATTCAATTCCACGTCCATTAAACTAGCCTGAATCTTTAGCTTGTTTTAATTGTGTTTCTATGTATAAGTTTTGATCTGCTCTATATTTAACATATATATTACCATTATCCGCCCATATATTATTAATACCTAATATAGTGCGAATATCAACTGGGTCTAATTGATAAAATACTGGTTCTGTTAATTCATAAACAACTTGCGCGCCAATAGTTGGTTGATTGTTTCCATCATATATATCTCTATCACTATACCATTGTCCAGGTAAATTTTCACCTTGATATGATTCAATCATATCATGTGTTTTTACTAATTTACCCTTAATCACATCTATATAACCTCCATAAATTGGTTCTACGGTTTCCGCCCAATTTATAGAATAAGATTTAGCATAATTATCATATTCAGTTTCTTCTGTTCCTCTTTCAATTTGAAGGTTTTTAATTCCTGAATATGATGAAGCATTTCCAAGAGTATTTATATTAACAGCTGTTACTTTTTTATTTTCATCAGAATGGACTGAATAATGTCCATAAAAACCATTCTATCCAATAAAATGACTATAACCAGAATTAGTGCCATCCGCATAGAAAAATTGTAAATAAGTTCGAGGAAGAACATTTTGTATATCAAAAGATACGTTTACAATATCGTCTATTGGAACTTTACCAACAAAACCGCCATTGTTTACATGAAAAATGCTAGTGGAATTATAACCTAAATCTCTTAATGAACCATAATAAGAATTATAATATATATTATTTGGATCAGTAATTTCTGGAAAATTAGCTAATGGGAATCGAGACTAATTAAAAAGATTTTTACCCCTAGTTTCAATAGTTACTTGAGTCCGTCCAGGTTTAAAAGGTCTAATATTATAGTAAATTGGAGTTCCACTTCCATATTGTTCAGGAATTATATTAACAATTAATTCTTCAATGGGAAGGTTAGCACCTCCATCTGAAATATAGACTATATTACCAGAAGCTGTCTATAAAATACTATCTCTATCACCTTGAGCTTTTTGCCAAGAATTAGTATATTCATTATTCTAAAAATCCCAAAAATACCAATAGCCATCTATAATTTTTGGATAATGTCTTACATTTGATTCGCTTTGTTCTTTAAATATTTCAGCTTGTTCGCTATAATATTTAGCATTATTATGATATGTTTCATCATTCGGAGAGACGTCGATACCATTTTTTTTTCCAACTGCCCAAGCTTCCGCGGTTTCTGTTGCTTCTGTTAATAATGCAATGGTTTGAGTAATAATGTTTTGTTCAACTGGAGTTGGCTATACTGGTACAACATCGGGTTTATTAATTACCGGAATTACTATTGTATGTCTTGTTTCACCATCCTAAGATGTGTTATGTAAAAATATCCAAACATAAATAGTTTTTCCTGAAATTAAATATTCATCTGGAATTGGGATTTCATTATTTTGACCAATTATTTTTTTAGCAATTCCTTCTCTTAGATTATGAGAAAAATGCACCTAAAAAAATTCAGGTAATTTTAATCCTTTTACCTGAATTTTTTGACCATAATCACCTTTATACAATTTTCTAGTTACTGTAGCACGTTTGTTATTGGTAAAATCCGCAGTTATAATATTTATACCACTCATATTTCACCTCTTTATTTCTTATTTTAAAAACGTCCAGAATCCCCAAAACCACCTTGATTGCGCTTTGTTTCTGAAAGTTCTGTTGTTTCTGTAAAATTCATTGCTATATAAGGAAGGAGAACAATTTGAGCAATTCTTTCACTTGCTCCAACTGTCATTACTTCATCAGTATCATTGTGTAAAGCTACAATACATTCGCCCCTATAATCACTATCAATCACGCCTACACAATTCGCGGGGCGGAGACCGCGTCTAGTTGCTATACCAGACCGCGCAAAAATAGCTGCAAAAGTTTTTTCTGGAAGTTCAAAAGATAATCCAGTACCAATCTTCACTGTTGAATGTGGTGAAATCTCGATGTCATAATCGGTTGCCGCATATAAATCATAGCCGGCTGCCGCTTCACTTCCGCGAGTAGGAGTTTTTGCAAGGTTATTTAATTTTTTAATTTTAATTTCCATTATTCTACCTCATAATTAACTTCTACTATACTATCTGGTTCTTTAATATCATTGAAATTTTTTGTTAATGCAACTTTCCAAAATTCTTCAATAACTTCACCTTTTGATTTGCGTTCCTTGTGTTCACTTGTATATTTACCTAAAATATAGGAACCATCTTTCTTTGCATCTTCAATTACTTTTGTAGCTTCGATTTCTGTATCAACTCTATAAGTTTCTACTGTACTAATTAAATATTTTGACATAATTATTCTCCTTTATATGCATTTTATAATTAAATTATTTGTATTATATTTTGTGATTTCTTGTTGCTTAATACGTTCAACTAATTTTTTATTAAATGTCTATGAACCTGATAAATTAACCTAATTTACATTATATTGTTTAGATAAATTAAAAATCATATCTGGAACTTTATCCAATGGAACTTTTTCAAAAGCTAATTTGTTTCCATTTTCATAAACATAAAGAATTTGCTATGCATCAAAAGGATGAATAACTCCTATTATTTTTTTCATTCCTTTTATCTCCTTTAGCACTCAATAATAAAATCATCACAATTAAATAAATAATAAGCAAAAGCCTCATCATCTATATCTAACCAAATCTCCCAAATATTATCATCTATATTGTCTTTTTCTATTGATAATATTTTACCTCTATTTTTAAGAACTTCTATAAGTTCATCTGTGGCAACTGCGGGCGGATTTTTATTTTCTTTTTCATATAAATGAAATATTGTAAAGTCATATCGCTCTCTACACAAGAGCATCGCATAGGCATCTAATTGCATATTAAACCAATCTTCAAGTTGCGGTTTTATTTCTGCAATTTTTGATTTACTTAATCTCCCTTGTGCTAAAACAGCTTGCTTATTTAAGTCATAAAGATTACTGAATACAAGATTTTTTTTATCAGCCATAAAACTCCTTTTATATCCTTAAAAATCAATTTCTTTATTTAAGATATTTTGATTTTTACTCCCTCTAAATTTAAGTGTTATATCTCTTTCTGATTCTATATATTTCCCATCTATTAAAGTATCAATTTGAGATAGTATATGTTCTATTGTTGAATTTTTTTGTTCTTTTAATTCTTGAATTGTATATCCAGTCCATACAAAAATTTTTATATGCGGATATGCGGCGCGAACAGCTGTGATTATTTGATCTACAATATCCAGATTTTGTTCACATAAAGGTTCGCCGCCTAATACTGAGAAGTTTCTAGTAATTCCATTCGCACTAATAGCTTTTATAATTTGACCTTTAATATCAATAGGAAGCGGTTGCCCACCATCAAAATCCCAAGTTTCAGGATTTTGACATCCAACGCATTGATGCGGGCATCCTTGAGTCCAAAAGCTAACACATACTCCTGTTCCATTAGCAAAATCATTGGTAATTAATCCTGCATATTTATCCATTTGAAATACTCAACCTTTCAATTATTATTGCTCCTAATGAATTTCCAAGAATAATGCTTGCAAATTTTAAAACATTTAGGTTAGAAAAAGAAAATATAAGGTAAGGAAAATCTGCAATACAATGTTCTGCTTTAATTAAAATAAAAATTATAACGGCAAGAATTGTTATAGGTAAATATTTATTTTTTACAGCAAAATGAATTAACATTCCACAAAAGAAAGCATTGATAAATAAGGTTAGAAAACTTTTTGAAAATTTAAGTGCGGCGGCTTGAGATATAAGACCGCCAAAGTTCTAGTTGCCTAGGGCATATAGACCTATGGTCGCCGCAACTCCAATAAAGTTTCCTAATAAAATTATACTTAAATTCTTTGCTAAAAATCCTACTTTACCAGTGTATAAAGATAATTGCATATTAATAATAGTGATTAAACCAAAACTAAAAAATAATGCTCCATAAATTGAATTCTACATTGTTAAATTAATAATAACACCCAGTCCAATTAAAATACCTGCTAAAATAGATTTTCTCATACGTAACCTCGTAATAATGTAGAATGTTTAAATCTCATTTCTGTCTCTTGTTGTTTGCCTAAATTAAATGCTGTTTTATAATCGCCAGTTAAATAACCGGTTACACGACGTAATCTCTGAATATGTCCTCCACCACATTCTGGACATTTATCATTAATTTCTGCTTCATATCCGCAATCTAAACATAAATCATTTGGAATGTTTAATGCAAAATATGGAATATCTTTATCCATTGCATAATTAACTATTTGTTCAAGCGCATCAATATTGTTAGTAATTCCACTATCTAATTCCACATATGTGATGCATCCTGCTGAGCTATATCCAGTTAATTGACTTTCAATATCAATTTTAGTAAATGGATCAATTTCTTTCCAAACTGGTACGTGCATGGAATTTGTAAAAAATTCTTTATCACTTATATTAGGAATTTCTCCATATTTCTTTTGGAATTTTTTCATAGCTGTATAACATAAATTTTCAGCAGGTGAGTAATAAACACCAAAATTTAAATGATATTGTTGTTTAAATTCTGCACACCTATCTTTAAATAATTGTTCAATGCGTTTTGCTAATTCCATTCCTTCTGGTTCAGTATGATCTTTACCAATTAAAATTTGAAGCGCTTCTGCAAGACCTAGTTGCATGAATTCTTATATTTTCATATAAGTTTAGACTATCCCATAAATTGATTGATAGATTTTTTGATTTTCTATTTTATTTTTTCGTATAGGACAAATAAATTGATTTGTAATACTTTTCCAAGTTATTCCTCTTGAAATATCTCCAATGGTATTTTTAGCAATATGAAATTTTTCTCCTATATTCACTAAAGTTTCATTAGTAAAACATATTTCATAAATTATTTGAATAACTTGTTTTTGTGTTAAAATATTGTTAGCAGTAAATTTTTGCTCTGTTTTTCTTAAAGGATATTTTTCTTTTTTTGAGCAAAAAGAATGTAATCCTCTATTAATAATACCTACAGTATATGTTTTAACTTTATTAATACAAGCAATTTCATCAAAAGTCATTTTAGTATTTTTTAAATTATCTACAATTTTATTGAAGCTTTCTTTATCTAAATTACTATGTTCTCTTCCTGTTCTTAATGGATAATTAAATTTATTATTATAAAAAGTTCTCCCAGTATTTATATCTGAAATACAACTGGTTGAAACTTGATAATTATTAGCCAATTCAACAAAAGATAAATCAGAGTTTAAAATTTTATTTTGAATTTCTTCTGCTTGTTTTGTTGATAATAATTGAGTTCCGCTACCCCACTGGCCACCTTCTGTTAAATTATATCCTTTTCCAGAAGTATAAAAAGAATCATAATATTTTATCCAATATTTTTCTCTACTATCTAATTTATCATATGGAATATTATCTTCTATTAGTTCTAATTTAAAATTATTTATTCCATATTTTAATATTGCTCGATGAAAATAAGTATTATCATTTAGTTCATTTAAATGATTTTTATGTCTTTGTTTTAAAGACTTTTTTGTTTGTCCTATATAAACTTTATTATTTATTAAATTAGTATATTTATATATTCTACCAAATTCTATCATAACTTAACCTTCCGTATTTTCTTTTATTATATAAAAAATTTTAAAGAAAGTCAAGCTCAATCCACCCATTATAGTCGTTGAACGTTACTCTGTTCTAGAGTCTTCGCTGCGTCTGGTTGCCCAATCCTTAACAATTTTACTATACCTTGGTCGCTAACCTCGCCACTTATATATTCCTATATAAATTTAGTTGTTAAGGCTCTAAGGGTGTCCCCGCAATTTAGAGTGTTTAAAGTGGGCCGATCTTAGGTCTTTAACCCACTACAAGTGTCCCATGGCGCATTGCACTACGAATACCTTCTTCAGGTTTGAAACCACTCATAGTTCCATTCTCCCACATAAATTTTGCGGATTCTGGAGCTGGTGAGCAGATATAATTAAATCTTTCAAGAAGCATATCTTTTGCCTGATGAATTTTTTCATCTAATAGTTCTAAAAATGTATTGATTAAATTAAAATCTTTATCTCCTGTTCCATCATCAGGACCATTCATTATTGCATCTATTTCTTTTTCTTTCGCTTCCATAGCAATAGTAGGCAAAATTATTGTAACTGGACAAATATTACCTCTGCCATCTTTGCGCTGCGGGTTCTGGCCTGGTTCAGCATTAATATCTGCGCCATTGACCGTCCTACACGTGTTTATCTGATGTTACCATCAGCACTGACTATATTATCTATTTGAATGTTAATTCATTCAACCCTTTTTCATCAACATAGGGGGATTTTTCCATAGCCTTCTGCTTCGAGTATGCGCCTATCTCATACCCTACTCCCTTACACTCATCAGGGAATAGTCGATACACTTTATTCATTATAATATTCAAAAATCCAAGTATTTTTATAAGGACTTTTTACTTGTCCATTTAATCTTGTTGTTATAGAAGTTTTACCATTTTTAATTCCACAAGCCTTAGCACAAGAAATAATAGTATCAAATATATCTATTTCATTAGTAATTATATTTATTCTTTTTATTTTCTTTGCCATAGGATTTTTAGCACCTAATTTTGTTTGTCGAATTTTTTCTTTAATAATTTCCATTTCTTTTTCAGTTTTTGATTGATAAGTATTACCACCGCATTTAGAAATAGCATCGGTTTCATTATATCCATTTTGAACTGAATTATAATATTGTATCCAATATTGTTCTTTTTTATTTAATTCATCTTGCGTTTGAGCCTAATCAATTTGTTCAATAATAAAATTATCTTTTCCATATTTTCTAATAGCTCTTGCAAAATGAGTATCTAAAATATTATTTAGAGCATCATTTATATGACGATGAAATCTATCTTGTATTGGTCTAATTGTTTGACCAATGTAAATTTTATTATTTTGAATATTTGTTATTTTATATATCCACATTTGTCTCTCTTTTATGTGAATATTATAATGAATCTTAGCACGGTCTCATCCTAGAATTAGGACCTAACCGTTAGCAAATATTAATTAGTTTTTTAATATATTCATTTAAATTACAATGTCTCCAATCATCTTTAATGATGAAAATAATACAGTTATTTTTTAAATTAGCGATTTCAAAAAATAAATCATTTATATCAATTTTATCAGTAGTTTTCATCATTCCGTATGTATGTGTTAATGGGAAATATTGAATATAACTAAACATTTTATTTTCTCCTAAATAATATTTACACCCTCGGGCGAGGTTCAAAAGGTTTTACATGGGCTGTAGTTTTCACTTACCCATGGTTGAGAAATATGTAGTTGGATCATTTCTATCATAACCTGCATTTCCGCTCCAGTCTACATTAGCATAATTTGGATATAATCTCTTTGCTGTTGCTTGCAATGCTAATCTATAAAGATCATAATTTGGATCGCCAGGTGCTCTATTAACACCTTTCATGCATTGGAAGATTGAACATGGAAAAATAGATGTTCTATGGAATTTTCCATTCCCTTTTATAATTCCATTTAGAATTGCTTTTGTTATCATTCTGCCTTCTGGTAAAGTACAAGTTCCAAAATTAATTGATGTAAAAGGTAATTGATTTCCAGATCGTGATTGTAAAGTATTTAAATTATGAAACATACCTTCAACTGCTTGGTTGATTTCATCTTCTAATTCATCCATTGCATATTCATAAGCATTAGGACAATCATCTTTTGAATACCAATCACTTTCAATAGAAAGATTTGCGATATTAATATTTGGCATTTCTAATCTATCTTCAATATCAGAAAGCTTTTCACAATATTTTAAACCTTTTAAATAATGTTTCCAAAAACTTTTCCTAACATAAGGAACCATTGTCCAATCTAAATGAGTTGCGGAGACTCCACCAAATTGACATAAAGATTGTAATTGAAAGATAACTGCGACTAATTGGAAAGCTGTATTAATTGAATTTGCGGGTCTTACATCTGTTTGTCTAGTGTTAAATCCTTTTGCTAATAATTCATCAAAAGGAATACTTAAACAATTGTGATCGCCAGTGTCATAATGGTCTAAATCATGTATATAAATTTCATTATTCAAATGATTATTTTTTGCCATTTCTGACATGCATGTATCTAGTGCTAATTGTTTTTCAATTATTGAACTAAACTCACCGCGGCGTCCGCCAAAAGAATGTTCATCAACATTTGCATTTTGATTTTCAATATTCTTTCCTGCGAGTTTTTCGCGGGCAGCTCTCATAATTTCGTTATTCCAATTTCGCGCTTTGCTTCTTTCTTCTCTATATTTGATATAAGCTTTAGCAACATCTTTTCTTTTGGTAGACATTAATCCATTTTCTACTAAATCTTGAATTTCTTCAATATTTAAAGGATTTTCTTCTTCACTACAATATCCTTCAATATAATTAGCAATATTTTCAGCTTTAGTCTAGGCATATGACGTAATTTTACCGTCAACCGCAAGAAAAGCTTTTAAAATTGCATTTTTAATTTTTTCAGTATTAAATAGTTTTTTTCTACCATCTCTTTTGATTACATAAATCATTTTTATATTCTCCTAATTAGATAAAATATTTCTAGGTTTACGATATTATTTAAAAATTGTACTTTATAGATTAATTAATTTTGACCTTCCTATTGAGTAATTGAATTAATTATTTTATTAAGATACCATTGCGCTTTTTTAAGATCTTCAATTCCATTTTTATCTTTCCATCTCCAAATGTATTTGAGGGTATTGCCTATACAGAATCCCTCAAAACCATTTAAATTTGTTGTAGCACAATCAATAGCATCAATGCATTCTATCTTACTTTGTGTATAATGAGAAGGATGATTCACATTATCATTCATATTATGATCCTTTCTAATTAATATTAATTCTTTCATGCTCTAATGTTACGTTTGTGTCATTCACATCTACAATTTTATATAATTGATGTGTTAAAGTTGCTTTATATGTTTTTGTAACAAATGTATCTTCTCTTCTATATCCAGTTACCATAATTTTAGTTCCACGCGAAAACCAACCTTTTTCTAATATTTTTTTACTGCCATCAGGTTGAATTTCAGATATTTGTCTATTATACATGGCATAGTATTCTTTAGAGAATTTAACATTAACGATGCCTGTTGTTGTTAAAATAGTTACAGTGGCTTTAGTATTATCTTTACTAATTACTGTTCCCATAATTTTATATAATTTAAAAATAGGAATGTCTCTTCCTGCACGTTTAAAGAAATAATCAACTTCAGGTTCATATGATAAATTTGCAAAATCTGCTATACCATATTTATATTTATTAACATTAATTAATTCATGCGGATGATAATAAAAACATAGGCTTTCCATTTCCCAAGCAGAAATATTTCCATAAGCATATTTATTCCATTGTTCATAAAATAATAATTCATTATATTGTTTTAATATTTCTTCTTGATTATTTTTTAGCCACTCTCTAGCGGTGTCCATAATATTTTTATAAATTTTATCCCATGTTTTTTGTTTTACACAAGGAGTTCCGTTTATAATTTCTAAATTTTCAGAATCATATAAATCATCATAAAACTGTGCATCTAATCCTGCATTTAAAAGATAATATTCTCCATATTTTCTTGTTTTTAAATACTTATTAAATGCATATGTTCTTTGCTCATACATTAAATTATTTGGAATTAATTTTCTTTCTAATAGTCCATTAAAATTTGATAATGTTAATTTCTTTTTTGGCTCACTTATAATTGAAATATAATAAGCCATAATCGCATAACGTGGGTTGTCTTTACAAATTTCAGATGCCCAATCATTATCAATTTTGTCAAAAGCTCCAGATTTAATTAATGAAATCATTTGAGTTTTATTAAGCGGACATCGCCGCATAAAATCTATGATTCCTTTATATGGGCGGCCGCCTATAATTTGATTTATAACAGGGCTTCCAATTTTATTAACGCCTTTTAATCCAAAAAGAATTTCATTATTTTCTTCGTCTGGTTCAAAACTAAAACCAGATTTATTAATATCAATTAATGAAATTTTTATTCCTTTTGATGTTATATCACCAATAGCTTTTGCTAATTTAGAATAATCAGTTGTTTTTTCTATTTTTTTATTTTTATTTTGAATTTCAATTAAATCTTGATAATCCTCTTGATTAAGATCGTCTCCAAATCTAGCGAGATATTCTTCAATTTGTTTATCTTCTTTATTATCAATTTCTTGCTCTTCTAATGAGCCACTATTAACAATTAAACAAGCGGTATTCCAATAAATTGGATTCCAATTTGTTGCAAGATATATAGTTTGAACTCCAATAAATGAATAAGCTAATGCATGAATTATTGAAAAACTATACCCCATCTGTGGACCTACACCGCATTCCCATATATATTTACCAAGAGTGGAACTTGATGCTGTATCCAAGATTTTTTGATGTAATTCTGGAATCTTTGCCATTTGTTTTTTACCAACAATTTTTCTAGCAGCATTCGCTTCTTTTAATGAGAAATTACATATATGTTCATCCATTAACATACGCATTAATTGTTCTTGAGAAGGTGGCACTCCATAGGAAGATTTAAAATATGGTTCAAGAATTTTTTGTTCTTTGACTGTTAATCCTGCTCTGCTCATTTCAAGATACCAAAGATCAATATTGTTTTTATATTCAATATATTTTTCCATTGGTGTCTGTTGTCCTTTTTCTGCGGTCATAAGACGCATTAAACCATTGGCATCCGCCATTTCAAGAATATTTGTTGGTTTAATTTTTTTCGCCGCTTGTGATCCAACATCTGAATCAAATTGGAATACATTTAAAATACTATTATTCTGTAATGCTTCCCATATTTTTTTATTATCTAATGGAATAACTTCTGGATGAAGATATTTATTATATACTTCTCTTAATGTTAAATTATTATCAATTTTGTTATATTTTTGAAGAAGTCTAATAGTTTCTGCAATTTTATCTTGAACTTCTGTTACTAAAAAATCATATTTTGTCATACCACATGCTTCACACATATGAAGATCCCATTG
>JAEIGA010001184.1_pt1 | contig 40116 bp, 56 predicted proteins | sample 9270691 | NCBI WGS metagenome assembly JAEIGA01 (sample SAMN17057246, study PRJNA624740) | gut metagenome | biome: biome; isolation source: fecal sample | host: Bos grunniens | place: China: Xizang | collected 2019 | reverse complement strand
GAAATGTTGTTCATATCGATAGGATTCTTCATGTTGAGATAATACGCATCGGTCTTGCCACCCTCAAATTCGGGGAACTCACTCATGTAGTCGGGATTATTCGTGAAGAAATGACCCATGTAGGTGTTGTGACCACCAGTTGCCTCGCCCTTCCATGCATCATCGAATACAGTAAAGTCATTCTTGGTGGTGTGGTGCACCGTCAGCAGTTTGCCGTTTCCGTCAACAGCCTTGGTGTCCTTGAAGAACTCCTGCTGTGCATCCGTGAGTGTGTTGCCCTCGTTGTCCTCTGTAATGGAGTAACGAATATCGGGGTCACTTGTGGGATTCACATTGTCGGTGTTCTTAATCTGTTCGGGATGGAACGCAATGTACACTCGATGCTGTTCACCATTGGGATTGACTCGGTTGCCACCGATGTGGGTGATTCCGTCATAGCCCATGCCACTTTCGATTCCTGCCTGGATCATCTCGGCAGCTTCCCACTTTGGCATCATATCGTCTTCGCAATATTGCTCGACAGCACGATAGAAGTCCTCGTTCGTGCCACTCTGGGGGAAGCCTACATCGGGGAATGCCTCTGCCCATTCAGCAGGATTTGCCTCCGCATCCATGTCGATAGGATTCTTGATGTTGAGGTAGGTTTCGTACACTTGCGGATTCTTGCCCTTGCCCTTTTTGGTGTAGGACTCGCCAATGGTTTTGGAATCGGTGAAGTAAGAGCCAACACCGAACAAGCCGTGATTGCCTCCGTAGGTATCGAACACAGTATGCCCACCATTGGAAGTGCCGTGGTACATCACCTTGAGATTGCCGTTCTCGTCACGCACAACAGAGTCTTTGAAGAAGTCCTGCTGTTCGTTGGAAAGTTGATTTCCATTGGAATCGTTGGCTGAAGTTTGGCTCTTGACACCAGGAACATTTTGTGGTACATTGTTTGCGGTAGGGATTGTGGCCGACTTGACGGCCTGCCCTACTTTTTTTATTGGGCTTATATCGTAGAGAATTTTTTCACCATTTGCGGTAGTTGCAATGTTTAAAGTTGCCTCCCAAATGGTGTTGTTTTTATCTTGGATATAAGTTTTCCAATAATCCCAATCATTCTGCCCGTTGTTGTCGAGCCAACCATGAGCATACGCAGGCGCTTTACTTCCATCATATTCAGCCGTGACAACCAGTTCATCGATAAGTGCTATAGCTTCCTGCTTAACCTCGTTGCCGATGCGCTTGGTTGTTAGATCTTTGTTGACGGGGACTCTGTTGCCGTTTTGGTTTCTAAATCTAGCACCCGATTTAGCAATGGTAATATCAACAGCATTTCCATTGCCATCGTAAGCTGTGAACGATTCTCCACCAAGTTCCTTGACATATTCTTTCACCATTCCGAGTCTTTCCGAAGGAGTCAGATTATCAAGCAATGTGGAATCCAGGTGAACACCAATTCCGTAAGATTTATTATTCTCGTCAACAATTTCGCTGATGGAGTGCTTCGTGGTGCTGTCGGTCTTAGTGTTGGATTCTCTCCATGCCTTTTCGAAGATTCTCTCAACCTCCACCAAGTTCCGCTTCTCTTCGCTTCCTGCGGTTGCGATCTTTGCAAGCCACTTGATTTCGTCATAAATCTTCTGGAAGACATTTCGGTGTTCCGTGGAAAGATTGTTTATGAATTTGCTGTCCGTGAAGACATACTCACCAACAAGGTCTGCGACCAATTCCTTGGTGGGGTCTGCGTTGGGTGCGTGTTTCTTATAGAGTGCCGTGATATTGGCAAGTCTAGTATCCCACTCGCCCTTGGACACGGCATATCTCTTTACCGCATTGGAAAGAGTTTCATAGAACTCAGTACCCTCAAGCACATGGGTGATTTCGTGACCGACAACAGTTTGACGGGCTTTCTTGGAGTCCATGTTGAGGGTGATTTTGTTGCCATCCACAAATGCGTTCGCAACTGCACCCTTCATATCGTGAACGGTGCCAGCAAGCTTCTTTGCATCGGTCAAGCTGAAGGTAACACCCTTGGCATCGGAGATTTTCGCAAGGAAGTCCACGAACTTGTGCATCTTATTGGAGTTATCCATAAGGCCACTCTCAAGAATATTGTTGATGGTCTGCTTGGAGTGTTCGCCCTTGTACTTGGAGAAGTCATCTACCTTGAACTTCTCGTTGGATCTCTGCAATTCCAAGTAACTTTCGGTAAGCTTGCTGTCCTTTAGTCTGCCGATGGAGTCTTCCCTCACCTTTGCCTTAAGCTGATTAATGCGGTCAATCTCCGGCTGAAGCCGTGTCCGCAGCTCACCACTCTTGGAGTTCTGCTTCAGTTCTGCAAGCTTCTGCTGAAGTTCAGCAAAACGAGCATTCTGTCCGAGGGTTGCTTCGGTTGCCTTTGCGTTGCTGAGTTCATCAAACTCCTTCTGCAAGGCTTTTTCCTCAGCAAGAGCATCCTGGTATTCCTTGTAGGTTTCGTTGCTCGCAAAGCCCTTCACAGCCTCATCGAATGCATTGTAGCTGTCACCGCCAAGGATTCTCTCAATATCATCGACATCAAGGTTGCCGTTCTCAAGGTCTTCCATTGCTTGCTCACGGATCTCGGCTTTCTGCTTGCCCGTCAACTCTTTGCCAGTTTCCTTGGCTTTCTTTTCGATGCGCTCATCCACAATTTTATCCACAACTGCGGTTTCATCGGCTGTCATGTCCGTAATGAGGTCTCTGCCGGACTTATTGGCCTTGGCAACATCTCCTGCTTGCATGATGTCACCAGTAAGCATACCGACAAAGAACTGTTCCCACAGATTCTCATCCTTGAGCAGCTCACCCCAAGTCTTCTCGTCTTCGTAGATAAGCTTCGCAGAGCCTTGCGCAAATCCCGTCAAGAATTCTTCGATGCCCTCGAAGCCACCCTTCACCAAGCCTTGCACAACATTTTTCAATTTGGGGTTTTTGACAAGGCTTCCGGCTTTGGATGCAACCCAGTCGTCAAGACCGATGCCATCCTTTTTGACTATCGAGAAATCGTCCAAACCCGATTTTTTGGCAAGCTTTCCCATGCCACTAAACAGCATCTCAAAGACAACTTCTGCCGTAGCGGATATAGCACCATAGGCAACAGCTTCTTCGTCCGTGGCACCGTCTTTGTATGCCTCGCTCATGCCATGTCCAAAGGCACTAGTTCCCGTTGCAAGCTTGGTCAAAAAGCTAACCGCTTTTTGGCTTGCACCAGCTGCACCGCCAATAGCACCGACAGCCATGTTTGTGAGTGCTTGACCGACACCCTGCCCAACCTGGTCTGTGGTTTCACCGAGCCAAGATGTTTTTTCAACCGCATCGTGCAAAGGCTGTGTCAGCATTCCGAACGCATCCTGCTGAACATTTTTCTTGATCTCCTTGGCAGCTTCGTCCGCTCCAAACAGATCATGCGCTCCTGCTATGAGGTAGCCACCGACATCACCAATGCCCTCGGCAAAGTTCAAGCCACCCTGGAGGATATTTAGCGCAACATCACCCATTGTGCCAAGGGTTGCTTGGGAATGTCTCTTGTTGAACTCATTGGCTTCGTCAAAGAACGATTTAACATCCGTTACCTTCCCAGGCTCATAGCCATCCCAAGCACCGCTCTTTTGAAAAAGGTCGAGACCGAGGAACTCTCGCTTGTTCTCCTCCTCGCCTTTTTCAGTAGTCGAAGAGAAGCTTCTGCCACCACCGCCAACCTTATCGGAGAAAATGGTGCTTACTCCATTCTCGATATTGGCTTCGCCAACTGTCTTGAACTTGCCGTAGGTTTCCCTTACGAACTCGTCAATAAGGCTTTCCTCTTCCTCGTTCTTTTTCTTCTTCGTGACGGTCTTGGTCTTGGTCTTTTTTGTGGGGGTGCTGTTATTTTTGGGGGTCATCTTATCAAGAAGTTCTTCAAAATAACTCATGCCACACCTCCATTAAGAGAACGGATTACTTCCAATGTATTTCTTGATTGTTTCTCCAACATCTCCGAACACCTTTTTGAACTTGGAAATTTCCTTTTGCTGAGTTGCAGCGGAAGAGTTGTTCAGCTTGTTAATGGTATCTAGCAGGATGTTGGAAGAGTTGTTGGAAGAGTCTTTTTCGATATACGCAGAATTCTGTTTCTTCTTGTTGCTAGAACTCCCACCCGTGCCGGAATACACCTTATCGGGATGAAGCTTATCGAACTGTCTCTTCTCCTCGGCAAGCTGTTTCTCCTTGAGAGCCATCTCAGCTTCCCAATTCTTCTGCTCCTGCTCGATGCGCTTCTTCTCCATCTCAAGCTGTTGGATCTGCAACTTATATTCCTGCTCATCCTTCTTCTTGAGTCTTGCGATCTCTTCGTCAAACTGGCGAATGCTCTCCTTGAACTCGGCTTGTCTCTGCGTGTACTCCATCTCAAACTGACGGACACTCTCATCAAACTGTTTAAGCTGAAGCTGATAGTTCTGGTTGTACTGACGGATCTCCTCTGCCATCGCATTCTCGGTGTTCATCTGCGTAAGGACATCCTGCCATCTCTGGTAGTACATATTCTCCAGTTCGATCTTCTTATTGGCCTGCTCGGAAATAAGCTGATTCTTGTACTGGAAGCCTTGCAAGGACAATTCAAGCTGACTCTGCAATGCCTGGTATGCGATATCAGCGAGAGCTGCATTGTTCTGCAATCTCGCATCCTTAATGGCATTGTCATAGTTCAGCACAGCACTTGTGAAGGACTCTCTTGCTGTGGCGAGTCTGTTCTGGTAGGTGTTGTACATAGCCACCTGGGAACTCTCGCTGAAGCCCGTCTTGGAAAGTCCGGCAGATGCCATCTTCTCCGCTTCCGAGCCATACTGGTTGCTCTGCTTCTGCCAATCAACATAAGCACCGCTCTGTTCCTTGGTGTAGTCCTTCTGTGCCTTGTCCTTCTGCTGATTGATCTGCTCGATGGTGAAGTCAGTTTGATCCTGCTGAAGCTTGCTCTGCGTGTCTGCCCATTGCTTGGATGCATCGATTTGGTCTTGGTAATACTTATCGACACTACCAATCATGTTGCCGTAGGTTTCATCCATTTCAGTTAGAGCATTCTGCTTGTCGGATTCAACCTTCTGGAACTGTTCATCTTCGTAATTGATATCGTAGTTGTTTGCCATTTATCTCACCTCTTTATGTAGCCACCGATAAAGGACTCAAGTGTGACAGTTTCCAAGGAGAATCGAGTATTGGAATGGAATTTAAGCTGAATGTCCTTAAACTTCTTCCGCTTGATTCTGCTCACGAAATAATCCGTAACACTTTCGTGCGTACCAATAAGTTCAAAGTCCGTGTCCTCAACCTTTGCGTAGACGGAAACATCACCCGTAGCTTCGGCAACACAGCCTCGCTTGTTGGTGGTCTTCAGCCGATGCGGATACTTGAACTTGTCCTTGGGAGTTGTCCAATAGCTTTCCACATTCGCAGTAAGGTCGGTCATGGTATAGATGCCATCGTTCGTGCCGATGTACAACACACCGTCATACACTTTGGCACAAGTCACCTTCTTGCCCATGTCCCAATAAAACCACTCATACTCATAGTGATTCTCGTTTTGGAACATTGCTCTGGAGTCTGCCAAATACGCATGGTTGCCTACGAAGACGAAAAGGTAACCCTCCCACTCTTCAAGCACCATGTCCTTGTAGTCAGCCTCGGCAATCAGCTTCCGATCCACAAGGGAAGAACGATGTGCAACCACTTGCTCCGTGGTAACATCACCGCTGATACCCTCCATGCCTCTCTCGGAGAAGAAGACGATGTCATCGTTGAAGTTAATTGCTCTGCCTACACAGCCCGTGGTGACACTAGAGTGCGAAGACGGGTAGATTTTGCCATACTCCTCATCCAATGTGGGGGTATGGTAAAAGACCGTAGTATTGGCATCGGAAGGCTCACGGAACACCCACAACGCATTGTTTCCGGCAACAAGGCCACGGATATTTGCGCTGTCCAAACCCTCCTGGTAGTAGTCAAGGTCACTACAGTAGGAAGGATCATTCAGCGAGGAATGCCACACCACATTGGGATGGTTGGGATTACCGCTGAAGAACACACGATTGTCGAAGAGCTGCACCAAGGTGCAACCGAGGATGTTGTTGCGATAACCAGGCACCGTCTTCTTGAACTTAATCTTCACATTGTCTTGACCATCGGTGAGGGGAGCATTCGGTGCATTGTTGAGGAATGTGATTCTGCCCTCCAAATAGTCAACCTCATACTCGCTGGCATCCACCACATGGTCATCGACAGTTACTTCGGGAACATAGTCACTATCGATGTTCATGGTGTCCAAGTAGAAGCTGAAACTCATGCCATCCGACAGAAACGAATTGATTCGATAGTCGGAGAGCATATTCACATCTTCATACTTCTGTCCACCACCAACGGGTTTTCTCGCAATGGAAGTGGTAGGAACATAGCCTTGCACCTCTTCGATGGTAGTTCCGTCATACTTTAGGAATTTGCTACCCTCAAGGAAGTAGAACACATTCTCATAGATGAATGCATTGCTAGGGTTGTTGTTGAGACCCGTAGCAAGTTCCGTCTTGGTAGTTCCGCTCACCTTGTAAAGCTTCGTGCCGGAGTGAACGATGGTCATCTTGTTGTAAAACCAAATGCCGTACACATTCGCAGAGAAGGTCACTTTCCGTACCATTCCAGGTCTTGTGCGGATGCTCTCGGTTTCCTTGTAGTCCTTCCACATATTCAAGCTGTCGGGACTACGCACAAGATTGATTTCCTCGCCACGGAAGTCTACACCACGGAAATTGGAATAAACTCTCGCTACCATTTCAGCCATGCTTACCACCCACCTTCAATCACTACACTAGTGAGATGGTTACGGGGGTCGAGCCTCTGGAGCATATTCTCATAACGGGTTGCATACACACTTCCGTATTCCGCAGACACATCACTCTTGAGGAGGTCGGCAGCTACTCCGTAAGGCAGGATCTCCAAGCAATCCTGCGACAGATCGAACTCATAGGTGGCTTCGTTCTCTACCGTGATTCTTGTGGGGTACACATAGAAATCAAGTTCCGCAGTACCATCCGCAAGGAACTTGACGATTGTGCCGTTTGCCTTGAATGTATGCTCGACACCGCTGATAGTGCCTAGCTGATATACACTCTTTCCGCACTTCTTGCCGATTGTGGCAAAATCGACCAAGTCACCTTCACCAACATCCATCTCCAAATACACGGGAATCTTCTTCATTCGTGCAAGTTCGGACATGACCTGGTTGATGACTTCGATAAGCTTTGCCTCGATATCGGGGTCATCGGTGAGGCTCGGACTATCGGGATTCAATTCCTCAATGAGTCCAAGAATCTTCTTTTTCATTTCAACAAGAGTCACTTCTGCTCACCTCCTAATAAGATAATGTGATGTTCGCATTGGTTTTGTCACTTGGCGCAAACGCAAGTGCCACCGCTCCGTACACCGTGGTATTGTAAAGGTCACCAGACACACCAACACCATACCAATTTCCGTCATATATGATCATGTAGCTACCGCTGAGAACTTCGAAGTCATACTCTCTCTGGGAAGGGTAATGGTATTCGCCAATGATATCGTCAAACTCGCCTGCAAATGTAAATGTTCCTCTTACTGGTTTGCCATTCTCAATTGTGGAGTATTCAATATAAAGTGGGCTTCCATAGTCATTGTACATATTGAAGCGCACATGAACCATGCAAGTTTCCACGCCACCACCACCGCCAGTAGCGGTAACTACGATGTCTCTGTCGCAATACTTTCCGGCAGTAGGTAGACGGACAGAAGAGCCACCAGATACCTCAATCTCGAAACTCATGCCGACACCACCTCTCCGTTGTACACGGGCAGAGAGTTTAGAACAGCGGAAACGATGTCGGCTTTATCTTCCTCGGTCAAGTCCTTGCCATCCTTGCCATCTTTGCCATCGAAATAGTCAATGCCCTTCACGGGAGTATAACCATCTTTGCCAGGGTTACCTTGCTTGCCATCGAAGTAGTCCTTACCTTTGACGGGAGTATAGCCATCTGCACCATTCATCAAGTCCATAACATTCGTGCCGGAGATGTCGGTGATAGTAACTCGGTAGCCACCTTCGATTTCCTCGATCCCAACAACGGGAGAAATACCATCCATACCTCTTGGGATTGCTTTACCGCTCAAAGGTTGCGCACCATATACTTTGCCCTTCAGCATCCTCACTCACCACCTTCGGGATACAGACGGAACACCTTGCCTCCGTCTTCGTCATAGCCAATGATGGTCTGGGGTTGGGTTTCGGGGTTGAGCTGCACTTCGTACCAATAGTCGGTAGGCTTGTTGATAACCTCACCAATCTTGGTGTCCTCACCGCTCAACGCAATAGCTAGAGATTCCTCGCCACCGATTGCCACAACATCCTTGGTCAGCACCACATTGGAACAGTTGCGCTTCTCCATCACATTCAATCGGACGGTGTCACCCTCCTCAAAGGTGTACATCTCTTCGTTATTGGTTGCGCTCACATCGATAGTGCAAGCATCACCTCTGGTCACATGAATAGACATATCCTCGTTGATAACAAACATTTCGTCACCCCAATCTATTGCTTACCCGTTCGGGTTAATATCCGTGTTGTCTTTGTATGCCTCTTTCACAAGGCGAATCTCTTCTTCCAAGTCCTTCAGCTTGTACATGGGAACATTGGGAACGATGTAACCTTCCTGCTCGCTCCAAATGATCACGGTGCCTTCGGGTACTTCTTCGGTCTGCACACTCTTGATGGTGCATTTGATTTCTCCGTGAGTCCACTCTCGATTGATTTCGGTGGTCAACACGCAGTTTTCCAAGGTCTGGTGAACTTCGCCATTGTCGGTCTGCTCATCAAACTTCATGTCCTTGGTGACAGTTCTGCCGTAGAATTGTGTAAGGGAGGGTTTTACAGTAAACAGTTCGTTGTTCATTGGTTTCTCCTTTAGTAGAAAAAGGAGGGGCAAAAGCCCCTCCTCCGTATTGAATTAGACAGCGGTCTTCATGACATAGATCTCTTCGGGGCGAACAACCTTCGCACCAAAGACATACAGACCCTTGATTGCACCAGTAAATGCATCCTCGGGACGATAATGCTCGACCTTCTCAATCTGCTCGGCAAAGGCAACGGCCTTGTCGGTACGCAGGATGTTGGAAACGGAAGAGCCATCGGTATGCAGACAGTTCTCAATGCACACATAGGCATTGTTGATCTTGCCCACAGCACCCTTCTTGAGAATCTCGGGGTTGTTGGTGGACAGTTCGGTCAGCTGCTGACGATAGGTGGTGAACACCTTGGGAGCAACCTCCAGGTAGAAGGTGTCGGTAGGCTTGCAGTTATGCTCATACAGAGTTGCAAAGCCCTCCTCAACAGATGCCATAGCATTGGAGGTGGTGAGGGTGATAACCTCGCTCTTGGTGACCTCGGAGTCAGCCTCGATCACGGTGGCAACATACTTGTCACCTTCCAGAGCCAGACCCTTGGAAGCCTCATCGGTGAGAGCCTCCATGAGACCAGGCACACTCTGTGCCTTGACGATGTCCTCCACCTCAAAGTTGAAGTAGTGGTACTGATCCAGCTTCAGCAGCTGAGAACTATCACCTGCGGACTCACGGACGAGCGCAGTACCAGGGACATACTTGCGGATGGTGGGACGGGTGACGGACAGAATCTTCACTTCCTTGGCATTTGCGCTGTCCTTCTCATACTGGAAGTTACAATGCTTACGCAGAGAGGTGATGGTGTCCAGGGAGCGCAGAATGGATGCACTCCAAATAGTCTGCTGAAAATTGGTAATGGTATTGGCTACTGCCATGATAATTCATCCTTTCTTAATGAAAGGGAAGTCACTTGGCGGTCATAGATTTGCGGACAGCATCCCATACATGGGGATCAGACAAGTCCTCCATAGTAAGACGGGAAATCTCTTCGGGAGAGTAATAATCTTTTACTCCGCTACTCTGGATCTGCCTCATGCTTCCCATAGTTTTGATATTGGGTTTGGGTAAAGTCTTCTCATAGATATCGTAGATATCCGTGATAGAAGTGTTGGCAGAGAACTTGGATGCAAAGTCCTTGAACTCCTTGGAAGTGTAGACATCCTCGGTCACACCTCTCTTGGAAAGTGCCATGCCTCGCTCGGTATTCTGCCGATAGTTTGCCAATAGCTGAAACAGCCTCTTCTCACGGGCATCAAGCTTGTCCATGCCGATATCTGCGAGGCGGTCAACCTCTTCGGCAACATCTTCATAACCCATGCGAATGAACTCTTCCGCATCAGCATTGGCAAGGGTTTCGACATCTCTCTCGGAGTAATTCCGCTGAACGGGGATGCCCTTGCCCTCATAGAAACTCTTAAAGGATTTGGTCAGTTCCCCGATATCGTCCTTGCCAGTTCCGGCACGAAGAACATCACGAAGTTCACCATACTCTCGTTCATACTGTTTGGTGATCTTGGCTCGTTCTCTTGCCTTGTTTTTCGCCACAATCTCGTTTACCTCATCCTGGGTAAACATCTTGGGGGTTTGTTCTGCGGTCTGCTCCACATTTTCAGTAGTTTCAGCTACAAAGTTTTCGTTCTCCATAACGAGTTCCTTTCCTATTTTTTGTTAGGTGTTTGTTTCACCGAATCCATGTGCTTTTAATGTCTTCCATGTCTGGACAATAAAAAACACCCTTATACGGGTGCTGTTTAACGGGTTTTTCGGGTTGCTTTCTTATAGAACTTCTCGTTGCCCACGAACTCCTCTTTTGTGACGGGAGTAAGTGCAACGGTCTTCTGCGAAACAACTTTGCCGTATTTATCTGTTGCCGTTCTTGTCGCACTTGTCTTTGTGTTGTAGGCACGGGTCGAGTTATTGGGTGTTGCATCCTTCGTGAGGTGCTTCTTTTCCTTGCCAGCGGTGGTCGAGGTCTTGTTCTTTGCGACCTTGCGTTCTTCCTTCACCTTGCCGTTAACGGGGGAAATCTTCCAACCAGTTCTTGTAGCCATGCGAATCATCCTTCCTTATTCTTCGGTTGCCTCAGTAGGCTGTGCCATCTGCTTCTGCATCATTGCATCAGCAATCATAGAACTCTGCTCATCGGGATCACCCATGAGGAACTGTTGCGCTCTCTGCTTCATCATCTGTGCCTGGGCATCAGCAATGGCAATTCTTCTCTGCTGTTCCTTCACATACTCGATTGCCTCACCGATCAGCACCTTGGGAGCAACGGAGTCATCGGGCAGAATCTTGTGGTAGACCTCAAGTTCACCGATTCTCTGTGCATTGAAGAAGCCTTGCAACAGCAAGTTCTCAACTGTCTGCTCCTGCGCAAATCGATCGTAGACACTCTTGGGAGTGACATCGATCTTCACAGTTGCTTGCAGCTGATCAAGCGCACTCTTCGGCACTCTCACCAAGCGGATAGTAGTTTCACCCGTGTTCGGATCAGTAACCTCTTCCTCAAGGTCAATGCCGTTCTTGCTATAAGCAATGATGTACTCAAGCCAAATACGGGCAAGGTCTTCGATGAAGTTCTTGTAGCTTTCCTTCTGCTCCGTCATAGGTGCTTGGGATGCTTGCTGAACAGCCAAGATTGCTCGACCAGATGCGGATTCGGGATTAACCTGGCCCGTTGCGGTATCTCCTGCGCCTGCAAGGTCACGGGTCATGTTGATGAGGTCTTCCTGCAACTTCACAACATCGGGGCTCATCTGTGCCGGAGTAATCGTGCCGACAATCTTGCGCACATCGTCAACAGTTGCGCCCTGGGTCTTGATGGTCACACCCACTCTATCAAGAGCATCGGGATTGACGATCTTCGACACATCTGCCACTTTGGTGGGATAGGCCTGCATCTTAACTGTGAGGACTCTGCGCATCTCTGTGCGGTTAACCTCAATCTGGTTGGGAATGAGGTATCTAACCTCACCCTCGCCTCTTGCGCTACCCTTCTTCTCTTCCCATACGAAATGAGCCAAAGGATAAAGCTTGATGCCGAGGTCAGTTTCCTCTACCAAGTCCAACCATCGTGTCGCAATGGAGTAGTGAACGGTGCCTTTCTTCTTGTACATCTTGTACACGATGGTGACCATGTCATCCACTTCTTCTTTGGCATCACTTCCTGCCTCTTCGAAGGTGTCATTGTCACCCACGATATACATTAGCTTGTCTTCTGGCACACCGATCTCCCGTGCAAAGTCCTGCGCATTCACTTGAGGCATTCTCTTGCGAATGAGGATGTACGGCTGATTCTGGATATCGTCATCGTTCTCATTGCCGTAGTAGACATCGGTCTTGTCGAGGATCTCGTTGATGGGCTTCATCTTCTCTTCGTCAAAGTCAACGAACATGATGCCCTCGTCATTGATGGCAGCATCCTTGGTGATTCGTCTGCCCTTGAAGTCAAGCTTGTCCTGCTCCCATACACGGGAAGCATAGCCATTCAAGAGTTCACACACCTTCTCAGCGGTCTTGCGGAATGCCTGGTTTTCAAAGTTCAGCGAGGAGAAGACAATCGCATACAGATTGTCATGGATGACGGAACACTTATACTTGACGATGGATTTGATGAAGTTCTTCACCACGGGTTCTACATCACCAAGCTTCGCACCTTCCCATTGGTTGCCGTTGTAGAAGTTGTTGTTTCTGTCGGTATCTGCGTAGATGCCTCTCCTACGATGGAAGTTCCTGCCCTTTTCGAACAGCTGCCATACTTGGGTTTCGCCAATTTCTCTCAAGTCCACTTATATCACCTCCGTGGTACTTCTTTCTGTCCAACAGAAGTGCCATCATAAGCCTCTAGGTTGCCCATGATGGTTGCAATTCTGTCTTCTTCCTGCCGTGCCTCATGCTTTTCTTTAATGGCTCTCACAGCCTCCACGGGGTTGAGATTAGGCACTTCAATCTCCTTGCCCTTGGCTACTGTCTGCCCCACCTTTGCTCCAATGAAGAAGCATAAGATGTTCACAATGCCAAAAATCAATAGTTCCATAAGTCCTCCTATATGACGGTGATGTAGCCACCATAGTCTTGCTTCGGTGCTTGCTCTATCTCGCTACTAAACTGATACAGAGGATTGACAATGATAGGCTCTTCCAAGAAGCTAACCTGGTCACGGATGTGGTGTGCTATTGCCAAACCCATCATCATATCGTCATGACCGCCCTCTGGTGCTTCGATACGGCCTTTTTCGTTGCGCACAATGGTAAGTAGTTCTTCCAAAGTTTCCTTGTCATTGAGCAACTGACAATGCTCACGAACGATCTCTATCAGCCTGCTGATGATGGTCGGTCTTGTAAGCGAGGTAGTCTTGAAGCCAAACCGCTTCTCAACTCTTCCCGTGTAGGTGTCCTGCGCTTCTCTGGCATACTGATTCATGTATCCGAGTCTTTGCAGCTCCATGATGGGATAGCTGTCGAAGTTGGCTTCGATACCGATGAGGGCATCCTTGTAATACTTACCAAGGCAATACATCTGCCGTGTGTACTGATCCGCATCGAACTGATGACGGAGGACAGCCACTTGCTCTCCCGTCTTTGCATCGAGGACATGACCAGTAAAGTAGTCACTACCTTCTCCTGCGGTATCACCGCCAATGGCATATTTCGTCCATTGCGGTACATGGGGAACTTTATAGATGTTGATGTAGCCGTTCCTATCGTTCACCCATTGGATATTCGTGATGGACAGACCATCATAGTCATACTTGAAGTATCCCGTCTTGAGAGGCTTTGGGATGACCTCTAACCGCTTTTGAATTGCCCTTGCATCGAATACTGTTTTGCCGATAATGCCCCACTTGCCGAGGCAGTAGACCTCATAGGTATACTCATCGATGTATTGCAAGTCCTCTAGTGCTTTGCGGTCATCATCGGTGAGGAATTTGTTGTCCTTGTATGTACTGAAGCACACCGTGGCGAGTCCAGAGTCTATGAAATGCTTCTTGATCCAATGCTGAATGTTGATAGGGTTGAAGCTGAGTACCATCTGCTTCTTGGATTTACCGCCACGCAAACGCACCTTTAGCTGATTGATGTCAGCCTCCTGCGTTTCTGTGGCTTCTTCCACCCATATGTCGGTCAACTCACCATTGGCAAAGGTGATGGATTTAATCTTTTCGACATCGTCCAAGCCTGCGAAAGCTATCTCATTTCCCGTCAGCTTGCATACTATTCTCATGTCACTCTCGTTTATCTTGAAGTGTTCCATGAGTCCCCAATTGGAGATGACTTGCTTCATCAGCGGAAATGTAGACCTTCTGTTCGTGTCCGCTGTCTGTCGGACTATCAGCAGATTACACCTTTTCGGCTTTAGCACCTTGTAGGTGTATCTCTCGCCTATGAAATAACTCTTGCCGGAACTACCGCCACCATAGAAAACAAGGTATCTGTCCTCATTCTCTAGGTATGGAAGGTAAACATCATTGAATACCTTCTTGCTGATCTTTATATTCACAGCCACTAGTCATCCACCAACTCTACATTGATAGTGACATCACTCTTGACATCAGCCTCGATTTGCTGTTTCTCTCTCCAACCTTCGAAGTTGTTTGCCAGGTTGAACTTGGCACCGTTTGCTCCATCTTTGTCATAGAGTCTTTCTTCGGCATAACACTCCACTCGGCTCTTCGCCCGTGTAATAGTGTCAACAAACTCTTCTTTTGCTTGATAGTTCAGCAAGGCTTGTCTGCTCGTAAAACCTAATGCAAGAGCGAGTCCAGTTATTGTAGGAGGCTTTGTGTCAACGATGACGGGAAGTCCATTCTTGTCTCTTACTGGAGTATAGTCATCAAGCATAAGCATTCTGCCTTTGCATTCCTTGAAGTAGGCATCAATCTTCTCCTGCATCTCTTCCCTCGTGTTATAGAAGGGAGGTCTGCCACCCTTGTTCTCTTCACTCATCTCGCTCACATCCTTTCTTTCTTTTTGTAGCTGCGGTCAACCAACTCCGCAACATGACCACCCCCATGCGCTTGCAAGCACCTATTCATTGTGTGGTCTTCCCTTTGTGGCAAAGGCTGAGAGATTCGAACTCCCACGAATAGTTTTGGAGACTATCATGCTTCCAGTTACATCAAGCCAATGTATATAAGAAACCTCCCCACTAGTACCAGTAGTGAGGAGGTCATTTTATTGCACCATAGGCGATCCCGATTAGACCGCCCCAGGGAGTGGTGGTATTTTACGCATCGAAGAAACATGGAAACAACGATGCGCTGGTGCTTATACTAATGCGTTCATTTTCTTTTTCGTTCCCAACAAGTAAATGACGGGGGAAGTTCTCGATGCAGGCTTGAATCCTGCTGTGTCACCATAGCCATCATATTTTAGGTTGGCAGCTGTGTTCACGAACAGCTTCTCGACCTCCTCAATAGAGTTGTTCGATTCGCTTATGCGGAAGAAGTTCTCTTTGAAAGCTGCCGGAAGGTGCGTGTGGCTATGAATGTAAATATCGCAATCCACAATGGATGCCAAATCGGCAAGCTTATTGATTTTGCCACCTTCCCGTCTACCGCCGCCACCAGATCCATGCGTGGCATATGCGGTATACAAGATGGGTCTGTGATGATGCTTTGCTCCTCGGTCACCGAAGCGAATAAAAAGAATTGCCGTGGTGGGCGAGTACCTATCAGCAATGCCTAACTGCGCACACATCAGTTCCACGATGTCGATGCCCGTGGCCTTGTAGATTCTATGCTCATGGTTACCAGGGAGACAGCACAATACCTTCGGTGCGATTTTGCCGAATATCTTCACGCAAAGTTTCAAGGCTTCCATAGGCTGAAGTTCTGCGCCATAGATGTCACCAACAGAATTGGCAATGGCAGCATCAATCAAATCACCATTGAGGATGCAGTAACAGTTCGGTGTGTTCTCTACATATTCAATTCTCTCTTTGAGATGCTTCCAATCACTACTCTTGTCACCGATGTGTTCATCGGCAAAAGTGACTATCTCTATCTCTTCTGCATACGGAAGATCGCATCGAATCGGTTTCATAGTGTCCTCCAAAACAAAAAACGCACACAGACCGAAGTCTTGTGTGCTTGCTTTTCTACATCATACATTATGCCAAAGAGAATAGTCACATTCAATGGAGAAAAGTCACAGAAAGTCACGGATTTTACCCTCTTGACATCCGCAGTACAATAAAATAAAAAGGAGTTACTACAGATGGTCTATGTAGTTGTCGATCATATCCGAGGGAATCTTTCCAAAGAAGTATTCCGCACGGAGCAGGATGCCATTGCCCGTGCCGATCACCTTTGGAGTACAATGTCCATATTCAGCAAGCTTCGTAGAAAGTCTTTCTATGTGGCCTCATGCGAAATGGACGAAGACGAATGCATCATCGCATATACCCTTGATGTCATTAAGAAGTACGGATTGATACAGAAAGGAAAATAACAATGTTTAGGATTTTCGCTCTCCTCGCTATCGACACCACCCTCATTGTTGGTGCTGTTGCAATTGTCAATAACTTCGGTGATCTTTATCAAGAACTTCCCTTTATGGATTTTTTCATCCTGGTTGTTGGAATGATCATCGGCATCGCAATGGTAACACTCGGTCTTGTATTTAACATCCGCAAATGGCTTGATAAATAAGAATGGGAGAGCGCAATGCTCTCCCTTCTTTTTATTCATCCCACACCATCGGTGTCCCGTCTGCGTTAACAAGCAATGTGAATGTGCCTCTGTTATAAGATCCGTCACTTACAACATACATCACTTTGGTTTCGCTGTTATAGACAACAGACCAATATGTGCTTTCATATACTTCTACGAACATAGGCTCACTACTGGCACTTGCCTCTATCCCACAACCAATGAGAACGGCAGTTGCCACAATAGCAAAGACGGACACAAGCAGTTTCTTCATGGTGTTCTTCCTCCTTTTTATTCCTCGTTGAGTCGGATCTCCGCTGTTCCGTCCGGCAAGATTGCAAAGTACCCGTCCGCATCAATCAAGCGCAGGAACGCACACACCGATTGAGCCGTAGAATTCAAGTCCTCGGTTTCTGTGCCATCAAAGATATCGTTCACCGCCTGGACGAGCTGCTCCTTCGTGTACTTCGCCTCAAGCATCTCTTCAAGGGTTTCCTTGTCCAACATCAGTTTGTTGATGATGGTGGCATCCTCGCTCGCTTTTGCATGAATGCACTTGATGTAATGGAGCGCATCTTCAAACAGTTCGGTGTCGCAATGCTCGCTGCCACGATAGGGGCAACCATCACACTCACAATCCTTGCAATGTTGCATACCCGCAATTACTTTTAATGTTTCCGTCATACTTTTCTTTCCTCCAAAATCTTCTGCACACTAGCCAATGCTCTGCCGTGTGCCGTTGTGATGTTCGTATACTCCTCGTCCCATTCCAGAGCAATGTCCTTCAGTTTGATGTACTGAATGTACCGCATATGCAGGATCATGTACTCCGTTGCGCTGTTCACCGATTCGATGACAGATAGGACATCTTTCTTGATGTCGATGAACTTGTCAATCTGCGCATCGATCTCCGCTTCGATGTCCACGCATTTTGCCACGGCATCTCCCATCTTGTTCTTCGTGCCGGAGGTCTTGACTACCTCGCCACCCATGCTTGCCGTGATGCCCAAGGCAATGTCCATCCATTGCTGTTTCTCAATCAGCTTGTTCTTGATGATGCATTCCTGCTTCCACACTTGCTCCAGGAAGAGCTGCGCTTCGCTTTTCAACTTCTTCATTTCTTCTTCCCCCTCTTGAACGGGTTTTTCCTCATTTGAGGACTCGTTTTAACGGGTTTAATCATTCCTAGCTTTCTCGGCTTCAAGTCTATCCCTCTTTCTGTAATAGCTTGCTAGTGATCCACAGCTTTTCTCACAGTACATGGTGCTTTTTCGTTTTGCCAAGAAGGGCTTACCGCACCACTCGCAGTTCTTTTCATACCGAACTCCATATCCATCAATCACAATATCATACTCGGCATTCTTCGTTCGGTTTTGTCTGCCGAACTTCTGCGCTTTCCATGCTGCGTTTGAGCATTCGTAATTGCAAAACCGCTTGCTGTTTTTAATCTCGGTTATAGGCGCACCACACCATTGGCAGGCACTTGTCTTCTTGATGGGTTTCTCCTTGATGGGTTGCGTTGCTTTCCACTTGCCGTATGAAACACCGAATCCTGCTCTCTCGCAGAGTCGCATCTCCCTTATTAAATTATCCATGTCAATACCTCCCTGGCTCTAACACTCTTATCTCGCCACGAATTATTCGGTGCATACTCATCGGGTTTACCTCTGTCACAAACTCCATGTATGCAAGCAGGCTGTCAGCCACTTGTTTTCGCATTTGCTGAAGGGTCATCTCTGTTGCCACTTCGGGGGATGCCATCAGCACCGCCTCGTCCACCCTTGCCTCACAGCGGATTCTGTGAACACCAGGTCTGTCTATTACAACTTTAACTCCCTCCGGCAATTCGTATTGCGTTCCGCAGTACGGGCATTTCCGTGTGGTTCTGTCTATCTGCCCACCGCATCGTTCGCACAAAAGCGGTTTTGGATCAAACATCGGTTCTCCTTTCTCCGCAGGGGAATATCTCATGACACACACCGCCATTGCGGACACACATCGGCACAAGTTCGTCCTTAAATTCGGGGCAAACCCCCTCCACGGCCTTGCAAATCATTCTTACAACATCTCTTGTTTCCTTGGATGCCAGGTTGCAGAGCCTCTTGTTTGCGATGGTGATAAGTTCTTCTGCATTCATGCTCCACATCATGTCCACGGGAGCATTCTGTGGTGCGCTGTTTCTGTCATAGCTGTCTTGTCTGTCATTCCGCTGTGTCTTAACATAAGGTTGTGCGTGGATGTGCCGACAGAGGTGGACACTCACCCAATAGGGGATATCGGTAAGATAGAACACGAACTTCAACTCTCGGATCGGAGAATGTCTTGCTCTCAGCATATCCCTTTTGAACTTCTCCGTAGGTGGCTTGTTGGTTTCCTTGCCTACTGTGACCAAGGTGCATTTCTTGGCAAGCATCCAATCCTCATCTGCCGGATATTTAATGATCTCAACATTCATCCTTCATTCCCTCCATCCATCTTAGCACCGCAGTTGGGGCAGTACCGAAATCTGTCTGTGTCGTTTTTGTAGTAAGGCCATCCTGCATCGCAATTAGGGCAAATTACATATCTTTGGTATTTCTTCCACCGCCCATGCACCACTTCCACGGCATCCACGGTGGGGATCGCCCCAATTTTCACACCCACAAATTCAAGCACATTGCGAGTAAAACCAGAATTGCAAACATCCGTTTCATGTCGAATGATTTCTTCTGCTGCGTTGGCATAAATCAACCGCTTTTCATTTGCCATCTTCATCCTCCTTATTGACAACAGCCTCGATGCGTTCGATGGCATTGAGAAGACCATCAGCTATGCCAGCATCTTGTATTGCATACTGGATGCCCTCGATGATGCCAAGCACACGATTGATCTCGCTGACATCCTTAAGGGTTAGCCTTTTCACATACTGATTTTCATTTGCCATCTTCAGCCCTCCTATTCCATGCTTCGATTGCTTCATGTGTTCTGTCATATAAGTGTGTCCGCTTTTCGCATTCTTCGCTGGCGCAGCGAACATAGTAATATCGGTCACACCACTCAAACGCTTGACTTGTGACCAATTCTGCTTTCCCACCGCAAAACGGACACGGTTTCAATTCAGCCATCTTTACTCTCCTCTATAAAACTTGAGTATCATCTCTCGATACAGTTTGCGAACTTCCTCATGCTTGGCTTTGGTGGCGAAGTCCACCCAGGCAGGATGGAACTCCTTTGCCCAATCCTTGGCATCGCACCACTCAAGCCATTCTGCGATTTTTCTTCTAATCTTCTTAATCATGCTTCTTCTTTCCTTCCTGCACAATAATGACGGGACCGTTCATTGTGCGTGGATCAAACTTATCCGTCACGAACTTCACGGAGGGAGACAAGTCCGTCAATCTCGGTCTCTTGCCACCACTCGTTTCGCTATAGTCATCTTCCAAGATGCCCGATCCGGCATAATGGTGATGCGCCAGAGTCGAGCGCATTTTGCTTGTGTTGTGGCTCATAATTATTCTCCTTTTCTTCCAAACGATTCCTGCAACTCCTTTTCAAGCTGCTCTCGTTCTTTTTGTGTTTCGGGATCGTTATTGAGTAGCTGCTGAATAGCATCCAACTCAGCTTCGCCCATAGTGAAAGGTGTCCACCCAGGCACTTTCTCTTTGTACCTCGGTTGCTTGGTCTTGTCGACATAGTATCCTTCAAGCACTTTGGCCATGTTCTTGTCGGCAATCAGCCAATCGAAATTTGCAGACCAGTTTCTGTCATTGCTTCCTTTGAGGAAAGAAGAATCCTCTGCGTTTTTGAACACAGCCTCAAAGTCTTCCAAAGAGTATGTATTCAACCTCGCTTTGATAGCTTTCACTCTGGCATTAGATAAAGAACGAATCTTAGGAAAAGAAACGCAGATGGAATGGAAGAGGTCAACAATCTGTTGACAAGAGATGTTATCTCTCTTCTTATCTATATCTATTTCTTTATCTTTATCTTCTTCTTTATCTTCTTCTGTTGCGTTACCTAACGTTACAGTAACGTTACCGATAACGTTACTAGGCAATGCTCTCTGCTTTTCCTTGTATCTCGCTTGACGGATTCTGTTCTGCTCACGAAGCTTGTCCATGCCCTCGATGTTCTGGTATTCCTCCCATCCTGCGATGGTGAAATGCCCTTGATTGGTGACCACCATATTGAAGTTCTCCAAGGCGGTCAAGGCAAGCTGCACGGTGTTTTCTTCAAAACCTAACTCATCAGCAAGCATCTTTGGTGTGTAGGGGATGTTCTCCGTAAGGAAGATCATCCCTCCTGCATTGCACCTTCCTGCCATCGTGAGGAGCATCACCCAAATGAGGACGATGTTGTTTCCGTCCGGCAACTTCCGCAGATGCTTTATCTTGCGGTTGTCGAACATATCCGTGGTCAGTTTGATCCACTTGACATCAGCCATTTTTATCCTCCTCGCAACACGGCTCACACGGGAATGTGGCAGACGATGGCAAAATCGCAAGGAGTTCGCACTTTCTACCAAAAGCCTCCCAATCTTCAACTTTACTGGCAACCTCCTGCAAGGCTTTGATGGCTGATTCTGCCGTTACTTTTTCAGCCACAGATTCTCACCTCTCTGCCCACATCCTGGTACATATACGATGTCCGCAAGCCGTTGCCCCACATCACGGAAAACCATCGGTCATAGACCGCCACAACGGTGCCTTTGACAGTTACTCTAATATCGGTGATGTTGTATCCTTTCATGTGGTCGAAAGGCTCAAACTTCACCTTTGTTCCTACCTTAATCATGTCCGTGCCTCCTTGATGAAGTACCGCTTGAAGGGAACACCCTCATGGCTATACTCGGTGATGGACTCCACATGATATAGAGGAGAGTTCCGCATCTCGCTGATGCGCTTGCTAGGGGAGTTCATCTTCAGCTTCTCAAATGCCTCACGGATCGTGATAGACCCGTTCGAATTGCAGTAGGCAAGAATCTTCGCTTGCTGTGTTAACTTCATGTTTGTCACTCCTTAAAATCGAATCCTGCTTCCCATTCTCGATATAAATTCATCCAATCATCCAAGGTCATCGTGACCAGAATTTCGGCATTGTTCTTTTTGTGGAATACGGCAGGGAGGTTGCCCTTCCCGTCCGCATCTCTCTTGGCTTGTGACATCCATTCGTAGAGTCGCATCTGCTCTTGATGCTTCGCCTCGATATGTATGCCACGAAGCCCTACCACATCGGCAGCATCTCCCGTGTTGCCACAGTATTGTGCTGTCCGTCTGGCATCATAGCCATACTCACGGAATTTGGATGCAAGGTGTCTTTCAAACCTTGCTCCCTTGGCCTTGCTGTTAACCATTAGAACGGCAACCCTTCGTCATTGCCACTCAGCATGGCAAAGTCATTCTGCGGAACTTCGGGATAACCAGGTGCGCTGTTCTCGCTCTTGCTGTCACCGAAGTACACATTCTCGGCAACGATCTCTGCCGTTCTGCGCTTGTTGCCATCCTTGTCATTCCAAGAGCGAATTTGGAGTCTGCCGGACACAACAGCCATGCGACCCTTGGAGAAATACTTGCTCACAAAGTCTGCCGTGTGCTTCCATGCGACCACCTCGATGAAGTCGGTTTCCTTCTGTCCGTTCTCGGCAAAGTCCCTCTCGCAAGCAATGGTGAAGCTTGCCACCGAAGTGCCGTTGCCCGTCTTACGCAGCTCCACATCCTTGGTGAGTCTGCCCATGATAATGATTTTGTTCAGCATAATTAAACATCCTTTCTTGTTAACGATGCTCTGCACCGCTTGATTACTTCTTCTCTGGTCTTACCGCTCACGCAAATCGACACCGTGTGATTCCCGTTTTCGTCATCGCAACAGTAGTGCGAGAAGAACCACTTGCCGAGGCACTCAAGCCAAATGAGATTGAACTCGTTGGTGATGATTTCCTCACCGCAGAATGGGCATCTGCCCAACTTTACTTCTTCGTCCATGCTTATCTCCTTACAGATAGTTCTTGCCCATGAGGAGCATCCACTCCTCACGGCTATGTGTTTCTTCGTACTTGCGCTGGCAATCTTGCTTCAGCTTTAGATCCAAAGCATGACCATTCTTCCCGTGGACTCCGTCATTGGATTGGTTATGTAGGTGACCAATGAGGTAAACCCAAAAACCTTCTCTCTCGCTGATCTGTCTCCTGCCTCCGGCAAAGATGTGGTGTCGGTGCAGATTGTAGGTGCTTCCCGTGATGTAGCATTTCTTCTCTCTCTGGAGGATGCTCTTCATGTCCTGCCACCCCACGAACTCAGCAAGCTGTCCAGTTCCTCTTGGGATTTCACCTCGATGCCGAGTTGCTCACAATCCTGCGCCAAGATATTGATGAGTCGGCACATCTGCTGAGAGTCATAACTTGATGACCCGTAGTAGACCATCACATTGGTGCATCCCTCGATTTTGCTCGGGAAGGTGTCTGTTATCCAACCGATGCCGTTCTTCGACCAGGACTCACGCAGAGCCTCGACAGCCTTATCTTGAGCGCACACCACATCGTAGTTGCCACCGATTTCTTTGATTGCGGATCGGTAAACTTCTTCTCTCGGCACATTGGTCTTTTCAGCAATCTTGCCGATAAGCACCCAACAGTATGCGTTGGCATCCAATGACCGCTTCTTCCTATGCTTCTTGATGGTGATATCCAGTTTTTCGTGATTCATCAGTTCGGAACAAGCTTCAAACAAGGTGCGTATGTCCTTGTCAACTTGAATGTTGATGTAGGGTTTTCCCGAGCCATACTCGATGGCAATGTTACCGATTCTTCCCGTAAACTCAGCCATTGGCATTCCCTCTGCTTGCCATGACAGCACGAATGAGGATGCCGATTCCCTTCTTGATGATGGGGTCGGTCTTCTCGTTGCCATCAAGCCACTCCAGATACTTTCTGTCGGTCTTGTAAATCTCCCCAAGGGTCTTGCCCTTGTACTGTCCAAAGGTCAGTTCGTATCCGGCAGCATCCTCGACAGTTTCCATCTCCACATCGTCTTTGTCTGCACCATACTTCGTCCGATCCTTATCGAAGTAGACATCAGCACCGATGCCCAATGCCTTGGCAGCTACGGAGATTGCATCGGTCAATGCCATCTTGAAGCACTCATCACTCATATAGGCACCGTTCTTCTCCTGCGCCACAAAGGATGCACCGCCCGTTCCGTAGATGCCCTTGGATGCCACACCGCTTTCGGGATCAACATAGTAGAGTTTGATGTCCACGAAAGCTGCCTTCTGCTTCGAATAATCGTCATGGACGATTTCCTTATGAATGATGTCATACCACCAACCGATGCCACACGCACCGAACATCTCGGTCAGCTTCTTGATTCGCCACATGGGGTTGATGTCGGTCATGCCCTTCAATCGTCCTGCACCGATGCTCTTCTTTGCGTTGTCGGGGACACTCCGTCCCATTTCATAAAGCTTCATGTTTTCCATTTTTGTTACTCCTCAATTTCAAATTTCAAAGGGCAGTTAAACCCAATCGTGTGTTTCGGTGCGAGGAGGATTTCTCCCGTCTTACCGCAGACATCTCGCAAGTTAGGGTCTCTCGACATCAGCGGACACCAATGGCAACACACATCGTCTTCGGGGAAACCGACCACCGCTGTTGCCCTGGTGTAGTAGCTGACACCATTTCTAAATTCTTTCATTCGTATCCCTCCGCATAGTCATGGCATTTCTTGCCGTACTTTTCTTTCACGCAATCTTCGCAAAGAATCTCGCCATCGATGTCGAAGTAGTCCTCTTCCTCGATGGTGGCCTTGCACCGCTCACACTTGGGAAGCCGTGCGTAATAGGCAGCTTGCTTCGCATCCAAGCGGTCAAAGTCATCTTCGGGATCTCCGTGCCGGAAATAACTCATCGTTTACACTCCAATCATTTTGAATAGGTCAAGCTGTTCGTCATCCAGTTCGTCAGCTTGCGTTGCCCTTATGAGATGGGCAATCACATCAACTGTCCATCCGTTGCCGAGCATCTTGTAGGCTTGCGTGTCACTCACGGGGAACTCAAACCACTCTGGCACCGTCTGCAATCTCTTGCATTCCGTTACTGTCAGCTTGCGGATGATGTAGAATCCGTCTGCCAATTTGATGGGATATTGCTTTCCCTTGATGGTGATGAAGCCATCTTTAACTTGGTAGACATCGTAGGTCTTTCCGTCCGATCCAGAGACAGCCTTTACGGGGATGTCACCATCGAACTCTACGGGGATCGCATACAGACCAGTTTTTGCACCCATGCCACCGCCATTGCCACACAAGTTGACACTCTTGCCATCGGTGCTGTAGATGCGATACTGTTGGCTATCGTGTGCTTGATTTTTGGCATCGTTGGGAAATTTGCCGATGCGGACGGGAGCTGCCACCATGCTATCCGTTTGGGCTGTGGTCAATGCGTTAGCTTTCTGCTCGGCATTGCTTTCGTACCGCTTAACCCACTTGCCGTTTTCTGTGCGACCACGATATCCAACCCCAACTGGCTGTGCGATCATGTCCACTTGCTGTTTCTTCGGATTCTCGTTGAACATTCTGTGTTCAAACCCACCGCAGTTGTTGGAGTAGTTCGCATTCAAGGGTCTTGCCTTGTCTTCCATGCCGTACTCTGGAATGCGGATAGGCTCGGCAGCATAGTTGTGTTTGGACTTCTCTAAGTCATGCATCAAGCTTGCCCCCCCCGATTTCCGCACAAGCAATTCGCTTTTTCTCTTATTGGGACAGCATCCAGAACATCACGAAGGAGAATCCCTTTGTCCTCCGGCTGATCCACATGGACTTTACTGTAGCCACCCCAAGGATTCCGTTTGCCGACCCAATAGAGTCTCTGTCGATTCTGTGCAGATACCAATGCGGAGTTGATGCAGATAGGCTCAAAGCCGAATGCTTGTGAGATGGACTCACGGATGGCATTGGACATTGACTTGTTGTTCTCATAGATAAACCATGTAGGCTGTGCCTCGTTCAAAGCACGGACATACTGTTGGAACAACTCCCATCCCATTCCGCTTGCTTCGGTTTCTCGGTTGTTCTTCTGTGCGATAGACCAGTATGTACAAGGTGAGCCACCAACCAAGAAGTCAAATCCAGAATAATCCGTGAAATCAGCTTGGAAGACATCACCTTTGTGTTCGATCATGGGGAAGTTGTGGGAAGAGGTCTGCACCGCATACTTATCGATTTCATATGCGACATATCGGTCAACCTTGATTCCTGCAGCTTGCATGGCAAGCATTCCGCATGACATACCATCGAACAAGCTTAATATCTTCACCGCTTCGCTCCTAACCATGCCCCAAGCCTCACACAGCTTGCACACACGCAGTAGAGCATCACGGGAATGCAGACGATAGGATGAATCATTCCCGCCCACCATGCCCAAGCCACACCGCCACAGACAGCACCGTGGGATGCGATGTACTGGATGCTTGCTCGGTTATAAGCCTTGCGCTTTGCCTCTGCTCTTTCGTGCTTGAGATGCTTCTCATACGCAATTCTTGCGTTCTCTTCCGCTTCCTCGATGCGCTTCTTAACACGGGCATTGATCTGTGCGCATTCGATGGTGTCCTGGTCGATAACAACACATCTTGTGTCGGTATCGGTCTTCTCGATGATTGCCAATCCGTTCATGTTACTCTCCTTTGTAAATTGTCCGCTTTGTGCGGTCACTCAGCCTATGTACTAACTCGATTCTGTCCGGCAGATTCTTGGTTACCAACCAAACCGCAGGATCAAGTCCCTTGGATGTGATCAGCTTTCTTTGCTCTCTGGTCGGGGTCTTTCCGTGCTTCATACTTTCTCCTTCAGTTCGTACTTGATCTCTACACCCTCTTGGTCGGCATAAAGTTCGATGAGGAGTGCGAGAAGGTTGATTCTAGGTTTCTCCATGTCCTTACTCCTCGATATTAAGAATCTTCCGAATTGCGTTTACGATTTTCGGTGCATTGCGCTGACCCGTGAGGATTTTGTACAGATAACCGCTGTCCATGAACAAGCCAGTTTCCTTTGCAATCTGCTCCTCCAACCACTTCTGCTCTTTGCCTTGACGGAGCAGTTCCGTCTTTACGCACAAACCGAAGTCACTAAATTTAGAATTGTTCACAAAAAACACCTCCCTCTGTACTTATTGGTTGACGAGTACGGAGAGAGGTACTATAATGAAAGTGCCAACAATCATACTTGGTACAGCACTCTGTACTCGTCATGGCTCATTATAGTACCGAGGTCTGTACAAGTCAATACCCAAAGTATAGAATTCTATACTTTCGGCAATACTGCACAAAAACGGAGGTACAGAAATGGGAACTTTGTACGAAAGAATTACCTCCCTATGCCGTGAACGAGGCATTACGGGAGGCAGAATGTGTACCGATTTGCAAATGAGTAAAGGTACACTCACCGATTTGAAGATGGGTAGGCAAAAATCATTGTCAGCGGAAAAGGCACAGAAGATAGCTACTTACTTGGGAGTTTCTGTTGGCTATCTGTTGGGCGAAGAAGGCACAAAAAAAGAGCAGACCACCGAAATCGATGATCTGCCCGAAAAGCGAAAGGCACTTATGCAGTTTGCGATGTCTGTTCCAGAGGATAAAGCGGAGATGATTCTTCAAGTAATGAAGACCATTCTGCAAAATGATTGAACAGCTTCTCTACTTGTTCTTGGGTTAAGTTGCTGATAAAGTCAAACAATTCTTCTTTAGGTGTCATGTTGCATTCTCCTTTCCCGAGGCAAACAGTTGTTCCGTGAATTATTATAGGGGATACTCATTATACTTTGAAGGGGATGTCGAATGTTGTCAAAAATGTGTCACAATTAAAGATTTTCTGTATGGCAATACAGTAGCACCTAATTGATCCGCAATCAATACCCACATCCGATGGTTTTTGCATCACATTCGATGGTCACCACAACAGATATGATACAAAACCATCACATAAGATATTTCTACTATCACATAAGATGGTTTTGCCATCACAACTGATGAATGAGAGGTTTAATTATGCCGTTCTCGCCAGAAACACTAGAAGAAAAGCCGTATAACATTTGCATCAGCTGCCCCAAGATTGGGCAAAGTTGTGACGGGCCGAATTTCCTAGCCATGACCATCGAGCGGTGGTGTGAGTGGTGTCACCTTCGCAGAGATCATTTGAAATGGAAGAACGGACACCTTGCGGAAAAAGCAAATGTGTCGAAGGTCTCCATTGAACGAATCATGGCAGGAGATGTTAAGGATCTGCGCATCACTACGATGCAAGCTGTCACCAGAGCCTTGGTGAATGGTGCGTGGGGTCAATCACCGTGCGTGTTGGTCTCCGAAACGGAAAAAGAAATCTATGTAGACAATCCCGTCATCGTTGCTCAATGCCAACACTTGCAGAACTCGCTCGACACTCTATCGGAAGAATACAAAAAGGAACTGGAGTTTGTCCGGCAAGATGCTCAAAAGAAGATTGACTTCCTCCGAGACCAGGTTGCAATCAAAGACAAACAGATTGAGTGGATGTCCTCGTTGATCCATCGTTAACGAACGATTGTTCTAAAAAGATGATACATGGCTTTGTGTACGATATATTGGACATTAAAAGCGAATCGTAAAATCAAGGGAGATTAATAATGTTTGACAAAGAAGTGAGACAACAAGAACTCAATCGGCTTCATCGTTTACTTGTCGAAAAGGATAAGGCATCTCAAAAAGCTAGAGCAAGACGAGCGGTCTTGGCAATGGTTGGATTTGCGGTTTTTTACTTTGTGATTTTACACCTTGTTGTTGGGTGGGTTTTGTTTGATGCATTAGTGGGCGCACCAATTATTGCAATAATCCATGTTTTGGTTAATGCGCCAGTATTCAATATCTTATTCACCAAGAGCAGAGTGGAAGACGAGGAACTTGCGCAAGTTAGGAAAAGCATAAGAGACCTTGAAGATAGATAACAACATTAAAGGAGGTGATGCCAGTTTTTGTGTCAACCACCAAACAATAAAATGAGGAGGGGAACAAAATGGTGGAATCAGTAAACTATCCGTATAGTACGGAGTACATCGAGGAAGTAGCTGCCTATTGCCGAGTCAGCACATCCGAGCAGAAACACGGTCTTTCCATCGATTCGCAGAAGCAAAAGCTTACAGATTACGCAGAAGCGCACAACATGAAAATCGTAGAATGGTACATTGACGAAGGTGTGTCCGGCAGAAAGCCAATTGCCAAAAGACCAGAATTGCAACGCATGATTGTGGATGCCGAACAAGGCCGTTTTAAGAGAATTATATTTATTAAATTGGACAGATTCTTCCGCTCACTTGCCGAGTACCATGAAGCAATGAAAAGAATCGAGCCAGTTATTTGGACAGCCACAGAGGAAAAATACGATTTGTCAAATGCCAACGGCAGAGCATTCGTGAACATGAAGTTGACCATTGCGGAACTGGAGGCAGATACTGGTGGCGAAAGGGTAAAGATCGTCAATGACTACAAAGTGAAGTCTGGTATGCCACTCTACGGAGCGCAATGCTTGCCGTTTTGCTACACCATCGAGGATGATGGCAAGCAAAAGAAAATCGTAAAGCAGAACCAGGAGATTATGGAAGATGCCATATCTCATATCATGTTAAACAAATCAATTAGCGGAGCGTTGACATTCGTCAAAAACAAGCACAACTCAAAAATTACCTACAAGGCTTTGATAAACACCCTTCGCAACGAAATGATTTGCGGATCATACAGAGGAAATCCTAATTACTGTCCTCCGTATATCACAAGAGAAATGTTCGACAAGTTGCAGGCCATTGTCGAACGAAACCCAAGAACCACTCAAAACGAACACACCTACATCTTCTCCGGCTTGGTGCGCTGTCCGCTTTGTGGATGGACATTGAAGGGGTCATTCAATTCCGAAAAGAGTGGTCGCAGATTTTACGGATACAGATGTGACCAATCCTCCAGAGATAAGAATTGCAAGTTTAGGACACTTGTCTTTGAGAACACATTGGAAAAAACGATGTTAAACCGTGTGGAAGAGTTCATTGAGAAGCAAGAGATTGGGGACATCGATATCTCCGAGAAGGAAAGAATCGAAAACAAATACGATGTAGAAGAACTGAAAGCAGAGTTGGATAGGCTGAATTACTCTTGGCAAAAGGGAAGAATTAAAAAGGTCGAGGAGTACGATAAGAAATACGATGCGCTTGTCGCAAAGATTGAAGAGGCAGAAAGCGCAGTTCCAGAAGCACCGCCAGATTTCAGCCACATCAAAGCAATCCTTACGGATGGATGGGAAGCAATTTACAAAGCTATGGACAATGACCACAAGAGAGCATTTTGGAGATCCTTCGTCAAGGAGATCCACATCGACACCAACAAGGGTCGCAAAAAAGTCAAAGACATTGTATTTTTTTAGCCATTACATTGTACTTATTTCCCGTGCCTGTCGGCAAGGAAATTAAGTACAACGCAAAAAGGAGGTGATTCTAATGCTAACAACCGAAGAATATGAAAAGCGGAGAGAAGAATACGAAGATAGGCTATACAAGCTTTTTGAAGAAGGGAAAATCACTTTGGAAGAACTTGTCGAGTTGCTAGACAAATAAAAAAGAGGGGGAGGCACGAAGCCTCCCCTTTTCTTATAGCAAAGTCAAATCAGCCTTTTTCACAGCTGCAATGACTACATTATTATATGTAATGACAACTCGGTCACCGCTGATGGATTTCACCCGATGGTTGCGTTCGTACACAAAAGATGCCAGTTTGCCACCATTGTAATCCCTCGCACCACTCTTCAAGCGGACGAGGCTACCGACAGCCATTGTCTTGGCTTCCGTCTTGGCTTCCGTCTTAACTTCCGTCTTCGCTTCCGTCTCAACTTTCGCCTTAACTTCTATAAAGCTATCGATGCCAAGTTTCCGCAACTGTTCGGATCTGTTCTTGGCATACTCCTCGGTAGAAAATACTCCTGCAATGACACGATAGAGTTTTCCTTCGGTTTTTACCTCAGTATTGTTCCCCAATCGTTTATTCACCTCTTCGGCAATGTAAGGGAACTTACTCTCAAGATAAGGCCCAGGGCAACCCGTGGCTTGATACCATTTGTGCATATGAAGACTACCGCTCTTATCTCCCGTGTAGGTCAGCTTGAAGCCATATCTTCGGCAGATGTCATAGCAAAGCGCAATGGTTGCCTCCAATGCCTGGTCACTCACCTTCCAATCGGGTGCGCCACTACAGTTGGCAACCTCGATGGTAATTGCTCTATTATCGATCTCTCTGTTGCCGGAAGTCCATGCTCGGTTTTCTTCCTCGACATAACAGCCGATGCGACCATCCGTGCCGACACCATAGTTGGAGCTTGCTTGACGAGATGTCGGTGCGAATACTTCGCCACACCGCTCGACAGTAAGATTTCCTGCCATGTGATGGATAACGATTGCGTTGATCTTTGCGTTTCTAGGGTTGGAACTATTCGGGCTGATTCTCACATAATCCGTTAAATTACTGTGACTCATGTCCTCATCTCCTTTAGGGTATTAGAAAAGCCAAGGGGGTTACCCTTGGCCTTTGTTATGCTTTCTTCTCTGCCTGCGTACCGAAGTAGAATGCGATGACAGAAGACACGATAATCATCACATTGTCGGGGGTGATGTCACCACGAAGAGAGAGAGCCGTGAACACGGCAATCACCGCCACGGTGACGAGGGTCTTCACCTTTACCAGGTTCGCAAGATTCTTCAACAGTTCGGTCATGATAATACATCCTTTCATTTGTGGTGATTTTCCAAGTCATCGATTCGATGGTTTGCCACGGAGATTTTCTCCTCGATGACAGCTTCCTTTTCCTCAAGCTTGAAAACTCGCTCGATGACATTGTTGTGCTTTTCCACTTTTTTCTCCAATTGCTCCAGGCGGTAGGTGACTAGTTTATTGGCTGCAATAACACCCAAAAAAGAGCCACCCAAAGTGCCACACAGGGCAATTAGAGCCACGATTACTGTTTCACTCATTTTCGATTTACCTCTCTTATGCTGTTCTTCTCCAAGCGGAGATCTGGATGTACGGGGGCATTGTAGAGCCGGATTCCGTATTGCCACCCAATGCGGTTTGGTTGACAGAAATTGCGTTGGTTTTGTATGCGTTCATTCCATCCATTGTGTAGTTGGATGTGAATGTTTTGCCAGTAAGACCCATGCCAATGCCATTGCCTCCTGCCGAACTCCAACAGAAACCCATCTTCGCATAGGCATCTCCACCCTCAAGGGAGTGAGTATGTGTCTGCGATCCACCAGTTTGACCAATCGTACCGCCAGAGGATGTAGCCCAAAGGAATGCATTCTCAAGCCTCACCCAAGTTGTGCCAGGGTACATATCATTGGGGTCTGCGTGGGAATAAAGCTGAATGATCATGCCAACGGGCAATATGCAATCGATGATGCTAGGCAACACCGCAGGAGTTGCTTTGTAATATCCAAACCGCCCCGTGGGAACAGTTGTTGCGATGCTTCCGATAAACTCAAGGCTAACCCGATTCATCTGCCGATAGGATGTGTGCCAACTGTTCAAGGTGATAGTGTCCGAATTGCTTACCTTTTTAACATACAGATCCCACACAGATTCTGTGGGACTAGTAAGGTATGCATCATAGTTATCACCTTCATACCGAATCGAGGCGAGACCAGGATCGGTGTTTGCCGTGGAATTGAACAGAACATGAATCGTCATGGGTGCTGTTGCTTTCCGTCTGCTTAACACAAAACTAATCGGAGTGTCCGAGTTCTCGGCTGTCACAGTAATCCGTGCCATGAGGATGTACCCGTCCGTGGATGCTGCACCGATGGAGGAGAAACAATACTGATTGCCCGTCTGGACAAAAGTAAGATCGTTTCGGAAGGTGTACTCGTTCTCTGCGACACCGCCAAACCGAATGCCCGTGCCAGAGGAGTGCCAATCCATCAAAGTGAATGCCGTGGACACACTCGTTGCTCTCGTTGTGGAGTTGTGCCTATCGGTTACCGCCAACTCGACATCGTAGGAACTATCCGCATCAGCTGCAAAGACATAGTTCTCATCTTCTGCCGTGTAGACATTCCCCAAAGGAAGATTGACGGAAGTCCAACCAGAGGCACTCGGTTTCTTGTACTTCAGCACATACATTGCCGTGTTCAAGTTTTTGAGCGGATAAACCTCTGCGCTGAAATTCACACTCACGAAGTCACCCTTGTCATCCTCGTTTCCGTCTGCATCGCATCGGTGGACAGCCAAATAGGAAATGCTAGGCTTGTTGTATTCCTGCACCTTCATGGTGTATTCCCAAGGTGCGGAAGTCCTGCCTCGCTTGTCTGTAACAGTAACAGTTACCTTGGAGTCTCCGCTTTTGGTCAAGAAGCCCGTGGTGGCTGTCTGCGAGGAGTATTTAACTCCATCGATGCTGATGCTGCACGAAGCAATCGGGGAACTGTAAGCTTGTGTGGGGGTTACAGTTACCTTAATCTTCGACAGACCTTGAACGGGAGATCCGTAGATTGTGTCGATGCCCATTGTGTCATCCAAGGTGGCAGAGCAGCTCGGTTTCACAGAGGCAGGAACAGACACAGTAAAGCCCGTGTATTTCGTGCCGATTTTTGTGCCGTTGCTATATGTGTCTACATAAATGCGACCCGATGCGCTTGTGGCATTCGGGATGTCGTTCATGAAAGACAACGGCACCGTCCATGTAGTGCCATTGACAACATTGGTGGCAATCGTGCCACTTCTGTCACCATATTCATATCGAACAGTATGACGGAAGTCCTGCGATGCCGTGTTCATGTGGATGGAGAACTCTTCGCCAAAGTTGCCGACATTCTGCGTTGTTTCTGGCCATGTGACCAAAGAAGGCTGAGATGCTCTCGCAATGGTGGTAAGTTCTATCGTCTGTTCATGCTTCGCACCAAAGGTTTTAAGAGTTCCGTCACTATCTCGATATAACTGAATGGAAGTAATGTTTTTCCCGGCAGGATTGTTTACCACAGAAATAGTAATGCTTTTCTTTCCTTCTGCATCGTGAGCAATCGAGTTTGATACAAAGGGGAAAGCCTTGCCCTTACTACTATAAGGCTTTATAGCCTTAAATCCGGCAGAGGTATCAGCACTATATACATGGGTAGGCTCATAGTAGTCCAACTCTGCCACTTGCTCACCGTTGATTAATACAAGAGCATGGGGATACCATCTACCGCCATACACAAAAGATTTTATTTCAATGCTATCAATTTGAACGATAGAACGGTTTAGTGCAATATCGTAAGTTTCGCTCCAATTTACACGCCATGTAAATTGCTTGTTGGAATCTTGGAAATCGAAATAACCGCTTTTGCCTGCAACATAAGCCATCCAAACACCTCCTTATTTAACTTTCAAGAACGATAGGTTGCCGTTCTTACGGGGGATAAATGCGAAGTTGCCAAACTGCGCTCTCTCGTTCACTTCGATAACGATGTTGCCAGTATGGAAGTCAACACCATCCCACCAACCGAATTGCTCTCCGTTTTTTTCAAAGGAAACCAATCCATTGGACAACCGCAAGGTCATGGTGTTGTCTCCTGCCTTGATTGCAAGGCCAGCTGCGCTGAAGTTGAAATGCTGTTCAAGATTCTCCACCACAGTTTGGATATCTCCATCCACCTCGGTAACTTGCTCAAGCATTGCCGTGAAGTTCATGGCAATCTGCTCTGCCATAACAGCGAACTCGCTGTCAAAGGCAGCTTTCACCTCTTCCATGTCGGTCTGCGTAACATAAGCAGACAGAGCGGACATCAAAATCTGCTCCGTTGTTCTCGTCAAAGAGGTGGCTTGCTCAACGATTTCACTTCTCAGTTCCGATTCCACAACGGAAACGGAATCCCGTGCATCCAAGGCAATACCCATGATCTCGGCAAACTGTTTGCCAAATTGGTATTTCCGCTCAAGGTCGGCAGCTGTTCTCACACCTTGGCGGTCTTGCTTCTCGCTCATAAAAATCCCTCCCACAACAAAGGAGAGGACTATTTCTAGTCCTCTCCTCGTTATGAATTAGTCCCAAGTCACGGTGCCATCATCGTGAACTTTCATGTCAAGTTCCTCCAAGATGGTGACCATTTCCTCGTAGCTGATATCTTTTCTGCCGTTAAGGTAGTCAACGATATCGTAGCAATAGGTATCGTCCTTGGGATAGTAGCTTCGGAACAGAATGATCTTCTGCCCGTAGTCGATGTCGAGTCCGTTGATGTACTCTATGACTCTTTCCTTCTTCAAACCATTAACGGAGTTGCCCTTCATGTCCTTGGCATCGAGAGAGTTGATGTGTTCTCTGTACTTCCAATACTCTCCGAAGTCCTTACTGACAACCTTCGCCACTTCGTACTTCTCGGGATTGTCAAATGCCCACTCATAGGCCTCCTTGGTGTCCTTGTCGAAGTTCTTGAACTCTTCGTAGGGAATACCATTCTTCTTGAGGAAGTCATATTTCTCGGGATTCTTCTGTGCGAAGTCGAATTCCTCAAAACCTCCGTACTCGCCATAGCCCGTCATATTGATGGGGTCTTTTCTGTCAGCCAGATTGTTGATCAGCAGATTCTTCTTATCGATTGGCAAGTCGAGACTATAAATATAGTCTGCTTTCTCAGCCAAGGTGTCCAATCCGCTCAACCCCTCACGATATTCCCAATAGTCCTGGATGGGAATGTCAAGAAGACGAAACTCTTGGATTTGGTTTTTCTTCAAGGGAGTTCTTTCGTTGTCAATGTAATCTCTAGCATTCTCGTTTGCCCATTGACCGAAGACTCCGGCTTGGATTCTGCTTGCGATGGTGTCCTCTACGGGGAATCTAAGGCTACCGCTGTCCGTGTAAGAGCCTGCAATCGGATGGTCATCATCAAACATACTCAAGCCGTTAATGGTCTTCTTTGCTTGACCATAGCCACCAGGAAGCAGATAGTACGGAATTGCCTCACCAAAGGTTTCCCATCTAGACTTTTCGTTTCCGTACTGGTCTTTGCCCGTAACAAATTCCTTGATAGGCAGAGCGGAGGAAATAGGAACTCTACCGCCCGTGAAGGTGCTTGTGTAGGGCAAGTCTTCCAACAGCGCAAGGAATCCTTCCTCGATGTTGTCCAACACAGTATCCTCGTCTTCCTCGTCATCATCCCAACCGAACATTTTGATTAGGACATCGACAATGTCGAACGCAGGATTGTATCCGGCAACGGATTCGAATGCCTTGCCGAACAAGTGCTGAAGAGCTGCAAGTTGGAAGAAAGTCGAGCCGATCTTAGCTGCGGTTTTTGCGTTTCTCCAAAGCCCGTTCTGGATGTCCTCGTTAGAAACCTTCGCCTCTTGAATCGTATCGTAGAACTGGCTGTCCAACTGGTTTCTCACTTCCAACTGGAACTTGGTTACCAAGCCAAGCATTTTGGAGTTGTACAACTGAGGTTGCTGACCAATGGATCTATCACCCATCAATCTGGACACCCACTTGTCTGTTGCGATGTGGGCATCCTGCGGATTCATACCCTTTTTAATAAACTCGTTGTACTTTGCTCTTGCAACGAGTTCCGTAGAGATGTCATCCACGGCACTCATAAGGGCATATCCTGCATCTCCAACCTTTTGCCACGGAGTGCGATAGAATCTATCTGCGCCCTTTCGTCTAATGATGACGGGACTAGCTTCGGTGAATCCGTCACCTCTGCCAAAGATAGATCCAACCTTGTTTGCAACAGTTTGAGCAAAACCCTTCACGAAGGAAGCCTTGTTCGTCTTGGCGAGTGCTTGCACCACGGGGAGGAAGTTCGTTAGGGAGGAAGAGACATTGAAGCCAACCATGTTACTACCAACTTGCTTGTTGACAGCATCCAAGAAGGTGATTCCTCGTCTGCCGATAACACCCTCCAAACCACGATCAATTAGAGAGGTCTTTCCGGCAAGAACATTCGCCTCTTCGTTAAGGAATTTCGCAAAGGTGGAAAGATGAGAGTTGTACACTTGCTCGATTTTCTCCTGCACTTCCTCCTCGGGGAGAGAGTCCAGATTGTCCAAACCATTTGCTTGTCCGTAGGTGTCGGCAATGTAGTTTCTCAATGCTCTCAATGTTTGGATATCGTCAATGTGGAAGATTTGATTCTTCGCACTCGACAGATACCGCTCCAAACCGCCAAGCAAGTCAAACGATGTCCGCTTGCCCTTTCTGTGCATTGCACTTGCGAAATAAGGCTGTCCAGGCTTTAGGTCTGCGGTAACACCATTCAAGTCCGTAGGCAAATCCTTTGCTCGGATGTCATTCGGGTTGAAGGGAAGACCCAATCTAGAGAAGGTGTCCTCCATCGCACGGAAATGCAGGAAATAGTTGTCGAGTCGAGGGATCTCGGGGTAGCCGTTTCTCTTTCTGGATTCGTTGATTCTCGCAAGAGTATCATCGTAAATCCATCTAATCCGAGGATCTTTGGACAGACCCTTGATCCGTTCTCTTTCCTTTGCGTTCGGGAAGTCCTCCGCAAGTTCCGCATCACCATACTTCACGATGTTGTTGTTATCGTCAACATAAAAACCTTCCGCAAACATCTGCGCAGCAGCACTCTCTTTGCTTCCTGGCTCGATAAGGTACTGTTTGGAAATCTCCGCAAGCATACCCTTTTTGCGATCCACGAAGTAATTGAGCCACCTTATGCCATTGGTTTCATTCTGTGCCACTCGGTTAACGGTGAGGTCACTAAGAATGCCACCCTCTTTGTAGCCAAGTGCCTTTTCCATAACTCTTTGCGGAGTGTTATCGACAGTTGCGAAGGTAGACAGATCCTTGGCCTTCTTAAGAACAGCATCAAAGTCGAGTCCGTTTCTATTGAAAGCCACCTTGACATCGTCAACGATTCTCTGGTGCAGAGCTGCTCTTGTGACCTTTTTCGCACCTTCGTTTTCCTGCGCAACCTCGCTCGGCTGACTCTGCTCATAATCCCCACGAACGGGTGCTTCATTGGTATATCGTGCAGGAGGAGGCTCGGAAGCCACAAGGGAGTCCATGTAGCCATCGTCATTCACGGGTGCTTCGTTCACGGGAGCATCAAAGGAATTATCCTCTGTGGGAGGCAGAGTGTTCGCAGGAGGTGCGAAAGTCTGCTCGGCAGGATTCATGACGGGCGCATCGAACGGCACATCTGCGGTGTTCTGCACATTCTGCTCGGCAACGGGAGCAATGTCATCACCAAAGGGATTGAAACCTACCTCGGAGGGATTGCGATACTTGCCAGCTGCCAAGGAATCCGCTCCTGCATCCTGCACATCCTCGTTTGCCGTGATGGAGAGTTTACCGCTCTTCTTGCCCTCGACAAACTCGTTCACCACATCGTGCGCAACTGGGAAGGATTTGTGACCGCCCTTGTACTTCTCCAACATATCCGTGATGTACGGCATATTGAAGTCCGGCACAACGGGATTCTGCGGAGTACCCACACCATCGTTGTTGTACATCTTGAAGTCGATGAGAAGCTTGAAGTATCCGTCACCCACAGCATCAGCAGGAAGAGTCCACTTTCCGTTCACATTCTCCAAAAGGAAGTTGAACTTGGGAATCAAGTTGTTGCTGTTGATGTAGTCGAGATATCTCTGCGCATTCTCTCTGCCACTCTTGGTGTAGTCCCAATACTGGTTGGGCATGATGTTGTCACCAACCTCATAGGATTTGCCCGTGAGGTCATTGACATAGTTGGCAATGTGCTTGATTTTACTCAGCTTGACGGGTCTTCCCGTCTTGGGGTTTTTGACTCGGTCATTTTGCAGATTGGTGAAATCTCTTGTATTGACGGGCAGACCCATCATGGTGTACTGAGATTTCTTCCATTGGCTTCTGTGGAAAGGCAGAACATAGTCGATGGTGCTGTCTGCAAGGGCAGCTCTCAACTGTGCCTCATTGAACACCACGATAACAGTACCGACATTGTCGGAGAATCTGTTTCGGATGTCATTTGCCTCGGCATACTTCATGCCGTTGACCTCGTCATAAATTAGCTTGCCGTTTGCATCAACATCCTTTGCCACCAGAGAAAGGTTGATCTTCAAACCCGTGTTGCCGAATGCCTCCGCAAAAGCTGCCACCTTGGTGTATGCTTGTCCGTTAAGACCAACTCTCGCCATATCGGTGAGAACTTGCATACAATCGAGCGCATGGATGATCTCAAAGTCGGAGAAACTGTTGAAGCGGATACCGCCATTCTCGTTTTTGATCTCCACGGAAGAGCCATCCTCAAAGGCCACAAGGATCTCGCCCTTGTAGTCAGTTCTCACGGAAGCCTCTTTCGGCTTTCTCTGTGCAAGCTTATTCATGGCATCTTGGTATGCCTTATAAGCTTCGGGATGGTTGATTCTTGTCTGCTCCAAGCGAGTCGAACTTGTGAAGTCCGCAATCTGCGGTTTCCACGCAGGATTGGTTGCCAGGTAGTCCTTGAGGAACTTTGCAACATACTCACCATGCTTCGCTCTCGATCCTTCCACATAGCACATACTGCAAGGGGATTCCAGTTCCTTTGCAAGAAGCATATTGCGGATACGCAGGAAGTCATTCTCGTTCAGCACGGTGTCCGGCAGAGCCTCTTGGATAGCATCGAATGTTCCCGTGAAGAGTCTGCGCTTTGCACACAGAGTCGAGAAGTCAATCGAGCCACCATACTCGGCATTGCTCACCCAAGCGGATTTGTTCACGGCAGCTTCATAGTCGAGTCTGTCCTTGTCATTGGCAATCATCTCGCCAACAAGGAACAAACTGTCGAGGTATCTGTCGCACTCTTCCTTGGTTCTGCCCGTGGCTTTCACAAGTGCTTCGACATATTCCTCTCTTGCCCTCAAGTAGTCCTCGCCCGTGGTGTAATCGTCAAGGAGTCCACCCTTTTCGATGCCGAACGCATCCTCCAAGCTGCTGATGGAATAGCTGACAGTACCGCTTTTGCCATCCAGTTCCACACCGATGTCCTTCAGCACATCGTTGGTCTCCTGCACTTCCGGCTCACTCAGCGAGTACCGAATATCGGCATCTGCGGTAGGGTTCGTGTTGGTGGTCAGCTTTGCCTGGTTGGAGTCGATTACGATATACTCGTTCGCCCATCCTGCACCATCCATGTTGTTGATGAATCCGTCATAGCCCTTGGCAAGAAGCTTGTCATAGTTGGGCTTCAGCACCTCATGGAATTCGGCATCATCATAGAAGTTGCCAGTAAGTTCCTCAATGAGATTGTAGAAATCGGGGAAAGTGTGGTTATCACCACGGAACTTTGCCCTCTGCACCTCTGCCTCATACTCTCGGTCATACAGTTCGGCAGCTTCGGCAACATCACCGCCCGTCACCTCGACAATGTCCAAGAATGCCTCTTTCGAAATGTTGTTCATATCGATAGGATTCTTCATGTTGAGATAATACGCATCGGTCTTGCCACCCTCAAATTCGGGGAACTCACTCATGTAGTCGGGATTATTCGTGAAGAAATGACCCATGTAGGTGTTGTGACCACCAGTT